>Ga0315273_10000584_pt1 | contig 39026 bp, 41 predicted proteins | sample YL17G02_0_MG_FD_205753 | JGI IMG/M metagenome (GOLD analysis project Ga0315273, IMG submission 205753) | Sediment microbial communities from Yellowstone Lake, YNP, Wyoming, USA - YL17G02_0 | ecosystem: Environmental > Aquatic > Freshwater > Lake > Sediment | place: USA: Wyoming | collected...
AGAAACAGCTACCAGGCCAATTGCCATGCCGCGGATGGTGGTAGTAGGGATATTTTGAATAAGCCTTTTCCTGCGAAAACGCATGAACCCAAAGAAAAAAACCATACGCCCAGCCCCAGCCAGAAAAAAGGTAAACGCGGGTAGAGGTCTTGTTGACGTTCTGGCCGCATGGCGCGCTTGATAGGGCAGGCCTAGCTTTGGATCCACACCAGGCCTGAACTCAAGGGGACACAGGTGTGATTATTTAAGGCAATGTGTTATTCAAACTATTGGCTTCTACAACTTATTAATAAATTTAATGATTTTTTTTATAATATCCTCTTTTTTATTATTCAGCACTTTACTTAAACCCTCTCCAAATGATGTATCCCCGACCTGTACACCTGCTAAATATATCCTTGTCTTAATACCTAGGTTTTTGCAGACTTCCCAGATTCCCCTTAGGTTAAGTTCGTGCGTTGAAGTAACGCAATTATCCAGAATATATTCTATATCTTTTAACTCGCTTGTCAGGAGCTCACCGACTTTTAAACCTGCATGAATACCGTCAATGAGAAGGATTTTATCGTAAGTTTCTATTTTCTGCAGCAAATCGGAACTTGCGCTGCCTAATTTAAAATAATCTATATCTTGTTTCTCATGAAACTTAAGAAGAGATTCCAGAATTATTACTCCTATCCCGTCATCTCTCTTCAAAGTATTACCTATGCCAACCACTGCTAATTTTTTATGCACTTTGACTTCTTTTTAAGTATAAACTATTTTCTAATTTTGTTATGCAAAAGAGAACATTTTATGACTTAAGTGCTGCTTCGCGTCGGCAGCGTGGGCAGAGAATCTTGATGCGGTCAGCCCGGATAAATTCTGTTTCTTTTTTCGGTAAGGATCTATCTTTGGCGGCAAGATCTAAGTTTCTTAAATAAAAGAGCATAAGCGAGCCATTAGAAAAACATAAAGGTCCTAACTTTTTAGCGACCCACAATATCTGATCGTAAGGTGCAATCACCTCTTCGCAGCACTCACAAAGCACAAGTTCTTTTTTTATCTCTTGCTTAAGATCTTCTCTTTTATCTGTAGTAGCCAAATCGAACTCGTTGGATAAGATTATCCCTTTCTCTGTAAGGCAATTTGCCTGGCACTGGCCGCAAAATATACAGAGGTCCCAGTGCACAGTCAGAACGCGCTTGTCTCTTGTATCCTGCATCTCTATCGCTTTTGCGGGGCAGACCTGAAAACAGGCGCCGCAACCTATGCAATCATCTTCGTGAAACTCCGGCCGGCCGCGAAATCTCTCGTATGGTTTATGAGGCGCGTAAGGGAAACGATTGGTATATGGACCCTTGATCAACGCCCTTATCGCCTCTTTTAATTCCCGTAATTTTGGATATCTCATGTTAATAGTGGGTAATCAGTAGCAAGGAGCCTGGGCTGCCTATCCCCTCGCTACTCTGCCCTGGCTACTGATTCTTGTCTTCTTCGTATTTATCGCAGACCGATTTTTCCCAAAGCTTAACACCTGACTTGTGTGCACCTCTTGCCAGCGCATGCGCGGATACCGGAGCAGTCAATAACAAAAATATTATGCATAAAAGTGCTTTAATGCCAGTGGCGCTAAATCCTTTAAACAGGAATAATCCAAACAGGATGCTTGACGTTCCTAAGGTCACGCATTTTATGGAAGAATGAAGCCGATTATAAACATCGGGAAACCTAATCAGGCCAAGACTTCCAAAAAAATCAAAAGCAATGCCTATAACTATAAATACTAACCCTGCTGTTTCATTCATCGAAGCGTTTCCCTTCCAGATATTTTGCCAAGGCAAGGACAAAAATAAAACTCTCTAAGGCCCAGGCAATGCCAATATCAATATACCAGTGTCGACCAGTAGCAATTCCCAGTACGGCACAGAAACCGACGATTAATATCCCTAAAATATCTAAAGCCACAGCCCGATCGCTAGATGTAGGTCCGATAAGAATACGCCAAAGACATAGACAGGCGCAGAGAAAAAGAATAAAAAAAACTCTTTTTAACAATAGCGACTGCCATTCCAGCAAAGAAGGAATGGGATAAGAAAAAATGGCGAAGAAGATAATTATAATTGCCGTTAATCCTATAAACCAGCGTAGTCGTTTCACTCAAAAATCCTTTTTAAAATGCGCTCAAATTTCCCAACAATAAGCTCCGTAGCCTTCTGGACATCCTGAGTTTTCACTTCCATCCAGTGCACGTATAAAAAACCGGCTTCTTTATCGATATCAACTGTCATCGTCCCGGGTTGAAGGGTAAGCGAGTTTGCTAAAAAGCTAAGGCCTATATCCGAACGCAGGCTGGTTTTGACTTTGACAATACCGGGATGAATAGGCAGATCAGGATGGGCCAGCCGATATGCAGCGTCTATGTTTGCCTTTGTGCATTCCCATATAAATAAAGGAATATAATAGAGAAACCAAAAATAACGGCTGATATTTTTAAAATTTTTGGGCTTCTCTTTAAACAAATCACCGCTGATAAAAGAAACCAGGATGCCTACTAAAACAGCGATAACGATATGCTCTAAATCTAGCGACCAGTTTAACAAAAGCCAAGTAAAAAATGCCACTGTAAATAAAATTATCTTGGTCTTTTTCATTTTAAGGCCTCGAAAACTGCATACCGGTATCCCGTGCCTGATGATAAAACATCTGCTGCTGATTTTAGAATAGGCCTAAATAAAGGAACGAGCATTAGTCCAGCAACAACACAAATTCCCGCTAAAATCACCATTGACAATTTCATGGTCATGGGAATCTCTTTTATTTTAGTCAGGGTCTCGTCAACTTTACCCAAAAAAGCAAAGGTCTGAAATTTTAGATAATAAGCCAGGGTAACAATACTTACCAATACCGCAATAAAAGCAAAACCAATATATCCTGCCTGTACACTGGCAATAATGATAATTAGTTTACTCCAGAATCCGCTTAAAGGAGGAATACCGGATATACTCATAGACCCCAAAAGGCTGGTTGCTCCTGTAACCGGAAGTTTACTGCCTAAACCGCCTAATTTGCGTAAATCTCGCCTGCCCGTAGAATATTCGATTGCGCCGGCATTTAAAAAAAGCAGGGATTTAAAAATAGCGTGATTAAATAAATGAAACAGCCCTCCTAAAATCGCTAAAGGCGTACCTATACCAAACGCAAAAATAATATAGCCTATTTGGCTGATGCTTGAATAGGCAAACATCCTTTTTACATCAGTCTGTACTATGGCCAGAAATGCTCCTGCGACCATAGATAGCATTCCCAGCACTATCAGGACTAAAAGTATATTGCCAGAAATGCCAAGAATATTAAAGAAAACTCTGGATAAAGCATAAATACCCAGCGTTTTAATCAATACCCCGGAAAGCACTGCTGAAACCGGAGTCGGCGCAGAAGAATGTGCGTCCGGGAGCCAGGCATGAAAAGGCACCAGCGCTGCCTTAAGGCCAAAACCAGCCAGAAACAGAACAGAAACAAAACCTATAAGTGCTCCGTTGGGTTTAGCTGACAAAGCAAACGATATATCCGCCATATTTAAAGTAGAAACATAGCAATAAATCAGGCCGATGCCCAAAAGTATAAAAAGGGAAGCTAATGAACCCATAATCGTATATTTAAAAGCTGCTTCCAAATCTTCGGGTTCCGTGCCGAAAGCAACCAAAGCATATGCGCAAATCGAAGCAACTTCCAAGAAGACGTACAGATTAAATAAATCTCCGCTAATTATTATGCCGTTCATCCCGGCAAGCATAAGCATAAAAAGGCTATGGAATTTCCATTTATCGGTGTACAGCTGCATATATCTGATCGCGTAGACCATTACTAAAAAAACTGTCAAATTTACGGTTACCAACATAAAACCTGCTAAGCCGTCTACCACAAGACAAATTCCCAGCGGAGGCAACCACCCCCCTATTTTGTAAATAATCATCTTAGAGCTATTAAGCAATTGCAAAGAATTCAGGGAAAGCAGAAGTAAGCTAAACGTGGCTAGAATAACGACAAAATCACTGAAATTCTTGGGCCGGTTTTTAAAGACAGTGATTAAAAAAGCGCTGGCCAGAGGAATAATTACAAAAAAAGGAATGATGTTTGCCGTCTTCATCTTTTAACCTTTAAGTCTCTTGATCTTGGTAATATCGAAAGTGCCGTATTTCTCATAAATCCTTATGGCCAGACTCACCAATACAACCGTAACTGCCAGGCCTATGACTATTGTGGTCAATACCATTGCCTGAGGCAGCGGGTCGACCATATTTTGTATTACCTGGTCTTCGGATAATATCGGAGCGCGTCCGTGAGTGCGGTAACCGATGAGAATGAAAAATAAATTTACCGCATATTCAATAATTACAAGACCTATGATAATCTTAATAATATTTCTTTTGCGCAAAACGCAATAAAGCCCTACGCAAAACAATATCAGACAAAGAAAATATAAGCTCATTTATTCTTCTACCTCGGTTAATAACACCAATGCCAAAAATATGACAAATAGACCTGTTCCCACTAAAATAGATATCGCGATATCGCAAAAAGGAATAAGACCAGCGCTAAAAAGTTTAAAGTGCCCTTCTTTAAAAGCCGCGTTTCCGCTGCCAAGAAAACCGCGGAGGGCAAGCAATAAAAACAGCAAAGCCGCCAGACCTGCCAAAAATATGCATTTTTTCCTGCTTAACTTTTTTAAAACCTCTTCTTTCCCAAAGGCTAGCATCAGCTGAACAAAGCAAAGCGCGATAATTACGCCGCCGGCAAAACCTCCGCCAGGGCTTAAATGACCCTGCAATACAATATAAATCCCATAGATAAGTATTAATCCTGCGGTCAAGCGAGTGATAGTTTTAACGATCAGGGTCATTCCCGCGTTATTTTTCATGTATCCTGCCGACCTTTCTGGTAATTGCAAGCACCCCGATTATGGCAGCAAAAAGCACTGCTGTTTCGGCCAAGGCATCATAACTTCGGAAATTTAAAGTTACGGCAGTAACGATATTGCTTGAGCCGGTCTTTGCTAAACTGTTGGCAATATATTCATTTGCCGCTTTCATAATCGGCTCACCAAAATGCGGCAACTCCATTAAAGCAAAGTAGGCAGATATTAAGAAAAAACCGATAAATAAAAACGTAGAAATGGTATTAAAAAACCAGCGGCCGTCTTTTACTAAAGGCAAATCTTTATTGATGGTGGCGCGGATGAGCACAACCACGCACAAAATCTCAACTACCAGCTGTGATATCGCAAGATTTGGCGCCTTAAGGATCAAAAAAGCCAGACACAGGCCTAAGCCTGCTGCGCCTAAAGAAATTATACTGGAGATTAAATCCTTGACTTCCACTGCCACGATACTGGCGCAAATCATAAATAATAAGATTAAATGCAGCTCCATGTCTTTCCTATCTTGCTCTTGCTAACAGCAAAAATAATCCCACCATGCCTAAAAGCATCCATACCAAATAAGTAGCCATTATTCCGTTATGTAAATATTGAAGCAATTTTGAGAAAGAAAAAACTTTCTTAGCCTGTTCATAGATATCAAAGGTGCCGGCGAAAGCTGCGTTATAAATATTGCGCAACAGCCCTATTTCTCCCACCGTATTATAAAACTCTGTGCCAGTAACCCTGTTCTCAACTTTAATCTCCTGTGTTTCTGCTCCGGTGAAGCTTGCGTCCTGACGCAGAGAAAGCCTTGATTTACTCAATAAAAATATAATAAAACCGAGGACCAGACCTAAGACTATCAATAACGTCGCTAGGGTCGGCGACCAGATACCTGACAAATTCGCTATATCAGTATTCTTATGATCCGCTAAGGCAGGCAAAATAAAATATTTTAAGGGAATACTAAAAGCAAATACGCCGAATAAAATACATATACCTGCCAAGGTCAGACAAGGAAACCACATCGTCGGACTTACCTCGTTGGGGGATTTGGGGGTTTGTGGTTTGGCGGGCCGGCCTAAAAAGGTAGCGTGAATCAATTTCATAAAGCTGGCCAGGGTAAGGACTGAGCCTAACATCGCTGCCACTAAACATAATACTGCCACAATACGCAATCCGTAATCGGCATTCTGTAACTGGCTGATTAAGCCCTGATAGACCATCCACTTAGAGAAAAAACCATTAAACGGCGGAACCCCGGATATGGAAAGACTGGCAACTAAAAACGATATATAGGTCAGGGGCATCAGCCTTGCCAGACCGCCGAGCTCATCGAGTTCTTGAGCCCCGGTCCGCGATTCTACATTTCCGGCGCTTAAAAATAAACAGGATTTATAGACCGCGTGATTTAACATGTGAAATAAACCGCCCGCTATGCCGATGGGATTTCCCGTGCCAATGCCTAAGACCATGTAGCCTACCTGCGATACCGCACAATAACCCAGAAGCCTTCTCATATTGTGCTGAACCAAGGCCATCATTGCCGCAGCAATAATGGTTAAAGCGCCGATAAGCATCAGAAATATATTTAACGCCTTATTCATCACAAATAAATTTAAAGAAATCCTGGCCAAAAGATAAATCCCCAATAATTTATCAAGTGCCGCGGGTAAATATGCCACCACCGGCACTGGCGCGGCTTTGGCGCAATCAGGAATCCAGGAGTGAAACGGCATGGCACCTGCCTTGGCAAAACAAGCGATGGCAATACACAAATACGCCAGAACCGCTAAGTTATTATTCAATCCCAGCCTTATTTTATCAATCTGAAAGGTGCCACAAAGATTATAAATTATGCAAATGCCTAATAGCATCACTGCGTCAGAGCCGCCAACGATAATTAAGGTCTTTTTCGCAACTGCCGCTGTATCATCACCCATACTAATAAGCAGATAAAGAGTCAGCCCTAAGAATCCCCATAATACTAAAAGTAAAATTAGATTATTAGAAAGAACAGTACCCACAGCTGCTATTGCCGTCAATACAATATATGTATAATACTCAAAGAGCCTCTGTCTTTTTCTCATAAACCCAAAAGAATAAATTACAGTTAAAACAGAAAATAAGCCTATAGCGCTTACCACAAAACCGTTCAGGCTGTCTAACTTAAAATATGGGTAGAGAGAATTAATATTCATTGTAAATCCGAAATATTCTTGGCAACCGCCTTGGTATGACGGGAAATCTGGCCCGTGAAATCCAGAAGGTCTGAGAACATATTGCAGGTGCGAGGCTGACATGTCCCGGCAACGATTCTCTTGGTATGGCTCTGCCTGTATTGCGCAACCAGATTATCCACGTGATTTTGGGTGCTGCACAAAATCCGCCTGGCAAAATTTTTATCGTTCATACGTAATGCCTTCTCTGTATCTGCCAGCTCCGTCTGGACTACACTATACAAGTGCTTATATTCATCCAAAGAATCATCGCTAAAGACCAGATTTTCCTCTATCTTTATCTGGATCCGCTCAATTATAGCCTCGATATAATCGCCGATCTGGTCTAAATCAGTAACTATATGAATCATGAACATAATATTTTTCTTTTCAACTGCGGTAATCTTGGCCCTGGATATATCTACCAAAGAAGATGTAATTTCCTTTTCCATGACATTGAGCCTTATTTTTTCTTTTAACACGCAATCAAGCGCATCCGAATCATTTTTCATAAATCCGGCAAACGCAGTTTCCAACATAGACAAAGTAAGTCCTGCCATTTCATTTATATTTTCTCTTATGAGAGTTAAATCTTGCATTTACCTATCACCTAAGTCCTTCTTTAACTTCTCGGTTTTTGCCTGCGATAACTCTATCAGTTTCCAGCCGTTCATGACCTTTTTGTCGGTATCCCTATCCAGAACTATCAACCTTTCTGTGCAGCAATAACAAGGGTCAACCGCAGCCAGAGTAATTGCCGCATCAGATATAGTGCCGCCTACCGCAGAAATTTTATTGGAAGCCACATTCATAAAGCTCGGAGCGCGGATCTTGTGCCTGATCGGCCGGTTTGTACCATCGCTTCTTACATAGTGAAAACATTCGCCCCTCGGCGCCTCAACCCGTCCTATACCTTCTCCCGGCGGTATATCTTTTACATCGGCATCGATGGGGCCGTGCGGCATCTTATCCAGACACTGTCGGATAATGCTTATTGACTCATACATCTCTAATATTCTAACCTTCGTCTTGGCAAATATATCCCCTTCTTCTTCTACAATCACATTCCAATTTATTCTATCATAAGCGCCGTATGGATCGTCCCGGCGTATATCTATATTTAGCCCTGAGGCTCTTGCAGTAGGACCCACAACACACCAGTCAATTACCTGTTGCTTGTTTAAAACTCCGACACCCTTCAGTCTTGCCTTTATTACCGGGTCATCCATTACTGCGCCGCGAAACATATCTACTACCGGAACCAAATCTTCGAGCGTCTTCTTTAATACGCCGATATCCTCATCTCTTATGTCCTTGCGCACACCGCCGATTTTCATTATCCCGTAGTTTTGACGGTTACCTGTAATCATTTCAAAACAATCCAACACTGGTTCCCGATAACGCCAAGACCACATCCAGACCGTATTATATCCGATAAAATGCGCGGCTAAGCCGAGCCACAATAAATGGCTGTGAAGCCTCTGCATCTCCTCTATAATTGTACGTATATATAAAGCCCTCTCGGGCACAACATTTGCCTCTCCTCCTAATATATCCTCGACCGCTAAAACATAGGCGCAAGGATGGCTGGAAGAACAAATCCCGCATATACGCTCTACCAAAAATGGCACCTGATCAAAATGTTTGGATTCGGAAAGTTTCTCAATCCCTCTGTGCACATAACCTAAGACTATATCTATATCAACAACCTTCTCTCCTTCCACGTAAAGACGGAACAGTTCCGGCTCTTCTTGCAAAGGATGATATGGACCTATGGGTATTATGACTTTATGACTCATGCTCTTGCCTCAACGGATATTTGCCTTCTGGCCACTCTTCTGCCAAAAGTAATCTTTTTAAATTCGGATGACCGATAAATTTAATTCCCAGCATCTCCCACATTTCGCGTTCAATCCATTCAGCTCCAGGGAATAAAGGCGCCAGAGATTCTATCTCCGGTTTCTTCTTATCTTCTATCAGAACACGCACTGATATAATTTGTCCGGTTTTATCAATACTAAAATGATAAAGTATTTCAATGCCCTGCGGAGTATCCTGACCTGTGGCAATAATAAACCTTAAACCTAAATCCTTAAACAACAGAGTTGCTACCTTTCTAATATCTTGCGGCTTAATCAAGATATATATCCTTTTTTCCGAATGCTCGTGCCAATTAATTATTTTATCCGCCAATCTTTCTCTGATCTTGTCCAATACAGCCATTATTTCCCACCTTCTACTTTCTTTATTAACTTTACTATTCCTGCGATAATTGCTTCTGGTTTAGGAGGACAACCCGGGATGTAGGCGTCGACTGGAACTATCTCATCTACATTGCAAGGGCTGTTATAGGATTCCCTAAACATTATCCTTCCACAGGCGCAGTTACCCACTGCCACCACCAAACAAGGCTTGGCAGCCTGGCCATAGAGTGTTTTTAACCGCTCTTTAGTCTTTAAATTTGGAACACCTGTAACCAGAAGCACATCCGCATGACGAACACTTCCTACCAGAACTATTCCGAATCTTTCCACATCGTGTCTTGGAGTAAGCGTATCCAAGATTTCAATGTCGCAATTGTTACAAGGAGAAGTTGCAGCGTGAAAAACCCAGAGAGATTTAGTTAAAGCTTTTAATTTAAAGCTCATCTAATATCCTATTGTTGCCAATATAACCGCGATAACTGCCAAAATAGTCAGCGGCCCCCAAAAGAATCTTATTGCCTGATCAATGCGCAGGCGGGGATTGGTATTTTTAATCAGAATTATGATGACTAATATGGCTATATATTTACCAATTAAAGCCAAGATACTTAATTCCTTTGCCCAGAATAAAGTTATCAATAATAATGGCAGCACATAAAGCAAAATTGCCTTTGTCAATTTAAAGATCGCTAAAGTAGGTCCTGAATATTCGATTAATACTCCTGCCATGATCTCTTGTTCTGCTTCAGACATATCAAATGGCACAAATCCCAACTTTGCATGCATACAAAATATAGCCACTATAAACGCCAATGCCCCTGACCAAGAAACAAGATTTGAGCCGGAATTAAGCTGATGATTTAAAATCTGTCCTATCTGTATAGCGCCTTTGGATTTGACAATAACGACAATTATAGATAATATGAACGGCAATTCATAGCCCAAAACCAGCTTCATCTCCCTTGATGCGCCCATGGAAGCCAAGGGATTCCCGGAAGAAAAAGCGCCCACTATTATTGCTATTACCGGAATAATCAGAAGATATAAAACAACCACCATATCTCCGATAAAGCCCTCTTGAGGGTTAATTATGCTATTACCTAAAATCGTAGCTACCAAAACCACACTTAAAAAACCCAGATACGGAGACAATAAGAAAGTTAATTTTGCTCCTTGTGGAAAAATAATTTCTTTGCCTGACAACTTTATAATATCGATAAAATTCTGATACCAGGGCGGACCTACGCGCCACTGAAGCCGTGCAGTAACCTTCCTGTCTACCCAGCCGGCAATTAATCCTATGCATGCACTGAATAAGAAGCCGGGAAATATTAAACAATCGAGCAATATTCTCATAGGATTTTTAATTTAAGATTTAAACACATTTTATCTTGAAAGGAAAATCTTCTTTTGACCACTTACGCGTATGTACTGCTAAATGTTCTCCGATTAAATAAATATTTTTTTCCAAATCTTCCTGGGCTTCTTTTATTTCCAACGCTTTTTCAGGACAGCTGGTTACGCATTTGGGAAGTTTGCCCGATATGCCTGTACAGTAATCACATTTTGAATCTAAATAAGGAATAAAATCAATAAAGATAACCCCGAATGGACAGGCCACAGAACAGGATTTGCAGCTTGTACAACGCATCTTATAACGTTTGATATGGCCATCCGAAGCGCGCTCAAGCGCATTGTGATAGCAGGAGCTGACACACGGCGCTTGTTCGCAATGGCGGCAGATTGTGGCAAAGGTTGCATATTCACGCAAAGATGCAATTCCGTTATTCTGTGGATGGTAGAAATAATCGCAAGCCGCTTTACATTCCTTGCACCTGCTGCAGATTTCTAGATCTACAAATAAACGTTTCATATCTTAACTTGTACTTTTGCCTTTTCCCCGCTCGACATTCAGATATAGTGCGGGATCCCGCAACGCGGGAGACTTTTTACTTCTGACTTCTCTAGTCCCATATTTCGGGTAAATCTTTTAACTGCTCATATGTAAACACCGGTCCGTCCTTGCAGGCATAAAACCTGCCAATACGGCAATGTCCGCATTTACCTAAACCGCAGGACATATTCTTTTCCATAGACAAATATATATCTTGCGACCTGAATCCTAATTCTAATAATTTTAGTGTTCCGAATTTCATCATTATCGGCGGCCCACAGACTATCGCGACAGCGGTCTTTAGATCTACCGGCAAATCCTTTAATATCGTAGTAACTAAACCTACGTGGCCCTTCCAAGTAGAATCGCCTGTGTCAACGGTAGTAAACACATCCACTTTCTTTTTCTTTGCCCAGAGAGGAATTGATTCTTTATATATAATGTCCGCCGGACTGCGAGCGCCGTAACGTAATATTACCTTATTATAGTTATCAATCTGGGCAAATAGAGTAAAGAGTAAAGAGCGCAGCGGCGCCAAACCAACGCCTCCGCCTACAATCAAGACGTCTTTTCCCTTAAATTTATCCAAAGGATAACCTTTGCCGTAAGGCCCGCGGATACCCACAGAAGTATTTTTGGGACAAGAGTGCAACACAGATGTAACTCTGCCCACATTCATAATAGTGACATCTATTTTATCTAAAACATTCGGGTCAGATGAAGGCGTAAAAGGCGCTTCTCCTATCCCGGGCAAAGTCAATTCGATAAATTGGCCTGTTTTAAATTCAAATTGCTCGCGAGGTTTTAAGACAAATGTTTTAATTGTCGGGCTTTCTGTGATTATATCTTCGATTGTTGCTTCTATGGGTCTGTAAATATTCTTCATTTGGTATTTTGGAGTTTCTTGGCTAAATCTTTTAATACTTCTCTTATGTCAATTTTGCCGGGACAGACCTCAATGCACCTTCCGCAACCGCAACAGGCAGGAACTTTGAGATTATCCACAAAAAAATCAAACTTCTTCATGAATCTGTTTCTTAATCTCTGCGCCCGTGCCTTCAAAGGGTTAGCCCCGCCGGCAACGCGGGCATAGTTTGCATACAGGCAAGAATCCCAGAGCCGGACTTTTTTATTTTGGTTGTCTTCTTTTTTATCAGCGAGAAGAAAACAATGGCATGTATCGCAGATCAAATTGCATCCGCCGCATTCCACGCAAGTCAGCATAAATTGCTGCCAGGTATCTAGGTTGTAGCCCTGCTTTACTAGCCTCTGTACGGTATCTTTGGAAACCAGGTTTTGCCCCAGAAGATGGCTTTTCAACCGTTCAACGAAACTCTCTCTTTTTGTTTTCCGCGCAGAGACTTGAGTTTCTTTTGCCAAAACAAAATATTCTTTAGATTTCCCGATTATCTCCTCTCCCATTTTTGAACCCACCTCTACAAGATAACCATCATTTAAAGGTGAAAGGTTAAGGTCAAAACCATCCGTAGGATAAGGCAAAATCTCCCAGGCAAGGCAGTGGCAAACTTCTTTAAAATCCGAACAATCTCCGGAAATCAAAATCGTATTCTCTCTTCTTAACTGATATAAAGAATCGACATCCACGCCCTCCAAAAACACAAAATCCTGTACTTTGTGGCCTGCGATATCACAGCTTTTTACTCCGAACACAACGGTTTTATCCGTTATATTAGTTATATTTTTTTCGGAGACGAAATAATCCGTTACTTTTTCATAAGGGTAGGTAAAAAAAGACTTTAGCGGCTGGACCGTACGGTAGCCATTAAATATCAAGGGGTCATTATTCGAGCTATCTTTGTAAGAATAATCTATTTCTTTAGCATTTTGGTCTTTAATAACCGGTGAAAAGACCTTGTAAATATTTTTTAATTTATTGAAAAAAATATTTAAATTCTCCAACTCGATGTAATATATATTATCCATTGTCTAAAACTTAAATTTTTTTTAGGTGGATCTTGGTTTTAGGGAGTTTAAAATACTATATTAAACTCTTATTGTCAAGAAAAACTTACTGACAATTTAGTGTTTCTTTAAGAAAGATATTTATCAATCGCCTCAGCTGCTTTTCTACCTGCGCCCATTGCCGTAATAACAGTTGCCGCACCAGTGACAATATCTCCTCCGGCAAATACACCCGGGATTGATGTTGCGCCCCAATCATCCGCCTCTATCTGGCCGTCTTTCTTGATTTTTAATCCCGGGGTGGTCAGCGGGATTATCGGATTTGGGGTATTACCTATTGCCACCACCGCCTCATCAATATCAATCTTAAATTCCGAACCTTTAATTGGCATAGGCCTTCTTCTTCCAGAAGCATCAGGCTGGCCCAATTCCATTTTTATGCATTCGACCTGTTTTACAACGCCTTTCTCATCTCCTACATATCTTACTGGGTTAGTCAAAAGCCTGAAATCTATGCCTTCTTCGCGTGCCCTTATAATCTCCTCAACTCTTGCCGGCATTTCTTTCTCCGACCTTCTATATATAAGGTATACATGTTTTGCGCCTAAACGTAAAGCGGTCCTGGCTGAATCCATTGCAACATTACCGCCGCCTATTACGGCGACGTAGCTGCCTCTTTTGACTGGAGTATCATATTCCGGAAATTTATAGGCCTTCATCAAATTTACCCGGGTAAGAAATTCATTTGCAGAATAGATGCCGCTTAAGTTTTCACCTGGTATGCCCATAAAATCCGGCAGACCTGCGCCAGCTCCGATAAATATGGCCTTATATCCTTCTTGGAATAAATCCTCGATGGTCAGCGCTCTTCCAATTAACATATTTGTGGCAAATTTTACCCCAAGTTCTTTAAGTAAATCTATTTCACTGGCAACTATTGCCTTGGGCAGACGGAATTCCGGGATCCCGTAAACTAATACGCCACCTAATTTATGGTAGCCTTCAAAGACAGTTACATCATAGCCTTTCTTAGCTAATTCCGCGGCAGCTGTTAGCCCTGCGGGTCCTGAACCGACTACCGCAACCTTTATATTTTTTGCCGCAGCCTTTCTAATTTCTTGCGCCTTTTTATTTTTGCGGTTATTTAAATCCCAGTCCGCCAAAAATCTTTCCAAGCGTCCGATGGAAATCGGCTCGCCCATTTTTTTTATTACACAAACCGCCTGGCATTGTTCTTCTTGAGGACAAACCCTTCCGGTCATGCACGGTAACGAATCATTTTCATGGATGATATCAATTGCCTTCTGAAAATCTTTTTCTTTCAACACTTTTATGAAAACAGGAATATCTATACGCACAGGGCAACCCTGGACACAGGGCTTTTTGGCACACTGCATGCACCGGCTTGCCTCTTTGATGGCTTCTTCTTCGCTGTATCCTAATGGAACTTCGTCAAAGTTTTTTATTCTTTGCTCTACAGGCTGTTCCCTCATCGGCACTGCTTTTTTCTCAACCGCCATGACTTCTCCTCAACGTTCGGTTTTTAGATAATGGGATATGCCTGTTCTTTTATTTTGTATTACACTGACAGCTGTATTCTTCAGTTTTATACGTATCGAGCCTCTGCATCAACAAATCAAAATCAACGAGATAACCATCAAAATCCGGGCCATCCATACAGGTAAATTTCGTTTTATCCGCAACGTTTACTCTGCAGGCGCCGCACATACCCATGCTGCAAACCATAAGTGAATTAAGGCTGACTATAGTTTTAATATTTTTTGTCCGGGTAAGCTCTACTACTGCCTTCATCATTATTGCCGGACCGATTGCAAAAACTATATCTATTTTTTCTCGCGCCTCCATCAATTCCTTAAGCATATCCGTGACAAAGCCTTTTTTACCATAAGAACCGTCATTAGTAGCAATAATCAAACGGTCAGAGACAGATTTCATTTTATCTTCCCAGAATACATGTTCTTTGGACCGATATCCGATTATAGAGGTAACTGTATTGGCCTTTTCCTTTAATGCCCGGGCAAGAGGATAGACCGGTGCCACACCAATACCTCCGCCGATAACCACAACATTGCCGTAATTTTCTATTTCTGAAGGATTACCCTGGGGCCCCAACAAATCCTGCAGGTAATCGCCAATTTTGCTACCGGCTAAAATCGACGTTGTCTTTCCCACTTCCTGAAAGACTAAAGCAATTGTGCCTTTTTCCCGGTCGAAATCCGCGATGGTCAAAGGAATTCTTTCGCCTTTATCCGTCATCCTGACGATTACAAATTGTCCAGCCTGGGCCTTCTTGGCAATCAAGGGCGCCTCCATTAAAATATAATGCATCTTCGGCCCTAAGACATATCTGTCCAAAATCTTAAACATTTATCATCCCGATATATACTAGTAAAAATTGGAAACTTTTGTTTATGAGTTTTTTGCGAAAAAGGCGGTAAAGATTATTAGACTATCCCAGTTTACGCGTAAGTTCAAAGGTATCAAAGGCAATCTGTAATTCTTCATTTGTGGGTATAACATAAACCTTAACAGCACCGCCAGAATCCTTGCTGATTTGCGCCTCCTCACTCTTAATCGCTGATTCATTCTTTTCCTGATCGATCTCTACACCCAAATTTTCCAGCCCTTTTAGACTTTCTTGCCTTATCGCAGCATTATGTTCACCTATGCCCCCGGTAAAAACTATGGCGTCGGTTTTTCCTAATACTGCCAGGTAAGCGCCGATGTATTTTCGCAGGCGGTAGCAAAAAATTTCTATGGCGATTTTGGCTTTTTCATCTCCTTTTTCTTTGGCCTCGAATAAATTACGCATATCATTGCTGATTTCGGAGATACCCAAAAGACCGCTTTTTTTATTCAAGATAGTCTTTAAATCTTCCGGGGTATAACCCTTTTCATTAAGATAGAAAATGATTGCCGGATCAATATCACCGCTGCGTGTGCCCATCACCAGGCCTTCAAGGGGCGTGAAACCCATGCTCGTGTCTACTGAGTGGCCTTTTTCTATAGCGGTTATGCTGCAGCCGTTGCCAAGGTGGCAGGTGATAAGATTTACTTCTTCCTTTTCTTTGCTAAGCAGTTTTGCTGCGCGTTTTGAGACATAATAATGGGAAGTGCCGTGGAAGCCGTAGCGCCGGATGCCAAATTTTTTATAAAGACCGAATGGAATCGCGTAAAGATAAGCTTTCGGGGCAAGAGAATGATGGAATGCCGTGTCAAAAACTGCCACCTGCACTGCTTTTGGCAGGTACTTTTTTGAGGCTATAATGCCTGTAAGGTTCGGAGGATTATGCAAAGGAGCAAGATCCGAGTATTTCTGGATCTTGGATATTACTTCATCGGTGATGACTACAGAAGCGGTGAACTCTTCGCCTCCGTGCACAACCCTGTGGCCGATACCTGAGATCTCATCGACCGACCCTATGACCCCGTGCCTGCGATCGGTAAGCATGCCGATGATAAAATTAAGACCCTGCTCATGATCCCGCATTTCTTTCTTTAATTCTAAATTTCCCTTGATGCTTTTCTGGGTGAAAAACGAGGTCTCTTCCCCTATCTTCTCGAGCAGCCCTTTGGCAATCACGTTTTCCTCAGGCATTTCAAACAGCTGATATTTTATCGAAGAGCTGCCGGAGTTGATGACCAGGATTTTCATTGATCAATCCTTTTAAAATTTAAACAAAAAATCCGACCTTAAATTTCTTATTCAATAACCCTATTTTATCACGCAAGAAAGCCCCGTCAAGCTAAGATCAAATCTTCTAACCTTCTTAACTACAATGAGTTTCAAGACCCGATCTTGATCTCGGAAAGCATTTTTATCCGCTTGAGCATGTTCGGGTGGGTGCTCAAGGCCTCAAGCAGCCGGTCGCCGAAATTAAGGCGTATTGTCTTATTCCTTAACTGCTGTAATTCTAAAGAATCTATTGTCCCGTTTCTGTCTTTATCCAGATATTTTAGTTCCCTTATCTCGTTTAGAGCAGCTGAAGGGTCGCTTGCAAAAAAGGCCTTTAAACCCTCGTATTCCTTCAATTCTTCCTTGTCCATCCTGGCTGCGCCGTAGACAAGTTTGTATAACGCCGAGGCAAGGCTCGAAGGTTTATTGCCCAGAAGCACAGAGCCTTTGTCCGCGAAATATTCTCTTATGCGCGAAGCATAAAGCACTAAAAGATTTGTTATAAAATAAAAAACCAAAGCTGCAAGACCTATCAAAGCAGTGCTGCCGGAGTCCCTTGAATCCCGCCTGCGGCCGTAAAATAAAAAACTCCATGCCAGCCTGTACATGATCATAGGTATTACCGATAACAGCATGATCGTCAAAACATCCCTGTTCTTTAAGTGGCTCAACTCATGGCCGAGCACTGCCTTTAATTCTTCGTCGTCCAGTAATCGAAGTATGCCTGAAGTAACGCATACCCTGCCGTCCCTGATGCCCCTTCCGAATGCAAATGCATTGGGCAAAGGGATCTGCGCGATGCCGACCTTAGGCATGGGCAGATCTGCTTTTTGAGAAAGGCCCTCGACCATCTGATACAGCTTCGGCTCTTCCTGTCTTGTCACATAACGCACCCTCATCGTCCATTCGATAAGTTTCGGGCCTATCATATACTGCACTAACATAATTACCAGGGAAAGAGCCAGATAAAAATAAAAATCCGTTATACCTATATATGTGCCGATCATCACGGCAACGGCATAGATTATAGCGAATAATACAGCTATCAGGATCCCCATCCTAAAATGTAAAAAAAACATAATTGGTGCCTCCTTTAAAATCCGGGTCACTAACTCTTTGCCTGCCAAAAGTTTTTAAGACCCGATCTTGATCAATCCAGGACAAAAGCTTCGATCGTGAATTTCAAAACAGGGTTCTCCTGGTTGTCCGTATTAACGTAGACGAACTGCTGGACCTTGCCTTTGTAGCCTTTTGAATTAAACTGCACCTTGACCTGGGTACTTTCCCCGGGCGCAAGAATTTTCTTTGCGGTCTCAGAAACAGTGCAGCCGCAGGAAGTATTGTGCCCGGTTATATTCAGAGTCTTATCAGTATTGTTTTTTAAAGTAAACTCGTGTTCCAGCACTAAGTTCTGCTTGACCTGGCCGAAATCCCAGAAATAAGGGTCCTGTGGTTTCACCGCCGCAGCATAGCTGACAAAAGTCGGATTTTTTGGGATTTCTTCAGACTTGTGTCCTACAGAATAGCAGCCCTGGAGAATAAATAAAACTGTAAGAAAAAAAATGTTAAATCTCCCCATCAGCTTCTCCATATTAAAAATAAGCCCAGACTCAAAAACAAAATAGCCATCAGAATCTTTGTCGTCAAAAGATTGCGCCTTAAAAGTGTGGAAAACTGCTCTGATGTCACACCGGCAAGCGAAAAAAGGAAAATTATAAAAAGCGGAGTTATGAACATGAGATTGTAAAGCAGAAGATAACCAAATGCCTCTAATTTCAATTTTGTAGCCTTCAAAACAAACGTTATGGTAGGCAGATACACCTGGCCTGTGCAGACCGCCTCCAATATGGAAACTATAAAACCCGTGCTTAGGGCAGTAAAAACCAACATAAAGACCGAAACCCTTTTTTCTTTGGACTCAGGGCTTTTGGTTTTCCTATAATGCATCCCGATGACCTGGTGAATCTTGTTTTTTACCGAGTTTGGCAGCTGTAAAAAGAGATCTTCGGTCTTGCCGGTTTTTTTGAATTTTATAAAATCATAAAGCGCAAGACACCCTAACGCAAGGGAAAATACGCCTATTCCCAGATTAAAAACCTTTCTTAACTGCCAGAACCCTTTTAAGCTGTAAAAAAATCCGAACATCCCTAGCCCCAGCAAAAGGTACGTCAAAAACACGGAAAATATAAAAGAAATGCCGATAAGAACCAGATCTCTTTTTCTGTAGCCCTGGAAGGCGAGAAAAGATATAAAAAAAACAATGACAGTAAAGGCGCAGGGGTTTATACCGTCTATAAGGCCTGCGGAAACTACTGCCATAGGAGTAAAGCTTAAAAAGTGTTTAACTATGTCGAATCCGGATCCCTTTGTTTCTTTAACTCCTGCCTCTGCAAAAGAGCCCCTGACCATCTGCTCCAAATTATCTAAAATTTCAGCTTCGCCGCTTAAAAATTTGCCGTTATAAAAAACTATCGGCACCTTCATGTCTTTCGTAACGCTCTTTTGGGTCTTTAAACCAAGGAAATATTTGTAGTTTTCTATATCAGCCATCTCTCTGTAATCTATCTTTATTTTATCCTTGTAGTCGGACCCCAATTTTAAAAGCAGTCCGTTTTTTATCTTCGTGCATTCATGGCAGCCCGAAGAATAAAAAAATACAAGTTCTCGCCTGTCGTCAGCCTGGCCAAAGGCCATGGGACATAAAATAAAAATCAAAATCCCTACTTTTAAAATAAGCGTTTTTTTAAGCGTGAGCATATGTTTAGATTGAAAATATGTCTTTTTGAAACTTTATTCGGAAGGAAGTATACCGACAAACTCCAAAGGAGCTATTTTTCATAAGTCGATATAATTTTCAGGATCTCTTTTTTATCTTTGGCGTTTTTTAGTCTGTCAACAATGAATTTATCTTTGACAAGGCCGGAGATGTCAGCCAGTATCTTTAAATGACCGCCGACATTTTTTTCCGGAGAAACAAGGATAAAAAAAAGATAAGTCTTTTCTCCGTCCAGTGCTCCGAAATCCGCTCCGTGGTTATGCCTGGCAAAGGCGATCAAAAAATGTTTCACCTTGGCGGATTTTGCGTGGGGTATGGCTACTCCGTTGCCGATACCGGTCGACCCCAATTTTTCTCTTTTTAATATAAGGTTGAGGATCGTCTTCTTGTCTTTGAGCTTTCCCGAAGAAGCCAATAGATCCACCAGATCACTGATTATTTTCTTTTTGTCTTTTTCTTTTAAGTCTAAATCTATATATTTTTCTTTTAGTATGCTTGAAAGCTTTACGTCAGAGCTACCACTCACTTGTCTTACCCTTTCTTAAAATATTATAAACTATTCAACGGGTATTATTATTTTCTGGCCTACCTTTAATTTATTGGCGTCCTTTATCCTGTCCTTGTTTATTTCGTAGAGGTATTTCCAGCGGTGCGCTCCTCCCAGCTCTTTTTGAGCTATTTTTGAAAGCGTATCGTCTTTTTTGATCGTGTATTCCCTTGTAGAAACCCTTACTTCGCCTTCAACGGTCTCCTGTTTTTCCTCTACGTATTTGCCCTCTTCGATTTTCTGGGCATCAGCAGGTATGATATTGGGTTCTGCTGCTGTCCCTGCTCCTTCGGGCGTCGGAAGCATCACCTCTTCGACTTCCGCTACCATAAACTGCGCGTTGCGGTCCTTCTGCATGCCTTCAAGATCTGTGATATGGGCGACTGCGTCAAGTTTTCCGCGGCTTACGATCTTGATCCTTTCTTCCGGTATCCCGTTGTCAAGCATGTATTTCTTTACTGCATCTGCGCGCCTTCTGCCCAGTTTCAGATTATAACTCTCAGGGCCTCTTAAATCGCAGTTTCCGGTAATAAGTATTTCTGCTTCTGGATTTATTTTAAGGGCTTTTACAGCATCCTCTAAAATTGGGGTCGCATCGTCCCTCAAGGCTGCCTTGTCATAATCAAAATATATTTTAACGTTCTTGATTATTTTCTTGATCAAAAGCGAAGGCCTCATCTCCTTCGGCTGTGCAGACGGAAGTTCCTCTGACTTATAATCAAAGATGATCTTGTACAAATAGACATACCCGCGGTTGCCCCAGGGTTTTGCCTGTCCAGGTCTATCAGGCCACCACCAGTAGCCTCCCCGATCTTCGTCTTTAACAGGCACAGGTTTTGCGTCAGTAGGCCACCATGCGAATTTTTTCTGAAGCTCGTCTTTTTCTGCTTTTCTCCTTGCTTCCCTGTCAGAAGCGCAACCTGACAAAACAATGCTTAAAACAAGACAAAACAACACTAACCCTTTTCTTTTATTCATCTTTCACCTCTGATTTTAAAAACGAAATTGTAAACAATCTCCTTCTTCTCTGAACAAAATTGGTGGGATTTATTCGGTAAGTACCACGGCTATTATTATAAGACAAAAGCCATTTTTGTCAATAGATTCCAATCAGATTCACACCAGGTCTCAATCTAAGACAATCTAAGATCACACCTGCCCCAAATCCAAGAAGACACCTGTCCCTACTAAAATTTTATCGCGAGCTTCACGCCGATTTCTGTAGTCTCGTTTTTGGGCTCCCATCCATAGCCCCATATGGTCCCGACCTTAAAGACCTCGTTCACATTTGATCTGTCGATATGCCAGTACCTGATAAAAGGCTCCAGGACAAAATCAAAACCTTCTGATTTCTTAGTAAGCTTGAGCGAACCGCGAAGTCCGTAACCTGAGTCCTGTTTATTGCGCAGATCTGCGTATCCAAGGCCGGCGTCGCTTAAATTGCTTTTCTGCCTTCCCCACCAGAAAATATCGAACTCTGCTGTTGCGCCTATTGACCAAGAGTTTGCATCCGAGCCGAAATATCTTGTCACTTCTATCCCGACCGGGCTGTAGATGTAATTTGACTCGCGTTCATAACCGACCGCGCCTGTCGAAGTAATCATATCTGATGAATCATCGTTTAGATATCTGTAACCGACTCCAATAAATGGTATGCAGGAAAGATCCTGCCGCGAATTAAAAGAAGGATTAATGAGATCGTATCCGATAAGGCCTCTTAACTCAAGCGTATAATCGCCGACATTATCCATTGTCCCTGTGCCCTGGCTCTCGTAATCCACCTTGCCAGTTGCTATTCTTCCTTCTATTCTATACAGCCGGTAATTATTATAGTATTGGTATGAAGTGTTTAAGCCGTAAAACAATCCTTTATCTTTCATCAGCCCTGGCTCCTCATATTCAAAATGATAAATTTCAGTGCCCAGATCCCATGAGTGATGAGGCTGAACTTCCGGTATTTCTGCATAACAAAAATTTACTAACACAGGAAAAATTATAAAGGCTAATAAAAATTTTACAATCCGGTTCATAGATACTCCTCGATCAAAATTTCCAAACCCGGTTTGGAAATAAGCTGCAAAAAATTTTGGCATGGTCAGAACTCTATATATGTCAACGGGTAGTATTAAAGAGGGACGTCCCCTATTTTTTTTCTTTGAGGTCGTAGGTGAGGATTATTGCTTCAGAGATGTCGCGCATGGATTTGCGCGTGTCCATGCTCTGCTTCTGGATCAGACGGTAGGCCTCGGAAGGCAGTATGTTTACCTCCATGGCAAGTATCTCTTTTGCCCTTTCAACGAGTTTTCTTGTCAGCAATGCCTCTTCTGCGCTGCGCGCGCGCAAGGCAAGCTCCGCATTTTCGATCGCAAGCGCTGCCTGGTTTGCTAAAGCGGATAAAATATCCAGATCTGTCTTTGAAAACTGGTGCTTCTTTGAAGTATAACAATTAAGCACGCCTATGACTTTGCCCTTCACTGCCAAAGGGACGCTTGCCAGAGACACAAGCCCTTCTTTTTTTGCGATATCCCGGTTAAGATAACGCTGGTCTTTCTGCAGATCCAATACAATAATAGGCTTGTTTTCCTGAGCTACCAGGCCCGCGATGCCATCCCCAAGTTTTAAATTTGGTTTCTTATTATACGCTTCAGAAACTGACTGAGTCGCCCTGGTCACAAGTTCTTTTTTTTCAGTATCAAGGATCATCAAAGAGGATATCTTTGAGTTCATCGCATCCGCAGTGACATTTACGATCAGACGCAAAAGCTCATCCAGATACATACCCGAAGCAATAAGACTAGCGACCTTTGACAGCGCTTCGATCTGCTTCAAATATATTTGATAGCCTGCTTCTTTTTTCTTCTTGGGCATTTATAGGATCGGCAGATATTTATCTATTTCGTACTGTGTTACCTGGGCTTTGTATTCGTCCCATTCCATTTTCTTGTTCCTGATGAAATAACCGAAGACCTTTTCGCCGAGGCAATCTCTGACCAGCTTGCTCTGTTCAGTCATTTTAGTGGCTTCCAGCAGATCGTCGGGAAGAGACTTTATCCCTGCCCTTTCCCTTTCAGCCTCGCTCATATGGTAAATATTGTCGTTTGCGGGCTCAGCCAGTCTGTATTTTTTCTGGATCCCTTCAAGTCCTGCAGCAAGCATCACCGCAAAAGCAAGATAAGGATTGCAAGCCGGATCAGGCGAACGGTATTCTATGCGCGTTGCCTTTTCCTTTCCTGGTTTATACATCGGAACGCGGATAAGAGCTGAACGGTTCATCTGCGCCCAGCAGATATAAACAGGCGCTTCATAACCCGGAACAAGCCTTTTGTAGGAATTGACCCACTGGCTGGTAATCGAGGTGATCTCCTGCGCATGTTTTAACAGGCCTGCTGTGAATAATTTCCCTACTTCGGATAAATGATATTTCCCGTTTTTATCGAAAAACGCGTTCTTCTCGCCCTTAAACAAAGACTGGTGCACGTGCATCCCTGAGCCGTTTATCCCGAATATGGGCTTTGGCATAAATGTCGCGTATACCCCGTGCTGTCTGGCGATTTCTTTTACGACTAAACGGTATGTCATTACATTATCAGCCATGGTAAGAGCGTCATTATAACGCAAATCAATTTCATGCTGGGAAGCCGCTACCTCATGGTGGCTGTATTCGACTTTGATGCCCAATCCCTGCATGGACAATATAGTATCCCTTCGCAGATCCTGGGCAACATCAAGGGGCACCTGGTCAAAATACCCGCCATGATCAAGCGGCGCAGGACTTGAACTGTCCTTAAAATAAAAATATTCGAGTTCAGGCCCCACATAATAGGTATAACCCATTGATTTTGCCTTTCCCAAAATCTGCTTTAAGACAAAACGAGGGTCTCCTTCGAATGGCCTGCCGCTTGGCTCATAGACATCGCAGAACATGCGTGCGACGGTATATTCCTGGCTTGAACGCCAGGGTATAATCGCAAACGTATCAGGGTCAGGACGGGCGATCATATCCGATTCTTCGATGCGCGCAAAACCTTCTATCGATGAGCCGTCAAATCCCATGCCCTCCTCAAGGGCACCTTCCAATTCATCCACGGTAATGGCAAAACCCTTTAAAAAACCAAGCACGTCTGTAAACCACAAGCGTATGAACTTTACTTTGTGCTCTTTTACCAGTTTTAGAATTTCTGCTTTTGTCTTTTTAGCCACAACTACCTCCTCTTTTTAAAAATATCTCCATCCTATTCAATGACTCTTTAAGATCTTCATAGCTTGAAGCGTAGGAAATACGGATCCTGTCTTGGAATTCCTTTCCGAATGCAGTTCCGGGAACAACAGCGACTTTTTGCTCTTCTAGAAGCTTTTTTGCAAAATCAAATCCCGTTAATCCACTTTTTTTCACGGAAGGAAAAACATAAAACGCGCCTTGAGGCCTTACATGATCGAGCCCAAGACGGGTCAATCCGTCGCAGACCAATTCCCTGCGCCTTTTATATTCGCGCTTCATTTCTTCAACGGATTTTCTTCCGGAATGAAGCGCCTCACATGCTGCTATCTGGCTTGTAATGGAAACGCACATGATAGTATACTGGTGAATCTTTGTCATAGCTGCGATGATTTCTTTGGGGCCGCAAGCGTATCCGACGCGCCAGCCTGTCATTGCATATCCTTTTGAGAAGCCGTTCAAATAAAGGGTCTGCTCCTTTGCCCCGGAAAGCGTCGGGAAAGGAACATGTTCGAAATCATAGGTCAGATCGCCGTAAACTTCATCGGTAATAATCAGCAATTTATGTTTCAATAAGATTTTTTTTATCTCTTCCAACTCTTTTTTCTTATAAGAAATACCCGTGGGATTGACAGGGTAATTGAAGATTATCCCTTTTGTCTTTTTATCGATACTCTTCTCTAAATTCGCAGGCGTAACCTTAAAGCCGGTTTCTTTAGTATCTATATATACGGGAGTGCCTCCAGCTAATTCAGTCATCGGCCCGTAAGAGACATATCCGGGGGAAGGGATCAATATTTTATCTCCTGGGTTGATGATCGCGCGCATTGCAAGATCGACTCCTTCGCTTACGCCGACTGTAATTAGCATTTCCTCTTCGGGACAATATTCTAATCCGTATTTGCTCTTTAAGAAATTATGCAGGCTAAGCCTTAGTTTATACAGCCCTTTATTGGAAGTATACGACGTAAACCCCTCTTCGAGCGAATATATGCCTGCTTCCCTTATCTGCCACGGAGTGACAAAATCAGGTTCTCCTACGCCCAAAGAGATGACATCTTTCATCCCGAGCACAAGGTCAAAAAACGCACGGATCCCCGAAGGCTGCATTTCCTCTACTTTTTTGGAAATAAGATTTTTCATTTTAGTTACACTCCCTACATTCCGGGATTGTCGAGCTTATCCAATCCCGGAATGTAAATTAATAGGAGATTGCTATTCGTTTGTTTTCTTCCTTCTGCTTTAAAACAACTCCGTCTTCCTTATATTTTTTTAACAGAAAATGCGTTACAACGCCTTTAACATGGTCCATGGGAGAAAGCTTTTCTGCTACAAATCTTGCTACAGTATGCAGATCTTTTCCGCGGACAATAAGCAGTAAATCATAGGTGCCTGAGACAAGATAACAGCTTGAGACTTCAGGAAAAGAATATATTCTTTCAGCTATCTTATCAAAACCCAGGTCTTTCTGAGGCGTAAGATTCACCTCGATAAGCGCCCTTACCTCAGTTTCGTTTTCTTTTATAAGTTCCCTGTTGATTACAGCTTTATATTTTAAAATTATCCCGTCCTTCTCGTATTTTGAAATGGCCTTTTTGACGTCAGCAGGCTTTTTCCTCAACATCTTTGCTATGTCTTCTATGCTCATCCTGCCGTCTTTTTCCAGAATTTCCAATATTTCGTCCATTTTTACCTCCGAAATTTAAAAAACTTTACTTTATATTTTGCAAATTGCAGGTGGCTGCCTTTTATGTTGAGAAATCCCAACCATCTGCTTTACCTTATCCACTTTTGCCTTTGGCAAAATCTGCTTTTTATTTTTTTCTAACCTGTCCAATATATCGTCCAATTCCGGGTATGTTATGCCCATTTCGCCTTCATCGGTCTGTCCTGGCCAAAGACCAGCTGTCGGAGGCTTTGTTATTATCTTCTCGGGTATTTTAAATTCTTTTGCAAGTTTTCTTACCTGCGTCTTATATAAATCTCCGAGCGGCGCTATATCGCTTGCTCCGTCTCCGAACTTTGTAAAATAACCTGCCATAAGTTCGGATTTATTGCTTGTGCCGCAGACAAGATAATTCAGTTTCCTTGCAAAATAATAAAGAACAATCATGCGAAGACGCGGCCGTATATTTGCCATGCTCATGCGGTCAGCAGGCGGCAAAATCCTGTCCAGGCTGTTGTATATTTCCGTCAGGTTTACGAGTTTAGTCTTTATTTCAAACTTTTTTGCGAAAACCCGCGCGTCAGTCAGGTCCTCTTTCTGGCTATGACACGGGAGTATTAAAGCCAGGACTTTATTTTTTCCAAGCGCCTCTTTTACAAGACAAGCTGCAACGCATGAATCAAGGCCGCCGCTCAAGCCCAAAACAAGCCCTTTTGCCTTTGCGATCTTCACCCTATGCCTAAGCCAAACTACAATCTTTTTTCGCATAATAATCTAAAATTATAGCATATAAAAAGGCTGTATTCAAGAAAAACGGGGTCAGATCTATTAAAAGACCTAACCCCGATTGGAGACTTACTAAATAGACTTATTTTGCTTTTATTGCAACTACCTTGATAAAATCAGCTGCGTCTTCTATCTTGTCGGTGACTCCTTCAAGGTACTCTGCCAGCTGGTAGCTCAATAAAAGGCTGGTCGGTTCCAGCTTTGCGTGGATTATGGCTTCGATCAAAGTCTTTTTCTGGTCATCTGCCTCGTGCTCCTTGCGGGCGACTTCTTCGCAATCGGCAAGAGCTTTCTTAAGGTCGTTCTTGATGATCGCTGCGATCCCGTCTTTTAACTTGGTTACTGCGACGATAATCAATTGCGTAGCGATAGATATCTCCCGCAAAATGTTCTCAGGCAGCTTCTGCTCGATGAAACCCAAGAGCCTTGCTGCGCCGTTTGTCCAGTCAGCTATCTTATCGAGAGTCTTTACAAAATGCATCAGGTCTTCCCTGTCAGGAGGAAGCAGGAGACTCTCAGACAGCTGGCTGACCATCTTCGTGCGAAGCAAGTCAGCCTGGTGCTCGCTTTCGCGGACAGCTTCGATAGCCTTGGTCTTGGCGTTCAAGTCGCCTTTGATATAGGCATTGACTGCTTCGGAAAAAAATGTGACGGTCTTATAAGTCTCTTCCACGTGCTTCTGGGCATCAGCTATAATAGCGCGTTCCTCTGCCATGCCCAACCATCCCAGGATATTTCTGATCTCTTTCATCGTTCCCTCCAACGTTACAATTTAATAAAAAGTTTAAGCCCCCATAAACATATAAAACTTATAATTGCGGAAATAAAGGGCGTTGCTATCCAGCAGATGACTATTTCGCGCATGATCCTAAGATTGACAACCTTCAGGCCTTTGACCAGCCCCACGCCAAAGATCGCTCCGACAATGGAGTGGCTGGTGGAAACCGGGATCCCGAACACTGTGTAGATGTGGACGTTGATAGCGCTTGCAAGCTGTGCGGCAAAAGCCATGATGGGCAAAAGATTGGTTATTTCAGAACCTATTGTCTCGATGACCTTGTAGCCCCAGGTTACAATACCCAGGACAATAGCCAGGCCTCCGAGCATCACAGCATCGCGGCCAGGCACAATCCCTGCCCCGGTAATTACACCGATCGCATTAGCCACATCATTTGCTCCCCATGAATACGCGACATAGCAGCCGCTTATAATAATAAGGCTTCCTAAAACGAACCGGTAATATCTTCGCGCTATGATCCTGGGCAACACATTCTTAAGTATCCTGAAAAAAACGTATCCTAAAATCGCTGCTCCAACAGGAGTAAAAATCCAGCAGATAAAAATATCAAAAAGCACTTTCCATTTAACAGGAGCTCCGATCGCAAGACCCGCGCCTGCTACAGCTCCGACAATTGAGTGGCTCGTTGATATCGGCATTTTCCAGTATGTCGCAAGGATCACCCAGGCAGCTGCTGCAAAACAGGCAACAAGCGCCACATACATTGCAAGGTGTTTCTCAAGCTGGTCTATACGAATAATTCCTTTGCCGATTGTGTGAGTTACATAGGAGCCCTGTAGCCACGCTCCCAGAAAACCGAAAATGGCAATCAATACTATGCCCTGGCGAAGGGTGATGGCGCGCGAGCCTACCGCAGTACCTAGCGAATTGGCAGCATCATTTGCGCCGATCGACCAGCCTACTCCGATACTCATCAATATTGTGAACGCAATAAGAAATATACTCATCTGTCTCTCTTGTCCTTACCAGAACATGCGTTAACGCATACGCCGCAGACATACTGATCCACCATGCGCTGTTTCTGGAATTCTTTGAGTTTTGAAAAACATTTCTGGTGGTTAAAATCTGAGGGGTTTTCTTTAATGGCATTCGCAGGACATACTATCACACACGCCCTGCATTGTCCACAGTTTTGTTGCTCTGGCTTATCTTGCCGAAGGGGCATATCAGTCAGGATCGTGACCAGCCGGAATTGGCTGCCAAGATCCTTGTTTACCAGTAAATTATTCCTGCCTATCCAGCCGAGTCCCGCAAGAAGGCCTATTTTTTTATGAGAAAGGTGGGCGGTCTGCTTTTCCCAATCAAGTATCTGTGAGGCAGGAACTGGTAAAGCAAGATAGCCTTTCTTTTGAATGTACTGAGCAGTTTTAAGCGCTGCCTGGTCAAGAAAAGCGTTTACTGTGCGGTAATGATGGAAGTAAAGCCGGGTCGGAACCTGAGAGACCTCAGACAATATTGCCCCGGATAATCTCACAGCCATAACAACGGCAAAATCTATCTTTTCAACAAGCTCTTTTGAAAGAGCAAAATCTTTCTTAATCTTTGAGACATCTGCAACCCCGAACAGATCAGCCCCGAGGTCTTGGCAGTATTTCTTTAGACCGGTATAGTTTTTATTTTTATCCATTTATTTTCTTGAGGTAAACCATCAGAATCGAAATCGCCGCCGGAGTAACTCCCGAGATGCGCGATGCCTGGCCCAGATTTACCGGCTTTATTTTTTTGAGTTTTTCCTTTATCTCCCGCGAAAGGCCAGAAATTTGTGAGCAATCAAGGTCAGCGGGAAGTCTGATTTTTTCTAAGTTTTTAAAACGCCCTACTTCAGCAAGCTGCCTTTTGATGAATCCCTCATATTTTACCTCAATTTCAGCCTGCTTGGCAACTGATTCCGGTATGTCGAGTTTTACACCCGGCAGACCCTGCAATGCCTTAAAATCTATCTGCGGCCTTTTTAAGAGCTCCTGAAGGCTTGACTTTTTCTTTAAGGCGGCTGTCTCTAATTCTTCAAACCTTTTGTTAATCTCAGGACTAGGCTTCAAGTAATTTGATCCCAGAAATTTTATCGCTTTTTTTAAGGCTTCCCTTTTTTGTTTTGTCTTTTCATATTCTTTGTTAGAAATTAAGCCTATTTTATAACCTTCCTCGCGAAGACGCAGGTCAGCATTGTCTTCCCGCAAAATCAGGCGGTATTCTACGCGTGAAGTGAACATGCGGTATGGTTCGTTGGTACCTTTTGTGGTCAGATCGTCTATCAATACTCCTATATAGCTTGTCGAGCGGTCTAAAATAAAAAGCCCTTTGTTTTGAACGCACAATGCAGCATTTATTCCAGCAATTAATCCTTGAGCTGCTGCTTCCTCATAACCTGTAGTGCCGTTGATCTGTCCTGCGAGGAACAAATTTTTTATTATCTTTGTCTCGAGAGTCGGATAAAGCTGCGTTGGCTCGACAACTGTGTGTTCGATACCGTATCCAAACTGCAAAACCTTAGCCTCTTCCAGACCGGCAATTGAATGAAGGATTTGAAGCTGGACTTCTTCGGGAAGGCTCGTGGAGATGCCGTTTGGATATATCTGGTCAGTATCATAACCTTCAGGCTCCAAAAATACCTGGTGCCTTTCTTTATCGCTGAATTTTACGATTTTATCTTCTATAGAAGGGCAATAGCGCACGCCTGTTGCCTTGATTATGCCGGCATACAGCGGAGATTTGTCGAGGTTGTCAGATATTATTTTGTGGGTAGTTTTATTCGTATAAGTAATATGACATGGAATTTGTCTTTGGGTGAGCTTTTTTGTTGAAAAAGAAAATGGTTTTGGAGGATCATCACCTTCCTGAACGATCAATTTTGAGAAATCTATCGTCTTTTTATCAATGCGCGGACATGTCCCTGTTTTAAAGCGAAGCAGAACAAACCCTAACTTTTTTAAGTTGTTATCAAGATCGGCTGCTGCGGGCTCTCCTACTCTTCCGCCAGGATGATGTTTCAATCCGACATGGATCAGTCCGTTTAAAAACGTTCCTGAAGCAATAACAACAGATTTGGCATGGATTTTTTCATTTTTATCGGTAATAATACCTGTTACCCTGTTATCCTCGACCAATAATCCTGTTACCTGGGCTTCTTTTACTTTTAGATTTTTTTGTCCCAGGACTATTTTTTTCATGTAATCTTTATAAAGCTTTCTGTCTATCTGCGCCCGCGAGGATTGAACTGCAGGGCCTTTGGAAGCATTGAGTATCCTGAATTGAATTCCGCAGAAATCAGCTGCTTTTCCCATTTCTCCGCCAAGAGCGTCTATTTCTTTTACTAGCTGCCCCTTGCCAACCCCGCCGATAGCAGGATTGCAGCTCATATGGCCTATTGTGCCTGCATCCATCGTAAGCATTAATGTCGAGCAACCCATTCGAGCGCAAGCCAATGCAGCCTCTATCCCAGCATGCCCCGCTCCAATAACAATTATATCCATAATCTTAGTTAGGGACGGTTCTCAAGACAAAGCAAAACTGTCCCTCCCCATTAATTTTTTTTAAATTTTTTGGTTAGATTTTCGCTTCTCTTACGTCTATTATAGTAGGAGGTGAAGATATGCCTAGAGTAAAAAGAGTGACTCTGGAAAACGCTTGTTATCATATTATCACAAGAGGCAACCAGAAACAATCTGTTTTTCTGGCTAGAGAGGACTATCAAAGATATTTGTACCTGCTAAGCAAGTATAAGAGAAAGTTCGGGTTTAAACTTTACTGTTTCTGCCTTATGCCAAACCATGTACATCTTCTTGTCGAAGTCTCTAATCCCAATGCGCTAAACAAAATCATGCGCGGCCTGAACTTAAGTTACACCTTATATTTCAATTTTAGATACAAAAAGGTCGGACACTTGTGGCAAGACAGATATAAAAGTAAAATTATACAAAAAGACAGTTATCTTCTGGAATGTATCAATTATATCGAAACTAATCCTGTCCGAGCCTCTTTAGCAAGCCAAGGCGGAGATTACCCTTGGAGCAGTCAAGTATTTAAGGATAAAAATAGCAAATTACTTGATACCTTGTTTTCTTTCTGACGAAAAGGGGACACTTTTAGATTGAGTTAAGAACCGTCCCTAGCTTTGCTTATAAGAAGGGAGAGGATGTCCCGGCCTTTAAGTTTTCCGAGAGAACCCGAAGAAGCTGTTTTCTCGGAAAAACTGATGTTGCCGTCAGCTTTAATTGGGCCTCCGGCGATCATTAAAGGCACAGAATCAGCAGAATGGGCCTTTATTTTACATGCGGTGCAGTGGTCTGCAGTTACGCAGATGATCGAATCCTTTAAATCCATCTGTTTGATAAAATTTCCGAAGAAAAACTCGTCTATCTTTTCTATGATCTCTTTTTTCCGTATAAAATCTCCGTCATGGCCTGGTTCGTCAGGGCCTTTTATGTGTATATACATCCCGTCATATTTTTGCATTGCGTCTTCGGCTATTTTTGCCCAGACCGGATAATCCACGTCCAAATGGCCTGTAGAAGACGGGACTGCGATAATATCCATGCCAGTAAGAAGAGCAATGCCCCTCTCAACAGGCATCTCCACAAAGCATCCGAAATTTATACCATTATAAAGTTCTGAGATTTTGGGGAATTTAGGCAGGCTGTCCCCGGCGTCTCTGGCCAGGATAAGATTTGCAGAAAGTTTTCCTTCTTCGATCCTTTTTTTATTTATTGCAGACTCACTTAAGACCTTAAAGGCCTTCAGGGTAAATTCGTTCAACAGATCAGCCGCCTCTTTTGCCTCAAGGTCATTTTCATGGCCTGCGATGGGGCTTGAACCTTCGAGAATATTCTGAAATCCTTTGCGGGCAATCCCAAACATGCCTTTTCTGTCATAAGCCGGGTCAGTATTGGTTATCCATCCGGATAATCCGGAACGTATAGACCTTATGACCAGCACTGCCCTGTGGCCGACTGTGCTTTTGAATTCGAATGTCGCATCCGAAAGAGTGATCTTGGAATTAATTTCTTTTGCCAATGCAGCTGCTTCATCAGTCGAAAGGCTTCTTGCAACCCTGCGGTCTTTTATGGTCTTAAAATCTGCTTCGACCGTTGCAAAATTTGCGCGCAATGCCAGGTTTCCGTCGTTTATATCCAAGCCTTCCGCAAATGCCTCAAGCGGCCCCCTGCCGGTATAATACTTATTTGCATCATAACCTAAAAGGCTGATTACTGCGATATCTGATTCAGGGGCGATTTCCTTATCTACCGGATAGACAATGCCGGTTTGGCCTATTTGGGCAAGACGATCTAAATTTGGGGTAGCAGCTGCTTCAAGGGGGGTTTTATTATTGAGTTCTGCGATGGGCAGGTCTGCAAGTCCGTCTAAAACAATATAAATGATCTTTTTCAAAGTATTAGCACTTTGAGAATCCACAGACATAACATTTGATGCAGCCCTCTTCATGGCGCAATGCACCGCCGCAGTCAGGGCATACCCCTACGATATCCGCGTGCAGTTCTTCTTTTAAGGGCGTATCGTCGTTATGGGCGTGTTTCATCGCGATCTTTGCTGCCTCAGCAAGGGCAAGGTGTTTTTGTCCGCTTACAAGCCTTCTTTCTATGACCCTTGCAATAGCGTCTGCGCATGAGAAAATGCGCTGGCCTTTTTCCCAGGAAGGAGAAGGGCATCTGATATTCCTCAACTGTTCAATAATGGATTTCACCTCTACCCCGGCGCGGAATGCCAAAGATACAAGCCTGCCCACCGCTTCCAATTGCGAACCGGCGCAGCCGCCTGCTTTACCCATCTGGGTAAAAAGCTCAAAAGGCTTTCCTTCCTCGTCCATATTGATCGTGACATAAAGATTGCCGCAGCCTGTCGCGACTTTTGTGGTAGTACCGAACACGACCTCAGGCCTCGGGCGCGGCGTTATCTTTCCCGGCTCTGATTTGGATTCCTTGATCTGGCTGGAATCCGGTTTATGGTTTATATTCAAGACCTGCTCTTCCCTGCTTCTGTCCCTGTATACCGTGATACCCTTGCAGTTTAATTCATAGGCTAAAAGGTAGGCTTTTCTTACGTCTTCCTGAGTCGCCTCATGCGGGAAATTTATGGTCTTTGAAACCGCGTTATGCACGTATTTCTGAAAAGCTGCCTGCATCCTCACGTGCCACTCAGGCGAAATATCATGCGCGGTGACGAATATCCTTTTTATATCTTTAGGTATGCCTTCTAAGTCTTTAAGGGAACCAGATTCTGCGATCTTCTCCATTAATTCGCGGCTGTAAAAGCCTCTCTGCCTTGCGATCTCCTCGAACAAAGGATCCACTTCGACCAGTTTATCGTTATCCATGACGTTGCGGTAATATACTATGGCGAACAAAGGCTCTATACCCGACGAACACGGCCCTGCGATAATGCTGATGGTGCCTGTCGGGGCTATAGTGGTCAGGGTCGCATTGCGCAGCCTGACGCCTCTTTTTTCCCAGATGCTTCCTTTATATGCCGGGAATACGCTCTTGTCCTGCGCCAGCTGCTGGGATTTTTTCATTGATTCATTAAGGACAAAAGACATGACTTTTTCCGACAAAGCAACTGCCTCTTCGCTGTCATAGGGTATGCCCAAACGTATCAGCATCGTAGCCAGCCCCATGACCCCTAAACCGACTTTACGGGTCCCCAGCGTCGCTTTTTCTATCGCTGGTATCGGAAACTTATTTACGTCTATAAGATTGTCAAGAAAATGCACTGCTAAATGCGTGACCTCTTTAAGCCTTTCCCAGTCGATCTCGTAACGGCCGTTTTCGTGTTTGCAGAGCTTGCACAGATTGATCGAGCCCAGGTCGCAGCTTTCATAAGGCAGGAGCGGCTGCTCTCCGCAGGGGTTTGTGCTCTCAATTTTGCCGAGCTTTGGAGTGGGATTATCCAGGTTAACTTTATCGATAAAGATTATCCCCGGCTCTCCATTTTTATGCGCATGTTTTACAATGAGGTCAAAGACTTCCTTGGCGCTGATCTTCTTTACGGTCTGACCGTTGTGAGGATCAATAAGTGAATATTCCTCGCCTTTCGTTAACCTCTCCATAAAATCGTCGTTGATGGCTACCGATATATTGAAATTGATTATCTCTTTATTGTTTTCCTTACAGGTTATAAACTCGAGTATATCGGGATGGTCTACCCTCAGTATCCCCATGTTCGCGCCACGACGGGTACCGCCCTGTTTTACCGCTTCTGTCGCAGCGTCGTATACTTTCATAAACGACACCGGCCCTGACGCCACTCCGCCGGTAGTCTTGACTACGGAATTCTTAGGACGTATCCTGGAAAAAGAAAATCCTGTGCCTCCGCCTGATTTATGGATCATGGCCGTCGCCTTTAACGTCTCGAAAATAGAATCCATCGAATCTTCTATTGGCAGGGTAAAACATGCGCTTAACTGCCCCAGCTCTCTTCCTGCGTTCATAAGGCAGGGTGAATTCGGGACGAATTCAAGGCCGGCCATCGCGTCATAGAACTTTTCCTCAAGCTCTGCTATTTCCTTATCGGACTTTTTATATCTTCCGTCGGCCTCTGCTATGGCCCTTGCCACCCGTCGGAACATCTCCTCCGGGGTCTCTATGACCTTGCCTGTAGAGTCTCTTTTTAAATACCTGCGCTCAAGGACTTTGATCGCATTTTCAGAAAGTTTCAATGACATTATTTTCCTCCTAAAATATAAAGACGGCTTTTATCTTTTAAAAATTTCTGCCTCCATTTAAAAAGTATATCATTGAAAATTCCTGTGTCAACAAAAAAATACAATATGTTGTATAAAAATTTTTCACGCATACAATAAATTGTGTTATTTGATGACGGGCGAGGATATCCCTTTTTTAAAAAGGAGCAGCGGGATGATAAAGATGAGACTTTGTATTCTAACCCTTTGACGGAACAATAGCATGGCATGATTCTCTGATGACAAATTCCGTAGGGAGAAATATCTTTTTTATCTGAGGCTTCTTGCCTGCGAGGTTCATCAAGGAATTCAATTCCTTGACGGAATCCTGCGACATCCTGACCAAGGGCTGTCTTACCGTAGTAAGGGCTACCGGGCCGTAAAGCCCTGATGGGTTGTCGTCAAACCCCACAATCGATAAATTTTCAGGTATCCTAATCCTCAATTCCCGTGCTACCGTCATGACCTCAAGAGCCATGGAATCCGAAGCTACAAAAATCGCGGTGGGAGGCTCTGACATTTTAAGCAATCTTTCAGCGGCCTGTCTTGCCTGGCCGCGCGAATAATCGGTCTTGATTACGTAAGATTCGTTTATCGGCAATTTGTTCTTCTTCATTGCCCTTCTGTAACCTTCAAGGCGGTGGCTTGCGGCCTGGGTGATGAGGTCTCCTGCGATATGGGCAATCTTTTTGTGGCCCATGCCTATAAGATATTCCACGGCGCTCATTGCCCCGCCTATGTTATCGACTGCGATACAGCTGACATCCAGGTCCTCGACGCAGTTATTTATCACTATTGTGGGTATCCCACACTCAAGTGCCTCTTCGAGCTGATGCCTGTTTGAAATTATATCCGCGAAGATCACCCCGCCTACGCCTTTCAGGTTAAGGCTTGCGCGCGTGTCCGTAAGATGTAAAAGCAGATCCAGTTTCAACGCAGCGGTCAAGGTGCCGATGCCCCTTATCAATTCCAAAGCATAGAAAGAATAGAATATGCCTTCGTACCTCGGGATTACGAGAGCCACGACATTGCTCTTGCCTGTGGCCAGCCGCTGCGCAGATACCGACGGCTGAAAATGAAGCTGCTTTACGATTTCGAGGACTTTTTTCCGGTTCTTCTCTTTTACCGAAGGGCTTTTATTTATTACGCGGGAAACCGTGCTTATGGAGACTCCGGCCAAACGGGCAACATCCTCTATCGAACTTACTTTGTTAGGATTATATTTTTTAGTCCTCATTCTTTTGTTCTTTCTGATTGTCCGGCTATTTTACCACATCTCCCACTGCAATAGGAAGATTTTGTTTCTTTATGTCGCATGCGGAAATATTCGGCCTGACCTGGATGACTTCGATACTGGCGATTGCTTCGTCTCTGGCGTTAAAGACCTGGAAGCTGTCACCTATCTTTATCCCGGCGTTTTCGCCTATGTTTATTATGATAAAATTATGTTCTTTGTTAACTGCAAGGACATTGCCCTTCTTAAAAGCGGCTGTTTTGGGCTGAGGCAATTCCTCAGTCTGTGTCTGCTGGCTGCGATGCACTACGATAGGCGGCAGATCAACGGAACCTTTTTCTGATTCGCTGCTTGTATAGCTGGGCTTTTCGGAAATATATATGGAAGACTCATTTTCTTTGGAAGGAGCTGACGAATGGAGTATCTCCAGTTCCTCTTTAAGGCTGTCCATCTGCATTATCTTGCTTCGTACAAAAGCCTCCATTTTTGCAAAACTGCTCTCTAAAGCAGCGTTTCTTGTCTGCAGATCAGAGGTCTTTGCCTCTAATTGCTGCCTGCGGTCGCTTACTGTCTTTAACTGTTCTCTCAATAATCTGTTTTCTGCCTTTAATGTCTTTAAACTCTCCTGTATCTGGAATTTGTCGTTTTTCTCCCTGGCCAGGTCCTGCGTCAGATTATCGATCATTTTTTTGTTGTATTCCAACTCCCTCTGGGAATCCTTATCTTCTACTGTTACGGTCTTGATCTCTTGTTCGACTTCTGTCTTTTCCCTTATCAACTGGTCGTTCTGCTGTTTTAATGTATTCAACTGGCTATTGAGATTTTCTACCTGCAATGAGAGGTCTGTCTTTTCCTTTAAGATGCCGGCCCAGTAGATGTCCCTTTCGGGGGAGGGCGCGGCTGAGGGCTCTTCTTTCCTGGCAGAGACTGCTTTTTGTTGTTGGGCGGTCAAATCTGATATTTTCGTATTAAGGCTGCCGACTTCTTCTTTAAGCCCGTCTCTCTCTTTTGATAAGATGTCTAACTTTTTTTGGACTTCATCCTTATCGCTTCGTAATTTCTCGAGGTCCTTATCGAACGAAGATGCTTTTTCCTGTAAACTCCTGTTGTCTTTTTCCAGAGCAGCGATTTTCGCGTTAAGCGTGGTGTTCTGCTGTTCAAACTCCGACTTCTGCCTCTCCAGTTTTTTCGCGTATTGGGCGGAATTAAAAAAAAGAAAAAACATTATGACGACAACTGCAAGGACTACGATGATGATGATCTTTGTCTTGTCGAACATCGGGCCTCCCTGACGCCGAAAATAAAGATGCAGCTACCGCTGGATCGCAAAGCTTCACCAGACCTGAGCGAAGAGCCTCTGCATTACCAGACTTGCTGCGCCCAGCGCAACGGAATTTTCTCTTAACTGCGAATAAACGATTTTTAGATCTTCGGTGGTCTCTCTAAATGCCCATTCTTTGACAGTGGCGGTCACCTTATTAAGGAAAGCCTCGCCCGCTTCTTCCATTCCGCCGCCTATCACCACCATCTCGGGATTTAACAGATTTACCAGGTAGGCTATTTTTATACCCAAACGCTCCGCAGCCTTATCAAGAGCCGCGAGTACGACAAGATCATTCATCCTTGCAGCTATAAAGACGCTTTTTAAATCAAGGTTATCCATATTGGCTGAAGTTAATTTGAAGAGTTTTTCAGCCGCGGGCTTATCATTTGCAAGCCTTGCCTTTAAGTCCTCGACTATCCCAAGGTCCATCTCCCATCGTTTCATGAAACAATCATTACCGGCTTCGCATTTAAAAGCGTCCTGCTGCTTATAGTTGTAAATCGAAACTTCTCCTGCGTAACCCTGGATGCCTCTGTATATCTGTCCGTTTATAAGCAATCCCGCCCCGACCCCGGAAAACATATAGATAAGATCCTTGATCCCGGTCTCTATCCCAAGCCAGTATTCCCCGAAACAGGCGCTTGTGGCGTCGTTTTCGATCATAGTGGGCAGATTGAATTCTTTTTCTACGAGGCTCTTAAGAGGGAGGTCTACGGAAGCATAGGTGTAATAGTGGTCCATCTTCTGAGGCCAATGTATAGAACCGTCCTGCTTGTTGATAAGACCAGCGATGCCGATCCCTATGCCTTTTATGTTTGAGGAGTAATCTTTTGAACGTCTGAATATCTCGCGGATGATCTCCAGGAGGCATTCTGTGATGTCTTTGACCGAAGGTTTATGCGGCCGGGCGATCTGAGTCTTTGTGATGATATTGCCTTTAAGGTCCATCAGAAGGCCTACCATGTTCATAAGGTTTAAGCCCACCCCGACTATGTATCCGCCCTTCGGGTTTAAATCCAAGAGGACAGGCCTTCTTCCTCCTTCGGAAACGTCGAGCTCTTTTTCATAAACAAGATCATGTTTGATGAAGTCATCTATATAGTTTGAAATAGTGACTACGTTTATCCCTATTTCTTTGGAGATTTCAG
>Ga0315273_10000585_pt1 | contig 39021 bp, 36 predicted proteins | sample YL17G02_0_MG_FD_205753 | JGI IMG/M metagenome (GOLD analysis project Ga0315273, IMG submission 205753) | Sediment microbial communities from Yellowstone Lake, YNP, Wyoming, USA - YL17G02_0 | ecosystem: Environmental > Aquatic > Freshwater > Lake > Sediment | place: USA: Wyoming | collected...
TATAGTTGGGATCGCAGAATGTCTGATCGTGAATGATATCCCGTTCGCGCAGAGTCAGTTTGACTGGTAATTTCGTCCCGTATGGTATTTTCTTCTGTTTCATATTTTACAGCTAACGATAAAGGTGACCCGCCGGGACAACCACCTTGATGAAAAAACGGAAGAGGCTATTCCAGGTCGGGTCGAGCGCTGTTATGCATTGGTATTATTATTTCTTATATAATTTTCCAAAGCCCTAAGAGCTTCCTGTTTCCCTTCAGGGGTCTTGGGGATTTCATTTAATATGACTTTTTCGCAGTGGTTACAATAAATATCGTTTTCCCTTAAAATTAGACTTCTTGTATTACATTCGGGACATTTACTTTCGATGTAATTATCATTTTCCATCGTTTCTCCCTCTGTTGTATTCTTAGTAGTTAGCCCGTCTTTACAAATTTCCAGTATCTTTTGCCTTGGACTTCCTTAAAATAAGGTTTTATGCTATTTCTTGAGACTATTTCCCAGTGAGCCTTTGAAAGTTGTTCTTTTTCTTGCCTTAATTTTGCTGCAAAAATCGAGGCGGTTGTATATGGGTTTTCCAACCCATGAAGGGCACAATACCGCTCGAAGGCATTGACGATTTGTCTTGAGGTAGCAAGGAATTCAAGCTGATCAAATTGCGATTGATTGAGTTCATTATCTGAGGAAGGCGATCTTCTGGCCGTGAATCGGAGAAGATAGTCTGGATGGGAGTAAACTGTAACATTATCGACATGGGACGGCAAATGCTTAGGCTGTTTTAAGTATTCCGCAGCAATAGCATCAAGAAGTTTAGCGATGCTATGAGCTACAATGACAGGCGTTGTGCGGTGCAAAGCTTCTGATTTGTTTCGCGTTGTTCTATGCTTTTTCTCTTCTAAGTGAATAATTAGTCGATCGCTATACTCTTTAAAAAAATGCTTTAACTCATCAGTTTCAGGACTGTAGCCACATATCTGCTTAGTCGTTTCGGAAAATCTTTCAATAAGCGTCAAGTCAGGCTGAGTAATCAGTTTATTCCATGCCGCTGGTAAAGTGTCTGCTATGCTCTTTGACCTGTAAACTTCTTCCGCATTTTCTAAAGTACCGGCGTTCTCTTTGGAAAGAAGATCAACAAACTTTTGAGCAACATGCAGTGAGTCTTGTTGAGTGAGATCAAGTGTAGCAAATTTGCGAGTTTGCCAATCGCCTCTCTTCATGGGTAAATAAAACCACCAAAGAGTGCCATTAGTCAAAATCGCAAATTCAATACCCCGCAAAAAAGAATATTCAAGGAGCTGTTTTTCGTGTCGTTCAAGATCCTCTCCAATCCTTTTCACTTCTATGAAAATGAGGCTATCGTTGACGTGAAGAGAAAAATCTACCTTCCTATTTTCAATTGGAAATTCTGGCCTAACTTCGTTAACGCTTTGAGTATTCCATCCAAGACCCTGCAAAATTGGCAAAACAACAAACTGCTTCGTTGCAGCCTCATCAAAAATCACAATGCGAGGATTCGCTTTTATACCTTCTATAAAATCTTTAATCTCTTCTATCATTGCCATTAAAGGCTATTATACTACCGACAAGGCTGGTTGTGTGGAGTAGTGATTCTTTCTGTGCATAACAATGATTATCCCAACTTGGTTTTTTCCGGGTTCTTGAAAGAATATAGCATAGTAGGGAATTACTTGAAAGAGAAAATTGTTATAAAAATCAAGATGTCTGAGGGGAAATTTGTCCATATTGATTTTCGAGAGTACTTAAGAGCCCTCAACTAAGGCTACCCGCGCGGATTACAGGAAGCACATCTCAACTCAGTTTTATCGTGCCGTGGCTTCCTTTTTGGGCTGCAGCTTTATGACTAACTTAAAATTAAGAGCGTCGGCGATTTTCCCTAATGTTTCGATGGTCGCCTTGTTAAAACCTCCCCCTTCAAGTCTGGCTATCGCGCTCTGCTTTGTACCAATCCTTTGCGCTAATTCTTTCTGAGATACCCCGGCCTTTCCTCTCGCTATAATCATTTTTTCCATAAGATCGAATTCGGGTTGCAACTCCTCCCATGCTTTCCTGAATTTCGGATTTTTCATAAGCTCAGTCTTATGTTCCTCTATGGTTGTCCCTCTTACATATTTCTTTTTCATCTATATCCTCCGTAGTCGTCTACTGTCTGTTTATAAAATCCTGCATTCTCTTTTCAGGTATGCGAATTTCCAGCAGCACACATCACTTTTTCACATCCTTGCCAAATTCTTTGTTTCAGGAAAATTTCCAGGGGACTATAAAAGTGAAGCCACTGATAAAAAGAGAAGTTCTAACTTGTGCCCTTCATATACAGATCATAAAGAGCTTTGCCGATGAAGAAATCTCCCCACGCTATGCCTATATCCGGAAGGGTTGACTTCAACAACATGGAACTAAGGGGGATAGACTTTGCTATCATCTCCGAGATACTGAAATGGGCCATAAATATCGTTCCATAAATAACGATGAGACCATTGAGGAGATAACCATACACCGCAGTCTTCCGTGACATAAAAAGGGCAGTGACCAACATGACGTCCACTAATGGGAACAGAGTTGCAAGGAACCTTGTGCGGTCGAACAGAAAAGTATCCGGGTGTAACTTGTCGGCAATCATAAAGTTGTGAATCCTGAGATGCAGCATCAACCCTGACAAAGCCAGTAAAAATAATGCTATTAATAACGTGCTCTTCTTCATGGTTCACCTAAAAATTAAAATTTACCATGTGGCCGAGATAAAAAGTAAGCCCAATGACAACAACATGAAGGATCCACCATCCAGGTTTATATCTCATAAAGTATTTGAGCATATTACCTCCAGAGAATATGGCCAAGTACATATACCATAGTTATTCCAATACAGTGTATTATCCACCAACCAGCCCTGAGAAAACCTATCTTCTTTGATATTTTCTCTTTTTCCATCTTTCACTCCTTTTAACGATACAAACATAGAATACCATTTCATAATATTACATTTATTCCATAATTAGATTTTTTTTATAAATGCATGAAAAAATCCAACGGCTGTCATTCCCGCAAGTGAAGAGCGTCGGGAATCCTTCTGTGAAACTATCAGAAAGATTCCGGACAAGCCGGAATGACAAAATGCGGCTGACTTATGTTGCTGAGTATAATTAAGCAACTTTTAGACCTGCGTCTTATAGCTGTTCCCCTCAAACTCCTCCATCTTTTCAGCAAGACTCTTCCAGTTGCAGGTCTGCATGAGCTTGACCACCTGATGCACAGCGCCGCTCCCGATGATCTTCCATCTTTGATCTTCATCTTCAACCCCATAGAAGGGCAGCATCAGAAAGAAGGCACGGTCTGTGTATTTTTTGATTGGCGAGAGAACGTCTTCCCGCCTCGTATAATATGGGTCTTCTCCTTCCGCACATGGTTTTCCAAAAACATTAAACTGCCTGCACGATACCGGTCTCATTGGATGTACGGAACAGGCCCCTTCAACAAGAAAAGGACAGGCTTCGTTTTCTATGTAATTTCTCAGTTGCGCCTTGATGCGTTCACGAAAAGGATTCTTGATCTTTTCTATAACATACCAGGAAAGTCCGACCAGTTCCAGCGGATACACAGGGATAGTTTGATGGGTTTTACAGCAATGTGAACAACCCTTGCTGCAGGCCAATTGTCTGCCTGTCTTCAACTCTGCCTTGATAGCTTCATCGATACCTTTATCCACTATGTAATAGGCATTTAGAAGCATTGGGAGCCAGGGATGTCTGTTTTCATCCGCACTAAAATGCAGTCTCTTTATCTGATAACAGCCTGTTTTCTTCTGTTTTTTGTCTTTCATTGCATTAAATAGATTATATAGAATAATGATGTGGACTTTCTATTCATATCGATGCCTTATGCGAGATTTATCTCGAAATGGTTTGCCAATGTACCCAATATAAACCTCGGCATTATGCAGTCATTTCTGACAGAGAAGGGAAAAAGCGTAAAGACTTTTCACTTTCACCTCGAATTCCTTCCCTTTGTGCAGAAATACAATCCCCGGATCATAGATAAATTTGTCGGACAGACAGAACAATTCGGTGTTGAATATATGGGTCTGGATTATGTTTTTGCTTCCCTGCTTTTTGAAGATAAATATCTGAAATCAAAAGACCTGTTCAGAGAACGACTTGAATCGATAGGATTGACTCTGACTGATTTTGAGGAAATGAGAGAAATCACTATGGCATTCACTGAATCAGCATTTCTGCGCTTACTGCCATATTTAAGAAATACGAAGCTCGTTGGCTTCAGCTCTTCTCACTATCAATTAAGCAGTTCTCTCCTGATGTGCTCAAAGATCAAGAACATCTATCCGGATGTTTTAACAATTGCAGGAGGAAAAGACTGTTCAGGTGCATTTTCGCACGATATCATGAAATGTACAGATTTTCTGGATTTTATCGGGATCAGCGAGTGTGAGGTAACTGTTGAAAGCTTGCTCGAACATATTAATGATAATACGAAAGATTTTTATAATGTTATATACAAAGATAGGGATGGTGAGATAAAAAGATCTCTTTCCAAACCGAATGTCTCAATCAATTCCCTGCCGTTTCCTGAATATAATTTTGAAGATTTACCTGTCAGACCGGAAGAAATTATTCTCCCGATTGAATTTGGCAGGGGTTGTCCATGGAAAAGGTGCACCTTCTGTCCTGATGAATCATACAACATCCTATGCCAGGCAAAGTCAGCAGAGCGGATAAAAGGAGAATTCGAATACTATCAGGCTATCTCAAAAGACCTCAGGAATTTCTTTATCCTGGACTCTGATGCCCTTAAAGACCCGAAAATAATCATTGAGACATCAAGGTATCTTGAACCGAAGAATCTCAACTTCATCTATGCGGAATTCCGCGCAGAGAGGATGGACAAAGAAGTATTAGGTTCAATCATGCGCTTCGGCAACTGGGTCTCAAACTTCCAGATTGGGATTGAAACCTTCAGTGACAGGATTTTAGAGGTAATGAACAAAGGTGTCACAGTCCTGAAGAATGTGGAGGTATTGAAGGCAGCCGCTGAACTGGGGGTCCCGGTTCAGTTCAATCTCTTTACCTGTTTTCCGAAAATGACCGGGGAGGATATGAAAGAAAATTTCAGGGTAATGGACAGCATCACACATATCCTGACAAGTAAAAATATCCTTGTATATCCCGGAGAATTTTATCTGCCGACAGATTGTCCGGTTTTTCTGAACATTGAAAATTATGGCCTGAAGAAACACAGTGATAACATTTTCTCATTGATTTTTGAAGATTTCGGTATGCAATCTTATTCCAACTATCCATATCCATATCAGTTTGATAATGATGATGAACAGTTCCAGGTCTCAGGCTTAATAAGGAAGAAGGTCGAGGAGATCAAGAGTAAGAGTCCCGCTGATAATTATATGGACTATTCCAATTCTCTGAATGCGCTTCAGATTGAGGTTTGCCGTGATGGCCGCAGGTCAACCCACACATTGAATTCGAAAGAAAAGGACCTGTATATTTCTGCTGTTGAAAAAGCACAGGAGATACAGAAGATATCTGAAAAATCAGGCATCCCTTTAGACACTGCTTCTCACATGCTCAATGACCTTGAGCAGAAAGGCCTGATACTCGTTTCCTCTGACAGAAAGTCATTCCTCTCCTTAGCGATGGAAAACAAAAAGGAAACCCAGAGTCAAAAGGACAGATAGTTGGGCAAAAAACCTGATAAAAAACAGGATAACCAGTCGAAAAATGATATTAAAATCTGGTGTCCTGAAAGGGAAAGCTTCCAGTACGTGAAAGTATGTGATATGAACTGCAAAAAGAAAAGTAGATGTGAAGCGTTCAGGGATTATCTCGAGCCGAAATTATTCTAACCTGCTTGATTCATTAGACTAAGAATGTTAACCGGGGATAGAGTATCTGAGCGGATTCTTTTGCCGATAGTCAAATAAAGCATGTGAAAATAAAGAGGCAAAAGCCTCGCAGGGAGAAACGACCGAGAATGAGCGAGGATTCTCTATCCCCGGTCTATAATTAATATGGTTTAAAAGGGATTTAATTATGTTAATATTTGGAAGGAAATTATATGAAATTAGTTATTATCGGTGGGGGAATATCCGGTCTTTCTTTAGCCTATTTTCTGCTTGAGCAGAAGCCTTCATTAGACATCGTTGTCCTTGAGTCCGAAAAAAAAGCCGGCGGTAAGATATGGACTGATAAGGTTGGAGGGTTTTTGTGTGAAGGCGGGGTTAACGGCTTTCTCGATAACCGTCCGAAAACCCTGGAACTTGTCTCCAGGCTTTCCCTGACACCTTTAAGAAGCAACGATAATGCAAGGAAAAGGTTCATATTCTCTGAAGGGAAACTCCATCGCCTTCCTGAATCACCTCCTGCATTTTTTGCCTCAAACCTGCTGAGCTTAGCCGGCAGGCTGAGGATCATATGGGAAATCTTTGCTGCCAAGGGAAGCGGAGATGATGAGACACTTGCAGAGTTTGCAAAAAGAAGGCTCGGGAAAGAGGCATTTGAGAAGTTGATTGACCCGATGGCCTCTGGTATTTTTGCCGGAGACCCGGAAAAGATGAGCCTTAAGAGCTGTTTTGCAAAAGTCTATAATCTTGAACAGACTTATGGCAGCCTGATAAGGGGCATGTTAAAACTCCAGAAAGAGGCGAAGAAAACAGGCAAAAAAGTCGGAGCCGGCCCCGGAGGCGCTCTTACTTCCTTCTATGACGGCATGGAAACAATGATAGGTTCTCTTTCAGGCTTTATGGCTGAAAGATTAAAGACAGGCACGAGCGCTGTGTCAATCGATAAAAAGGGTAATGCCTATATTATTTATCTGTCGGATGGCTCCAGTATTGAGGCTGAAACTGTTGTTTGTGCAACTCCGGCTTTTGCAACTTCAGAGATGGTAAAGGGCATTGACAAGAGCCTTTCTTCGAGCCTCAGTGAGATCTATTATCCAACAATTTCCGTTGTATGTCTTGGATACAAACAAGAAAGAATCAGCCTTTCTCTTGACGGGTTTGGGTTCCTTATACCATTCAGGGAAGGCAGAAAAATATTAGGAACATTATGGGACTCAAGCATTTTCCCTAACAGGGCGCCAGAGGGTTATGTCCTGCTCCGAAGCATGCTCGGTGGGGCAAGGAGATCTGAACTCGCAGAACAGGACGAAGGCAAGCTTATAAGTTTGGTCATGACTGAATTGAACGATATCATGGGAATAAAGGCAGAACCTGATTTTGCAAAGGTCTACAGACATCCAAAAGGTATTCCTCAATATCCCGTCGGTCACCAGGAAAGACTCGGTACAATTGATAAAATGGTCAGCAAATTCAAAGGTTTCTATCTTACTGGCAATGCTTACCGCGGTATAGGAGTGAATGATTGCATAGAAAATTCATATAAACTTGCAGAAAGTATTCTTAAGAATATATAATTCAAGCTATAAAGTGTTGCAAAAAACTCATCTGATTTTTGTCAGAATGACATAAGGCAAAATATTTTATTAAAAACAGGAGGGAAAATTGAAAGAACAAGAGATTGCAGAACTCCTAAAAAAAGAAAACGAAGAATTCAGAAAGCTGAGCGACGAACACAGGGGCCTTGATGGGCTACTTGCAGAGATTGACAACAAACGCTATCTTACTCCGGAGGAAGAAGTTGAAAGAAAGAAGATTCAGAAGCAGAAACTCCTGAAAAAAGACAGGATGGCTGAAATTGTAAGAGAATATAAAAAAAGTATTCCGGTAAATTAGAAGCAGGAACTGATAACTGAGAAGTAAGAACTGAGCAGAAAGAAATTGTCTTTCTCATTTCTTGCTTCTCAGTTTTTATTTCTTATATACAATAAATCCACATCCCGGAATCAGTGGGGAGATGGATATCAAGTTCAAGGGGGTTTTTATGAGGAGCAGGATTATAAAAGAGGGTCTTGAGCGTGTTCCGCACCGGGCACTGCTCTATGCGACAGGGATTTCAAAAAGCGAGATGAAAAAACCATTTATTGGCATTGCAACAAGTTTTACTGACATTATCCCCGGTCATATCGGGATGCGGGACCTCGAAAGATTCATCGAAAAAGGAATACATGCTGCCGGAGGGTATCCGTTCGTTTTTGGGATTCCGGGTATATGTGACGGCATTGCGATGGGACATAGCGGTATGCACTATTCCCTTCCGTCAAGAGAGTTGATTGCAGACATGGTCGAGACGATTACCCAGGCGCATCAGCTTGACGGACTCGTGCTTCTCACAAACTGCGACAAGATAACCCCTGGAATGCTCATGGCTGCCGCAAGGATAGATGTTCCTGCGATTGTTGTGACTGCCGGGCCTATGCTCTCCGGTCATTTAAGGGGCAGAAGACTATCTCTTGTTAATGATACCTTTGAGGCAATCGGGAAATATAAGAAGGGTCTGATTAAAAAGGATGAGCTTGAAGCCCTTGAGATGTGTGCATGTCCGGGCGCCGGTTCATGTCAGGGAATGTACACGGCAAATACCATGGCCTGTGTTACCGAAGCATTGGGAATGAGCCTTCCAAGGTGTGCAACAGCCCTTGCAGTCTCGGCAGAGAAGAGGAGAATTGCGTTTGCAAGCGGTCAGCGCATTGTTGAACTGATCCATAACAATATTTCCGCAAGGAAGATTCTGACACGGAAGGCATTTGAAAACGCCATCATGGTAGACCTTGCACTCGGCGGGTCTACGAATACCGTCCTCCACATACCTGCAATAGCACATGATGCAGGCGTTGAACTGCCGCTTGAGACATTCGATATATTAGGCAAAAAAACACCGCATCTTGCAAATATGCTTCCCGGAGGAGAACACTATCTTGAAGACCTCGACTGGGCAGGCGGAATCCCTGCTGTGATGAAACGGCTGAAAAAGAATATGAATAATACGATTACAGTAAGCGGCAGGAAGATCTTTGAGATTGCTGATTCTGCTGAGGTAGTTGATGAGAACGTTATAAGGCCTTTAAATAAGCCATATCATAAGGAAGGCGGCATTGCAATTCTGAGAGGGAATCTCGCGCCGGATGGAGCAGTCGTAAAGCAGTCTGCAGTCAGCCAGAACATGATGAAGTTTGAGGGTAAGGCAAAGGTATTTAATTCTGAAGAAGAGGGCATGAAGGCAATCCTGAACGGAAAGATCAAGGCAGGAGACATTATTGTCATCAGGTATGAAGGACCCAAGGGCGGCCCCGGCATGAGGGAGATGCTTTCTCCCACAGCAGCTATTGCAGGTATGGGGCTGAGCGAATCAGTTGCCCTCATAACAGATGGCAGGTTTTCAGGCGGCACAAGAGGTCCCTGCATTGGACATATTTCACCGGAGGCAATGGAAGGTGGAACCATCGCAATCCTTAAGGATGGAGACAGGATTCGGATTGACATCCCGAAGAGAAAAATTGACGTCGTCCTGTCTGATAAAGAAATCCAGGAGAGACTCAGCAGATGGAAGCCGATCAAGCCCAAAATAACAAAGGGCTATCTTTCAAGATATGCCCGGATGGTCAGCTCTGCCGGAAGCGGCGCTGTGATGAAATAATCCTGAGAGCGGCGGCTCTTAGCCGTCCGCTGGTCTGTCTACTGTTTCCTAGTCGCAAGCTTCTGCGCCTCTGAGCAGGCTGTACCTGGGTTTCTTTCAAACAACTTTAATACTATTGAAACATTTTCCTCTTTTGTTTTTCTATACGCCCTCAGAGTCTTGAGCCAATTCGCCTCAAGTTCTTGCATACTGATCCCGAACACGTCCTTCCATGGACGCTCCTTCTCTTGGGAGAGCCGTTGGAAGTGCTTTATCTTGTTTATTCCATAGGTCTTAAACAGATAGTTGCCGAAGGACCCTGTTTCAGCATAGGCCTTGTGTTGTTTGGCTTTATCAAGAATCGATAACTTGCCGCCGCCGGCATCCTTCATACCCCATGACTCATGATCCGGTCCCAATTCGTTGAGAGGGATGTATGATTTCGTTTCCAGGAGAGCCAATGCCCATTCGTCACTGCTGAATCCGCACATGGGAAATGTTAACGGATTGCCGACCTGCGCCTCTGTAAGAATACCCATCATGTTGCGAATCAATTTGTCCTTTTGGGGGAATACAGCACTCGTAAGCTTGTGTGCCATCATTTGCGGTTCTCCATCAGTGCCGAAAACCCCAACGATGCGTATTCTCTGATCTCCCTTCTTGTCCCAATAAAAAACACTCGAATAGACATCCCTGCGCGGTGCATCAAAAACCACCCTGATCTTTCCAAATCGCGCTATACCGGGATCAGCAGACCAGAATGCGAGGATTCTATTCAGTGTTTCCTGCGCATGGTCCGCTAATCGTTTTAGTTGCTCATTTGAAAGATTGCCTGTTTTGTCACTGACGATAAGGTGAGAGGTTTCCAATGTCGCATCAGATCCCTGAGACAAGGCAGGTGTTAATAGTCCGGCCACAAACATCAATAAAATTATCGCTATTCTCATTGTCACTCCCTCCCCCTATTCAATTTTCCATCGTTTCTAATCTTAAATGTCTTGTGCCCAACGCTTGAACTCATTGGTGCGGGGGTTTTATGCCGCATCCAGTGGAGTGATTTTTAGACGGTACAAATTTGAAGCACATGACTACAGCCAATCTCCATGAAGCTTAGAATAATCAATTTTTGTTTTATCTTTATATTTTATAGCCTTACCTGACCCATGAGGAGCAGCCCAAGAGAAACCCGACGGCTGATGCCAAGTCTTTACTTCTATAACAGCATCCGCCCCGAGTTCCCTTCCACGGTTTGCCATTGATTCTAAAACATTCGATGAAGATCCGTACCATATCTTCCCGACTTCAACAAACCCGATTAAGTCATAAGAGTCAGCTGGCATACTATCTCGACTAATAAATACTTTTTCCGAATGGGGCTGAAAACTTTTTTCTGAAACTTGCGAGTTCTGCACTGTGTTTTTTATTATAAAAGGGTTATGAGCACTGCACCCTGATAGCACGAGCAAGATAAACAAGCCAACAAAAATTACCCCATTTTTCACTTTTATCCTCCTTTATTGTCCGGCTAACAATGATTATACGCAATTGGTTTTATCTGACAAAAGTATACCACAGTAAATTTCGAAAAAATTCAATTACCATTTAAAACAACTGGTTAGCTATTTCCTTAGTTGGCAAAACATAGGTAATATCAGGATATACGCAATTGGTATAACAAGGGATTGACAACAAGAAACAAGATCCAACCCTATTGTCCGTTGCTACAGCGTATGGTTAGTCACTTCTTTGTTTTCTGTTTCTTTTTATGTTCCTGTATCTGTTCTTTCATACGTATAGCATGGCACTTTTCACACCAATATTGATCGCCAAGAGTGGAATGCCCATCAGTCCCTAAATTAATGATGACCTCACATCGAGAACATTTCGTAGGTTCATAAGCAGGCGGATTCTCAAGCTTCTCGAAGTTGTATTCGTTTGTCCCGTACCATACGTATATCTCTGTCTTGAAAGATTGCCTACACTCCGTACAGTCTTTCCAGTTTCCTTTATGCCCCTCTGTGTGATGGTAACTGCATAATGTGTATCTATCATGATTCCTAAAGCAACTATTTCTGGCATAAGAAAAGATGACATACTTCTCCGTATCATCACAGATCCAGTTTCCGCAACAATCAGTCTGAATCAGCTTTGTACTTTTTCCGCAAAGCCCACATCTGGGTTTCTCTTGAGATTTCTTTTTGGGAAAAAGAACTACGTTGGATTTAGATTTCATTTTTGTCATCTGCCCTCTATGGTTCCTCAATGTATTCTCAATCAAATAACCTAAAGACAATGAAACTCCCCGCCGCAGAGACAGCGGGGTATCATCAGGTAAAAATTATTATTTAAAAAATCCCCCAAACCCCCTTTTACAAAAGGGGGTTCAAGGAATCCCCACAGCAGAGACTGTGGGGTATAAAAACTTAATAAAAAAATTATCACCCAGCGGCAAATAAGCGACCCATTCCAAAATGTCGCTTCTTCCCTTCTTCTCCCACCGTTCTATATCTTTCTCATCAGCACACGTTGAAAAGGCATCTGAAAGATTCAAACAACAGTTTCCGCATTTTTTGCAGGAAAACTCTTTTAGTGGCATGTTGCGGCCTGTCCCCTTTCCGTAATCAATGCTTCACTTGTAAACAATGAAGATTTGACCCTATGTCCCCATCGTTTCTCCTATGTGGAAGACGCATTTTTGTCGAGTCCCTAAATTTGTTTGTTAGAGGGAATCTACAATACTGATCATCTATAATTATTTTCAAGAACTATTTTAGTATATTAATAACCATGAATTTTATCAGATTGATAGTTATTACCTTCTTTTTGGTTATTCCATTCCATGCCTTTTCTCAAGATGTAAAAGAATACAAAATAAAAAATGGATTAAAAGTTCTCATTATCGAAAACCATAAAGCCCCAATTGCTACCTTCCAGATTTGGTATCGAGTTGGGTTAAAAGATGAACCTATTGGCAAATCAGGTATCAATCATTTTCTGGAGCATATGATGTTTAAAGGAACCCCCAAATATAGTTCACAAGATTTTGCAAGAATTGTGCAGATCAATGGTGGAACGGATAATGCCTATACTACAAATGACTATACGGTATATTATGAAGTCTTTCCATCAGACAAGATCATGCTTGCAATTGATCTTGAAGCAGACAGGATGAAGAATCTTCTTCTTCAACCAGAGGAGGTGGCTTCTGAAAAAAAAGTAGTTATGGAAGAGAGAAGGCTGGAGTATGATGATGTTCCTCGGACATCTCTCATGGAGGAAGTTTTTGCACTTTCTTTTAAAGTACATCCTTATCAGCGCCTTGTAATAGGGCCGATGGGAGATATTCAATCTATAAAGAGGGATGATTTAAATGATTTTTATAAAGCTCATTACACACCTGATAATGCATTTATTATTGTTGCAGGAGATGTAAAAACAGATGAGATGATCGCAAAGATCGAAGAGGTTTTTGGAGATATACCAGTCAAGCCACAAAAGAAAAAACAAATTTTTACAGAACCAGAACAGCAAGGTGAGAGAAGAGTATTGCTAAAGAGAGAAGCTAAATTACCTTATATTCTCATAGCCTATCATACCCCCAGTTATCCTGATAAGGACAGCTACCCTCTCACAATCTTAGATGCGATTTTGTCTAACGGAAAGAGCTCAAGATTTTATCAACATCTAGTTTATGAGAACCAACTTGCACTCGATGCTAATTCTGAATATGATGAGTTCTTAAATGATCTTTGTCTGTTCTTTATTGACGCAACGGTTGTCCCAGAGAAGGGAATAAAGGTACTCGAAGATGCAACCTATGCAGAGATTGAGAAGATCAAAAGAGAGCCTCCGTTTGAATATGAGATTCAGAAAGCAAAGAACCAGATAGAAGCCTCCTTTATTTTTGATCAGGATTCTATCGAGGCACAAGCAGAAAAATATGGAATGTTTGAGATGCTCGGAGATTGGAGGCTTATTGAGAAGTATCTTAAAGGTATCAGAAGTGTTATGCCTGAAGATGTAACAAGAGTTGCAAAGAAATATCTTCACGAAGACAATAGAATTGTCGGGATTATAGTACTGACTGACGTTCAAGAGTAGATTTCTTTTTATTCCTCTATAAAAAAACTATATAGTCGAGGAAGTGTGAATCCATGTTAAGTTCACTTTTGAGAAGGTTTTCTTGACTATCGATTTCACAATCAGTCCTTCCTATAAAAAACGCCTCGCAAGGTTCCGACAAAGAGCAATACTTCACCGCGCCGCCGAAACTATTAAACATCGTGTATTTCCCATACAAACATTCACGACCTACTTCTTATTTTAGACTCCTGCACGCAATTTAAAGAACTGCTCAACTCTATAAGTATAAGCAGGATAAAATATCGCCCGGACCAGCGCCTACTAAATCAGGATAAAATTCATTAAAAAAAGTGCAGTCTCTTTCCGGGTATTCAAAAGTCAATAGTCAAGCCTGACCCCGTTCGGGTTTCCCAAGCAGTTTATGGACTGACATCAATCAGCTTAATATGGTATAACTAATAAATCACTATAAACCATATTAAGAGGTCTATATAAAAGATGAAATACCTGACCAAAGATGTGCAGGACCGTCTGGATAAAAAACTGTCCCTGTTGAATTCCTATCGTCCGCTCCCGGAAACAGCTGTGCGGAAACTGAGGGAGCAATTCGGGATAGAGATGACATACAATTCAAACGCAATTGAGGGGAACAGCCTGACGCTTAAAGAGACCTTTCTTGTAATCAATGAAGGTCTGACGATCAAAGGCAAGCCGCTTAAGGACCATCTTGAGGCGAAGAGCCATATAGAGGCGCTCGAATATCTGTATGAGTTGGTGGGCAGAGACAAGCGCGGCACATTCTCAGAACGGTTGATCAGGGAATTTAATCAGATCGTAATGCGGGACATTGATAAAGAATGGGCCGGCAGATATCGAAACAGCAATGTGATTATCGGCGGGGCCGATCATACGCCGCCCGATGCGGTCGAAGTGCCCCGGTTGATGCAGGAGCTTATTATCTGGATGCGGCAAAATCGGAAAGTTCTGCATTCCGTTGAATTGGCTGCTGTTCTGCACCACAGGATTGTCAACATCCATCCCTTTTTTGACGGCAACGGCCGGACCTCACGGCTTGTGATGAATGTTGTGTTGATGCAGGCAGGATTCCCGCTGGCGGTTGTGCTGAAAAACGACCGGAAGAGGTATTACCGGACGCTGGGAGAGGCTGACAAGGGAAACTATGCGCCATTCGTGCGGTTTATCGCACAGGCTGTCCAGCGGTCGCTTGATATCTACCTTAAGGTGCTGACTCCGGCGCTAAAGAACAAGGAACATTTTATTTCACTCGCTAAGCTTGCAAAAGACTCAAAGTTCACGGACAAGTATCTCAATCTTCTGGCACGCAGCGGAAAGATGGAGGCGCACAAAGAGGGGCGCAACTGGCTGTCGTCGAAAGAAGCGCTTAAGAGATATCTGGATGGGAGAGAAAGAAAAAGAAAATGAAGTTCCGGCTGGAAGCATCGGAACAGATGGCTGGAATGGGCCGGAAAATGCAATAAACAAGTCTGACCCTCTGCCATCTGTTATCACCTACTCACAGTAACCCTCCCTGCTTTGAGAATGTCAGGGGTGTTGGCTTGCGCGGTGTATTAGAAATTTCAGATGATGTCGGGTACATCTCAACTATAGGGAGAAAGTGCGATAGGTTTTAGATGACACAAAATCTCTCTTTCTAACCGAAGTTGCTGGTCAAGATTTGAAGAGATTTTTATTTATAGATTTTTTGTGTAACCATCATGAAGGTTGTATGATATCCCTTGTATTGGTCGTGACAAAATAAGAAGAAATGCGATGAAAAAGTTCTTTTTTGTGCAGGTTATATTTAATAGAAATTGCAAAAAACTGTCAGAGACAGTCATTTGCCTCGACAAAGTATAAAAGAAAATACAATTGGGGAAAGAGAATTACTATTTCGGATTCATTGCTTCTCTCAGGGCCTTCCCCACCTTAAAGTGCAAAACTCTTTTTTCAGGCACTTCAACTTTCTCACCTGTCTTCGGGTTTCTTGCCCTTCTCGGTCTCCTGGTCTTTGGCTTAAAGTTGCCAAAACCTCTTATTTCAATCTTCTCACCTTTAACCAATGCTTCTTTTATACTTTCAAACACGGTATCAACCACAATTTCAGTCTGCTTTCTTGTAAGGCTGCCAACCTTTTCTGATACTTTTTCTATGAGGACTGATTTAGTCATACAAAATGACCTCCTGATAAATTAAGGTGTAAATAAGTATTTTATTCTCACTGACGGGAAAACATCTGTCAGTTCTTTCGGTATACTTCCTTTCAGCAAGTCTGTGAAGGAAAATCTTTCTTTCTTGCTGATCACTTCAGGTTCTCCTTTTATGCCGGAGAGCTTTCCTGCTACTTTTACAGCATCCTCAAGGTTGCCGATTTCATCAATAAGGCCTATCTTGAGCGCCTGTTCTCCGGTAAAGATCCGACCATCTGCGATCTTCCGGACATCTTCAAGGAGCATCTTTCGCCCCTCAGCAACTGCCAATATAAATTGATCGTGCACATTATCAAGTACATTCTGGAGTATCTCCCTATCCTCTTTTTTAATACCACGGAATACAGACGCTATATCCTTGTGTCTGCCGCTTTTTACTACCTCACTTTTGATGCCGAGTTTATTCATGAGTCCCGCGAAGTTGGGGATTTCCATGATTACCCCGATTGACCCTGTAAGCGTCCCTGGGTTGGCAACAATCCTTGTAGCAGGTGAAGCGATATAATAGCCTCCCGAGGCTGCTACAGAGCCCATGGAAACTACTATTTTCTTTTTTGTGACAGCTTTTCTCACCTCTTCATAGATCTCCTGTGAAGGCGCTACCGCACCTCCCGGGCTGTCAATACGCATGATGATAGCCTTGATTGACGGGTCTTTTAGATGTCCTTTGAGCTCGTCAATGGTATCTTTTGAGTCAAGGATCGGCCCTTCCACACGTATAAGCGCGACCCGATCTCCCATGGGCATGTTTTTTTGAAAAAAGACAAAGATAAGGCTTATAAAAAAAATGACTATGAAAATACTAAAAAAAATCAGAAGGAATTTTTTCACTCTTCAACCCTTTTCAGATTTTTCATGCTCAATCCGATTTTTCTCTCTTCGCAATCTATCTTTATTATCCTTATATTGATGTTTTCGCCTGTTTTCATAACATCCTCGATCTTTCCTGATGCAGGTTTAATAATTTCAGAAGAGTAAATAAGGCCTTCAACCCCTCCCTCCAGTTCGACGAATATACCGAAATCAGTGATTGTAAGCACTTTCCCATTGACCTCAGAGCCCAGCTTTAACCTTTCAGGAATATCATGCATCCAGGGATCGGTATCTATCTGCTTCAGACCAAGAGCCATTTTTTCAGCATCAGGTTCTATGCCCAGGATAACTGCCTCGATCTTTTGCCCTTTTCTGAGAATCTCCGACGGATGCTTTATATGCTTTGTCCATGAAAGGTCAGATATATGTATAAGCCCGTCTACTCCCTCAGGAAGACCCACAAAAGCACCGAAATCAGTAATCGTTTTGACCTTGCCTGAAATCTTCTGCCCAACACTATACCGCTGCGAAACCATCTCCCACGGACTCGGTTTTATCTGCTTTATGCTCAGGGAAAGCCGTCTTTCTTCTTTATCAACCTTTAATACAACAGTTTCGACAGTCTCCCCTATAGAAAGATACTTTGAAGGGTGTTTCGGTCGAGACAGCCAGTCTATCTCGGATATATGCACGAGTCCCTCAAGTCCCTCTTCAAGTTCGATGAATGCCCCATAATCTGTGATGCTGACAACTTTGCCCTTTACTCTTTTGCCAACAGGATATTTTTCATCAACAATTGACCAGGGGTCCGGTTTTCTCTGTTTATACCCTAAGGTTACTTTCTCATTTTCTCCATCATATTTCAGAATGAGTACTTCGATCTCATCTCCTATAGCAAAAAATTCCGATGGATGGTTAATGCGTCCCCAGGAGATATCTGATATATGCAGCAGTCCATCTATTCCTCCAAGGTCAACAAATACGCCGTAGTCTGTAATGTTTTTTACAAACCCCTTCATGAGTTGATCTTCTTTTAACTTTTCAAGGGTCTCACCCTTCTTTTTCTGGATCTCTCCTTCGAGAATCGCCCTTCTTGATACAATGACGTTGGAAAGCTTATTGTTCAGTTTTATAACCTTGAAAGTTGTTTTCTTCCCTATAAGATTATCGATATCTTTTATGGGCTTTACATCGACCTGTGAACCAGGAAGAAATGCACTTACCCCTGATATATCGACTAACAGGCCGCCCTTTGTTTTTCCTGTAATCTTGCCTTCTACAGGGCTGCCCTCCCGCAACGCAAGCTCAAGGTTATCCCATACTTTGATCTTTGTCGCACGATCCTTCGACAGCCTTATAACCCCGTCTGAGTCCTCTAATCTTTCAACAAAGACGTCAATTTGTGTGCCTGGTTCGAGTGAAGCCATCTCCTGATTTGTAAATTCCTCAATCGGGATAAAACCTTCGGATTTGTATCCGATATCGACAATAACCCCGTCTTGTCTCAGTGCCAAAATTTTCCCTTTCAGTATCGTCCCTTCTTCAATACTTTGAAAAGTTTCAGCATAGAGTTTTTCCATTTCATCGTTTCTAAGTTCCACTAACCTGTCACCCTCCTATATATCTAATTCTTTTTTCTACTTCTTTTATTATCCACTTCGGGGTTGAAGCCCCGGCTGTAATGCCAATTTTTTTTGCCTTCTCAATCCACTCTTTCCTGATCTCAGAGGACGTCTCTATGTGATGTGTCGGCACTGAAAGAGACTTGCAGAGTTTTGTGAGCTGAGTTGTATTCGCACTATTTTTCCCGCCAACAACAAACATTGCATCAACCTTATTGGCCATATTTTCTGTTTCCTTCAATCTCAGGGCCGTAGAATTACATATTGTATTATATACTTTTATCTCTTTTGCATGTACTATGGCCTCAGACAATACCTTTTTCAACACATCTATAGGTTGTGTGGTCTGAACAACTATCCCCACCCTGCTTCTGAGCTTTGGCAATGATGTTTTGCCATCAATAACTATTGCATTATCAATAACATAACTCATCAGACTTTTTACCTCCGGATGGTTTTTCTCCCCGAGAATAATTACCTGGTACCCTTCTTCACTAAGGAGTTTAGCATAATACTGGGCCTTTTTTACAAACGGGCATGTTGCGTCTATGATCTCATATCCCTTTAAAGAAATCTCTTTTGAGAGTTTGAGAGGTATTCCATGGGTTCTGATTATCAAAGCTCTTATGTCTTTTTTTGCTTTAATATTTTCGATTGGAATAATCCCTTTTTCCCTGAGTTTATCTACTACCTGCGGATTATGGATTATTGGACCAAGGGTATATATGCCTTTACGCTTTTCCTTTGCTATCTGAAAAGCTATATCAATAGCCCTTTTTACTCCAAAACAGAATCCTGCGGTCTTTGCTGTTATTATTTCCATTACATGAGCCTTGAGCGAAGAGCGAAGAGCATAGAGTAAAAAGTCTTTGACCCTGTGCTCTTTGCCCTAAGCTCTTCGCTTTTTAAATTTCCAAAAAACCAATAAAAAGACCTCATGGGTCAGTTCTTGCAAAGTCAATTATATTATTCTTAACCTGTTCTACGGAAAGATTCGATGAATCTATCAGGAGCGCTTCTTCTGCCACCCTGAGAGGCGCTATATCCCGGCTTGCGTCACGTTTATCCCTCTCTATTATATTCATTTTCGCCTCATCCATAGTTATATCAATGCCTTTTCCCCTGAACTGGAAATATCGTCTTTTAGCCCTTTCCTCCACAGAGGCATCCAGGAAAATCTTTTTTTTCGCATCAGGGAAGACAACTGTGGTAGTATCTCTGCCTTCAACAACAAGGTCGTCATGCAAAGCAGCTTCCCTCTGGGCGTCGAGAAGAAAATCCCTTACAATCTTTCTGGCTGAAAATACAGAAGAGTAATGGTCAATCTCTTTCGACCTTATGTCTTCTGAAACATCCTGACCATTCAGGAACACCCTTCCATTATTGAAAGTAACAAGCGTCTTCTTCAGGATATCCCTCAGCTTATCATCAGTGTCTTCAGGCCTTATCATATTCTTTATTAAAGCCATAGCAACAGCCCTGTATAAGGCACCTGTGTCGAGGTAATTAAATCCAAGTTCTTTCGCAATAAGCCTGGCTATAGTGGTCTTCCCTGAACCTGAAGGGCCGTCTATTGCAATAACCTGCTTCATAATGTCAATTTTCTTATTATCTGAAAAAACCCGGGGAACGAAATGTTTACAGAAGAAACGCCATGTATTATCGTTTCACCGTCAGCAATGAGTCCAGCCATTGCCATTGCCATCGCAATCCTGTGATCACCGTAACTTTCTATAATCGCACCTTTCAGACCGCTCTGCCCTTTGATGCTGAGACCGTCCCCGAACTCTTCAATCGCAACTCCCATTTTCCTGAGTTCTGTTGCCATACTCCTTATCCTGTCAGACTCTTTTACCCGCAATTCTTCTGCACCTCTGATGGTTGTTGTTCCATTGGCTTGAGTGGCAGCTACACAGAGGATCGGAAACTCATCGATGAGCGCAGGGATTTCTTCCTTATTAATACTTACAGCTTTCAGCTCTGCACCGCCTTTGCAGTGAATATCCGCAACAGGTTCACCTGATAAGTTTCTTATATTATGTACCTCAATTTCCGCACCCATTTCCCTGAGAACGCTCAGAAGCCCTGTCCTTGTCGGATTCATTCCCACGCCGGTTATCGTAATATCAGAGTCCCTGATCAGTAATGCACCGATAATGAAAAATGCAGCGGACGAAAAGTCTCCCGGAACATAAACCTCGGTGCCTTTCAATTCTGTCCCGCCTTTTACGCTGACATAAAGTCCATTTACATTAATTGAGGCGCCAAATGCCGGCAGCATTCGTTCAGTATGGTCCCTCGACTTGGCAGGTTCTGCAATTACAGTCTCTCCGTCCGCATAAAGACCCGCAAGAAGGATTGCTGATTTTACCTGTGCACTGGCTACAGGCATTTTGTATTGTATCGGCTGTAATTTTTTTCCCTTGATCGCGAGTGGAGGATATTTGTTTTCTGCCCGTGCCATAATCTCTGCCCCCATCTGCTGTAAAGGGTTTATGACCCTTGCCATGGGTCTTATTCTTAAAGATTCATCACCGGTAAGCACAGAGAAGAATGGATTTCCTGCAAGCACCCCTGAAAGCAGCCTGATTGTTGTCCCCGAGTTCCCGCAATCGATGATATTATGAGATTCTATAAGACCATAAATTCCATTGCCATTTACAACTATATCATCGCCTTTGTCCTTTATATCCACACCTAAGGCCCTGAAGGCATTAACCGTGCTCATTGGGTCTTCTGCCCTCAGAAAATTCCTGATTATGCTTTTCCCTTTTGACAGGGAAGAGAAGATTACAGCCCTGTGAGATATGGATTTGTCAGGGGTTGGAGAAAACTCGCCTTTAAAACGTTTTGCCTTATTAAGTTCAATCCTGTCCAATACCTTCCCTCAGTGTCCGGGCATTTTTGAAATCCCTTTCAATGGATTCGGAATCATGAGCCCTGAGATACTGACTGACCCTATCAAGATTTTTTTTAAAAATCTCTATAAATTCAAGGAGATTATCCTTATTAAAAGCGCAGATATCACGCCATAACTCCGGCTGGCTTGATGCTATACGGGTAGTATCTTTAAATCCCTGTCCTGAAAATTCAAGATATGAACTGTCTATATCTGCAACTGTATTAACAATTTCGTATGCAATGATATGAGGGAGGTGGCTTACTGCTGCATATATCCTGTCATGTATATCAGGGTCGATCAATCTGACCCGCGAGCCAAAGGTCTTCCACATAGTTATGACCTTTTTGAGGGCGCTTTTGTCTGTTTCACCGGTGGGAGTGATAATGCACTTTGCATTTTGAAAGATACCAGCGGATGCTGTATCAATCCCTGACCGGTCACTGCCTGCGATAGGATGCCCTCCAACAAAAGAAGTCCCTTTCGGCATTAATGCTTCCATATCATGCACAAGCTTTCCCTTGACACTGCCGACATCTGTAATAATCGCACTTTGTTTAAAAGAACTGCATATTTTTCTTGCAATATCGAGAAAGCTTCCTACCGGGGAAGCAAACAACACAAGGTCTGAATCTTTACACGCTTCCATCGGGTCAAGGACATATGCGTCTATGATCCCTTTATCTCTCGCCTTCTTAAGGTTATTCTCATTCCTGCCATGACCTGTTATCTTATTACAAAGCTTATTTTTCTTCAGCGCAAGTGCAAAAGAGGCACCGATCAGGCCAACTCCAATTATAGTCACACTATCGAAAAAAAGACGACTCGGTGACTCGGTGAATGGGTGCATGGGAGCAGTGTCTCCGTGTCCCCGTGTCCCCGTTTCCCCGTTTCGATTTATATTCATATCTCCCTTCCAACAGCAGCAGCTATTGGTTTCAGTTCTTTCATCAGTTTCTTAAAATCACCAGGTCTCAGAGATTGTTCGCCATCAGACAGGGCCTCTTCAGGGTTTGTATGAACCTCGATGATGAGTCCGTCAGCCCCTGCTGCCACAGCAGCCTTTGCCATAGGTGCAACAAGATCCCACCTGCCGACCCCATGGCTGGGGTCCACAACAATGGGCAAATGTGTAAGTTTCTTGAGAACAGGCACTGCGCTCAGGTCAAGGGTATTTCTTGTCGCTGTCTCGAATGTCCTTATGCCTCTTTCACAGAGGATTACATGGTGATTTCCCTTTGACATTATATATTCGGCAGCCATGAGCCATTCTTTGATTGTTGCTGATAATCCTCTTTTCAGTAAGATCGGTTTTTTGGATGTGCCGGCCTCAAGAAGCAGTCTGAAGTTCTGCATGTTCCTTGCCCCTATCTGAATTATATCAGCATATTTTGCTATGAGCTCCATATCCCTCGGATCCATCAATTCTGTTACAACCGGAAGTCCCCATTTCTTCCTCACATCTGCAAGATATTTCAGGCCTTCTTCACCAAGGCCCTGGAAAGAATACGGGGAAGTGCGCGGCTTGAATGCCCCCCCCCTGATGAATGAAGCGCCTGCATCCTTTACTTTCTCTGCAATGGCCATGAGTATGGTTTTGTTCTCTACAGCGCAGGGCCCAGCAATCACCTGTATTTTTTTGCCTCCGATTATCTGCCCTCCTACATTTATTACCGTATCCTTTGCCTTGAAATCCCTGCTTGCAAGTTTGTAGGGCTTCAGGATCCTCATTACATCTTCTACCCCGTGCATCACCCTTATGGCATTCTCTTCCTCCTCGGTTATCTTGGAGGTATCCCCTATGACTCCGATGATTGTTCTTTCAGTGCCTTTTGATATATGCGCCTGGAGACCGCGGCTTTCAAGCTTTTTTACGATATGTCTGAGTTCCTTTTCTGTTGCGCCCGGACTTAAGACAATAATATCCATTTATTCCTCCGTATTTATTAATAAGTCCACAAAGTAAAACCACATCCTTGTGTACAATTATGTCATTCTGGCTTGTCCAGTCGCCTCAGCGACTCGCCGGGGCGAGAATCCTTCTTTTTCGGAAAGATTCCCGACAAGCGGGAATGACACACAGGCGGCCCTACTTAAACAACGACTATCAACTGATGACTTTTTTTAACGCCTCAATAAATCTTCTATTTTCTTCAGGCAGGCCAATGGTTACCCTGATTGACTGCGGGCCCATTGGTCTTATAATTACGCCCTGTCTTAGTAATTTATCATTAAGAGCAAGTGAATCCTGTTCCAAAGGTATATAGATGAAGTTTGCTTCTGTAGGAACATATTTCAATCCAAGTGAATCAAGTTCCCTATAGAGATATTTTTTACCCTCTTCATTAATTTCCCTTGTAGCTTTGACATGATTGTCGTCTTTCAGTGCCCACAAAGCCGCTTTTTGTGCGATAGAACTTGTGTTAAAGGGCGGCCTGAGCTTGTTTATCTCAGTGATTATATCTTTCCTGGCTATGCCATACCCGATTCTGAGACCTGCAAGACCATACATCTTCGAAAATGTCCTGAGAATCAGCACATCTCTTCCTTCTCTGAAATGTTTCATGCTGTCAGCGTAATCATGGTCAGCAACATATTCATAGTAAGCCTCATCTGCTACGACTAATATCCCATCAGGAACCCGTTTCATCAGGCGGTCAAACTCGTCCTGTTTGTTGATAGTTCCAGTAGGGTTATTTGGATTCGCAATAAAAAGCATTTTGGTCAGGGGTGTAACTGCATCAGCCATGGCATCGAGGTCATGAGTGTAATTTTTCAATGGTATCTGAACAGATTTCGCGCCTATTGCCTGAGCTGACATCGGATAGACAACAAACGATGGATGGGCCATGACAGCCTCATCTCCGGGCTTGAGAAATGTCCTTGCAGCAATGTCGATCAGCTCATTTGAGCCGTTCCCCAGGATTATCTCATCTTCAGAAACAGACAGTTTTTCTGATAATGCTTTCTTGATATAATATCCGCTTCCATCCGGATACCTGTTTAAGCTGTTCGAATGTTTTGTATTTGCCAGATCATCCAATATCGCCTTTAAAGCCATTGGTGATGGGCCCAAAGGGTTCTCATTGGATGCAAGCTTTACAGAATCCTTAATCCCCAGTTCGCGTTCAAGTTCCTCTACAGGTTTGCCGGGGACATAGGGTTTTATATCTGCAATATAAGAAGGTGGTTTAATCATGAAAATCCTCCATGTGGATATGATCCAAGGATCTTGAGATAAAGGCAATTATCTTTCACCGCTTCGATTGCTTTTTTCAGTTTACTGTCTTCTATATGCCCTTCCATATCTACAAAGAAGATATATTCCCATGCTTTCCTTTTAGAGGGCCTCGATTCAATTTTAGTCAGATTGATCTTAGCCTTTTTGAAAGGTTCAAGACTGCTATAAAGGCTGCCGGGCCTGTCTTTCAGGGAAAGCATGACAGAGGTCTTATCCCGTCCTGACCTTTTAGGAAATTCTTTAGAGATAACAAGAAACCTTGTAAAGTTGTGCCTGCTGTCTTCGATATTCTTCTCGACAAAATTCAGGTCGTAAACTTTAGCAGCCAGTTCGCTCGCAATAGCAGCAGCATCATCTTCCCGTGCTGCAAACTCAGCTGCCTTGGCAGTGCTGGTGATTTCAAGCACCGGTATCCCGGGAAGGTTTGATTCAAGCCATCTCCTGCATTGTGCTGCTGCATGCGGATGAGAATAAACTTTTTTTATCTTTGATTTATCCCCACTCGTTGAAAGGAGGTTCTGGGATATTTCGAGCATTACCTCGGCAGAGATTTTGAGATCATAGTCCATGAACATATCAAGTGTATAACTGACAACACCTTCATTTGAGTTCTCAATGGGCACAACCCCAAAATCCGCCTTATCGGTTTCAACAGCATCAAAGACATCTTTGATGCTTCCAACCGGCATAAAAGAGGCGGATGCCCCAAAATGTCTGAGGCCTGCAAGATGAGTAAATGTTGCAAGTGGTCCCAGACAGGCAACCTTTAAAGGCTCTTCGAGTGATAGAGAGGCCGAGAGAATCTCACGGTAAATGACCTTCAGGGTTTCATTCGGAAACGGCCCTTTATTGAGGTTTGTGAGACGTTCTAATATCTGCCTTTCACGTTCAGGCGAATAGAATTTTGCCTGCTTGTTCCGTTTGATATTGGCAATGTTCAGAACTATATTGGATCTTTTGTTCAGAAGATTCAGGATTTTGGTATCAATCTCATCTATTTCTTTTCTTAATTTTTCAAGTTCTTTCACAAGACCTTCCCATCATAAGAGAGGATTTTTGATGATGAATCATCCGCTTTACCATTGTCCCCTTCTGGAGTTAGAGATTAATATTACCCGATATTGCTTATTTTTTCAATGGTTTCGAGTTTAGGATCGTATGAAAAAGGAGAATCCCGAGTAAAGGGTCAAAGATTGTGACAGAACCTCGCCGACCGGCGAGGTCTTCTATTTCACTCAGCATCCCGGTTCTCCGGGATGACCACAGCAGCCCTTCAATCTTATTATTTTAAGGGCTGAATTTTTTATGATAAGGCCTATCTTTTTGACAAATGGAATGGGTTTCCTGAGATTATCCATAACTGCCTTTACATCCGGACGATTCTCAGCACACATTTTTATTCCACCTCTCTTTTCATTATAGTATATTACTGAAGTGAATCCTTCAGAATAGTTCAAATTTATGAACAGAGAGGGGTTATGTTACCTGCAAAGCAAAATAAGGCTTATAATGAGTTTTATCCCTTTGTTTTCGATAGAAATAAGCCGTTTCTTGTAAAGAGAGCCTATCGCTTTTTTGTATGTTTTCTTGCTCACCCCGAACAAGCCGTAGATAATTTCAGGCGGGCTTTTATCGGTTACGGAAACAAATCCGCCCGCTGCTTTTACTTTATCGATAATCTTTTTAGATACCTCATCAACCTTTTCATGTCCGGGTTTTTGAAGGCAGAGATCTATCTTTCCGTCGTCCCGCAACTTCTTTATAAATCCTTTTATATGTTGTCCTTTTCTTAATGGCTGAAACACCTCGTTCTTATAAAGCATACCCCATTGCGAGGTGTTGATCATAGCCTTATAACCAAGGTCAGTCCGGTCGCCAATCACCAATTCTACAACCTGGCCTTCCTGAAATCCGGTTGGTTGCTTATCAGGTAACTTGTCCAATACTGTATCCTCTCTTTTCGACCAGTTTATTGAAATATTCCGGAAATCCGGTTTCGAACGTAAGCCGCTTACCGCTGATAGGATGTATAAAGGAAATCGATTTGGCATGAAGAGCTAAACGTTTGTGCGTCTCTTTCCCTTTCCCGTACTTCTCGTCCCCCACAACCGGGTGCCCGGTTTCAGCAAGATGCACGCGTATCTGATGCTTCCTGCCTGTTAAAAGAGTAACCTCCAGCAAAGAAAACTCTTTCGTATCCTTCAGCACCCTGTAAGCAGTATGAGACAGTTTTCCTTTTGTGGCGTCGGTAGTGGAATATACGAGGTGGGCCTTGTTTTCAGTTAGGTATGTCGTGATCGTCCCCTCCCTTTTTTCACACCTGCCGTGAACAACCGCAATATATCTCTTCTCTGTTTCTTCCCATCGGCCCTGCAGCTGCAGTTTGGCCTCCATGCTCTTTGCGAAAATAAGTATACCGGAGGTATCACGATCCAGACGATGAACTATGAAGATGCGCTTTGCGGACCTGGAGTAACCCTTCCTGACATAATCGGTCAGTATTGCGTAGAGTGTTCGCGATTTGTCCCTGTCCGTGCCCATTGTCAGAAGGCCAAAAGGCTTGACTACAACCAGGATGTCACTGTCTTCGTAAAGTATGCTGATGTCTTTTGGCAAGTGCTTATTGCCCGGGCTTAATCTCTTAGGCATTAAGAATACTCCGATAGACCTGTCCCTTTTTGCTTCATTTCTGTCCGGCTATAACGCTTCTGACATGATGCCACAATTCATCCCTGCCTTCTCCGGTCTCACTGGAATAGATGAGCGCCGGAACATGAGCGGGAAGCATTAATCCTTTGCGAATCGCAGCAATATGGGCCGGTCGCCTGCTGCGGCTGATTTTATCCGCCTTCGTTCCGACAATGACATACGGGATATTGAGCTTCATCAGCCATTCCGAAGCATTTTTGTCATTTTTCATGGGATCATGCCTCAGGTCAATCAGATGTACAATAAGAGCAATAATATACCGATTCCGCAGATAGTTGGTGATGAACTCCCCCCACTCACTGCGCTTTGCCTTTGATGCCCCCGCATAACCATATCCGGGCAGATCGACCAGATACATCTGCTCATTGATCGCAAAATAATTGATAGTCTGTGTTTTCCCTGGCTGGTCACTGGTCCTCGCCAGCGCGCGTCGTGCGCATAATGAATTGATCAGGGATGATTTACCAACATTGGAGCGTCCGACCATCACAATCTCCGGATACCCGGTGTTAGGGTATTGATTTGGTCCAACCGCACTGATAGTGCATTTAGCTGAAATTATTTTCATCATTCTTCCTTGTCAGGATATCTGAAACCCGATATCAAGTATTGTACCACGACGTGCAGGCGACCAGGAGCTAACTGCCAAGTATGGTAATCCGGGGTTCGTATTAGTATGTTTTACCGATACGATCTCTCATTGGGAGTTTGTTCCAGAGATTGTCCGGCACGTTGGTGAGCCTCTCAGGGCGAATTCTGCGATAGCCATCAAACTATTTCTTTCTTCCTACAGGTGAGCTTTCTACTATGGGTTGAAACAACGTTACATTAAAATAAGCATCAAGTTAGAAAATATCAACATACCTACAAGGCCATAAGAATCATCACCATCTGGCGCCCTTCCATCTTAGGCTGTATTTCCACTTTTGCGATATCCGCCAGTTCCAACACCAACCTGTCCAAAACCTTCGCCCCCAGCTCCTGGCGACTCAATTCCCGCCCTTTAAAACGCATTGTCACTTTAACCTTATCCCCATGCTCAATAAACTTCCGAGTATTCCGTTTCTTGAACTCGTAATCATGGGTATCGATCAACGGGCGCATCCTGATTTCCTTGAGGGTTTGCGTCGCCTGTTTTTTTCTGGCCTTCTGAAGTTTCTTGCTATTATCGAACTTGAACTTCCGGTAATCCATGATCTTACAGACCGGCGGATCAGCATCGGGGCTGACTTCTACAAGATCTAAATCTCTTTCCCCAGCCAACTTCAATGCTGATTCAATATCCATGATGCCGATTTGCCCTTCATCGGCAATGACTCGTATCTCTTTGGCTTTAATCAGCCTGATCTGGTTGTTTACGCGGGTATGATCAACGACCCTTTTTGGCAATACTCGTTTTTGATTAGCTATTGTTTATTCCTCCTTTTAGCTTGATATTTTGTGCGGGTAGAAGCACCGAACGGCCCATTCTACATTCTATAGGCCCTGAAGGCGGCAATATCCGCAGTAGTGCAAAATGTTAACAAAAAAAGGTTTTTTATTAGAATCTTATCAAAATCTTCTAAACTTTTTTGCCTTCGCCCTTGTCTTGCTCGCCTCTGCGCGTTTTCGTTTTTCTTTTACTGAAGGTTTTTCATAGAAACTTCTCATCTTGATTTCTTTGAGCAGACCTTCAGTCTGAACTTTGCGCTTCAGAATTTTAATAGCTTTTTCTATATCATTGCCGACTACTCTTATCTCTATGATAATTTATCTCCTGTCTCTCCCATAACCTGATCCCCTTCCTTGTCCCTGTCCAAAACCGCCACCCCTGCCTCCGCCGAAACCTCGGCCTTCCCTTGGCTGCTGGGGTCTTGCCTCATTAACGGTCAAAGAACGCTCCATGAATTTTGTGCCGTTTAATTGTTCTATGGCTTTTTTAGCATCCTCTGCGGATGACATTTCAATAAAGCCAAAGCCTTTGGAACGCCCGGTGTCTGCATCGGTAATTATTTTTACCGACTCAACCTCTCCAATACTTGTGAAAAGCTCTCGGAGCGATTCTTCTGTTGCACCGAACGGAATACTTCCTACATACAGTTTTTTGCCCATAATTTAACCTCTCTTGATAGAATAAAATTCCATAACTACTTAAAGCTTTGAGGCTTCTCTGACTTCAAAGTAGCAGGATACCATATAATACCACGTCATGGCTTTAAAAAAAAAGAAGAAAATAAATATGCCTGATCCAACGCTTCTGTTCTTTTATGGGTCCTTTAATACTTTACGAACTCGACCCTTCTGTTGTTTGCCCTGCCCTCAGGCATATCGTTGGTATCGATAGGTTTTGTATCTCCCCAGCCCTTGGTTTTTAGTCTGGCTTCAGAAATCCCCTTGCCTGTCAGCCATGATTTCACTGCATTTGCCCTTTTTTCGGACAAAGGCTGGTTGATTTCTCTCTTGCCCTGATTGTCAGTATGGCCTTCAATAGAGAATTTCAGGTCAGGACTCTCTTCTAATATCGCAAGAATTTTCTTAAGCGTTGGAAGGGACTCCGGCCTTATCTTATCTGAACCCGTATCGAAAAGAATGCCATGGGTAACAATTTTACCTTCGGTATTGAGTGCTGACCTGATATCTTTCCCGCCTTCTGCCAGCCTGAAATTTGTGAACATAACCGTCTCTGAATAGCCGTGGTTGGCAAACAAATGCATGCCAATGAATTTGATAGGCCGTGTCACTGCGTCAGGATCATTCACAACGCGTTGATTGTCAATATACGCCTTGACGAATGTCCCGTTGACACTGACTGCAATGTGATGAGTCCTACCGTCATTTTTGTCCACAGAGGTTGCGGTATTATGTGATTTCCCCTGTTCTCCTGAGATATATATTGACCCTGGCGTGTGAGTCGGCCATCCGTTCTCATCAAACATGAGCAGGGTATACTGGTTAGGATACCCGTTTGTCTGGGCAAGTACAGCATCGAATTCAACAGTGAATTTTTCAGGCATGTCGTTATTTTCAGTAAATCGTATGAAGAGTACGGTCGCTGCCACTCCCTCCTCTTTCGATGCCGGGGGGACAGAGCGCAGATATCTTTTCCCTTTATAGTCAACTACCTCTACAGTATTTCCTCCTGCCCCGGGACCTTTCAGCGACCATTTGCGCGGGAATTCTCCGACATCAGTGTCACTAAAGTCATCGTAGAAAATGACCTTGTCACCGGGAATGAAATCGTATTTACCGTAGATCTCTTCAGAAGCCACGATGTCCTGACCGCCTTCCTCAGAACCGGATTTTTGAGATGTTTTTGAGGGTCTGGCTTCAGGGACATCTCGATCGGCACTATCTTTCCCGGGATCTTGTTTTGTCTCCGGCTGCTTGACCACATCTTTGGAAGTATCAGTAATATCTTTTATATTGCGGACACCGTTACTAACATCATCAAGCCAGCCCGCATATGCAGGGCTGGACAGGAGCATTAAGGCTAAGAACACAAGCACCATGGATCTAATCATAAACAGCACCTCTTTCTTTTTTATATATTTTACCAAAGATAGGTAATAAAAAAGGAAAAGTATATTATTATCAGCACGGGCTTGTAGAACATTTAGAAAAGAGAGAACCATTCATTACTAATACATCCCCCTGTCCAGAGTCCTGTACTGTATCGCCTCTGAGACGTGGTGGGATTGGATATCTTCTGATGCATCAAGGTCGGCAATGCTTCTTGATAACTTCAATATCCTTGTGTACGCCCTTGCTGAAAGACCCAGCTTCTGCATTGCAGTATCAAGAAGGGTTTGCGCATCTGGTCTGAGTTTGCAGTATTTTTTAATATGTCTTGTCTTCATCTGTCCGTTTGAATAGATCTTTTTATCATTCCTGAACCGTTCGAGTTGAATATCCCTCGCAGCAACAATCCTTTGCCTTATCCCTTCTGATTTCTCACCTGAATATTCATTGGATAGTTCTTTATATGGCACCGCAGGGACTTCGATATGGATGTCAATTCTGTCGAGCAAAGGCCCTGAAACCTTGTGCCTGTAACGGTGTATCTGTCCGGGTGTACATGTACACTGATGGCGGCTATCTCCAAAATATCCGCATGGGCAGGGATTCATGGCGGCAACAAGCATAAATGATGCCGGATATGTTATTGATGCTACAGCTCTTGATACGGTCACCTCCCCGTTTTCGAGGGGCTGTCGTAAAACCTCGAGTGCATTTCTCTTGAATTCAGGCAATTCGTCAAGGAAAAGAACCCCGTGATGCGCTATACTGACTTCACCCGGTCTCGGAATCTGTCCGCCACCAATTAATGCCACATCTGATATCGTATGATGGGGTGACCGGAATGGTCTTATCGCAAGGAGCGATTGTCCTTCTCTGAGAAGCCCTGCGACACTGTGTATTTTTGTTGTCTCTAAAGCCTCATCAAACGTCATGCCCGGCAATATCGAAGGCAGTCTTTTTGCAAGCATTGTCTTGCCTGAACCGGGAGGGCCGATCATCAGCATATTATGTCCTCCTGCAGCGGCAACCTCAAACGACCGCTTGGCGTGTTCCTGCCCTTTTACCTCTATAAAATCATCTTCATAGGCAGAGTTTTCCTGTATCGCCTTATTAACATCTATCTTAAAAGGCATCTTGAGATTTCCATCCTTCAGAAACTCGATGACCTCAGGAAGGCTTCTGAACCCAAACACCGGAATGTCCTTAACAACCGCTGCCTCCGGAGAATTTTCCTCGGGAAGGATAACCCCTTTTAAACCAGACTCTCTTGCACGCATGGCCATTGATAAAGCGCCCCTTACCGGCTTTATCGCTCCATCGAGTGAAAGCTCTCCTGAAAAGAGATACCCAACAACAGAATCTATCTCAAGCACGCCTTCGGCTGCTACAATACCGATCGCAATAGGAAGATCAAAAGACGAACCCTCTTTCTTTAGATCAGCAGGTGCAAGGTTGACAGTAATCTGCTTCAGCGGGAAGTGGAATCCAATATTCTTAAGAGCAGCCCTTACCCTGTCCCTTGACTCTTTCACTGCAGCATCAGGGAGTCCCACCATCGAGAAATGCGGAAGACCTCTTGATGTGATATCAACCTCAACCTCGACAGCAAAAGCGTCAATACCTATAATGCTTGCGCTGAGAACTTTTGATAGCATATGCTTAATTATATTTTTAACCGCCTAATAAAAGCAATATGGTAAAATAATTGTTGTTCCACTTTTCAAAGGAGATTCGATGGCAAAGGTACCGATAAGTATTGAAGAAGAAATGAAGGGTTCTTACCTTGATTACGCAATGAGCGTAATCATTGGCAGGGCCCTTCCAGAGGTGAGAGATGGATTAAAACCCGTGCAGAGGAGGATCCTCTATGCGATGTTCAGGGAGGGTCTTCTCCCTGGAAAGAAGTATTCTAAATCTGCTGGTGTGGTTGGCGAGGTTCTGAAGAAATATCATCCCCATGGTGATACAGCAGTGTATGATGCAATGGTCAGGATTGCCCAGGACTTTAATATGCGTTATCCCCTTGTCGACGGGCAGGGCAATTTTGGATCTGTTGATGGTGACCCAGCTGCTGCATACAGGTATACAGAAGCACGACTTGCTGCAATTGCAGAGGAATTGCTCGCAGACATAGATAAAAACACCGTTGACTTTATTCCGAATTTTGATGAAACAACACAGGAACCTCTGGTCCTTCCTTCGAGGGTTCCCAACCTGATCATAAACGGCTCGTCTGGAATTGCTGTTGGTATGGCCACCAATGTCCCTCCCCACAACCTCGGAGAGATTATAGACGGCCTTGTGCTTTTAATTGATAAACCTGAGGCAACGCTAAAAGATCTGATGGGTTTGATTAATGGCCCTGATTTTCCAACAGGCGGTATCATCCATGGTGTTGACGGTATAATTCAGGCCTATAACGAGGGAAAGGGTCTGATTAAGGTCAGGGCCAAGGCAAGGATCGAACGCGAGTACAGAGGTGGCGAAAATATCATCGTCACCGAGCTCCCTTATCAAGTGAATAAGGCACGGTTAATCAAGAGTATTGCAGAGCTTGTAAGAGAGAAAACCATCGAAGGGATATCTGAGCTGAGAGATGAGTCAGACAGGGATGGTATCAGGGTTGTCCTTGAACTAAAGAGGGGCGAGATTGCAGAGGTTATCCTGAATAACCTCTATAAACATACCCAGATGGAGACGACCTTCGGGATCATTATGCTCGCCCTCGTAAATAACCAGCCCAGGGTATTAAAACTGAAAGAGCTCCTCAAATACTTCCTGCAGCACAGAAAGGATGTGGTGCTCAGGAGGACACGCTTTGAACTGAGAAAGGCTGAAGAGCGGGCACATATTCTGGAGGGTCTGAAGATAGCCCTCGATCATCTCGACGAGATAATAGCCCTCATCAGAAGATCAAAGAATCCTGAAGAGGCAAGAACCGGTTTAATGACGGATTATCCTTTGTCAGAGATACAGGCACAGGCTATTCTGGATATGAAACTCCAGAGGCTGACAGGACTCGAAAGGGAAAAGATCGTAAAGGAATATACAGAGACACTGAAGGAGATAGAGAGGCTTAAGGCAATACTCGAAAACGATGCGCTCGTTTCTCAGATTATCAAGGATGAACTCATAGATATCAGGAACAGGTATGCAGATGAAAGAAAAACCGAGATTACCGCAGAGACCAAAGAGATTACCATTGAGGACCTCATAACCGATGAAGAGATGGTTATCACTCTTTCCTATCAGGGGTATATAAAGAGAAATCCCCTGAGTGCATACAGGAGTCAGCGCCGCGGCGGAAAAGGTTCTATGGGGATGGAGACAAAGGAAGAGGATTTTGTGAATGAGCTATTCATAGGTGCGACTCATGAGTATATGCTATTCTTCTCCAACCTTGGCCGGCTCTACTGGCTGAAGACATATCAGTTACCTGAAGCAGGACGGGCTGCAAAAGGCAAGGCCCTTGTGAATCTGCTCGCCCTGTCAGAGGGTGAAAGAATCACGACGGCACTCCCTGTGCGTGATTTTAAGGAAGCCTTTCTCGTTATGTTCACAAAGAACGGCACGGTAAAAAAGACCGCCCTTGAGGCATACAGCAATCCACGCGGCAAGGGGATTATTGCGATCACGCTTGAAGAAGGTGACGAACTCATTGCGGTAAAGAAGACCGATGGCAAAAGCGATCTTATCATAGGAACGAGGAAAGGTCTTTCCATAAGATTCAATGAGGAGGATGTACGTAATACAGGACGTACTGCAAAAGGGGTTAGAGGGATCAGGCTCATAAAAGGGGATGAGGTTGTCTCTGCAGAGGTAGCAGCCGAGAAGACAGCGCTCCTGACAGTCACAGAACGGGGTCTCGGGAAACGTTCAAGGATAGAGGACTACCCGGTTCAGGGTCGTGGAGGCAAAGGCGTAATTTCAATAAAGATTATCGAGAAGGGAGGAAGGGCTGTCGGGCTTATGCAGGTAAGGGATGAAGATGAGGTCGTTATGATTACCAGTTCCGGGAAACTCATCCGGACCCTAGCAGGCAATATCTCCCTCCATGGAAGGAATACACAGGGTGTGAAGCTCATGGATGTCGAGGGCGATGATAAGATCATGAGCATAGGAAAGATTGTGGAGAAGGATTAGTTTATTTTTTAGTTGCTGTTAAATATGAAATTCAACGATGTCCAGATCTTTTAGAACATGGGTTTTCTCCACCCTCTGACCTTCGAACTTCGCAGATCCCCACACCCTTGCAAACTTTAGATTAAAAAGAAAATCCTTATGGATAAACTCGGCAAGGTCGAGTACTGTTGAACCTGATGGTATTGTAAACGGAATCGAAAGATCGGGCTCTTTACCCGGAGGCTTCGAGTAAACCCTGATGATCCCTGCTATTTCAAATATTGCCCTCTTAAGTTCTTCAAGATTTTCTTTTTTCAGGGCAGATATTGCAATACATTGATAGGTATCCCCATATTTCTCTTTTAATCTGATAAAACTCCCTTCTGTAACAGCCAAATCGTTTTTATTAACCACTATAAGACCTCTTTTTGAAACGCCAGTGTTTGCTTCGTTGTCAGGCTTCTTGCTGGATAGTAGATAGATTTTCCATCGTTGAAGCTGTTCGATGAGTAGTTCAGCCTGTATTTCAGGATCATCGGTAATATCTAAAATCAAGAGCAGGGCATCAGTATAGCGCAAGATACCAGAAACCCATCCATCCGTTGACTCATTTCCAATTGGAGGCAGATCAACAAGCTGGATCTGAATATCTTCAAATGGCATCATGCCAGGCAAAGGAATAAGTGTTGATAGGGGATATTCTGCAATTACAGGATTAGCATTACTAAGACATGCAAGGAGAGAGGATTTCCCGGAGTTTGGAAACCCGACAATGGCTATCTGGGCGGCGCCTTCTTTCTGTACTACATAGAGGTCACCCCTTCCGCCTTTCTTTTTACTTATGACATCTTTTCGAAGCTGGGAGAGCTTTCTCCGCAGATCTGCCCTCAGCTTGTCTGTTCCTTTGTGTTTTGGAATAGTTGATATGAGGTCTTCAAGTGCTGTGATTTTTTCTGTAGATGCAGAGGCCTGTTTGAACCTTTTTTCAGCCTCAAAATATTCAGGCGGAAGATTTGCAGGCATATTATTTACCCATCAAAGCAGAACTTTTTCATTGACCATACATGGTTATTATAGCAAACGAATTCTCTGTTGACCCAAAAACTGCATTTGGATAAAAAACGGCAGGCACATATGCCTACCGTCAATTGCATTTTTTGGGTTGAGGGAAATGACCTAAGTATATATAACAGCTTTCTGAAATCTTAAAAAGAATAGTGGCAGAAGTTAGACTTCTGCCACTATTAAAGGGGGGAGCTTTATATAAGTTTTTAGGAGTAATAAATTCATTTCTATTTTTTTAGACAGCGTATTGGAAAAAGACATTATTATATTAGCAATTGCTTAATATAATAATCAATAAAAATATTATTTATGCGTAGATTTGAAAAAGTTATTGCCTGCAGGAAAGAAATTTAAAAGGACAGTTAGAGTTTTTTGATGCACACACTGATTCTGAAAAACTTCAAGCCTTCGTTAACATTGTCTTTAGCAGAAATTATTGGTTCCTGTTTTTCATCCATAAGGATCATCATATTGTCCTTCATTACGATTTTTCTGATGGAGAATCCTTCAGGTAAATAGACCAGGACTGTATCTCCATTGTGTATTTCCTTATTCGGCTCTATTAATAACAGATCACACGTCTCAAGGCCACAGCATGACAACAAGCCCTTTGGTGTTATATAGAATGCATTAGGGTCATCAGTGGTAGCATACTCAAATGTACTTGCAACCAGTGAAGGGTAATCTAAATCAATACTTTCAACCCATGCATCAATTTTAGTTTCATCCAGGACCGGAACTTTTCTCGAAATAAGTATTTTTTCAAAGCTATCTGAATCGAGCATTAACAAGGTGTCCAGAGGAACTTCTAATGATTTCGAGAGTTTCAGGAGCGTTTCCCTCCCAGGCCTTCTTATTCCTGTAATCAGCTGACTTACATAGGCGCAGCTGACACCCATCCTTTGAGCCAGGGTTATAGCCTTTATGCCCCTCGTTTTCATAAGCTTTCTGAGTTTCTCGCCAAATGTCATCGGGTTCTATTATAATACATTTGATAAATTTTTTTAATTTTTAATTGCTTATTTTGCTTAATTATGAAAAATAATCAAAAATTTCTACCTGACATCTTTCATTCAAAGGACTGTCCATTGCTGAGGCAGGAATAGTTTCTCATATGTCATCAGTGCAAACCTGTCTGTCATGCCTGCAATAAAATCACATACCATCCGATGCCTGTATGCCTCTGTGCCCTGGTTTTTTCTTTCTTCTTTTGGCATATCAATAAATGCTTCCTGCATATGTTCAAGGTAGTAATTATATAATTCTCTCAGAATCTTTTTTGCCTTCCTGAATTCCTCTATTATTTTTTCACTTTCATAAACACGTTCATATAGAAAATCTCTGAGCAGGTATGTAACCGCCGATACTTCATCGCTCATGGCAGGTTCTTCAAGATCTGAATCGAGAGACCGGGATATAAAGTCTTTTACCATTGTATTTATCCTTTTTGCATGCGTCCCTCCGAGGACTCTAATGATCCTTTTCGGTATATCTGTCCCTTTGATAACACCCGCCCTCAGTGCATCATCAAGGTCATGGTTTACATATGCAATGATGTCAGACACACGCACAACCTGACCCTCAAGGGTTTCTGCCAGCTCTGCCTTTGATTCAGGTATTATGAGTCCCTTCCCCTTAGAGTGTTTCACTATACCATTCCTTACTTCATAGGTAAGATTCAATCCCTTACCATCCTTTTCAAGGAAATCGATAACCCTGATGCTCTGTTTATAGTGGTCGAACCCACCAGGATGTATCTCCCTTAAAATATCTTCACCTGCATGACCAAATGGAGTATGTCCGAGATCATGCCCAAGGGCAATGGCTTCTGTTAAATCCTCATTCAATCTCAATGCCCTTGCTACTGTCCTTGCAATTTGAGAGACTTCAAGCACATGGGTTAGACGCGTCCTGTAGTGGTCTCCACGGGGCGCAAGAAAAACCTGTGTCTTATGCTTCAGTCTCCTGAATGATTTTGAATGGATGATCCTGTCCCTGTCTCTCTGAAAACAGGTGCGGATCTCGCCTTCCCTTTCAGGTCTCAGCCTCCCCTTGCTCTCCGAACTCAAGCATGCCTTCGGATGAAGGATCTTCCTCTCAATCTCTTCTGTCTGCCTGCGTATGGTCATAGGACTTCTACTTTATTACCTCTACCCCCATATAAGACCTCAGTACATTGGGCACTACCACACTTCCATCCTTCTGTTGGTAGTTTTCAAGGATAGCCACGAGTGTGCGGCCGATTGCAAGGCCTGAACCGTTTAATGTATGCGCAAACTCTGTGCCTTTCTTTCCTTCACGTTTGAACCTGATGTTAGCCCTTCTCGCCTGGAAATCTGTAAAATTCGAGCAGGATGAAATCTCCCTGTATCTTTGCTGGCCAGGAAGCCACACTTCAATGTCGTATGTCTTTGCAGCAGAAAACCCCATATCTCCGGTACAGAGTGCTACAACCCTATAAGGAAGCTCCAGTTTCTGAAGGATATCCTCAGCATTATTTGTTAAAGCTTCGAGCTCCTGAAAAGAATCTTCAGGTTTTACAAATTTCACAAGCTCTACCTTATTAAACTGATGCTGTCTGATAAGACCGCGCACATCTTTCCCGTATGATCCGGCCTCCCGCCTGAAGCATGGAGTATGCGCCGTATAATAAATCGGCAGGTCCTTCTCATTCAGGATCTCATTCCTGTGGATGTTTGTTAGAGGAACTTCTGCTGTTGGGATCAGGTAAAACTCAGGATCAGCTATCCTGAATAACTCCATCTCGAATTTCGGCAGTTGTCCTGTTCCTTTCATGCTCTCCCTGTTGACAAGTATTGGAGGGGATACCTCTTTATATCCTTTTGAGGTGTTGAGATCAAGCATAAAATTCATTAAAGACCTTTCGAGTTTTGCACCATACCCTTTTGTCAGGGAAAACCTTGCCCCTGCTATCTTTGCTGCCCTTTCGAATTCAATAATATCAAGAATTTCACCGATATCCCAGTGATTCAATGGCTCAAAATCAAACTGCCTCGGCTCCCCCCATCTCCTCACTTCAACATTCTCTGTCTCATCTTTTCCAACAGGAACAGTTTTATCAGGGATATTAGGGACATTCAATAAAAATTCATTGGTATTTTCTTCCAGTACCTTTATCTTTTCATCAAGCTCCCTGATCTTGTCTGATACCCCCTTCATC
>Ga0315273_10000586_pt1 | contig 38993 bp, 38 predicted proteins | sample YL17G02_0_MG_FD_205753 | JGI IMG/M metagenome (GOLD analysis project Ga0315273, IMG submission 205753) | Sediment microbial communities from Yellowstone Lake, YNP, Wyoming, USA - YL17G02_0 | ecosystem: Environmental > Aquatic > Freshwater > Lake > Sediment | place: USA: Wyoming | collected...
CACGCTCTTGTGGTCTGTGATCACCGTCCAGGAGGGATCGGGAGGATCCACGGAGAGCAGGTAGGTGCTGGAAACGGGGTCCGAGGAGGTCACGGAGAGCGCGATGCTCACGAAGTCGCCGGGCCGGGCGCTGTGGTTCGTCACGAACGGGGCAAGGCCCACCGTGGCCTTCGCCGGTGTGCTCTGCCCGACAACGGCCAGGACGCCCAGAAGGGCGAGAAGCGAGAATCGACGGAGGACGGGGCGGTTGCTCACTTGAGGGAGAACTGGAGTTCGCCGGCCACGAGGTAGGCTCCGCCGAAGTCGATGATGCACAGGGCTTGGTACTCGCCTGGCCTGGTGAGGCCCTCTGTTGGGATGGCCGCGACGAGCTCGCGAGTCCCGCCGGGGAGCGTCGTGAATTCCTCGAGCGCGATCTCCACGAGGAGCGCCCCGCTCACTCCGCGCACTTCGACACGTCCTGTTGCCTTGCGCAAGACGCTTGTTCCGGTGTTCTGGAAACGAATGAGGACCTGGGGAGGGTCGACGCGCAGGAGGTCCATCGAGTCGATGACTCCGCTTCGGGTCGCCGCGGGGTCGCGTTGGATCACCTTGACGCCGTAGCGGACTTTGACTCCGACAGTTGTCTGCACCTGTCCTGAAGTTTCGGCGACCGGAGTCACCGCACTTCCCTCCACGAAGAAGATCGCCCAGTGATCCCCGGATTCCGCGGGAGCGCGGAAGTGGAACGTCACCAAGACCTTCTCCTCGGGCTCAAGCGAGAACGTGACTGGCGAGAACTCAAGGGAGGGGGCAAGCGATCGGTGATCTTGGCGGATTTCGAGGGCGCCATCCGGGCCGAGCGAGTACCCGGACAGGGAGACGGTTACCTGCTCCTGGCTCGTGCCGGCATTGCGGACCTGAAAGGTGCCCGAGCCAGTCTGAGTTGGGCTCGCCGCCACCTCGATCGTGAGCGGGCTGACCACGATGTCCGCCCACGCGGCCAGAGGGATGCAGAGGCTCAGGATGAGAGCCGCCAGCGCAATCCGAATTCCTCGCCACTCCAACATGCGATCCTCCTAGTCCTCGGTCACGGTGAATGTGACGATGAAACGATAGGCCGCACCTGCGACGGTGTTCCCGAGGCCGTCCTTGTCCAGGCGAAACCAAACGCGCACTCTTGTGGGATCCCCAGCGTTGTTGACGGAGAGGAAGCTCTCGCTTTGGAGCGCAAGCGGAGCCGTCTCGTTGAGGGGAAGCGGGAAACCAGGGTTCACCGTCACGTTGCCGGTCTGATGATCGACCGTCACCCCTGACACCTCGAGAATGCCCACGCCGATGGATGGCGGCGGCCCGCCAATCACACTGAGCGAGGCCACAGCCGAGAGCGTGTAGCTCGTGACGGCACCGATCTCGAGCGCCGCCGGATCGGGCAGGAGGTAGTAGCGTTCGAGGAGCACCGCTCCCGGGACGGCGGCGTTCCCGGGGCTAGCGCTCACAGTGACCCTTACGACCTCGGTGGCGTTGACAAGAACGTCCACCGACTGCGAGTCGTCGCCTCCGGCGCTGACGAGCGAGTACGTGAGGCGGAGAAGATAGGCGCCGGACGCCGCGTCTCCCAGCGCGGGGAGACGGAGTCGCAGGTGGTTTTGGAACGCGTCGTTCCCTGTCGTCTGGTCTGCCTTGACGTTCCCTCCTCCCGGCTCCCAGCCGCTTGTGTCGTTGTTCTCCACTTCTAGGGCCTGGGGAAGGACAGGGCTTGCGCCAACCGGAATGCTCAAGACGGACACGGCCGAGGTGAGGGTCCATGGTGGGGTCTGTGCCGTCACACTAAGGGTTACGACCGGATCAAGGACCAGGTAGATCCCCGCCGTGAGATCGGCCCGGGTGAGGGTGTCCGAGGCGGGCAGAATGTTCGCCAGAAGAGAGGTCTGGCCAAGGACTTCGGCCGTGCCGCATGCAACAAGCAGAACGGCCAAGCCGTAGATCCAACCTGCGCATATCCTCGATTGGGCCAATCCCGTCTTTGGCATCGCGATCACCGTTCCGTCACCGTCACGGTGATGGTGAACGTGTAGGAGTTGCCGGAAGCGTTGTTCTGCAGGGCCTGGAGGTTGATGCGCAACGCCTCTTGAGCCGTGTGGCTCGTGACGGCGCCTCCTTCCGTGTTTCCGCCGTGGAAGAAGACGGTCTCTCCATCCGGGAACGGCGTCCAGTCTTGGGTCGCGGTCCAGTCGAGCTGTGGGTTGTCCCCGTGGCCTGAGTCGTCGTCGTCACCGGCCAGGGAGACCGTGCGGATCTCCATCAGCCGATCGACGACGTCGGTCGACGCGGTCGTCGTTCCCCCCGGAACCAGGTGTACGGTGGTCTCCTTGTTCAATGTCACCTCGTAGTCGCTGATGGCGTAGATGTCGACCTGAAACAAGGCGAAGGGGTCGGCACCGTCCGCTGGGAAATAGGGCGCAAACAGGTCCCAGATCGTGGTCGCGTGCGTCACCAGCGCGCTTCCCAGCACCACGTGCACCGTCTCTACAAGCGTAATAGAGAGCGGGTTCACCAGTGCGACGTCCATGTCCTGGCCGAACGCTCCTGGGCAAACAAGGCCTACCAGGACGATCACGGCGACAAGACCTCTTCTCTGAATCACCGGCCCACCTTTCTTTCTCTCTGCGCCGCTAGTTCTCGGTCACCGTCAGGGTGAGGGTCACGATGAGCGTGTTCCCTTGCGCCTGGTCCCCGACCTCATCGAGATCGAGTCGCAGGTTGACGGTTGCCGTCTGGCCCGTCAGGGTGCCGCCCTCGGTGTTCCCTCCGTGCCACAGGTTGACGTCGCCCGTGGAGAGGAGTCCGCTCCAGGTAAGGACGTCCGAGACGGGGTTGTCCGTCAGGTCGTCTTCACCAAGGAAGGTGGTGATCTCTGCCTGCAGGAGGTTGCTGTAGTTGCCTCCGTGGGCCTGTACGGCGGCGGCGCCCGTCCCGGTCACCGAGGCAATCGTCGCACCGACCTGGTAGTTCGTGATCGCGTACACGATCCCCTGGAAGCTCCCCAGGGTGAAGTAGCGGGACTCCAGGGCCGGCCTTCCCGCGACGCCTGGGAAGGCGATGCTTGCCGGAGGCTGCGCCGCGATTTGGATTCGCACCGTGTCGCTCAACGTGATGGTGAAGGCGTTCGTGGTGGCGGAGTCGGTGTCCGCTGCCAGCGCGGCGAGTGGGAAGACGGCGACCAGAGCGGCCACGATCACCCACACGATAGACTGCCTCTTGTCGGTACCCTTGTTCATCCTTTGCCCTCCTTGCTGCGATTCCTTGTCGATTGTTGTTCCTGCCGAGCCCGGCGTCAGCGCTCCACGATCATCAACGTGATCGTGAACGACACGATCCCGCCTGACGTGAGCGCTCCGTCCGGAAGCGCGAGAAGATCGATCCGCGCGGCCAAAGTGAATCTCGTGCTGCTTGCGACGTTGTTTTGGCCCTGGAAGAGGAGCTGTGACTGGGGAGGCGAGACGGCTCCGCGGTACCCTGTCGCCCCCGGGTCGATCCAGGTCGGAGGCGTCCCGGCGAAGTCGTCCTGCACCAGCGCCAGCTCGAGTGCCCCGACAGGGATCTCCGTTGAGATGGCCTGCACGCTGACGCGTCCTTGCGCGTAGCAGCGGAGGTCGTAGTCGGTCACCGCGCCTGTCATCCCGGTGAAGCGGCCAAGGTCGAGGTAGCGACCGGGCATGCCGCGGACGTCGAGCTCGCGCACGATGTGTCCACCCTGGATAAGGACGACCACCGTCTCCTCGAGCGAGAAGCCGTAGATGGCGGTCGCATGCTCGGAGTCCTCTGCATGGACGGGGAGTCCAGCCAAGACGAGGCATGCTGACGCGAGGACGACCACTATGAGCCGGCTAGCCATTCTCGACCACCGTGAAGGTGAGCTCGAATCGATGCACGCCGGGGAGGAGTGCCGCGTGCTCGACGTCTAAGACGAGCTCCACGCGGGCGAATGTCCCCCCTGGGATGTTGATCGGGCCCGACCACAGCCAAACCGGGCTTGTCGCCAGAGGAGTGTACTCGTCGCGGATCCGCGTGTCGTGGACGCCGCGGATCTGTGCCACGCGAGCCAGGATCGCCTCCGGCGGGATCCCCTCGTCAAGCGGCCGGACCTCCACGGCAACCTGGTAGTGCGCCAGGGCATACACCAGAAGGTCGAGTTCTCCCATGCGGGCCAAGCCCGTCGAGAGATCAAGCACGGAAAGGTCACGGCCAAGTTCGTTGGGGCTGATCGAAATCATCACCGTCTGGCCGACGCGAATCTCGAGGAGGGCCACGCTGGAGAAGACGTCCTCCTCCTGTCCCCTGACAACGAGACCGGGCAAGAGCGCACACACGACAAGTGCCAGAGAGGAAAAGAAAAAGACACTGCGGCGCAGCATATCGACCCTCCTTGAGCCTTGTGCTATTGGAGCTCGGCTCGCGTCTCTAGTTGGAGCAACTATAGCGGTGTGTCTCCGAAGATTCTGTGCTGCAGATCACAATCCGAGGTCGACCGCCGGGCCTGGGGTCGCAGGCGGTGAAGGGGGAGGGGTTGTTCGTTGTCCTTACCTAGAATGGAGCGCTCGGCTCGTCGTGCGTTGGGCCAGGAGTGCTTGGGCGCAGGGGATCTCGTCCTGGACGGTATCGACCGTTGACGCTGACGGACGAGGGTGCTAGAATCCGCTGGCCGTATGCCAGAGTGGCGGAATTGGCAGACGCGCGGGACTCAAAATCCCGTGGCCTTCGGGTCATGTGGGTTCGACCCCCACCTCTGGCAGATCCTAGTTTCGTCGCTTCGCGTCACGCGTATCGCCTGCCGCGTCGCGGGCCTTGCGGCTCCGTCGGAGGAAGGTGGGGATGTCGAGGTCGTCCGCTCCGATCCGGCTCTCCTGTTGGAGCTTCTGCAGCATCGTCTCGTCGCCCAGAGGAGAGGCGCCTTCCTCCTCGCCCTGGTAGGCGACGGAGAAGCCGGTGGCGATCACGGTCAGACGCACCTTCTGCATGCCATCGCGAATCGCGGTGCCGAAGATGATGTCCGCACGATCGGAGACCGCTTCGCGAATGAGTGAGGCCGCCTCTGTGACCTCCTCGAGCGTCAGGTCGGAGCCGCCGGTGATGTTCATGATCACCTTGCGCGCCCCCTTGATCGACCCATCGAGCAGTGGCGAGAAGATGGCGTTTCGTGCGGCTTCCTTGGTCTTGCCCTCGCCTTCGCCCTCGCCGATCCCCATCATCGCCGTCCCCGCCCCCCGCATGACGCTCTCCACGTCTGCGAAATCGAGGTTGATCATGCCGGGAACGGTGATCAGGTCGGAGATCCCCTCCACGCCCTTGCGCAGGATCTCGTCGGCCATCTCAAACGCCTTGGTGATGGGCATGTCCGCCGGGGCGACCTTGAGCAGCTTGTCGTTGGAGATGGTGATCAGGGCGTCGACCCCTTGAGAGAGGCGCGCGATACCGGCCTCGGCCTTCTCCGCGCGGGCGAGGCCCTCGAAGGAGAACGGGCGCGTGACGATCCCTGTCGTAAGGATCCCGGCTTCTTTGGCGATCCCGGCGATCACCGGCGCCGCGCCGGTCCCGGTCCCGCCTCCCATGCCGCAGGTGATGAACGCCATGTCTACGCCCTCGAGGAGGTCCATGATCTCCTCGCGGCTCTCCTCGGCGGCAAGCTTTCCGACCTCCGGATTCCCACCCGCTCCAAGGCCCGCGGTCAGCTTGCGGCCGATCTGCAGCGTGCGATGGGCCTTCACCACCTCGAGGACCTGGGCGTCCGTGTTCACCGCGACGAGTTCCACTCCGCTGATTCCGGCGGCGACCATCCGATCGACGGCGTTCCCTCCTCCGCCGCCGACCCCGATCACCATCAGCCGAGCCAGTGGGGTGAAGCTCTTGTCGTCCGTCATGGCTAGCCGCGGAAGAACCGATTGAACCAGGTGAAGAGCTTCGACATGAGCGAGCCCTTCCTCTTGTCCAATCGTCTCTTCTTGAAGTCCTTGGCTTCGACCGCGTAGCGCAACAAGCCGATCGACGTGGCGTAGATCGGAGACTCGACGATATCACGCAGGCCGTGGATCCCTTGGGGGATTCTCCCCAGTCGCACCGGGATGTCGTAGCGCAGGGAGGCGAACTCGACGATCCCGTTCAGAAGGGATGTGCCGCCCGTGAGAACGAGACCCGCCGGCACGAGGTCGCGGTACCCCGCGTCCTCCACCTCCTGCATGGCAAGATCGAGAAGCTCTTCGATCCTCGGCTCGATGATCTTGGCGAGCTTCTTCCGCGAGACGAGCTTCTTCTCGTCCCCACCGATCGTGGCTACCTCGATCTTCTCGTCCTCCCCGACGCTGTCCACGAGGGCCGTGCCCGCCGTCTTCTTGACCAATTCCGCTTCCTCGATCGGGGTCTGCAGGCCCACGGTGATGTCGTTCGTGATGTGCTCGCCGGCGATCGGGATGACCTTGGAGAACCAGATATCGCCGCCGCGGAAGACGCTGATGTCCGTCGTGCCGCCTCCGATGTCCATGAGGACGACGCCGAGCTCCTTCTCCGCTGAGGAAAGGACCGCCATGGACGAAGCGAGCGGCTCGAGAACGATCTGCTCGATCCCGATATCCAAAGCCTCCACGCAGCGCACAAGGTTGTGCACCGCCGTGATGGCGCCGGTGACGATGTGCACGTCGACCTCAAGCCGCGTCCCGGTCATGCCTACGGGGTCGGTGATCCCGTCCTGTCCGTCCACGATGTACTGCCGGGGAATGATGTGGATCATCTCGCTCTCGGGCGGAAGCTGGATCGCCTGCGCCGTCTCCACGACGCGACGCACGTCCTCCGGGGTGATGATCCGGTCTGGGCGGTTGATGGAGACCGTCCCGCTGTTGTTGATCGAATTGATGTGTTTGCCAGCGATTCCGACGTACACGGTGTTGATCCGGACGTCGGCCATGTTCTCTGCCTCTTCGACGGCCTTGCGGATCGAGGTGATCGTGCGCCCGATGTCGACGACGACGCCCTTCTCCAATCCGTGCGATTCGGCCTTACCTAGGCCGATCACCTCGATCGATCCGTCAACGATGTTGCCGACCAGGGCAACCACCTTGGTGGTCCCAACGTCGAGACCCACCGCCACTCTCTCCTTTCTCATCGGTTCACCACCTTGCGGGGCACAAGTACTGCCTCACCCCCATATCTGAGGTCCATGGAACGGTACTTGCTTGGATCGATCGTTTGGAGGAGCGCGCCGAGCGCGTCTATGCGAAGGGCGATCTTGCCGAGTTCGCCAAGATAGATCGTCAGGTCGTTTGAACCCTGCAGGGTGACGGAGAACGGGTTGGTGAAGTCGACGAGCTGGAAGAGACCCTGAGTCAGGCCAAGGCGATGCAGTCGTTCCAACGCGTCGGCCATGTCTTTGTCTTGCAGCCGCTCGCCTGCTTCGTAGGCCGCGAACGGGGCCCCTCGCACGATGAGCGGCGGACGGAGGTCCTGCGTTGCATCCTGCACGAGGACGCACCCTTCGCCCAGGACGAGCAGCTTGCCCCCTCCCAGAGGATCCACGACGGCCGCGATGGGCTCGCGCTCCTCCACGGTGATGGTGACTCCGTGCAAGAAAGCTCGGCGAATGGCGACATGCTCGACCCACGGAAGGTGCGCGACGGCCTGTCCCGCGCGCAGCACGCGCAGGCGCAACAGGTTTTCACCGACCTTGAAACCGGCGGCGCGCAGAATCTCCTCTTGTGGGATGTAGCTCGCCCCTCTCACCGCAATCTCGCGCAGGTCCAATAAAGGAACCCAAGGCGTGTAGAGGATGATCGTGGCAGCAGCGATAACAACCCCCCCCATGACGGCAGCCCGACGAACAACCCGCCCTCTTTGTTCTCCCCTTTTCACCCCTCGATGACCCGTATCTCCAACTCCAGCCAGATGCGGAAGCTTTTATACACCTTTTGACGCACAATGTCAATTAGTTTGCGGATCTCCGCGCTCGATGCCCCACCCAGGTTCAGGATGAAGTTGGCATGTTGCTCTGATACCTTGGCCATTCCCACGCTTACGCCCTTCAGTCCAGCAGCATCGATGAGTTGTCCCGCGGAGAGCGACGGCGGATTCCTGAACACACAGCCGGCGCTGCGGGCATGGAGGGGCTGGGTCGCCTTCCGGCGCGCGAGAAGCTCTTCCTTGTCGAAGCTTTCCCCGGCCAGCCGCAGGCGTGCCCAGACGACCACGAGTCCTCGCTCGAGGATGGCGCTCGTGCGGTAGCCGAAGCGACACTCCTCCCGTGAGAGAGCTCGAAACGTGCCGTCGGGAGAGAGAACGCCGACCTCCTCGACGAGATCGCCGATCGACCGCGCCGGGATGCCGGCGTTCATGGCTACGGCTCCGCCGAGGGAACCCGGGATTCCGGCAAGGAAGTTGAGGGATCGGTTCCCGGTGAGGTCGACGAGGTTCACCAAGGCGGGGAGCGGCTCACCGGCGAAGGCACGCAGGGCTGCCGCGCTGAGGGAGATCCCGCGCAGGCGTCTTGTTGAGATCACGAGGCCGGTGTACCCCTCGTCCGCCACAAGCAGGTTCGACCCGCCGCCAAGGATGATGTAGGGCATGTCGTGGGAGTGAGCCAGTTCGATAGCCCGCGTCAGGGCAAGCGTGCTCTCCGGGGTGAAAAGGCACGCGGCCTGCCCTCCGACCCCAAACGTAGTGTGTGAGGCCAAGGGCTCGTGGAGGCGCACCTTTCCCGACAGGGCGGTCAGCTCCTCGACGAGGGTTCGCTCGCTTACACCGTGCAGAAGCGTCGCTGCTTCAGGAAGCATGACAGTTCCTCCGTGACGGTCCAGATGTCGCCTGCCCCGAAGCTGATGATGAAGTCCCCCGCCTCGATGTAGTTCTCGAGAAACGCAACGACGTCCTCTTTCCTCTCGATCGACAAGAGCTCCGCGCTGGCCGACGACGCGATGGCCTCCACGATGGCCTGCGAAGTCACTCCCGGGATCGGGCGCTCACAGGCAGGGTAGATCGACGTCACCACCACGGTGTCGGCGTCTTTGAAGGCTTGTCCAAACTCCGGTCCGATCGCCTGCGTGCGCGTGTAGCGGTGCGGCTGGAAGATGGCGACGATGCGGCGATTCTCCCAACCGTCCCGAATGGCCTTGAGATTTGCGTGGATCTGCTCGGGAAGGTGGGCGTAGTCGTCAACCACCGTGACCCCGTTCTCCTCGAGAAGCTGGAATCGGCGATCGGGAAGGCGGAATCGCGCCAGGCTCTTGGCGGCCTCCGGGAGGCTGACCCCCGCGAGGTACGCGGCGCCGAGGGCACAAAGAGCGTTCTGCACGTTGTGATCGCCGGGAGCCGGGAGGGAGACTGGTCCCACGCGCTGTCCGCGCAAGAAGAGGTCAAAGCCCGTATGGAAGTGGCGGTGCTCCACGGAGACGGCGCGCAGCTGCGCGGCCTCGTCGAATCCCACCGTGAGAGCGTGGGGCGCCTCTCTCGCTAGCTCTCGCACGTTGGGATCGTCGATCGAAAGAACCACCTGGCCGGACTGCTTCAGGTACTGGCGGAAGCTCTTCTTGATTCCGTCGAGGGTCCTGTACGTGTTCAGGTGGTCGCGGCCGATGTTCGTCAGCACGCTGATCGACGGATGAAGCGCGAGGAACAGGCCGTCGCTCTCGTCGACCTCGGTGACGAAGAACTCGCCGCGGCCGAGGCGGGAGTTGCCTCCTAGGCCGGCGCAGTGGGCTCCGACTAGGTAGCTGGGGTCTCTCCCGGTCTCCTCAAGGATGCTGGCCACCATGGCCGTGGTGGTCGTCTTGCCGTGGGTGCCAGCGATGCCGATGCTCGTGTACCCGGAGAGCAGAGAGGCCAGAGCGTGCAGCCGCCTGACGACGGGGACGTTTCGCTCCCGCGCCGCCTTGACCTCTACGTTCTCGTCGTCGATCGCCGAAGAGACGATGACCGCATCGATGGGGTCTTTGAGGATGCGAGGATCGTGGCCAACCTGAATCTGCGCTCCGGCCTTCCTGAGTCTCAGTGTCTCCTCATTCTCGTGAAGATCGGATCCGGAAACGCTGGCACCCCCGGCGAGCATCACCCTGGCCAGTCCGCTCATCCCCGCCCCTGCGATGCCTACGAAGTGGAACCTCTTCCTGTCGACGATCACGTCTACGCCTCCCTTACTCTGTGCATCGTGTTGAGCTCTCCGAGGATGGAGCGGGCGGCCTCGGGCCGGCCCAGCTTTCTGGAATTGTGAGCCATCCGCGTCAGCGCCTCCCCGTCAGCGGTGATCTGATTGATGAGCCGCGCCAGGCCGAGCTCCGCGATGGCGGTCTCGTCTGCCAAAGCGCAGGCCTCCTTGCCCTCCAGGTAGCGCGCATTCTCCCACTGGTGCCCGTCCGCCGATCCTCCCCACGGGATCAACAGGGCCGGCTTCCCGCACGAGGTGATCTCCGCCAACGTCGTCGCGCCGGCACGGGAGACGACAAGATCCGCGAGGGCGAATGCCTCGCCCATGCGTTCGATGTACGGGCGCACGACCACGTTGCGCACTCCGCCCTCGGCCAGTTCCGTCACGATCGATCGCTCCTCCGTCGCGTTGCCGGTGACGAGAAGGACCTGTATTCCTTCATTCTCGCGGATGGATTCCTTGGCCCGCAGGACAGCGGCGGTCAGCGCAGCGGAACCCTGGGAGCCTCCGAAGATGAGGACGGTCCGTCGGCCTGGGACGAGGTCGAACTTGCGGTAGAGGGCATCCGTCCTCTGCGCGAGCAGGAACTCCTTGCGAATGGGATTGCCCGTCACGACGAGAGGGGCGCGGGACGGGAGATACCGTGAAGATTGAGGATAGGAGAGGAGAACCTTGCTCGCGAAACGAGCCAGGATCCGATTGGCGAGACCGGGTACGACGTTCTGCTCGTGGATGACCGTCCGAATTGGGAACAGGCGCCCGAGATGAGCTCCAACGAACACCGCGGCGAAGGAGGCATAGCCGCCCATGCCGAGGATGATCTGTGGCCGGAAGCGGGCGATGATGAGGAAGGTCTCCAGAAGCGATAGTGGAACGAGGATCAGGGCGAGGGCGCTGTGCAAGGGATCGCCGCGGGCGAGTCCCCGCGCGTGGATCGGAAAGAAGCGGATCCAGGAGTAGGAGGGAACGATCCGGGCCTCGATCCCGTGACGGGTGCCAACGTAGGCGAGTTGCAGGGCCGGATCCTCGTCTCTCAGGGACTCCATGACCGAGAGAGCCGGGTAGAAGTGCCCTCCTGTTCCTCCTCCGGCGACCAACACTCGCATCTTCTAGCCTCCTTGCCGGGCGATGTTGAGCAGGACGCCCACCATGGCCAGGGAGACCATCAAGGACGTGCCGCCGTTGGAGATGAACGGAAGCGTCAACCCCGTGACTGGGATCAAGCCGAGGGCGACGGCCAGGTTCACTAGGACCTGGAAGGAAATGGAGAAGCCGATTCCCCAAGCCAAAAGCCTCCCCAGCTCGTCCGGGGCGTGCCGGGCGATGCCGAGGACACACCAGGCAAACGCGGCAAAGAGGCCGATCAGGGCGAGCGCGCCCAGAAGTCCCAGCTCCTCCGCAGTGACGGAGAAGATGAAGTCGCTGTGCGCCTGCGGCAGGTAGAAGAGTTTGGCCCGGGACGCTCCGAGGCCACGGCCCAGAATCCCTCCCGACCCCACCGCGACGAGAGACTGGGCGACCTGGTAACCGGAGGAGGTGTTGTAGGCGTCTGGGTGCAGGAAGGAGAGGATCCGAGCCAGTCGATACGGAGCGATGGCGATGGCCACGCCGACGACAGGGATGGTGGCCAGGCCCAAGAGCGCGAGGTGCCCTGCGCGGGCGCCGCCTAGGAACAGCATCGCCACGGTCACCGCGCCATAGACGAGCAGCATTCCCAGATCGGGCTGCGCCATGACTAGAGCGGCCAGCACAGCGAAGACGACCACATGAGGAAGGATTCCTTCGGTGAAAGACTCGATTCGATTGCCCCTGCGCTCGATGGAGGTCGCCAGGAAGGCGATCAGGGCGAACTTCACAAGCTCGGTTGGCTGGAGCGCAAACACGCCAAGGTTGAGCCATTGGCGGTCCTTCACCAAAGGAAGCGGCAACAGGGTGGCCGCAGTCAGGAGGAACGACCCGACGAGCAGGACCTCACTGGTTCGCCGCAAGACGTGGTAGTCGAGGCGCGAGAAGACGAAGACCAACACAAGTCCGGCGCCGGCCGCAACGAGCTGCTTGAGGAAGAGTTGGCCGCTCGTTCCGTAGTAGCGAAGCGAGAACGGGGCGCTGGCGCTGTAGGCCATCACCAGGCCGAAGAGGAGGAGCAATCCGACGACGAAGATGATCCCCCTGTCGCACCGCGCGTCCACCCTTCGGACTCCTCGAGAGACTGTGTCAGCCAGCCCAGTTGCAGGGCCCTTCCCTGCGCCTCCCATCGATAGCACGCGTGTCCGCAGAGACGAAGGAACGCTGTCGAGGGACAGGAGACAGTTGGTGGCGCATGCGCGGGACGATTGTCCCCGGGGGAGGAGACCGAGTGCTTAGGAGTCGTTGGTGAGTGGGGAGAAGGACGGCTGGGAACGCACCAGTTGGGAGAAGGCCTCTCCGCGTTCATGGGCGTCCGTGTACTGATCGAAGCTCGAGCAAGCCGGTGAGAAAAGGAGGACATCCCCGGGACACGCCGCGGCCTGTGCTGCCTGGAACGCTTGCGTGAGGTTCTCACAGACTACGATGCGTGTGCAGCCTTCCTCCTCCAACGCCCGCTCTAGGAACGAGGCGGCCTCGCCATAGAGGCAGGTGCACTTCACCGAGCGTTCGGCGATCGCGCGGGCAAGGCGGTCGTACCCACTTTGCTTGTGGCGGCCGCCGAGGATGAGGACAACCGGCTCGACGAAGCTGGCGAGTGCCGCCACGGTGGAGGCCGCGTTCGTCGACTTGGCGTCATTCACGACCCTGGTCCCGTTGAGCGTTCCTTCCTCGTGCAGCCTGAATGGGAGGAGGAAGGCCCCCTGAATCTCGGCGAAGCGGACGGTGGAGGGATCGAAACTCGTCACGAGCGCCGTGCATGCGGCAATGGCCGCTCTGAGATTCTCCTGATTGTGGGGGGGGAGGCGGTCGAAGAACGGAAGGCTCGGCAGGTCAAGCCGGTCGAAGAAGATCCGCCGCGCGCGGATCTCCGGGTAGAGCGGCTCAAGGAAGCTCGGAAGCACGGCGGTATCGCCCGGCCCCAGGTGGCGGAATATGCGTCCCTTCGCGGCCACGTAGGTATCCCAGGTTGGGTGGCGATCGACGTGATCCGGGCTGAGATTGGTCAGGACGGCGACCCGGGGATGGACGAACTGGCTCTGTTCGAGCTGGAAGCTGCTCACCTCAAGGACCAGGACGTCCGCTGGCTTGACGCGGTCGATGATGGAGACGACGGGGAGTCCGATGTTGCCGGCCACGAGAGCCTCGATCCCTTCACGACGCAACAGCGCGGCGATCAGCTCCGCAGTCGTTCCCTTCCCCTTGGTTCCGGTCACCGCGACGACCCGGCGCGAGGGCGGAAGCAGAAGGCAGGAAAGGTCGAGTTCCGAGAGGGTGAGGATTCCACGGCGCCGTGCCTCAGCAAGCAGCGGGAGGGACCAGGGAACACCTGGACTGGGGACAACGAGATCGAATCCCTCCAACACCCGTGCGGTGTGGCCCCCGGCCTCGAAGGTCGCGCCGCGGGAAGCCAGCCACTCGCGATCGGATGGAGAAAGAGAGCCCGCTTCGCTCACGAAAGGTATCACGCCTTGCGCGAGCAGGAACTCCGTCACCGCTCGGCCGGTCCGTCCGTAGCCCAGGACCGCGGCGCAGCCGACCTCTCGACTAGCGACCCTCACCGAACGCTTCCTCGATCCGTTCCTCAAGCACGCTTCGAGGTGAGAAGTCCTCGAGTTGGAGCGTCGAAGCGGCCGCAAAGTAGAGTGCCTCGCGAGGGACCAACCCCACGATCTCGCTGTTCTGGACCAGAACCCCGTGCCGCTCCGCCTCGTGCTTTACCAGGTCGAAGACTCGTAGAATAGGGGTCTTCCTGAAGCTGGTGAGGTTCATCGACACCTGCACGATCCCGCGCCCCTCGAGGCCGAAGCCGAGTGCCTTCACGTACCGCAGCCCGCCGCTCGAGAAGCGTACCGCCGCCGCGATCTTCTTGGCGATGCGCAGATCCGAGGTGGCGAGGTTCACGTTGAAGGCGATGAGGAACTCGCGCGCCCCGACCGCCGTGACTCCGGCCGTCGGATGGACGATCGGTTCGCCGAAGTCGGGGCGCCAATGGGGGTCCTTGATCTTGTCGGGGAATCGCTCGAACTCCCCCTCGCGAATGGCGGCGAGACTTCGCCGTTCCTCGGCGGATGCCGATTCCTCGTAGAGATAGACTGGGACCCCAAACCGGGCGGCGATGGCCTCGCCGACCTCGCGGGACAGGGCGACGCAATCGGCCATCGAGACCCCCCGAACCGGGACGAAGGGAATGACATCCACGGCTCCCATGCGGGGATGGGCGCCCTGGTGGGTCCGAAGATCGATCCGCTCTACGGCTCGTGCGACGAGCTCAAGAACCCCGGCGGCGAGCGCTTCCGGCTCGCCGACGAACGTGATCACAGTGCGGTTGTGGTCAGGATCGAGCGCGAGGTCAATGAGGCGACATCGCTCGCCGGACGCGGCCGATACGATCTCATCGACGACCTCGCGGCGTCTGCCCTCGCTGATGTTGGGGACGCACTCCATGAGGGGACTAGGCATCGCCGTCCCCTCCGCTCATCAAGGTGACAAGCGCGCTCGCCACCGCCTCGCCGTTCACCGAGGCCTCCGTCTCCGCTTCCAGAAGGCCTCTTCTTACCTTCACCCGGCGCGCGACGAGTCGAAGCTGATCGCCCGGCACGACCTTGCGGCGAAAGCGTGCCTTCTCCACCCCGACCAAGAAGCCGAGTCCTCCGCTTTCCCGGACAAGAAGGAACGCGGCCGTCTGGATCATCGCCTCCAGGATCAGGGTCCCCGGCATCACCGCCGGTCCGGGTTCCACAAAGTGACCCTGAAAGAACGGCTCGTTGATCGTCACGTTCTTTAGGGCCACGACGGTGCCCTCGGCTTCCTCGAGGACCCGGTCCACCAGCAGGTACGGATACCGTAGCGGCAGGACCCGGCGTATCTCCTCGATGTCCCGCGGCATCGTTCTACAAGTAGGTCGCGAGCTCTCGCTTCACGAGATCCGTGATGTCTGTCACTCGCGCCGTGTTCTGGTAGATGACGATGTTCTTCTTCTGTAGCACCAGGTCAAAGCCGTTCTGGAGCGCGACCTTCTGGGTCGCTGACGCCACCTTGACCAAAGCGGCCTGAGTCAGGAGTTGGTCGAGTTGCGAGAAGGAGGACGACAACGCGCTGTAGTTGCTCTGGAACTCCTGAACGTTCACGACCCCGACGCGTGCGGTCGAGACGAGGTTCTTCATCTGGTCCACGAGCGGCTGCGCATTCACGCGAATCTGCTGGAGCTGCGGCTTGATGTCGAAGAACGCGGCCGCAGCGATCATCTTGTCGATCGTGCCCAGGTCGATCGTCAGCTGTGCCTGGAGCAGCTCGGATTGATACTGGTTGTTCTTTGTGTCGTAGTCCTGCTTGGTGATGGCGCCAGCGGAGAACTGCTGCTGGAGTGCCACGATCTCGTTGGCCTTGTCCTGAGCCTTCTGACGAAGATCCTTCACGACGTCCGTGAACACGGCGAAGGCGCTCTCCGTGTCGAGGTAGCCGATCTTAAGCTGGGGACCTGCCGCCTTGGCCTCGAGCGCGGAGATGCGGGTATCAAGGGCCTTGGCACGAGTATCGGCCGCCCCCGTCCCGGCGGGGAGGGCGAAGTGAAGGACGATCGCGACAGCCGCGACAACGAGCGCAAGCACGGCCACCACGATCGGTGTGCTGCCCCGCCGCGTTCCCGACGGGCTCTGGGAGCCACCAGCGGGGGTGATTGGATTCAGGGTATCGGACATCTCTTCCTCCTTATGCAAGCTCGGATCGGATTATAGTCGATCGACTGCCGTTGTCATCCTAGAACATCGGGCCGAAGCCGAAGTCGAAGCGAGGGACCCAGCTCGCCCCCGTGCCGAGGGGCCACGCCATGTCCAGGCGGACGAACATCCCGGCCACTGCGATTCCCAGCTCGATCCCCACGGAGCCCTTGGCCCCTTCGGGATTCACCCGATCCAGGTTGACGCCACCGTCGGCGAACAGAGTAGCGGACAGACCCTCGACGACGACGACACGGTACTCAAGATTGGCGTAGCATAGGCGGTCGACAGACGATATTCCTACGCCGCGAATCGTGGTCGATCCTCCGAGGTCGTACCGCTGGGACGAAGGGAGGTCAAGCCCAAGACCACAGGAGAGACGGATGGCGACGACCTGGTCTCTCTCGGCGAGGAAGGGCAGCATGAGCAGGACGGGCGAGAAACTTGTCCAGGTTGCATCGAGTTTCGTGAACTGAACGCCGGGGGCGAACCCGCCGGCCTTCTCCACGGAGAGCATTCGCCGGCTCCCGTTTGAGGGGAAACCCGGGTTGTTGACGTCGTCGAAGCGCAGGGCAAGCGTCACTGAGTTGAGAGGTTCCCAGTCGGGCTTGTCGGCGGGCCGAACGGCCTCGTTCTTGTAGGACACATCAAGATCTGTGTAGTCGCTCCACGGGTAGGTGACGGAGCCTTTCGCTCCGAGGGTGTAGTACGTCTTCCCCTGGCCTCCCTGGTCCTGCGAGGCCCCTTCTTCGGAGGCGGTCTTCTCCTCGCTCTTACTGTAGAAGTCGACCCCCACGCGCTTGAACTGCGGGAAGAAGGAGACCGTGCTGTACTCCAGGTCCCACAGGCTCGTCTGGTCGCCCAACAATCCACGGTCATAGGAGAAGGAGAGGTCCTGGCCGGTCCCGAAGAGGTTCTTCTGAGAGAACTCGATCTTGCCGACGAGGCCTCCGCTCTCAGGAGAGTAGGAGAGCGAGCCGTTGAATCCTCCAAGCTTTGTGCCCTCGACGATGGTCACCGACACGTTGACCCGGTCTTCTGCCCACTCGGGTACGATGTCCACGGACTTGAAGTACCCCAGGGCCATCAGCCCCTGGTAGGAGACGCCCAGTCGGCCTTGGTTCAGGACCTGCCCAGCCTTCAGACCGAGGTTTCTCAGGATCACGGGCTCCTGTGTGAGCGTGTTTCCCGTCACGGTCACCTGCCCGATCTGTCCTTCCTCGACTCGGACGCGAAGACGTCCGGCCTCCAGCCCGACGTTCGTGAAACGCACCATGATGTAGCCGGTGCGGTAGTACAGGTCGAACAGGCCACTGAGGGCCTGCAGAAGATGGTAGTTGTCGACCGGGCCGTCCGGCAGCGCCTTGATGGAGGCGGCTGCCATCGGCTCCGGGAAGAGCGTCACTCCCTCCAGATCGACCGCCTTGATCTGGGTTGGGGTGGAGAGGAGGGTACGCTCCCCAAGCGTCCACACCAGACGCACCGAATCGGGAGTCACCCCCTGTTGCGGGGCGACGTTCACCGAGGAGAAGAACACCGAGGCGCGCAGACGGGAGAACACCTGTTGCAGCGTTGCCGTTTTCGCGCACTCACCGGTGGGAAGGTCGATCATTGCCTGCGGCACGCTATCGGGAATCGTCACCAGACCCGCGACGGAGTTGCCGGAAACGCGGCCCTCAACGATCTCGATCTTGAGAACAGGCTCCGACGTATCGACGTTGCCCATCATGATGAGGGCATACCCCTTGTCCTCGTAGGCCTTGAGGACGGCGTCCAGGGCCTTCTTCAGGGACGTGTTGTTGAGCATCTTCCCGATCTTGACGTCGTTGTCGCTCAAGATGCCGCGAATGCGGTCGGTGGAAACGATCGGCGCGCGGAACAGAGTCAGTCCGAACAGCGCAAAGGTCTCCAGGTTGATGTTCCCGGAGATGTCGTATTTCTCTATGACGGGGTTCTCCGTCACGCGAAACCGGACGATCCCTGCGTCGTCAACCTCGGGGAGCACGGCGCTGAACCATCCCAGATCGAAGATGGCCTGTGAAGCTTGCTTAAGGGTGCGCTCGGAGACGACCTCGCCTCCCTTGAAGGGGATGACCCTGAGGATGTCGTCGGTGCGGATTGCCTTGTTCCCCTCCACCTTCAACCCGGAGGTGGCTAAGGGAAACTCGGTTGCTTGTGTTGCGCCTGCCAGGGTTCCCACGACCACTGCGCACAGGATCCACGCGAATGCGGTTTTCATCTCCCCTCCTCTAGGCGAGACCTTCATCGGCCGACCGGTATTGGATCGCCTCCGCGAGGTGCTCCCCCCGAATGTGAGAAGCGCCCTCTAGATCGGTGATTGTTCGCGCCACCCGCAGGACTCGCGTGTAGCCACGCGCGCTCAGGGCGAAGCGATCGATCGCCACCTCAAGAAGCCGCCGCGCATCCGGGTCGAGAGCGCAGTACGTTGTCATCTGGCGCGAGTCCAGATGCGCATTGGCGAACCGGCCAGGCCTGTCTTTCATTCGTTCCCATTGTATCCGCCGTGCCGCGATCACTCGAGCGCGAACGGAAAGCGACGCCTCCCCTTGTGGACGTGCCAGAAGCTCGGCGGGAGCGAGGCGGGGAACGTGTACGAATAGGTCGATCCGATCGAGGAAGGGTCCGGAGATCCGCTTCCGGTAGCGTCGAACCTCGTGCGGGCTGCAGGAGCACGCACGCAGGTGATCGCCGAGGTGTCCGCATGGGCAGGGGTTCATCGCCCCAACGAGCGTGAATTGCGCTGGGTAGCGGACCGACACCCCGGCGCGGGAGAGGAGGATGGAGCGGTCCTCAAGCGGCTGTCGGAGGGTTTCCAGCACATGGCGATCGAACTCCGGGAGTTCGTCGAGGAAGAGGACTCCGTGGTGAGCGAGCGTGATCTCGCCCGGACCGGGCAGACCGTGCCCTCCGCCGGCCATCCCCGCGTAGGAAGCGGTGTGATGCGGTGCCCGGAAAGGCCGGGCGGTGACCAGAGGGATCGAGCGGTCGAGGAGCCCCGCTGTGCTGTAGATGCGCGTCACCTCCAGCGCCTCGGCGAGCGAAAGGGCTGGGAGGATTCCAGGGAGCGCACGCGCCAAGAGGCTCTTCCCAGCGCCGGGAGGGCCTGTGAGAAGCAGATTGTGGCCGCCGGCCGCCGCGATCTCCAGAGCTCGCTTGGCCTGCTCCTGCCCCTTGATATCCCGCAGGTCCACGCAGGGAGGGGCAAGGCTGGGAGCGAGCAGCTTCTCGGGCTGGGCGATCACACGACTGAGGACGAGGTCCTGGTTGAGGAAGGCGGCCGCCTCGGCGAGAGTCCGGACCGCGTAGACGGGGATCTTGCCTGCAAGAGCCGCCTCAAGGGCGTTGTCTTCCGGGACGATCATGGCGTCCAGGCACGCGTCCTGTGCTGCGAGCGCGATGGCAAGAGCGCCGCGCACCGCGTGCACGCTGCCATCGAGGGAGAGTTCCCCGATCACGAGATGTCGCGCGGGGGAGGCGCGGAGCTGTCCGGATGCGATGAGGATGCACAAAGCCGTGGCCAGATCGAATCCAACGCCCTCCTTGCGCAGGTCGGCTGGGGCGAGGTTGGCGGTGATCCGCCGCGCGGGGAACGAGTAGCCGGAGTTCTTGATGGCACTGCGGATCCGCTCTCTGCTCTCCGTCACCTCCTTGTCCGGGAGGCCGACGACCTGGAACGCAGGGAGGCCGTTGGAGACGTCGCACTGCACCTCCACGAGCTGGGAGTCGATTCCCACGACCACCGCGCTCAGAAGCCGAGCGAACATTCTCCCTCGGGACGAAACGCATCCTGGTACAGCACGATCTCGTCACCATGGATGGCGACGAGGTCGAAGCGCACGGGAAGTTCGGCTTCGCAACGGGCGAGGTAGGCGCGGGATGCGGTAACGATGCGCTCACGCTTGTGTAGCGCGAGCGCGGCTTCCGCACCGCCGAACGTCCGTCGGGAACGAGCTTTTACCTCAACGATGGCCAGCGTGCTCCCGTCTCGAGCGACGATGTCCAGCTCGCCAAAGGGCGAGCGCCAATTGCGCTCGATGATCTGGTACCCTCGCTGTCTGAGGAACCGACAGGCGAGATCCTCAGCCTGTTGGCCCAGCCGCTTCGTCTCTTGCCGCATCTGTCATCAGCTGTCATAGCATATCCGTATTCCGAATGAAAAGGCAAGGCTCCGGGGGTGCGCTCGGGCGGAATTGCGGGGGCCCCCGCAAGAAGCTACAATGGGATTCGAGCGAGACGGATCGACAAAGAAGAAGAAGGTTGGATGCAGGCAGTTCTCAGGAACGTCACGGCCGTCGTTGGCGGCATTCTGGCCGAAGGGACGGCGTGCGTGCGTATTGCGGGAACCAAGGTCGTCGAGCTCAGCCGGGTACCTCTCCTGCCTCAACTGGGAGAGACGATCATTGACGGCACTGGGAAACTGGCGATACCCGGGCTCGTGAATGCGCACACGCACCTGCCGATGGTGCTGCTGCGCGGTCTCGCCGACGAGCTTCCGTTCGACGCGTGGTGGCAAGGCCGGATTCGGCCAATCGAGCAGGCTCTTGGTCCCGAGGAGATCTATTGGGGCTCGCTGTTAGGGTTGGCGGAGATGATCCGCTCGGGCACGACGGCATTCGCCGACATGTACTTTGAGGTCGACTCGATCGGCCGGGCCGTGGAAGAGGCCGGATTGCGTGCCGTCCTGTCCTACGGGATTGTGGCTTCCCAACTGGACGCACATGGAGCGGACGAGCTGAGACAGGCGGAGGCGGTGATCTCTCGCTGGAACAAGGCGGGGGAGGGGAAGATCCAGGCGGCCGTGAGCCCTCATACGATCGACACGTGCTCGGAGGCAGTGTGGAGGGAAGCGATCGAACTGGCGGAGGAGTACGGGACGATCCTCCACACGCACCTCGCGGAGACGAAGGAAGAAGCCGAGCGGTGTCGTGCGACACGCGGGATGAGCCCCGTGGCGTACCTGCACGGCCTGGGCGCGTTCGCCGTTCCCATGCTGGCCGCGCACTGCGTCCACGTTGACGAGGAGGACATCGCGCTGTTGGCAGAGGATGACGTAACGGTCGCGCACTGCCCCAAGAGCAACGCCAAGCTTGGCGCGGGCATCGCGCCGGTCGCGTCGATGTTGGAAGCCGGAGTCAAGGTCGCTCTGGGCACGGACGGAGCGGCGTCGAACAACCGCCTCGATCTGATTGAGGAGATGCGGATGGCCGCGCTCCTGCAGAAGGGGACATCGGGCGATGCGTCCGTGCTGCCGGCGCGCGAAGTGCTGGAGATGGCAACGCGCGTCGGGGCGGAGGCCCTGCGAACGGGCCAAGGGATGCTCGCCGTGGGAGGTGAGGCCGACATCGTCTTGGTCGACCTCGAACAGGTCAATACGTTGCCGGTTCACGATGCGTTGTCGAGCCTTGTGTATTGCGCGCTCGGATCGAACGTGACCGACGTGATGGTGGCGGGAAGGTTTATCATGCGTGACCGGGAGCTTCTCACCATCGACGAGGAAAGGGTGAAGCACGAGGCGAAGCGCCTCGGAGAGCAGTACCGAAACTAGTCACGTCCCCGTCCTGGGAGAGCGGAGCATCCTCCCTCCCTCGGGAGCGTAGGGAAAGGAGAAAAGACGATGGGTCTTGCCAAGGAGAAGAAGGAAGAGATCATCAAGGGTTACGCCAAGCACGGGACCGACACCGGGTCGGCCGCGGTTCAGGTCGCGCTTCTGAGCGAGAGGATCGCCCAGCTGACCGGACACCTGAACACTCACAAGCAAGACTTCAGCTCGCAGCGAGGGCTGCGCAAGATGGTCGGGCAAAGGCGGCGGCTGTTGAAGTACATCAGGGACGAAGACCTTGCCGCCTACAAAGAGCTGCTCGACCGAGTAGGGATCAGAGGAGTCTAGAGAAGATGCTAATACGCGAGAGTATCCAGTTTGACGGCAAAGAGATCTCGCTTGAGACCGGGCGCCTCGCTAAACAGGCCAATGGCTCGGTCCTCGCGACCTATGGGGACACCCAGGTTCTCGTTGCGGTGACGACTCAAGAAAGCAAAGAAGCGGGGGACTTCTTTCCCCTGCGCGTCGACTACGAAGAGCGATTCTACGCCGCCGGCAAGATTCCCGGCGGGTTCTTCAAGCGCGAGGGACGGCCGAGTGACCTCGCCATCCTCAGTTCTCGTCTCATCGATCGGCCGATCCGGCCGCTCTTCCCCAAGGAGTTCATGGATGAGGTCCAGATCGTGGCCACCGTCCTCTCGGCTGAGCCGGACTGCTCCCCAAGCATCGTTGGAATCTTGGGAGCCTCGGCGGCCCTGATGATCTCTGAGGCGCCCTTCTTGGGGCCGATCGCCGCGGTGAAGGTGGGGCGAAAGGACGGCCGGCTCGTCGTCAACCCGGATGGCCTCTCGCAGGACGAGGGAGGCGTCGACATCACGGTCGCCGGGACGAAGAGGACCGTGACCATGGTCGAGGGCATGATGAGCGAGCTCTCTGAGGAAGAGGTCGTTCAGGCGGTTGACCTCGCCCACGCGGCGATCCAGGAGCTCGTGCGGTTGCAGGAGCGGTTCGTGGAGCTCGTCCGCCCCGTGAAGAAGCCGGTCGCCGCGCCGGACGAGGATCGGGCCCTTCGCGATCGGGTGCACGCCATCCTCGCCCCGGAGTTTCCGGGGATCCTGCCGCTTGGAACCAAGAAGGAGCGGCAGGATTTCGCGGAGTCCCTGCGCAAGAGGGTCATAGAGACGGTCGTCTCGGCAGATCTCCCCGCGGAGGAAAGAGCCAAGACCGAGAAGCGGGCGGGCGCGTTGGTGGACGAGTACCACAAGATCTTCATGAGGAAGCGCATCCTGGAGCAGGGGCTGCGCATCGACGGTCGTCGGCCGGACGAGCTTCGTGCCATCAGCGGCCAGGTCGGCATCCTGCCTCGTACGCACGGGTCGGCCGTGTTCACGCGTGGCGAGACCCAAAGCTTGGGGATCGCCACCCTGGGTGCGACGCGTAGCGACGAGCAGGTCATCGACCAGATGATGAAGGAGGGCCGGAAGCGCTTCATGTTGCACTACAACTTCCCGCCCTACTCCGTGGGCGAGGTGGGGCGGCTGGGCTCGCCGAGCCGGCGTTCCATCGGACACGGCTACCTTGCGGAAGGGGCCCTGCGGGCCGTCCTTCCTGACGAGGGGAGCTTCCCGTACACCATCCGCATGGTGTCGGAGATCCTTGAGTCGAACGGGTCCTCGTCCATGGCCACGGTGTGCAGCGCGTCCCTGGCGATGATGGACGCGGGCGTTCCGATCCGGAAGCCCGTCGCCGGCGTCGCCATGGGCATGATCGAGGATGAGGTGACCAAGCGTCACGTCATCCTGACCGACATCCTCGGGGCGGAGGACCACTACGGCGACATGGACTTCAAGGTCGCCGGAACCAAGGAAGGCGTCACGGCGTTCCAGCTCGACGTCAAGGTCGGTGGGATCGACCGCGAGACGCTACGCGAGGCGCTGCAACAGGCCAGGCGCGCGCGTCTGGCGATCCTGGCTGAGATGACGCGCATCATCCCGGCCCCGCGCGATCACCTGTCACCGTACGCGCCGCTGTTGGAGACGCTCACGATTCCCGTCGAGAAGATCGGCCTGGTCATCGGCCCGGGCGGCCGGATGATCCGCAAGATCATCGAAGAGACGGGCGCCGAGATCGACATCGAGGACGATGGTTCGGTGAAGATCGCCGGGACCGACGCCGAGGGCGTAGTCGCGGCGAAGAAGTGGATCGAGGACCTGACCTCAGAGCTGGAGACCGGGACGATCATGCAGACCAAGGTCACCCGCATCGTGGACTTCGGCGCGTTCGTGGAACTGAAGAACGGCGCCGAGGGGCTTGTCCACGTGTCCAACCTGGGACAAGGCTATGTGGAGAAAGTGAGCGACGTCGTCAAGGTCGGCGACCCGATGACGATCGAGGTCATCGGGGTCGATAAGATGGGACGACCCGACCTGCGCCGCATTCCGCCCGAGGGTGAGGAGCCTGCCGTACCGCGACGGGAAGGGGCAGGACAGGGCCGACGCGGGGGTAGTGGTGACCGAGGTGGCGGTGACCGAGGTGGCGGTGACCGAGGCGGAGGGGCAGGCCGGCGCGAGCCAGGCCGACGGAATGGGCCACGCAACGGCCCGCGGACCGATGCCCCGCCTCGCTCGGAGCCGGCGACGCCTGCCCCGAAGATCGAGGCGGGCGACATCATCGAAGGGACGGTCGCCAACATCACCGACTACGGAGCGTTCGTGGACCTGGGCGGGAACGTCACCGGCCTCGTCCACATCTCGGCCCTCTCGGACGACTACGTCAAGCGCGTGGAAGACGTGGTGAGGTCGGGAGATCCAATCACCGTCGAGGTCATGCACATCGACGAGCGCGGCCGCTACAAGCTGCGCCGGGTCATCCCAGCGGGGCAGAAGCGGGAGCCGGAGCCGCAAGAGCAAGAGGAAGAAGAGAAGGATCCCCCGCAGCCGCGGTTTGAGGATCGGTGGTGATAGAGCGCCTCTATCCGGGCACCTCTCTCTCGGAGCTTCCGAGCGGACTGCGCGTTCTCGTGGAGGAGGTCCCCTCCACCCGATCGGCGAGCCTGGGGATCTGGGTCAAGGCGGGAAGCCGCGATGACCCGGATCCCCTGCCCGGGCTCGCGCATTTCCTCGAACACCTACTGTTCAAAGGCACGACATCGCGAGATGCCATGGCCATCTCGCGCGCGATCGACGGGATCGGCGGCCACTTGAACGGCGCAACCGGGAAGGAAGTGACCTTCCTCTACGCCGATGTCCCGGCGGACGGCCTGGTGATCGCCCTCGATGTCCTCTCCGATCTCTGCCAGCACCCGGCGTTCGGCCGGGAGGAGCTGGAGAACGAGCGGGGCGTCGTCCTGGAGGAGCTGCGCGGGCGGGACGATGACCCGGAGCAGGTGGCACACGACCTGTTCACGACTGGGCTTTGGCGGGACGGTCACCCGCTTTCGCGCTCCGTGCTCGGCGAGAAGAAGACGATCGCGATGGCGACCGGACACGACCTGGCGGAGTACCATCGCCGCTTCTACCAGCCGAAGAACGTCGTCCTGGTCGCGTGCGGAGCGGTGGACACGCAACAAGTGGTCGATTGCGCCACTGGGCTATTCGAGACTCCGGCTGCGCCGCCGGCGCTTCCAACGAGGCAGCTACCGCGCATGAAGAGCGGTCGCTCGACGCACGATCGCGAAACCTTCCAGACTCACTTCTATGTCGGCCTCCCCGGGATCTGCGCCTGTGACCCAGGGCGATTCGCCCTCGAGGTCCTGGACACCGTGATCGGCGCCGGCCCCAGCTCCCGCCTTTTTCGCCTCGTGCGAGAAGAGCGGGGCCTTGCCTACACCGTCGCCAGCTTCGGGAGCTACCACTCCGACGCCGGAGTCTGGACGATCTACGCCGGCACCGCGCCGGAGAAAGTGGCCGAGGTGAGCGACGTCATCCTCACGGAGCTTAGGCATCTGCGCCAGGACGGGATCACGCCCGAGGAGCTGGCTCTCGCCAAGGCAAAGCTGCGGGGAACACTGATCCTGAGCCTGGACTCAAACGGAGACCGGATGGGGAGATTGGGCAGCGCCGCGGTCATCGAGCGGGAGATCCTCTCTCCAGAAGAGCTGGTCGTACGCCTGGATGCCCTGACCCTCGACGACGTCTCTTTGGCGATCGAGCGATCGGTCCGCCTTGAGGAGTCCAACGTCGTTCTTGTCGGGCCGCAGGGAGATGACATTGCGGAAAACGTGGCCTTGAGCTAGGATCGGCCGCCATGCCCATTGCCAGCGCCATCTACCCGGGGAGCTTCGATCCCATCACCTACGGCCACATCGACATCGTGCGCCGGGCGAAGAAGCTCTTCGACCGCCTCGTCATCGCCATCGTGGAGAATCCCAACAAGAGCGCGCTCTTCACCGCGGCCGAGCGGGTGGAGATCACGAGGAGGGCGCTCGCAGAAGAGGGCCTGCGCTGCGTCGAGGTCAAAAGTTACTCTGGGCTCCTGGTTGATGTGGCCAAGAGCATGAACGTCGAGGCGATCGTGCGCGGCCTGCGCGCGAACTCCGACTTCGACTACGAGTTCCAGATGGCGCTGACCAACCGCGACTTGAACGCCGAGATCGAGACCGTCTTCTTCATGACCGCGGGCCGGTATAGCTTTTTGGCCTCGTCCATGGTCAAGGAAGTGAAGCGTCTCGGCGGCGACGTGAGCTCGTTCGTCCCCAAGTGCGTCGAAGAAGCCCTGGCGAAGAAGTTCGCCGCCGGTTGAGGGCTTGGCCGGAGCGTCGGGAAAGACGGGTTAGACCACAGCACAGGACAGGGCGTTGAGGCCAACGCCGGCCGTGGACGCCTCGCCCGCGAAGCGGCCTCCCCACCGAGCCCGGCCGTCGACGAGCGGCGAGAGGGACGGCTCTGGAGAAGGAGAAGATCGTGAAGTATCGTCCGTTTTGTCAATCCGGATGGAAGGTCTCGGCCCTGGGGTTCGGCTGCATGCGGCTGCCGGTCGCGGGCCAGCCTCCGACGATCGACGAGCCCCTCGCGACGCGGATGGTCCGCCACGCGATCGATCACGGTGTGAACTACGTGGACACGGCCTACGGCTACCACGGGGGTTCAAGCGAGCGGTTCGTGGGGCGCGCCCTCGAGGACGGCTACCGCCACAAGGTCAAGCTCGCCACGAAGATGCCGACGTGGCTGATCAAGGCCAGTGCGGACTTCGATCGATACCTCAACGAGCAGCTGGACAAGCTAAAGACCGATCGCATCGACTTCTACCTCCTGCACGCGCTCAACCGCGACCGGTGGGCGAACGTCTGCGGTCTGGGCGTCCTCGACTGGGCCGAGCGCGCCGTGCGCGACGGGCGAATCGGTGGCCTGGGCTTCTCCTTCCACGACGCCTATCCGGTCTTTCAGGAGATCGTCGACGCCTACGACCGCTGGGCCCTCTGCCAGATCCAGTACAACTACATGGACGTCTCAAACCAAGCCGGCACGCGCGGGCTCCGGTACGCTGCCTCCAAGGGCCTTCCGGTCGTGGTCATGGAGCCCTTGCTCGGCGGGAAGCTCGTGACCCCTCCTCCCCTGGTCACGAAGTGTTGGGACGAGGCACCCACGCGGCGCTCCCCGGCCCATTGGGCGCTCGAGTGGCTGTGGAACCAGGCCGAGGTCTCAGTCGTCCTGAGTGGGATGAGCGCGATGGATCAGGTCGAGGAGAATCTGGCGTGCGCCGACGCCTCGCAGATCGGGAGCCTCAACGCGACCGAACTTGCAGTCGTGGACCGCGTGCGAGAAGTCTACCGGAGCTTGAGTCCCATCCCCTGCACCCGTTGCGGCTACTGCATGCCCTGCCCGAGCGGCGTGGACATCCCAGGCAATCTCGCGATGTACGGCGCCGGGGTCATGTTCGGCACGCCACAGACCGCGCGCCGGGACTACGCAATCCTTCTCCGGCTGTACGAGGCGGGCATGGTTCCCGCGGACACCCGCGCCGTTCACTGCGCTCAGTGCGGCGCCTGTGAAGAGAAGTGCCCGCAGAAAATCCCGATTCGCCGGTGGATGCCGCTCGTGCACGCCGTGTTGGGCGAAGGGAAGCCGTACCCGGAGGGCGAGCCGTTCTAGGGCGGTCCGGACGAGCTCGGGGTAGGATCCGGGAACCGGTCCTCGTACGGCGAATCTCGAGGCAGGAACGCCGTCCGAAGGGCTCGCCGCCCCCAGGATTTCGGCCAACCGAGCTCGATCGAGTACTCTTGGCCCTCCGATGGATGCGCTCCCGACACTTGATGCACACGCTCACCTTGCTCCGTCCCGAGCCTCCGAAGAGCTTCGGGATGCCGGAGCGACTCTGGCGATGACCTTGTCCCTCGACGAGGTCGCGCAGGCCATCGAGCGGAAGGAGTCTCTCGTCGCCTAGGGCGTGGGTCGCCATCCGCGCAAGCCCAAAGCTCAGGTTTCGTTCGACCCGGATCGGTTCGGCGCGCTCGTGGAGAGGACGGCGATCGTCGGGGAGATCGGGCTGGACTCACGGTGGTCGCGTGTTCCCTTCGCAGAGCAGGTGCGGACGTTTCGCCAGGCCCTCGATGTCGTCGCGCGGCTTCCTCGGTTCACGAGCATCCACAGCTACTCCGCGACCGCGCCGGTCCTTGAGGAGCTCCGGCGGACGCCGGTCGCCGTGCCGGTTCTCCACTGGTGGACGGGCACGGCGGCACAGACGCGCGAGGCCGTGGCGTTGGGGTGCTACTTCTCGATTCATTCAGCGGTGGCGCGCCAATCCAAGTTCAGGACCGCGGTTCCCCCTGAGCGCATGTTCGTCGAGAGCGACCACGGCTGGGCCGATCCGCCGGCCGCGATTCCCTGCCGCATCGAGTGGGTGGAGCACCTCGTGGCGCAACAGCTTTGCTCCTCCGTCGGGGAGGTGAGGCGTCTCGTGTGGGGGAACCTGGCGAGGATCGTCCGTGACACGGGCACGGAGCGCCTCTTGCCGTCCTTGCTCGGGATGTTCCTGCCGGCCTGAGCGGACGTGTAAGGTTCCGCCCCAGGTGGCGCCTCCGCGGGTCTCTCGGGGCAGCGCGGGAGCCCAGGGCGCCTCGGCATCCCTTGGGCGCTCAGTCCACGATGAAGAGCCTCGCTCCGACGGGAGTTGAGGAGCGGTGCGGTGCGGTGCGGTCTGCGACCTGGTAGCTCATGCCGGGTCGCAGGACGAATCGGCGCCCATCTTGAAGTTCCGTGTGAAGCTCGCCTTCAAGGCAGAGGAGGATGTGGCCCTTGGTGCACCAGTGGTCGGCGAGGTAGCCGGGCGTGTACTCAACCATGCGGACGCGGATGCCTCCGAACTCGCACGTGCGCCAGGTTGCCATCCCCGTTTCGCCCGGGTGCTCCGTCGGTGCGATCCGCGACCAGTCGGTCGTTCCAAACGAGATGCCGGACATCTCCATGCGGACTCCTTTCCTGCTGAGAGGCGACCTCTCTCGAGATCCTGCGACACGGGGTGGTGGACCGCTTCGGGCGGCCAGGGCGATTGGCTGACTCCCGGCGGTCCGTCCGTTCGCTGGTTGCGTCACGCGAACGTGGACACCTCGGCCAGGCGGACCCAGCGATCGTCCCGGCGCTCGAACACCGTGACCCACGCACAGACGAAGTCGAGAGTGCGCAGGGATCCGTCCTCCGCCCGGCGAGTCCCCGCGACCTTCACCTGGGCGACCGACCAGGCCATGGAGCCGTCCTGGGAGAGGTTGACGATCGGCTCACACACGGACCGATACTCCGTGAGAGTGCTGTTGCGAAGGTACTTCTCAAGCTTCTCTCGCACCTCCTCGACCGTGGGCCGTCGGATCTCGTCGGCCGATACGGAGAGGAAGCCCTCGGACAGGCCGTCCGCCAAGAAGTCGACGTTCTTCTCCAGGTGGGCGTCGATGAGACCCTTGTGATACGAGACGATCTCCTGTCGCAGAGCCTCGAAGTCTGGGATCGGGCTCATTCTTGCGCTCACCTCCCATACGGGTCGAGACTCCGTGATGATCGGACGCCCCCGGCCCTTCTAGGTGGGACCGGGGTCGCGCCTGTCAAACCTGAGTTCGGGCGGGACTTCCGGGCTGACAGGTCAGCCCTTCTCCGCGGCGAGTCGTTCGTACAAGGTGCGGACGTTCGCCTCGCACCGCCCGCCCTCGGCGGCCCGCCACTGTGCGAGGAGGGGCGGAAGGGGCGCGGCCATGGCCTTCTCGACCGTCTCGCCGTGCGCGACGATCTCGCGGACGAAGGTCGTCAGGGCCTTCAGGTACTCCCGTTCGCCGGCTAGATCCTTCCTTGTCCCAACCGGCCCGTGTCCGGGAACGAAGGCCGTGTGGGTGGTCTCTTCCATCTCCTCGAGCCACGCAATCCACCGTGCCGGATCGCAGTCGCGTACGAACGGTTGCGTCTGGAAGAACCCAAGGTCGCCGCAGAAGACGACGCCGTCCTTCGGAAGCACGGCGAAGACATCGCTTTGGGTGTGCGCCGCGACCGCGTGTAGCTCTATCGTCCGGCGACTCCCGTGGAGCGTGAGGCACGCGTCAAACGTCACCTCCGGCAGGCGATACTCAAGCGTCGGGAGCTCAGGCAGGAAGGCCAGATAGTGGGCGATGACTTCCTCGTAACGTGTTCGCTCGCCTGGGTCGGAGGTGTGCGCCAGGATCTCTTGCGAGGCCGCGATCTCCTTGCGGAGCGGGGTCGGATCGACCTGGAGCTCACGTGCCCACGCCACCATCTTCGGCATGTGCGTCCGCATCTCGGTCGAGCCGATGATGACCGCATCCGGGAACGCCTGGTTCCCTCCCCAGTGGTCGCCGTGGCCGTGCGTGATCACGACCAGCGAGGCCCGGCGGCCGGTTCGCTCCTCGCATGCCGCGGCGAGGGCTCGCGCCGGCGTGGGGGCCGAAAAGGTGTCGATTACGACCGACCGATCGCCGAGGTCGACGATCCCTGCGTTGCTGTGCGACGTGGTGCCTCTCTGACCGATGGCGGCGAAGACGCCCTCGGCCAGCTCCTCGATGTGAAAGGCGCGCTGATCCGTCCTTTGTCGATCCACGGGGACCACTCCTTGGGCTCGTCGCCTGGCCTGAATGCGTCCAAGATTACGCCATGCTGCGCTGGGCTCACAACGGCTCAGTACGAGACCCGTGCAGGTGGAGAGGAGCACGGGAGCATTTCCCCGCAGCGATCCGAAAGACCAAGGCCCGTGAAGACGAGGGCGCTTGGGCCGAAGAGGTCGTGCTTGCGGGGCTACGAGGGCCGGCGCATGATCAAGAGAGGAGGGGAAGCATGGTCGATCTCACTCAAGTGACGTACTGCGGCCTGTATTGTGGCCCTGCGCACAGCGGAACCGAATCCCGCAACGCGCGAGGGCGCTCCGCGAGTCCATGGAGAAGGAAGCGTGGGATCAATGGGGCACCGAGATCCCGGGCTTCGAGGGATTCTGGTCGTTCCTCGATGGTCTTGTGAACTCCGAGGCCCGCTCTGGCTGCCGCCAAGACACGTGCGGCCCTCCTTTCTGCGGGATTCGGAAGTGCGCGCAGGCAAAGAAGGTCGACGTTTGCCCGTTCTGCGCGGAGTACCCCTGCGAGCGAATCCTCGGGATCTCCAAGGGCTACGTCACCCTGCTTGCCGACGCGGAGCGCATCAGGGCAATCGGGCTCGAGACCTGGATCGCCGAGCAGGAGAAGCGCCGCAAGACCGGATTTGCCTACTGCGACATTCGCTGCCACCCGTACGACGTGCCGGATAGCTGATGCCCTTTAGGCCAACGCGGAAGACGAGGACGGAAGCCGCGTCACATGGGCGCGCCTGACGTGCTGGCCAGACGTGTGGGCACTCGAGGCACGCTTCGTCGCTCAGCGGAACGAAGGAAGACTAGGCATCTCCTTGGGACACGCGCGTCCGAAAGCTGTCTGGCTTCGTACGGCCGCGCCAGATGCTATACTCCCTAGAGGTGGATTCGGCGGAGTGACGCGGGTGGTGGATATGCGCAAGCAGCCTGGTTCCAATCTCATGGTGCGAGTCGTACGGTGGATCGCCAGGATCTGGAGCGGTCTGATGGCGATCGCCGCCCTGCTCATGGCCGTCGTGCCGGATCCCTACACCATTCGCCCGATCCCGACATCCGATTGGATCGAGCTGGGATTCTACTGGCTGGCCATCGTCGGTGTCCTGGTCGCTTGGCGCTGGGAGCTTCTTGGCGGCATCGCCTGTCTCGCCGGCCTCATCGGGCACACCGTCGCCTTCCGGATTGCCAGCGGAAGCTGGCACGTGCAGGTCCTCCCGATCATCGTCTTCGGCGTCCCGGCCCTTGTCTTCCTCGCCTGCTGGGCCCTCTCGTGCCGACAACAGGTCGTCAAAGCGCCGGAGTAGTCCGGGGATTCTAGAGAGTCGGTCACAGGTGAAGCGGCCGGCGCGCCCAGTGGGCGATCGCGAAGGTCGCCGGGACGCTCGCCACGGTGACCAGCGCGAACTTCACGAACGGCGGTAGACTGACGTTCAGCACGGCGTACTGGAAAGCCAGGATGACAGGCACGTGGAAGATGTACGCCGCGTACTGGCTTTGGCCCAGCGCTCCTGCAAAGCGGCCGTGCGCGTTGACCTTCTCGCGGAAAAGGACAACGAGGCCGATGGACAGAGCGCAGCACAGGAACGCTTCCCACAGGACGCGAACAATGTCGAACGTCAGCCCGCTCATGGGCAGGACCTTGTAGAGAGAGAGAGCGTAGGCGTACCAAGACGCGGCCAGGGCCACGCCGACGACGAGCCAGTTCCTGCCTGCTCTCGCCGAGATGCCGGTTACCCATTGGCCCCGGTAGGCGACGAGGCCGAGGACGAAGAAGGCGAGGTCCCGCGGCAGGTCGGCGAACGCCACCCGGACGAAGCCGAGAAGATAGACCCACTGGTCGATCGGGTACGCGATCCGCACTGCGGCGGACACAGCCGCCAGGAGCACGGCGAAAACGAGAATCGCCCAGACCCGCGGCGGCCGAGCCTCGCTTTCGATCGGCGCCGCGCGCCGCACGAGAACCTTGCGCCAGAGAGCGTAGGCCAAACTGAAGATCAGTAGGTGCTCGACGTACCACATGTAGCCGACGTCGATCGGCCACGCCTTCCCGGCGCCATTGGGTCCCGGCGCGCCGAACACGAAGATCTCAAGCGGGATCATCAGCAAGGCGAAGACGAGGAGCGGCAAGCCAAGCCGCAAGAGGCGGCTCTTGGCGAACGCCCACGGCCCCTTGGCGTCACACGACATCGCCGCGAAGAAGCCCGAGATGAGAAAGAAGAGGCTCATGAAGAACGACCGGTTCACGGTGAAGAAGGGCCCGAGCACCGCCGCGCGAGTCGCCTCCTGGATCGGCCACGAGCCTCCGGTCGGCCCGTAGGCCTGGCCCACATGGTGGGCGATCAGGAGGCCGGTCAGGGCAACGCGTAGATTGTCGAGGTAGTACAGACGTTTCGTGATGGACATGCTTTGCCCCTCCTGATGCCGAACTGCCCCGCCGGCTCCGCCGGGAGGACTCATAGGCATAGTCCCCCCGCGACTGGACACAGGCTCCCAATGATGAGCCAGCATAGACCGGCGGGAGAGGCGTGACAAGCCGATTTGTCCGCGCCATTCCCGCAAGCACGGGATCAGCGACCAGGTTGGCCTGCATTGTTTGACGGTCAGGCGATCGCGAGACGCGCCGCCGAGAGGACTGGGCAGGCCAGTGAAGGTCCGAGCCCTGGGTGGCGTGAGGGATTTGGCTCCGCCGGCCAGTCTGAACGGGTACGGTCGGAGGCATTGGCCTTCATTGCTGCTTTGGAGTCGAAGGCAAAGTCGCGACCAGATTGCCGTCGGATCTCCACGGTGTGGGTCCAATCGGATATGGTCGCGGCAACACCAAGAATGGAGCCCCAACCCATCTGCGTGTGAGCCCTTACCTGGTCACGAGACCCCGATGGCGGGGGGGGGCTTACCCGCCGCCGCATGGCGTAGAGGCTCGGCGCGGGAGGCACGTTGTCTCAGCTTGTCCAGCGCTTGACTCTCAGTGGGGAGCGGCGTACGATGAGGTAAAATGCGCTAAGATAGGGAGGACATGCTATGGACCCAGAGACGTTGCTCAGCAAGGAATACCGGGAGCTCTGTGCAGACTGGCGAGCGCGCGACCAGTATATGCAGACCAAGCTGTCGGGGTCGGCCTTTGCTTTCTCGGTCATCACCTGGTTTGCTGTCCAGGCGCTCAGCAGTAAAGAGGCCGCAGTCTCCTGGCTCGCTGCGGGCGTCTCCCTCCTGGCAGCCCTCTTTGCCCTCTTGATGCTCTCGTCCGTCGCTAAGGACACTCTCTACCGTCGGGGCACGGAGCGAGCCATGAAACTGGTCCTACAGGAGCTTGAGAAGGCAGTGGCTGCGAAGTCGGGCGTGGCGGCCGTGATCACAGGCCTGGTCTCGCCCTCCAACGGGTTTGAAGATCTAGGCCCGCGAACAACGCGCCAACTCCTCCTTAAGAAGGCATCCTGGCCGATGCTCCCGGCCAAGTGGCTGCCGACGACTCTTCTGATCAGGGTCTTCTACCTCGTCGTCGCTGGCTGTTTCGCCTACCTGGCTTTCCACTTCGCACGTCTGGCTGTTGGGGCGTGAGTAGGCGCTGTGCTCAGCCAGGCTACTCATTGCAGTCCAAGGTTTGAGGGCCAGCTGAGAACTCAGAGCAAGCCTGCCACGCTTGCTCAAGCCGCGGATGGCTGATGCGTCTGACATGGGCGATTCCGGGGCGATGCAGTGGGAGGAAAGCGGAGACGAGGCGGACCAGGGTTCACCGCTTGGGAATGCGGACTGGTGGACCATCGGTGGGGGAGTGTGATGCCCGTCCTCGGGCGGGTGAACCCAGGTCGAAGCTTAGCCTGGCGGCAGCGCGGGGAGGCCGGAAACAGGTGAGAGGAGGGACCGAAGATGACAGACGGCGAATCGGAGCACTGGGGAGACGGGGAAGCCTCGACAGGTGGGTTGGTCGGTCCTGCCGGGGTTCCTGGTGGGGGAAGCGCAGGGACGAACCACGAGGAATCGATCATTGAACAGGGTCTCTTCAGGTTCTCGAATGCGCCCGACGACCGTCCCGGTAGGTCTCAGCTGCTCGCCCAGTACGAGCTCTACGTGAACGGGCGGGAGACGGTGATCGTCAGGCGGCAGACTGTGCACAACTTCATGGTCTCCGCCAACGCGCTCCTCGTGGGTGCTCTTGCCTTGGCCTGGAAAGACGTGCTTGCCGAGCAGCGGTCCGGTGGGATCGCCATCCTTGTGGGGGTTGCTGGAGTATTCGTGAACTACGCCTGGCTTCGCCTTGCTCGTGACTACGCTGAACTGAGTCGGGCGAAGATCATGGCGATTCGGGTGCTCGAGAAGCACCTGCCGGCAGCGCTATTTCGGACGGAGCGAGAGACGCTGTGCAGGGGGAACTACGAGGGTCTCGCAAAGCTGGAGGTATTCCTGCCTCGTGTCTTTCTCGGACTGCATCTTGTCGTGATTGCCGGAGGAATCGTCCGACTGCTCCTGGGGAGCTAGGCGCTGGGGGCGAGGCAGGATGTCGTTCTGCCCGGCGCCGCAAGGGTTCGGCTGTGCGGTCGGGGGCAGGCAGCGGACGTCTCCAGGATGTTGACGTTTCCCCTGCATCAGTGGCGGGCACTCAAGTTCGTTGTCTCAGGGGAATGGCAACGTCTCTTCGCGAAGCTCCCTGCGGACCCGGTGCCGCGCACGTCTGGCCTCGATCGGATTGGAGGGACGCTGAGCCAGAGCGCGCTGGCTCGCCAGGTGAGCTGTGGGCAAGCGTCGGCCTGTCTAATGCTGCGCGAGGGGCCGCAACACGTGGAGTTTTTCCCAACCCCTACTTGGCGAAGTGCTGTCGAACCTTCGCGGTAATCTGGGGATACGTCAGCCGGTCAGCGGTCTCAACCGACGCGATGCGTCCGCCGAGACTCTTTCTTGCGAGACGCTTCTTCAATTCTCCCTTGGCCTCACCGGGACCGAAGATCAGGATGGACTCGGCATCGCCAATGGACGCAATGACCGCATCGTAGTACGGGTTGAGATGTCCCGCGAAAGCCCTCTGGCGCCTGTCATCCGCGGGTACCCGCCGTGGCTCAGAGGGACCCTTGAGAGGTGAATCGCCAGAACGGCGGAGCTGTTTCTCAACCCCCGATATGGTGAGCGCTATCTCCTCCCCTTTCTCCGTGACTCTCACGACCATGGCCTTCCTGTGGTCAATCCATAGACCCACTTTGGTTCCCATCGCGTTCTCCTTGTCACTGGCTTCACCTAACAGACTGCGCATGAGCGACGGCCCCCTGCTTCCACCACTCTACTGCTTGCGCCGTGAGGCAATACTCAGTATGCATCCCCGCCGCAGAGTACGCGGGCTTTCAGCCAGTTCGTCGTGTCTCTCGCACGCACTCCCCCGTGTCAGCCTAGCCACATCAGGCTCATGGAGCAAGTCGGCAAGGCACTCCAAACGAAGCGCCATTCCCGCCAGTGAGAGGTTGGCGACCAGGTTGGCCTACATTGGCCGACGACCAGATGATCGCGAGACGCGTCGGCGAGGGGAGTGGGCCAGTCACGTCAAGATCCGACCCTCTACGCCTATGTGTCACGTCAAGAGCTGACCCCCTTCGTGAACCTCTTGCGTCCTCGGCGGGATCAAGATGGCGGTGTCTAGTGCTGTACAATTGAACAAGTTAGGAGGTGGATCATGGGTGCTCGTTGCAGATGGCCAGTCGTCTTGCTGGTTGTCCTGATGGTCGGTGCGGCTGTGCCGTGCGGCTCAGCCTACCAGCAACTACCACCGGCGGTGGGCGACGCCGACCTATTCGCGGCGGCTCTGAAGCAAGACGGGTTCGCAGTCCAGGAGGGGAAGCTGCAGATGTTCCCCATCATTGACCTCTACAACATGGGCCTCGCCCCCAGTTGTTTCGGCAACAACCCGAGTACGCCCTACGCCCTCTTCTTTGTGCCTCCTCCTCCCGGCTGGGTGGCGGAGACTGAGGACCCAAAGGACGTCGCCACGTTGGACGGGAAAACCCTGATAAACTACAGACTTCGGCAAGACGAGGCGATCGTCATGGTCGGACGGACCCCGCCCGCATGCAGCTACTTCAGCTACCGAAGCTACCTCTACGATCGGTTCTTTCCCGCGACGGGAGAGCGCAGGATCGTCTTCGCCAGCCTTGGAGATACCGAGAACCTGATGACGATCAGGACCAGCGGAACTCCGGACGGACAAGCGGGAAGCCCCTTCGATCAAGCGACGATCATCGTCATCACGGCCGACCAAGGCATCGACCAGCGAGTCAGAGCCGCTGCCCAGGCAGCCGGCTTCCCCATCTCCGTCATCAACACTGACGTCATCCCGTCTTCGCTCGTGAACATGGGGCTGGAGAAAGACGCGGACAAGTTCGTGACCATCCTTCGACTCGCCTTCTTCCAGGATCGTCAGGCAGGTCAGGCGTTCATGAGCAACATCCCCGTGAGGGTCTTCCGGCTGACACCAACGGAATCGATGCCTCTTGACCCGTACAAGACGCCTGCCCTGCGAGTGCGCGGAACTGGAGACATGTCCGAATTCGACCTCCTCGGCGCGCTCGAGGATCTGAGACAAGCGATCCTCGCCAGGCACGGCTCGGCCAAGGCCACCGAGCTTGGGACTAGCGTCTGGCTCTATGAAGGGCCGGACGCCATTCAGCGCGGAATCAACGTGATCGGCGAGAATCGCGACACAACCTACCTTCGGTCCGAGGACTTCACCCTCCCCGCCGGCCCCAATGAGTTCTTGATCGTCTATGGGGTCAACCACGCGGCCACGGGGAAGGCGACGTACGCCAACTTCGGTGTCTACGGGGCCGCCGGCCTGAACGGGGTCGGGGCCGTGAGCAACTACGAGTTTGCGGGAACGGCAGAGGAGTACATCCCAGGGAATCCTGCGGCCAAGTACCTCTACGTGTGGAAGGTCAGCCGCAGCTGCGATGGCGGGCCGAGCTGCCTCACGGTCCCGTGGGGAGTCAAGGCCTACGGTCTCGACCTCGGCAATCCCGGCTTTATCGCCTTCCGGGCGTATCTCGAGCCCGCAACCAAGGTCGGGCCGAGTTGGTCCGAGATCGTCTACGACCGGGTGATCAAGTTCAGCGGGGCAGACTGAGAGACAAAGCGCTCCTAGCAGGGGGTGGCTGTGCCGCTGCCCCGCGGGGTCGCAGCCGCCGCGCCGGACCGCTGACGGCAGACCAGGAGCTGATGGAGGCTGTCTCCCTCCATCGCTGAGTCTCATGCGTGGTCGGCGATTGGTGACGATCACACGATCTCGAGTTCCCTGGCGGGGGAACCGGGTCTGTCGCGTCAAGATCTGACCCCGCGCGCTCTGTGGAGCAAGTGCGCAAGGCGTTCCAAACGAAGCGCCATTCCCGTCGGCGGGAGGTTGGCGACCAAGTAGATTTGCATCGCTTCGCAATCAGGCAATTGCGAAACGCGCTGGCGGGATGCCCGGTCCTGTTACGTCAAGATCTGACCCTCTACGCGCTTTGACCCTCCACGCGCTTGGATCTCCGGCCAGAGAGAGTGCCTGTCTAACGTGAAAGTTCAGCCGACGCCTGGAGCGCAGCGGAAAGCGGTCGGATGGAACACAGAGTTGGGCCGGATGCGTCAGTGCAAGAACCAGTCCCACGTATAATGTCTCAGAGTTGTTCTGTCCTATGTCTTGTTCATGGGACAGTGACAAACATGCTCATTTAAATCAGCACCGTTGTCGAACCCGTGTCGACAAAACGGACACTTGTACTCCTTGCCAGCCCCGTGTTGATCACGAGCGTGTTTTCGGAAGGCTTCTCTGTCTGTGAATTCCGCGCCACAGTCTGGGCAGGTAGCCTGCCAGCGTGCCGTTCCACCCGACGTGGCTTCTCCATCAGTCTTGATTGCATCGTCATGCTTTTCAGTTGTCATGGCCTTATCCTCCTTTATGCCTGGGAATGACTAGTATGCATTCCCCTACATAGCGCGCGGGCAGCGGTCCGGCCCGCCCCTCCTTTTCCACCTCTATTTGCCTGTGTAGGACATCACATGTTCACACACGTATTCGCGCGTGTCAACCTACCAGGATGACGCTGGCAGAGGAAGTCCGGCAGGCATGTCAGGCGCAGCCAGATTCCCGCGAGCGGGAGGCCGGCGAGCAGGTAGGCCTGCATTGCTGGACGACCAGACGATCGCGAAACGGCTCGGGGAAGGCGCCGGGTCTGTTGCATCAAGATCTGACGCTAGCAGCCTGTGTGAGAACTTGCCGCTAGAATATGCCAGGAATCGTTGTTCGTGTCAGCGCAGAGGGGGAGACGATGAGACGGTTCAAGACATATGACACGCGGCAAAGCTACCTGTTCCCACAGTCGCCGCGGGAGTGGCTGCCGGCGAACCACTTAGCGTTCTTCATCGACGACGTGGT
>Ga0315273_10000587_pt1 | contig 38964 bp, 28 predicted proteins | sample YL17G02_0_MG_FD_205753 | JGI IMG/M metagenome (GOLD analysis project Ga0315273, IMG submission 205753) | Sediment microbial communities from Yellowstone Lake, YNP, Wyoming, USA - YL17G02_0 | ecosystem: Environmental > Aquatic > Freshwater > Lake > Sediment | place: USA: Wyoming | collected...
GCGTGACGACCAAGCTACAACACGAGCTTTGCGCCCGCGGGGCACACGGTCTGTCACGCCGACAAGCATCATCCATAAAATACACCGTAAACGACATACAAGGGGCACGGCTTGCCGTGCCCGTCTCGTCGCAAGAATTCTTCGGACGATCTGATGACGGAATCTATTCCCGAATCCCCCCACCCCCTCTTCGACCGCCTGAGTCGCGGTCCGATCCTTGCTGACGGCGGCATGGGCACGCTCCTCTACCGTCGGGGCGTCTCATTCGAACGCTGCTTCGATGAACTGAATCTTTCCGATCCCAAGCTCGTCCTGCGCATCCACCAGGACTACCTCCTCGCCGGGGCACAACTGATCGAAACCAATACGTTTGGCGGTAATCGCGCCCGTCTGGTTTCCCACGGATTCGAGCAAAGGGTCCACGACATCAACTTTCACGGCGCCAAGCTTGCCCGCGAAGCGCGCGAGATCGAGGGCAAGGACGCGCTCGTCGCTGGCGCGATTGGCCCGCTGGGCAGGGCACTGGCTCCCTTGGGATCGATCACTCCCACCGAGGCGCGGGAGATGTTCACCGAACAAGCCGTGGGATTGCTCGAAGGCGGCGTGGATTTGTTCATCATCGAAACCATGTCCGACCAGACTGAGATTGCCGAGGCGATTGCGGCCATTCGCTCGATCTGCCATCTCCCGATCATCGCCCAGATGACTTTCACCGATGAGGGCATGACGCTGGCAGGGAAGACCCCTGAAGAAATCGGGCGCTATCTCGATGCCAGCGACGCGGACGTGATAGGCGCCAATTGTTCGGTTGGCCCTCAAGGGATGCTGGAGGTGATCTACCGTCTCGCCAAGGTCGCCCGCAAACCGATCTCGGCCATGCCGAATGCCGGGATGCCTCGGCTCGTTGACGGGCGCTTCGTCTACTCTGCTTCCCCCGAGTATTTCGCCAGCATGGTGGGTGCATTTCTCGGCAACGGAGCGCGGATCCTTGGTGGCTGCTGCGGCACCACGCCCGACCACGTCGCCGCCATGGCGGCCGCGTTGAGCAAAGCGCCGGCCATGAGCGGGCCAGGGAGTGTAACCCCTTCCCCGTCGGGCGGCTCCATTCCACCCTCCGTGGAGAGCGCTAAGGCCGGGCAATCACGTTTTGCCCGCAATCTGGGCAGAAAATTCCAGATCTCGGTGGAGCTCGATCCGCCCAAGGGCACAAATCCCTCCAAGCTTCTCGAAGGAGCCCGCCTTTGCCGGCTTCATGGTGCGGATGCTGTGAATATCTCTGACTCTCCGATGGCGCGGGTGCGCATGAGCGGTGTGGCCGTCGCCGCCCTGGTTGAGAGGGATATCGGTCTCGAGACCGTGCTTCACTTCACCTGCCGTGACCGCAACCTCATGGGGATCCAGTCGGATCTGATCGGCGCCCACGCGCTGGGAATCCGCAATATCCTCGCAATTACCGGCGATCCGCCGTCCGTTGGAGACTATCCTCATGCGACGGGAGTCTACGATGTCGATGCCATCGGCTTGACCCGAGTGATAGCGGGATTAAACACCGGCAGGGACTACGCCGGGGCCTCGATCGGCCCCCCCACGTCTTTCGCAATCGGTGTCGCCCTCAACCCGACGGCGGAAAACTCGGAAAAGGAAAATGAACGATTCCGCCGAAAAGTCGAAGCGGGCGCGCAATTCGCCTTCACCCAGCCGCTCTATGATCTCGAGCCCCTCTGGCGTTGTCTCGATGCCATCGCGGCCGTGCGCATCCCTATCTTCATCGGCTTGCTGCCACTGATGTCCTATAGACACGCCCTGTTTCTGCACAACGAAGTCCCCGGCATCGTTGTCCCGGAGAGCACACTCAAACGGATGGAGAAGGCTGGCGATCAAGGTGCAGACGTCGGCGTCGAGATCTGCCGCGACCTTCTCAAGCGTGCAAGAAACTCGGTCGAGGGCATCTACTTGATGCCCTCATTCGGCCGCTACGAAACCTGCCTGCGCGTCATCGAAGGTCTGCTCGAACCCGCCCCGGCCGCCCACTGACAATGAGGAGAGTTGTTGTGCATCAGTCGGCGCGGACACGCCTGTCCAAGCCCGTCCATGTCCGTCCACGCTTCATTGTCCCCGCCTGGACGGGCCCGGGCATCCTCAATTGACCTTGACATTCACCACGGTTCGAACCTGATTCTGGCGATGGAGGAGAACCATGTTGTTCGCTCGCCGCTGCTGTTCTAAGACGCATTGCTGGTGTATGCTGGCCGCCGTTGTCGGCCTGCTGTTTCTGGCCGGCTGCCAGAGCCAGACCACCGGCCCGATCCCATCAGCTCAGGTCAAGCTGGGATTCCACCTTCAGTCCGCGGATCTGGCATCGCTGGTGGATCTCGTGACCCTGACCATGACTTACCCGGACTCGAGCATCGTCCTTACCATCCCGCTCGACGACAATGGAGAAATTCACGATACCCTGGTGGTCCCGCCCGCCGACGCGATCGTGTTCACATTACGCGCCCTCGACAACGAGGGACGCCTGCTCTACATCGGGAGCCAGACTCGTTCTGTGGCGCCTGGCCAGCAGGTCGAAATCAACATACTCCTGCTTCCCAACCCGGAGCTCCTGATGCTGCGGGCCGGCCCGCTCTTCCAGTCGGCGCTTTTGCAAACCGAAGAGATGATCTCAGTCTACGTCGATGTCCATAACGTCGATTCGCTCTTCGGTGCGGCCTTCCGCATCCGTTACGACACACTGGTCCTCCGTTTTTCCCACGCGGAGGAGGGCGATTTTGTCCGCGGTGATCCCCCTGTGCCCACGCTCGCCATCGTGCTCAAGGATACGCTCAATTTCGTCGCCTACGATGTCACCCGACTCAATCAGACTGGTGTGCCGCGCGCCGGTGTTTCCGGGTCCGGTCGTCTGGCCACATTCTTCTTTTCCAAGCGTCGCGTTGGCTCCACGGCTCTGACTATTGATCCGCGGACCGTCTCGTTAACTCGACCGGACGCGAACGGCTCTCCGGTCAATCGCTTTGCCTCACTCGCGCTGGAATCAGCGACGGTCGAAGTCAGATAGCCGCATCTCCGAGGTTGCAGGTCCAGAATGAAGACTCTATTCTCGAACGCGCAGTTGGTCACCAAGAGGTTGCAGTTTGTGCCTTGGACGGTTCTGGCAGCGGCCTTGGCCCTCTTCGGGCCTGGCATTTCCGAAGCACAGGTCCCGAATGACACGATCTTCGTCAGCGTCTACGGCTTCCCCGGTGGCAGCCCGGGCAATGACTCAACGGGTAACGGCACTCGCTCGACTCCCTACCGTCAGATCACCCGAGCGATGATCGATGTGTATACGAACAAGCATGTGATCTTTGTTGGTCCCAGTCGCACCAGCTATTACGCGGGACCGATCGACTTCCCCTGGTATTATACGGTCAAGCTTGTTTCTGAGAAGGGAGCGGACTCGACTCGTCTGCTTGGCAACAACACCGAGAGCATCGTGATCATGAGTTCGGATACCGCATTGCACGTGCTGGACGGATTCACCATCTCGGACAACACGGTGAGTTCATGTGAGGGCGGTTGCGCCGGTGGCGTTTCAGCTTACGGTCGAGCGTGGGTGATCAACAACAAGATTTTGCGAAACGTCGGCGACGGTACCGGCGGAATTTACTATTATGGTTACGGCAGCACCAGCGGTGTCATCGCCAACAATTGGATTGGCGGCAACGTGGCCACTGGCCAGTCCTATCGCTACGCGGGCGGGATTGAGGTCGGCTATTGCACGGCCCTGTCGATCGTGAACAACACAATCGTGGGCAACGGCGGGCGGGACGGTGCCGGGATTCTCCTGGATCCTTACTCTTCCGGGGTTACCATCGCCAATAACATCATCGCCTATAATGAGTTGGGCTGGGGTATCTACGTTGACACGAGCGGAGGATCTGCGCAGACCAGTCGGGAGATGCCCGCTGGTGCGACTGCCATCAATCTGGTTTACAACCTGTTCTATCAAAACGGTTCCGGGAATACCTTCAATGTCCCTCTGCCCCTGGATGCAACGAACATCCTAAATGTCAATCCGCTACTGGTTAGCTACACGACCTATGATTATCACTTGACCTGCCACTCTCCGGCCCTCGACAAGGGGTGGAACAGTTACGTGCCTGTCGGCATCGTCTGGGACATCGACGGTCCCCCCCAGAAGCGAATCTTCCCCTCATCCTCAGGCAGGATCGACATCGGTGGCGATGAGTTTCCGGATACCAGCAAGACGGCCGGCTTTGTCGCCTCAGTGACCGCCGGAAGCCCGCCACTCGGGGTCAGCTTCACCAATCAATCGCTCTTCTGCATCGATGAACAGTGGATATGGGATTTCGGTGATGGGACGCTCGGCTCGGTGAACAAGAATCCATTTCACACGTATAATACCATCGGTGACTTCACGGTTCAGTTGATTGCCAGAGGAGAGCTCGACTCTGATACCCTGACGAGGGTCGGCTATATTCATGTCACCGAGGCGCCGGTTGTAACCGACACCATCTTTGTCAGTGCCAACGGTTTCTCCGGCGGCAGCCCTGGCAATGACACGACGGGTGATGGTACTCGCTCGGCCCCCTACCGGCAGATCACCAGGGCCTTGGAAGACATCTACGTGAGTGACCAGCATGTCATCTTTGTTGGTCCCAGTGGTGCTGAAACCTACGCCGGCCCGATTGGCTTTCCCTATGAGAGAGCGCTCAAGATTGTCTCGGAGAAAGGGGCGGATTCGACCCGTCTGCTCAATGGCGCCGGCTACAGCGTTGTCACGATGAACGCCAATGCCGAACTCCAGGTGCTGGAAGGGTTCACGATTTCGGACAACGCGGTGCCCGGTGGATGCAAGGGCGGCTGTGCCGGCGGAATCAACATGTATGGCCGGGCGTGGGCAATCAACAACAAGATCCTCCGGAATACGAGCGGCGGCGGTGGTGGTGGCATCTACTACACCGGCTTCTCGGGTGTCACCGGTGTCATCGCGGGCAACTGGATCGGTGAGAATTCGGACACGCTCCCGTCGGCAGCGGGTGGTATCGAAGTGGGCAATTGCACCTCTCTCATGATTGTCAACAATACGATCGTCGGCAACACGAGTAAGACCGGTGCTGGAATCCTGCTGGGTTCGGGCGCATCGGGCGTCAGAATCGCCAACAACATCATTGCCTACAACGAGACCGGGTGGGGAATCTACGCTTCGTCCCCCACGAGCACGGCCCCCGCCCCCGCGTACAACCTGTTCTATCTGAATTCTGCGGGCAACACGCATAATTTTTCGCTCGGCCCGGGCAATCTTCAAGGCCAGGATCCTCTTCTCGTCAATTACCCGGCTTGGGACTATCACCTCACTTGCGCCTCCCCGGCCCGGGACAACGGCCTTGGTTGGGCTCCCGATACCAGCATCATCAAATGGGATATCGATGGTCCTCCGCAACTTCGCCGTCCGCTGAGCGGCAACGTGGACATCGGCGGCGATGAACTCTATGACACCGGCAAGAAAGCCGATTTCTTCGCTTCCGTGACGGTCGGGTGCATGCCGCTGACGGTTGACTTCACCAACCAGTCTCTGTGTTTCGATGAACAGTGGGACTGGAGTTTCGGCGACGGCGGCACCAGCACTTCCAAAACCCCCCCCCCGCACAGCTACGGCACCGCCGGTCTCTACACGGTGCGATTGATCGCCAAGGGCGACCTCGACTCCGACACTCTGACCCGGACCGGTTACATCCGCGTCACCCAACCGCTCACCGCAGATTTCACCGCCAACGTCGTGAAGGCTTGCGCGCCCGGCTCAATCACATTCACCGCCAGCCTCAACACCGACGCCGACAGTTTGCGCTGGTTTTTCGGCGATGGCGGAACAGCAGTCGGAACTCCGGCAACTCACGTGTATTCCGTGCCGGGGAAGTACGACGTCGAGCTCCGAGCGCATAATCCGTGCGGTACCGCATCCAAGTCCAAGCCGCAGTACATCAACATCGGTGGCAGGCCCACGATCGGCATGGTGGCCTCTTCGGATTCCGTGCCGCCGCCGCTTTGCAGTCCCTACACGGTCCGTTTTCACCCTGTCACCGATCAGCCCCTCGTCACATACAAGTGGGATTTCGGCGACAGCGACACATCCGGTGCGTCGCAAGCGCACCCGTCGCATACCTATGTGCAGGGGGGGACGTACAGTGTCCGCCTCATCGCGGCCGGCGAATGCGGCATCGACACTGTAGTCCGCTTGAGCTACATTCAGATCCAGGTCCGGCCCACCGCGACGTTGAGCGCCAACCCGACGGCCGTGTGCGCTGCAAACCAGGTCGTCGACTTCGAGGCCACCTACACCGGCACGGTCTTTTCTTCGACCTGGCTTTTCGGCGATGACTCCAGTGCCACGGGCCCGGTCGCACAGCACGCCTACTCCAATCCCGGTACCTTCCGCGCGCAACTCATCCTTGTTCACGGTTGCGGCACGGACACATTGCCTCTGAGCACTCTCATAACGGTCGGTACGCCCCCTGTTGCTGGTTTCTCAGGGATCCCATTGCTCGGATACGAGCCGCTGACGGTCCAGTTCACCGATCTTTCCGTGAACGCGCCGGCTGCCTGGCATTGGAGCTTCGGAGATCGGGGTGAGGCTGCCGAACAGAATCCGGCCCATGCGTACTTTTCGGGAGTGTTCGATGTATCGCTCACGGCCTCCAACCCCTGCGGAACCTCGACTGACAGCTCGCAGCGATATGTTCACGTCGGCGGATTCCTGCCCTCATTCGATTCCTCTGGCGTGCGTGGCGACACCATCCTCTACAGCGTCCTAGTCGATTCGTTGTTCAGGACCTATGACCGGCCGGTTTCACTGAGCGGTGCTCTGACCGGGCCCCCTCGCCGTGGGGCGATCACATTTGGTTTCGACAACACCACGGGCACGCCGAGTTTCCCGGCCGTAATGAAAGCGATTCCATCGGGTGATCTCGCCACCGGAGATTACACGATCCAATTGTCCGCGATCGATCCTCGTATTACGAAATCCACCGCACGGTCACTGCATTTTGCCGGCCGCCAGTTCATCTCGGTAACGCCCGATACCATCCAGTTCGGTACACGGGTTTTCGGGGGGCCATACACGAAACAGGCGTACGTGCACAACAATGCTCCGTCTTCGAGCGGGTACAAACTCAGGTTCACTACAAGCGATTCTGGTCAGGGGTTCGAAGTGCGGGAGACGGGCGGAACCGTCAATCCGCAGGAAAGCACTTCCGTTCAGGTGGCCTTCACCCCCGAGCGTCGAGTTGACTACCTCGGGACTCTGACCATCAGCTCTGATGATCCTGCCAAGCCGGTATGGCGGGTGGTCCTGCGTGGGCGCGGTACCTCGGACCTGACCCCGCCGCAGGTCTCAGCGGTCATTCCTCCAACGGCATTCGATGAGATCCGAATCGATTCGACGGTCCGGTTCATTTTCAGTGAACCCGTTCTGGCGCCGGGCGCTGACTCGCTCGTTATCGCTCTGGCCCAGCACCGTGGGAAGGTTGTTCAAGGTCAACTGTCTTTTTCGAGCGGCTCGCCGACCCGGCCATGGAACTGGATGGATTTCACGCCCTTGCCCTGCCAATGGTTTCCATCGGACGACACCGTGAGCTTCCGTGTGCTAACCGTGATCGTTGACACCTCAGGCAATCATCTCGACGGCAACAAGAACGGTGCCGATGAGGGATCGCCGACTGACGACTACTTGTTCTCGATCAGCACCGGACCGGGTGTCCGCCCCGGCGATGCCGACCAGAACAGGCGGGTTGACGAACGCGACATTCTGCCTCTGGCGCGTTTCTGGGGTATGACCGGCCCCCTGCGAGGGAATCCATGCCCGGGATTCGCCGTGCAACCGGCGACAGCGTGGTCAACCCGGGCGGCCACCCATGCCGATGCTGACGGCAGCGGTGTGATTGATTCCGCCGACATCTGTCCCATCGCGCAGTACTTCGACGTCGACAGCAGCCTGCCGAAGATCGCCGTCGAGGAATGGATGGCAGCCGCGAAGCAGTGGGACAACGGCGTCCTCGGAGCCCTAATTGGTGGCCTGATCGACTGCCCGGAGGCGGGCATAGGACGTGAAGTATTGCACCGCTTCCTCGAAAGTCTCCAATCCGTCACCGCGGTTCCCCATGAGTTCTCTCTGGCTCAGAACTACCCCAATCCGTTCAACCCGGCGACTGTGATCGAGTACTCGCTGAAGTCGCAGACCAAAGTCCGGCTTGAGATCTTCGATATCCAAGGCCGTCTCGTAACCGTCTTGGAGGACAGCGAGCAACAGCCCGGCCGCCATTCCCGCCTCTGGGATGGCCGCGACGCCGAAGGCCGCCCCATGGCCTCGGGAATCTACTTCTACCGCCTGGTCACCCCCGAATTCCGCCTCGCGCGCAAGATGGTCTTGATGAAGTAGATCACCCCGCCTGTCGCCGACGGTTCTTCCTTGGCGCTATGCCGCTGGAGAAAGAGTTCTCCATGCAACTCGACGCGCTTGGGCAGAACACCAACTCGGGCGGGAGGGCGATCCGCCGAGGCGGACTGCCGAGCCTCTTCCTATCCCCGGCAAGCCGGAATGCGATCAGACCGTCGAATCTGAGGCCGTTTCCCCCAGAAAAGACTTGGACTTCCCGGCCGCTTGTCCTATTTTCCAAGTCTTTGCGGGAGAAACCATATGGCAAAAGCACGTACATTCGCGGATAAGCTGAAGAAGGATAAGGGCACGCGTTTGTGTCCGGTCTGTGGAACCGCCATGCAGCCGGTGCGCGCCGTCCGGCCGGAACTCCACCCGACCAAGGGATCATGGAAGTTCCGCGACCAAATCGTGATTGTCTGCAAGTGCAATCACAAAGAGATCTACGGCTGACGACCAATTCGGGTGTTTTCGCGCCACCCTCGGGTCTGGCGCGGTTCCGGCCGATTAGGCGGGGTCATAAGTCCGCCGCCAGGCGGGATCGGTCTTTTCTCACGTTTGGACCATGCCCCTGTCGCCATCATTCTTCTATCAGGTCCTGAGGCCCGGCCGCTATCTCGGCGGTGAACTGGACGGTGTCGGCGCCACAGAGCGCGACGATGCCCGGACCGTGGTCTGGTTCTATCCGGAACGCTACGAGCGGGCCATGACCGATCCCGCCTGGCGGCGGGCTTACTTCCAACTCAGGACTTACGCCGATGTGCAACCCCTGCGTGCGATCGAATTCGCCGCCGATGTCTGGAAGCGCCTCGATTCTGATGCCCTTCCACCATTCACGCTCGACGGCCATCAGGATCTGCGTCAGACCGGCGCCATTGTGTTCTGGATTCCCGATGTGTTCGCCGCCGCCCATATCCCGGCGATTCTTCGTCGCATCGGTCTCACGCAGCGTCCCGTTATCGGGGCAGTCGTTGACGGCTGGTGGGCGCCCCGTTTCCTCAAAGACCACGTCGACTGGATCATCCCTGCTCCCTCCGGCTGGCTGCCGCGCTCGATGCGGACGCTTCTGGCAGCCCGCAATGACCCTGACACATCCGGTTGTTGTTTCAAACAGAATGGCGACTGGAAGCAGTTCTGGACAGGCTCCGTCAGCCCTGTCCCGTTGACAGTCCACTCACCAGATCAGACCCCCAACTGGATTCCTCGCGTCGAAGTCGACGGCGCAGCTTTGGACGTCGAGCTTTATGAAGTGGGGGAGACCGGCGTCCTGCGCCCCCGTTCCGTCGGGGCAATTGTCACCGACGCGATCACCGGATTGCGCGCGACCGGCGTCGAGGTGTTGCGATTCTGTGACTCCGGTGTTGCGCGCCCGCAGGCGCTCGCATCCGTGCTGATGGAAATGTCGCGTTTGCACAACATGAAGAGAGTGCAAATTGATCTGCCCCCCCTGACCGCCCCGGCATTTGAGGCGCACTGGAAATCTTACAAACCGCATTTGCTCAAGCCGGTCCTCAGGCTGCGTGTCTCCGCAGATGATGACCCGGCCCAACTCATCGAGGCCGGTCAGCGCGCGTTGAACGATGGTTGGCACGGTCTGACGGCGGTTCTCAGTTTCCGGGATTTCGATCAATTCTCGCGATTGCTTCCCATCGCGACAGAAGCCATCAGGGGATGGGCCAGAGCGGCGGCGACATATACCGACAAGCGCCCCCTTCGGCTCCAGTACGCCCCCGCCCCCGTGGACCTCTGGACCGATCCCCCGTCACAGCCCGGAGAAGACGATTTCCGCCGTCTGGCGGCCGAATGCCGCCATTTCCGCGAGGACGTTTCGTCAGTTGCAGCAGTGGGCCTGTTCCGAATCGAAGATGTGATCGCACGCAACTGGCTGGCAGCCGCTGACGGAGACATCTGGTCACGCCTGGAACAGCTCGAACTCGCTGATCCCAACGATGAATCAGCACCGCCGTTCGACTGGTGCGCCTGGGTGCGCAACCACTCCGGGCTGAATGGCCCCCCTCAAGCCGCATTCTCGCGACGTGCCCGTGCCCAAACAGAGTCTCTCTCCGCCGAGGCGCCTGAAAGAGGGAGCGACGAAGTGGTGCCGCCCTCGGTGGCCAGCGCAGCCGCGGAATTGTTCGGACGGCGTAAGAAGAAGGCCGGCCTCACCCTCCGCTTGTCATCTCCGACTCGGAACCGCCTGCGCGTCCAGTGGGGCAAATCAGCCGGCTGGCGATTTTACTCGCACATGGACCTCGTCCGCGCCATCGAACGTTCGATCCGCAAAGCCAGTCTTCCAGCAGCATACTCGGAGGGTTTCCATCCGCGGATGAAGCTGTCCTTCGGACCGCCTCTGGCATTCGGACTCGTCTCAGTCGCCGAGTATTTCGACTTGATCCTGGACCGGGGCGTTGAATCATCCGATATCGATGGGCTGGAGGAATCGCTGCCTTCCGGTGTTCACATTGTCGAAGCGCAGGGAATGCCGGCACAAATGCCGTCGCTCACCGAAACGCTAAACGAGGCCGTCTACTCCGCGATCATTCCCCTGGAATTAGAGCAGGCTCAAGCCGCGATGCAGCGACTGCTGCAAGAACCCCGCATCCACTGGACCCGCCCGGACAGGCCCGATCGTCGTCCATTCGACCCGCGTACGACTCTCCGCGCGACAGTTCTCGAGGCCACAACCGACCCGCCGCGGCGGGTGCGGTGGCAACTGACGGTCAGCTTGGGAGGCGAGGGCAACATTCGCCCTCCCGACTGGGCCGCGCTGATCTTCGGGTTCAATCCCGATCAGATTGCTTCTCTCATCATCGAACGCTCTGCCATGCTGATTCGCTTGGGTGATCGCACCAAGACTCCGTTCGATTTTCCGTGACGGTCGCAAACATGGATCGACCATGATTGAAGCCGACTTTCAAATCGTCCACGCAGGTCAGTTGGTTCGCGTCGGAACCGCGCGGCAGGAGCCGGGCCCGCGCCGCAGGACTGAATTATCCTCTACGGCGATCATCACCGATGGAGCATTGGCGGCCAGGGATGGCGAGATCGTCTGGGTCGGGAACAACAGCCTCATCGACCGCGAGGTTGCACTGATCCCCGGCGGTGTATCCCTCGACGCGCGATCCCGGGTCGTGACCCCCGGCTTGGTCGATGCTCATACACATCCTGTTTTCGCAGCGCCCCGCCAGGCTGAATTCGAAATGCGCGCGGCAGGGAAAACCTACCAGGAAATCGCCGCGGCCGGTGGAGGGATCAAGACCTCCGTCGCCGCCACGCGTGCGGATGGATTGGGTGCCTTGATTGAAAGGGGCACACGTGTCGCGGATCGGATGCTGGCCATGGGCACAACCACCGCAGAAGCCAAGAGCGGCTATGGCCTCTCACTGGACGCGGAGATCAAGCTCCTGGAAGCGATCCGTGAAATCAATGCTCTCCATTCCATCGACTGGGTGCCGACCGCGTTGGCGGCACACGATTTCCCTCCCGAGTATCTGCAGTACCGCGATGACTACGTTACTCTTATCGTCGAAGAGATCCTCCCTGCCATTGCTGGCCGGCGCTTGGCCGAGTTCAATGACATTTTCTTCGATACCGGGGTTTTCGACCGTGCGCAGACCGAGCGGATTCAGACGCGTGCACGCTCCCTGGGATTTGGCCTGAAGTTTCATGTTGATGAGCTCTCCGATGTCGATGGCGCTGCTCTGGCCGCCCAAATGGGAGCCGTGTCGGCTGATCATCTGGTGTACATCTCACCTGCGGGGATCGCCGCGTTGGCCGGCTGTCCCACGGTGGCCGTTCTTCTGCCGGGTACCGCCTATTTTCTCGATCTTCCGCGCCGTCCTCCGGTCAGGCAGATGATCCAATCGGGCGTCGCCGTTGCCGTGGCCACCGACTGCAACCCCGGCAGCAACATGACCGAATCGATGCCCCTGGCGATGAATCAGGCGTGTGTGTTGTATAAGATGTCACCAGCCGAGGCGCTGGTGGCCGGTACCCTCAACGCCGCGTGGGCAATCGGTCGTGCTGATCGGATCGGATCGCTGGCCGTCGGAAAGCAGTGTGATCTTGTGGTCTGGGACGCAGCCGATTATCGTGAGATCGCATACCATTACGGTGTCGATCTCGCCGCAATGGTGATCAAGAATGGAAAGAAGGTGAAGTGACTTCGTTCCGAATCTCACCGTCTGACTTGACACCCCGGCGCAAGGATCGCCGAGATGAAAGGATGAGTGCCGGGCGAGACGCCCAAAGGTTACTCCACATGACCGCAGGAAGGTGGACTTGGGAGGGCGAGGCTCCTGCCGAGCCTCTCATTGTTGCGTCGCGCACTTCGCGTTCCAAGCCAACACATCCCATGATTCTGGATCGAGATTCTGGTGGACACACGGAAGGAGGCTCGGCAGGAGCCTCGCCCTCCCAAGTCCGCATGCCTTGCGGCTCGAAGTGGCCGCCAGAGCCGCACCACTGTGGCCCATTCAAGTTCTCCCAGGGCGCTGCGGTCCGCAACCTCGGCCTCTGTCTTCTCGCTTGGGTATTCCTCTCCTGCACTCCATATTCCTTCTCGGGTGGACGCACCGCCTTGGTCAAGACGGTGGCAGTCCCGGTATTTGAGAACGAGACCACGCAGTTTGGTCTCGCCGAGGCGCTGACCGGCGGCATCATCGATGGTTTTGTGGCGGATAATCAGGTGAAGGTCGCAGATGCCTCGATCGCCGAGGCTGTCTTGAACGGGCGTGTTCTGGACTACCAGCGAAAAGCGTACACCTTCGATCAAAACGATCAGGTGAGGGAATACTTGGTGGAAATCTGGGTGGCAGCCGATTTGGTGAAAAAGGACGGTTCAGGATCGGTCTGGAGCGCGGCCAGCATCCGTGGATTTGGGGATTACGCAGCCGACTCGTCGGAAACCATGGGGCAGCAGCGTGCCATCAAGAAGATTGCCGAGGATATTATCAATCGAACGGTGAAGAGTTGGTAGATGCCGATGACCGGCGATGGAACCAATCCGGCGCGAAACAAGTTCATCATGATATGCCGACCCCGCGTAGTGCTCTCGTGACATTCGACTGCCAGAGGTGCCATTTGAACGCGAATCGAAGCGAAACAAGAGGTCAGACGTTTGCCGTGGTGTTGCTGCTTGGGATTGCCGCGTCTTGGCTCGTGCCATCCAGTGCTTTCGCGGCAGGAGCGGGGCAGGCGGCCTATGCATTCCTCAAGGTTGGAACCGATGCCCGTGCCGAGGGGATGGGTGGTGCCTATGCCGGTCTGGCCGATGGTCTCGGTGCGCTCACCTACAATCCTGGCGGTCTGGCATTCTTGGCACCGAAGCAGTTCATTGCAACCTACAATAACTGGCTGACCGACATCCAGTCCGGGTTTGTTGGCGGCACTTGGGGACTCGGCGACACTGACCGGATCGGCGTCGCCGCACAATACCTTGACTACGGCAGTTTCCGCGCCGCTAACGCGGATGGCAGTGCACGCCCCGGCTTCGGTGCCTCCGACTTCGCTCTGGCCCTAAGCTGGGCCAGGCAGATCCAATCACGATCTGGAATCGGCGCCAGCGTCCGCCTCATAACCGAGTCGATCGACAATCAGTCCTCCTGGGCGATTGCTTTCGATCTGGGCTTCCTGCATCGCTTTCCCGATGGACACACTCAGATCGGTGTCGCGGTGCGCAATGCAGGGTTCCAGATGAAGGCGTTCGGCGAGGGGGCCAAAGACAAACTCCCGATCACCGGCGTTATCGGTTTTTCGCATCAATTGCGTGGCGCGCCGGTTCTTTTTGCCATCGACGCAATGAAATCCTACGACAGCAAGTTTGGCGCCGCCTTCGGGGCCGAGGTCTCCGCTCTCAATCCGCTTCTTCTGCGAGTGGGCTACAACACGCTCGGCGGCCAAATCGATACCGGTACAAACAGTGACAAGCTCTCCGGGCTCAGTCTTGGCGCCGGATTCACAAAGAGCCGCGTGACGATCGACTATGCGTTTGCCTTCATGTCCAAGCTCGGATCGACGCATCGTTTCACCATCCACAGCAGCTTCTAAGAATGGGACGGTGCGGACAACCAGAATCCATTCCCCCGATACCATCCGGTGTGCGGACAAGGGGCTTCAAGCCCCTTGCTTCCCGGCGAAAAAGCCGGGAAGTAGAGTGGACTCCGCCCACTGGGAGTGTTGAAAAAGCTACCGTCGTGCAATTCTGCGGGGCGGACAGGAGTGTCCGCCCTGCCAGAGAATGGGTAACTGGTAGGCCGGACACTCTTGTCCGGCCCTTTTCAACACACCTCACAGCCCTGGTTGCGTTGTTCGTGCTCCTTGCCGGATGCTCCCTTCAAAACAAACCGGACCCCAAGGACGCTATAAAAAATATGTTCGATGCCATGCGGACGTCGGATTCTGTGGCACTCGCCGCCAATGTGGATCTGGGCGCAGCCGCCCATGATCTGCGCTCCGAACTGGCCGGTCCTGGGACCGATACCGCCGACGCATCGCTGGACTGGGAGGCGCTCCTCCTCAAACAAATGACCGGCGATGGTGCAATCCGCAAACGCTGGCTGACTGACAATCAGATTGTCCTGGGCCGTTCTGAGGTCACCGCCGATTCCGCCTTGGTCGAGGTTTCGTTCCTCGACCGCGTCACACGCATCCAGTACTACAACAAGATGCGCCTCCACTTCCGCCGGGGACACTGGGTTGTCACCGACTTCCGCACGATGTAGAGCGCGCCGGGGCAGCGTGTCTGCCCGTCGATCATTCCCAGTCTGGTAGCCCGACACTCCTGGAGCGCCAGAAGGGCACTTCGAATCAGATACAAAAGTTGACGGCACGGGTGCCACGGACAAGGAAGACCAGGTGGAAAATCCCGCGTCTCGCGGGATGGATCTTCAACTTGGTCTTCCTTGTCCGTGTCCTCTTGTGATCTGCGAAGCGGCCACATGGGCACGCAGGTCTTCCCAAGGCCGTTGGAACCCGCCTGTCCACGGTCTCCTGTTTGGGGATAGCCTCATTCAGCACACCCTCTTGTTGAAGGCTCCCAAGCGGGATGTCGGCAGATTCGCACGCCGCGGAGCCCAATTTCGTTTGAATCCCCTCCCGGAATTGGCCATTCTGTAGCTTGGCTGATTGCAGCACAGGAGAAAGCCCTTGTCGCTCATTCCAGACGATCTCCTCGCCCGCCCCCTATCCCAGGCCATCCTCGCCTTCGTCGACGTCGAGACCACCGGCCTGCACCCGGACAGGGGAGACCGAATCTGCGAAGTCGCGTTGATCCGGCAGGAACCTGGCCAGCCTGCACGCGAGTTCGTGTCGTTTGTGGATCCCGAAAGGGAGATCTCCCCGGACGCATTTGCCGTAAACAAGATCACACCAGAGATGTTGGCCGGCGCGCCACGATTCCCCGATCTGATTGAACAGATCGACGCCCTGTTGTCCGGTGCCGTAATTGTCGCGCATAACGCATCGTTTGACCTCGGGTTCTTGCGCGCCGAGTACATTCGGTGCGGCAGACAACTTCCCGCCCCGACCGTCATAGACACCGTCCTTCTGGCCCGCCGGCACTTCCATTTTGCCTCCAACAGTCTCGGCGCGGTTGCCAGAAACTTGGGGGTAAGCCAGTCGAGCGACGCGCACAGGGCGCTGGCGGACTGCCGCACGGCAAGAAGGATCCTTGCGGCGATCGTGCTCAGCATCTTCGAGGATCTGTCGCCGACGGTTGCGGGCGTGATAGGATTGACGGGTCTGCCATTTGTACCAGTCGCCGATCTCTCTGCCTTAGGCGACCAAGAACTGCCGCCGGGTATGGCGGAGGTGATCAGACAGAACCGCGAGATCAAGATCACCTACGTCGCAAAGGGGGGACAGAAGTCCACTCGCACCATCAGGGTCAAGCAGGTCGTTCGGCTCGGTCGGTACATGTATCTGGCCGCGCAGTGCCTGATGCGCGACGAGGAGCGGCACTTCCGCGTGGATCGCATCGTGGATTGGAGCGCGCACGTCACTGAGGAAAAAACCGCATGAACGAAGCACCTGCCGGACACATGCCACTTGTGATTCGTACGATCCGCATTGATGAGATCAAAGATCTGCATTCCCTGTGGCATGCGGCCGGACTCGAATACCGCCCCAAGGGGCGTGATTCCAGAGAAAAACTGCAAAATGAATGGATGGCCAATGCCGATGGGTTCATCGGGGCATTTGCAGCAGATCGGATGGTCGGCTGCGTCATCGCTACCGATGATGGCAGACGCGGCTGGATCAACCGCCTGGCAGTCCATCCTGAGTACCGGCGCGGAGGACTGGCCGGACGCCTTATCGCTGCTGCCGAAAGAGAGTTTCACAGACGAGGCCTGCGTGTGATCGCAGCCCTGATCGATAGAGAGAACGTTTCTTCTCAGGTCCTATTCGAGAAGAACGGCTACCGGTTTCACAAGGATATCCTCTACTATTCCAAGCGTGAGTCCGATGATGCATAACCCCCCGCAGGCAGGTGCCGTCTTGATGACGTTTGCGAAACCAATGTCCACCCCCGCAGTCCGGGCACATGGTTGGATGGCCAGGGCTGCAGGGGCTGTTGAAAAAGCCGCCGTGGGGAACAATGAAGCACGGACAGGAGTGTCCGCGCCACTGATGTACAACGACTTTCCTCATTGTGGGTGGCCCGGACCCGATGCGGCGGGTCCGGGCACTTTTGCAACACGCCCTGTAGGGGCGACCAGCCGGGTCGCCCCTGCATCAGCCGGAGCGTGGCAAGGAACCTGCGTGAGGGCATTACCTTGGCGGCAATCAAAAGGACGCGCGGGCTTTCACCGTCACTGCCTCATCGCCGCCGCGGGGGAGATTCTCTTCTTCGTGATGCTCGCCATGTCTCTGACTCTGGTTGGTTTTCCGCCATGCGCATCCGCTCAGAGCCGGGAAACGGTAAACAGATCGATCTTTGCACGATCTCTCCTGAGCAACCACCTCGTTGACTCTGCCTCGAAAATTGTGGAGACGGGGCTCGCCGCGGATTCACTCGATGCCAATCTGTGGGTTGTCAAGGCGCGGATCCATGCCGCCCGCAGGGACCGCCCCGCGGAGTTGGTTGCACTCCGTCGCGCACTGGCCATCCAGCCAAACTTCCTGGAAGTGCACCAGATGCTGACCGAAGTCTACTGTGACTCCGGACTGACCGATTCGGCCAGCCGATACATGGAACTTCCGCTGCGAATAGACTCACTGAACCCGCGTGTCGCTTACTTCCGCGGCCGCATCTGTCAGCAGCGCGGACAACTCGACTCAGCCGCGGCGATGTACCTGCGCGCCTATGAGTTGCTTAGCGCTTCCGAACTGTTGCGTCTGCCGGTTTGCCCAGGGTATCGGATCCGGAATGTCCGGCTGCGCACCACTGGCCCCGATGTCATCCAGATCATCTCCGGTCGCCCCACTCTGCTGTTGTTCTGGGCCACATGGTCTCCGGAGTCGATGAAAGCCTTGAAAGCGATCATGCACCAGGTGCCCAAGGCCGGTATCACATGGAGTCTCTTGCCGGTTAACGTGGATGAGTGGAGATGGCGTCGCTCGACGCGCCAGCGCGTCGAGGCAAGGGTCCGCGAGTTGGGTTACAAGGATCCTGTCCCAGTCGATTCGGGACTCTCTCTCTTCGACCGGTTCGGCCTGGTCAGGGTGCCCACCTTGATCGCGACGAACATTGCGGGAGAGGTGGACGTGGTCGAGTCCGGATGGTCTCAGAACGTCGCGGATCAAGTCGTCAAGGGTCTCCTCGGGGCGGGCGATTCCGCCTCTCGTTTGCCGCAACAGACACGGGCAGATTGCAGACGCGCTCTCCGTCTCCTTGGTACCGCTTGGCAGTACTGGGAAGACGCAAACCCCGTGGGGGCCCTCAGGCAGGTTTCTCGGGTGATCCGGGAGTGTTCGACCTCCGCCTATCCTCACGCGCTTTCCGCGGCCTGGCGATGGCAATGGTCTGATACTCTCCGGGCGGGTCGGGACGCCTCTGATGCCATGCGAGCCGACTCGACTGATCCCTGGGGCTGGCTGGCCGTCGCCGAGGTGGAGCGACGCAGAAGCCACCTCGATTTGGCAGGGCAAGCGATACAACGGGCGTTGCAGTTGGACAGTTCTCTGGCCCCGGCGTGGGCCATCGTGGGCCGCCTGGCTGCTGCAGTTGGCGACACGGCTAAGGTCCGCCAGGCCATCTCGGTTCTCGAACATCTCAACCGAATTGATCCAGGCCTGTACGTTCTGCGTGCGCTACTCTTACGGAGCTCAGGGTCTCTCGGCGAAGCGGTTGCGGTGTGGCGTGAATTGCTCGACCCGCGCATGTAACCCCGCCCCATGAAGGGTGTTGAAAGAGTGCCCGAACAGGCGCGGTCCGGGCCACCAATCTCGGATTTCTCAGTGGGGCGGACAGCCGCCGAGGCGGGGTCCGCCCGTCACTACAGCTGTACGCCGGCTTATTCAACACTCCGCATGGTGCGGGAGGAACTGATCGAACAGGTTGGACTCCTGCTCTCCGCGGTGTATAATGCAGCAAGGCCGGACACAACTCGAGGTAGCGGCCTGCGCAGACGATACAATGAACGACGGCCAGCAACAGGCCGGCAGGGGAGGATGTGATGAGAAACTCGACCCGATTTCTAATACCGGCATTGGCCGTGGTGATGATGGTTCAGACTGCCTCGGCACTGGCAGGGAAGGAAACGCAGAACAAGGTGACCGCGTACCTGGCCCCCGGGGCCTCGGAGAAACAGGCGGTCATCACGATTTGGATGGCCAACGTGAATCCGGTGATCGGCGTGACGCTCCCATTCAAGTTCTCGGTCGGCAATGATACGTTGCGCTTGGATTCTGTGCAGGTCGCCGGAGGCAGAGCGGCTGGTTTCATCATGACGCCCCCGCAGTTCAAAACAGCAAACGGGACCTTCCTCGTTAACATGATCTCAGCCGTTGATTCCACCACGCGCAAAATGTCGCCAATCCCCACCGGCGAGGGCCCCGTCATGTGGCTCTATGTCCGCACTGACGGCAAATTCCCTATGGACAAACTGCGGATGGCATCGGTCCAGTTGCCTCCCGAAAACGTTCTGCTTTATGTGATAGACTCTTACGCCACGGTCAACCCTTCATTCGAACTGGTCCGCAAGCCCCCCCCTGCGGGACCCGCGCAAAACCAGGACGCCAAGGGAAGGAAGAAGTCCTGATACGATACGAGCAATGCGGCACGATAAAGCCGCGGTCGCGTGAACGCGATGGCCGCATGGAAATGTTCGTATGCCTGATTGTGAGAACTCGGTAGGCCGGACCCGCCGCGGCGGGCCGCGGCGGGTCCGGCCCTTTTGTCACCACCCTGACGCGTGGTTCAGAGGGACCGATTCAAATTGCGGTTGACAGTCTTCCCCCAAACGTGGTATCAAGAACGCCTGAAATGGCCCCGTGAAACGAGGCGGGGTCGCCAATGCCGCCCTAGCTCAGCTGGTAGAGCAACGGACTGAAAATCCGTGTGTCCGCAGTTCAACTCTGCGGGGCGGCACTTTCCTCCAGGGCTCGATCCGAAGCTGCCGGTTGTCCGTGAATCAATCAGTTGATCGGAACGTCGTTCCGCTTGAGAAGAATCCGCGTGTACCCTGTGCGCGAACGCCACATGCCTGTTTGCTGATAGGACCCGGTTGTCCACCCGGTCAGTACACCCGCGTTCACGAGCTGGTATGAACCTGGAATGGTGTCCGGTCCTGGATAGCAAACGATCCATTCCGGATCGACCCTCTTGACGTAATCGAGAATCTGATTGTGCCTCCCCTGATGGATGAGCTCGGCGACGCTCTTGTCGGTGAGACCGTTGACATCCAGAATCCGCAGCCCGCTGTAGTATCCGATCGCACCAATATTGTCGGTCACCAATTGTTGGTCTGGTGTGGCGTGCTCACTCAGGTAATGGCCAATCTCCGCGTCCGTCTCCGAGGTGCCGATTGAACTGGAGGAAACGTAAAGATACCCCTCCCATCCAGGCGTGGCGCGCGTGACCTGATACATGCGGTGCAGCTCCTGCCCTGAGACGATCAACAGCAAAGCGACGCCCGCAGCCAAATGTCTCTTGCCGAGCAGTCGGCTCGCATCGCTCAATCCCTGGGCGACGCCCATCCAGAGGAAGGGGATCCAGAAAAGCGAAAAACGTTGCGTCAGGATGTCCCCTCCAACGAGAACGAAATAGGCCGCATAGATCGCGCTCACAAGGAGAAGCCAGCCCCACCGCCGCCACAACTTCCAGAGCCCTGCAAGAGCCAGGATCCAGACCAGAGGTCCAAGGCCGTGGGACGCGCCAAACAGAAATCCGATCCCGCTCCGCAGGGTTCGGTCCGACTTCGCATAAAACGTCGTCGGGAGCAACTCACCGTAGACGGCGTACCGGGCGGTGAAGGGGAGGGCCAGTAATCCAGCGATGCCTGCTGCGCGCAAGAGGATCGCGCGGGCCGTGATCGTCCTTCGGATCAGCCACAACCGCCATGCCCACGCAACGATGATGACCATATTGGCTTCCGGTCGAACCCAACCCGCGACCGCAGTCACACTCCACAAGAGGACCTCTGGCGTCTGCTCCCGTGTGAACAGGAAGACGACCAATGATTCCCAGAAAAGAAACAGCGCGACGTCCATTCCAGAACAGATCCATGACTGAAATAGCGCGCTTGAGGCCAGCATGAAGACGGACAGATAGATGCTCATTGAATCTGTCATCAACTGTCGGCAGGATGCCCAGACGAGCAGGACTGTCAACAGTCCCAGAATGATCCCGGCGAGCTTTGCGGCCAGAAGCAAGTCCCATCCGGCTAATCGTGCCCCCGCTAGGATGGCCAGCCAGACAGGGCTGGTAAACCCCTCGCACGGTTCACCGGGATTGTAGACCGGCCCATGGCTGGTGGCGATGTTCTCGGCGTAGCGGAAGAAGATGAAAGAATCGTCATTGGTGTACGGGAAGTAGTACGCCAGGCCGCAGAGAAATACAAGGATCAGGAGCCCTGGTGCGGCTCGCCTGAGTTTCTCGCCGCCGCGGGTGGCTAAAATCAGCCCGCCGATGCCCGCAATCAAATAGACCGCGGTGCAGACACTGAAGAACTCCTTGTCCCACAGAAGGGCCTTTTCAGGTGTCAATCCTGGTAGCAAAGTGACTCCTCAAATTCATTCAATCAAGAGTATCGAAATCTGGGACGAAATCAAAGAACTCTGCTTCCGGCCAAGGAACCCCCCGCGACTGTGGGATCGCCTTCAGAATTCGATTGGATTCGGGCCTTCAGATCCCTATTTTCGCGCTGCACGGCGCCACCGTAGCTCAGCTGGTAGAGCAGACGATTCGTAATCGTCAGGTCAGCGGTTCGATCCCGCTCGGTGGCTACCTGCCCGGCCGGGAGCCTGTGGTGAGACTCGGGCCGTTCGCACTGTGCCTTTCCCTGTTGCAGGATTGTGATGTTTTCGACCTCCTCTGTACAGAGCTTGAGCGGCCGAACCGCAGCGTCGCGCAGAGAATTCATCCTGTCTCTTGGGCTGCTGCTTGCCGGCTTGGTCGTGACGCGCTGGTGGTCACACATCGACGTGCTTCTGAACGCGGATTCTGTCAGCTATGCCCGTGCTTTGACGGTATTCGACCTTACCAGCTACTCTCCACATCCTCCTGGGTATGTCCTGTTCGTCCTCCTTGGCAGAGCGGCGTGGCTGATCGCCCACGATTCGAATACTGCCTACTTGATTGTGAACATGCTCATGCAGGCGTTGATGGTCGTTTTCGCCCTGATCCTCTTTCGCTCCAGGACGGATTCTCTGACGGCGCTTCTCACCGTCGCGGTCATCATGTTTCATCCGCTGCTTTGGTACTACGGGAGTGTCCTCAGCGTTTATACTGCGGAGGTGACCGGAGGGCTGATCGTCGGCTGGGCCGCCTGGTCGCATGATTCCCGGCCGACGCGCTGGCGGTCACTGCGGTTGGGATTCCTGTGGGGTCTGATTGGAGGCGTGCGTCAGTTCTCGACCTCTTCATGGCTCCCCTGGTTCTCTGGCATCTCTATCGCCACCGGCAACGGCCTTCACATATAGCCTGGGCGGTCGCGGGCGCGATTGCGGGAGTGCTTCTTTGGCTGGTTCCGCTTTTGAAACTCGCGGGCGGCTGGTCCGAATACCGTGCCGCAAGCGGCCGGTTTTTTGCGACAGAATTGGCCCAGTCCTCGCTGCTATTCTCCGACAACTCCGCGGCTTTGTTCTGGAATGCCGGCACTTGGTTCATAGCATGGGTACAGCTTCTGGGCCCGATGCTCGTTCTGATCATTGCCTCCATCCGCTCCCGGCATGGCTGCTCATCCACAGTTCCCGGACCGGACTTGCTCGGCAGAAGTGCCTTCTGGTTTCTGTGGATTGTCCCCGCGGCGCTTTTCTATCTCCTCTTCCATATGGGACAGATCGGGTACATGCTGACTTTCCTTGTTCCGGTGGCCGGGCTGATGGTGATGACATTGGAGAGAGAACCCGTTGTGTCTGCGCGGTTCTCCGGCCGGCTCCGTCGCGCGCTTTGGGTGACTCTCGTGATTGAAGTTGCGTGGTTCGCCGGAGCACCAGCCGTGAAGCGGGGGTACCCCACCGCCTCGGGCATGGACTACTTTCTCCACCTGGATAACTGTCGGCCCTTCTTGCCAAAACCTACCGATTCCAAGCGGACTACACACGCTCCGGGCTGCAGCGGCAGAGCCGCATCACTCGCTGCTATCTCTCGTCCATTCGGGACTTCCCCGCCAGGCAATGCGCCATCGTCTTCGTTTATGACCGCGAACTGGAAGATCGCGTCTTGGCCTTCTACTGCCCGGACTACGCAGTCGTCGCGCAAGCATGGCCCACGGGTGATTGGGTCTGCACGGGGCGTCCGTGCGCGAACTGCAGCCTTCAAAAGAGAGGAAACGTAACCGTCCTGCAACCCGCCAGAGAAGTCGGCACGATTTTGGTGATCGACAATCGGTTCGATCACACGGAACCGCACATGCTGGCGGACAGAAAGTTGAGCGAGGAGGGGAAGGTTCTCTGGCTCCTCGAACGCCCTGATTCGATGATTGGAGACGGTCCACAAATCGAATGGGTAAGGGATTGAACGATTTGCGGTTAGCTCGCCGCCCTCACGGTCCTTTGAGGCGGTCAGCCTGTCATTCCATAATGCACCCGACCGTGAAGATGGGCTCAAGGCAGCTCTCAGGTGTGCCGAAGTTATGGGATGGCGCAAACATCCGGGGGAGGACCCCGTAAGTACCATGGGCACGAAAAAAACGCGCCTTAGAGACGAATTTTGCTTGACTCTGTTTAGAGTAGGCATATATTCATCGTTTGCCGCTTAATGGCGGCACTGTTCTAACTTGCTCTTTGAAAACAAAATAGCGTAGACAGGCCTGATGCAGATTTTGATGCGGGCTCAAGAATTCTTCGGGATTCTTTGGCCTATTCGAACAATGAAGACGTTCAATCGGATCGTCTTCCTGAAGAAACAATGAGTTTTTGTTTTCTTCACGGAGAGTTTGATCCTGGCTCAGAACGAACGCTGGCGGCGTGCTTCATACATGCAAGTCGTGCGAGAAAGCGTCCTTCGGGGCGTTAGTAAAGCGGCGAACGGGTGCGTAACACGTGGGCAACCTGCCCATCGGTCTGGGATAAGCCTTCGAAAGGAGGTCTAATACCAGATGACACTCGGGAAGGGCATCCTTCCCGACTCAAAGGCGGTCACTTTCGGGTGGCCGTTGCCGGTGGATGGGCCCGCGGTCCATTAGCTAGTTGGTGAGGTAACGGCCCACCAAGGCTGCGATGGATAGCCGACCTGAGAGGGTGATCGGCCACACTGGGACTGAGATACGGCCCAGACTCCTACGGGAGGCAGCAGTAGGGAATATTGCGCAATGGGCGAAAGCCTGACGCAGCAACGCCGCGTGGGTGACGAAGCTTTTCGGAGTGTAAAACCCTGTCAGTGGGGAAGAAACGGCCGCGTAGGTAATGACGCGGCCTTGACGGTACCTGCAGAGGAAGTTCCGGCTAACTCCGTGCCAGCAGCCGCGGTAACACGGGGGGAACGAGCGTTGTTCGGATTTACTGGGCGTAAAGGGTGCGTAGGCGGGCCGGTCAGTCGGGTGTGAAAGCTCACGGCTCAACCGTGAATCTGCATCCGAAACTGCCGGTCTTGAGTACGGGAGAGGAAAGTGGAATTCCAGGTGTAGCGGTGAAATGCGTAGATATCTGGAGGAACACCGGTGGCGAAGGCGGCTTTCTGGACCGATACTGACGCTGAGGCACGAAGGCCGGGGGAGCAAACAGGATTAGATACCCTGGTAGTCCCGGCGGTAAACGATGGGCACTAGGTGTCAGGGGTATCGACCCCCTTGGTGCCGCAGTTAACACATTAAGTGCCCCGCCTGGGGAGTACGGCCGCAAGGTTGAAACTCAAAGGAATTGACGGGGGCCCGCACAAGCGGTGGAGTATGTGGTTTAATTCGACGCAACGCGAAGAACCTTACCTGGGTTTGACATGCTGTGGACCGGGTTAGAGATAACCCCTCTCCTTCGGGAGTCGCAGCACAGGTGCTGCATGGCTGTCGTCAGCTCGTGCCGTGAGGTGTTGGGTTAAGTCCCGCAACGAGCGCAACCCCTGTCCTCAGTTGCCAGCGGGCCCTTCGGGGCGCCGGGAACTCTGGGGAGACTGCCCCGGTCAACGGGGAGGAAGGTGGGGATGACGTCAAGTCCTCATGGTCCTTACATCCAGGGCTACACACGTACTACAATGGCCAGTACAGAGGGGTGCAATACCGCGAGGTGGAGCCAATCCCTAAAGCTGGCCTCAGTTCAGATTGGAGTCTGCAACTCGACTCCATGAAGGTGGAATCGCTAGTAATCGCGGATCAGCACGCCGCGGTGAATACGTTCCCGGGCCTTGTACACACCGCCCGTCAAGCCATGGAAGTCGGGAGTACCCAAAGTCGTCGCTCTAACCCTTCGGGGATGGCGATGCCCAAGGTAAACCCGATGACTAGGGCTAAGTCGTAACAAGGTAGCCGTAGCGGAAGCTGCGGCTGGATCACCTCCTTTCTAAGGAGTACGGTGTGCGTCCCGGCTCACGGCTGGGAAGCATCATCAGTAGGTCGATCGCATCAGATCGGCTGACGGCCTGTCGCGCTATTTTTTCGATTTTGAGCGGGGGATTCCCGGGAGTCCGGAGTCGTTCAAACGAACACGCCAGCGCCCAATCCGCCTGCGGGCGGGACAGGGCACCCGGACTGCCGAATCTCGGTAGGCTCTGCACGGCTTCAACCCCGCCGAAGGGGTTGCCACCGGGGCCTATAGCTCAGTTGGTTAGAGCGCGTGCCTGATAAGCACGAGGTCAGTGGTTCAACTCCACTTAGGCCCACTGAATCGCTCTTTGATAACTTCAGAACGGATCATTCCCTTAACGGGGGATTTTTGACCGCCACCCGTCCGCCGAGCGGACGGGATGTCTGTCTCAAGCAGGACGACACGGGGGGCTGGGCGCGTGATCGATTTTGCCATTGCTGGCTGCTATCGACGGCCACTGGAAATGGGGACGTAGCTCAGTCGGGAGAGCGACGGTTTTGCACGCCGTAGGTCGCCGGTTCGATCCCGGTCGTCTCCATGGAATCCCTCAACGGGCGGCCCGTCCGCCCGCAAAAGCTCGGTGGTCCCGTGATGCGGGGCTGCAACGATTCGTTCTTTGACAACTTCATACTGGGAACGTCTCGATTTTTCTTCAACCGAGAAAATCAATCGAGCCACCCAAGGATTTTTCGGTCAAGTTACTAAGAGTATACGGAGGATGCCTTGGCACGAGTAGGCGATGAAGGACGCGGTAAGCTGCGATAAGCCTCGGGTAGCGGCAAACACGCATTAATCCGGGGATTTCCGAATGGGGCAACCCGGTCCGGTTAATACCGGGCCACCCCCCGCTGAATCCATAGGCGGGCGGGAGCGAACGAGGGGAAGTGAAACATCTCAGTACCCTCAGGAAAAGACAACAACAGTGATTCCCCCAGTAGCGGCGAGCGAAACGGGAACAGTCTAAACCGGTTGGCACGTTAAAGGCGGCGTCCGTTGTGCGGCCGGGGTCGTGGGATCCACCTTGGTTCAAATGCCGTTGAACCGGGAAGTTACAAATCACATCGATAGCCGAAGCACCCGGAACGGTGCGCCACAGAAGGTGAAAGGCCTGTAGGCGAAATCGCTGTGACTTCCCTGGTGGAAACCCAAGTAGTGCGGGACACGTGCAATCCCGTATGAATCTGTCGCGACCACGCGATAAGACTAAACACTCACTCGTGACCGATAGTGAACCAGTACCGTGAGGGAAAGGTGAAAAGCACTCCTGACGGAGAGTGAAATAGTACCTGAAACCGTATACTTACAAGCTGTGGGAGCTCTGCCCGTGGTCTTCGGACCGCGGAACGGGGTGACCGCGTGCCTATTGAATAATGATCCGGCGAGTTGCTCGTACGTGGCCGGTTAAGCCAAACACTGGCGAAGCCATAGCGAAAGCGAGTCCGAAATGGGCGTCTCATGGTCGCGTGCGGCAGACCCGAAGCTGAGTGATCTATGCATGGCCAGGATGAAATCCCGGTAAAACGGGATGGAGGTCCGAACCCACCAGCGTTGAAAAACTGGGGGATGAGTTGTGCATAGGGGTGAAAGGCTAATCAAACTCAGCGATAGCTGGTTCTCCCCGAAATAACTTTAGGGTTAGCCTCGCGTAATAGAGTGGCGGAGGTAGAGCACTGAATGGGCTAAGGGCCCCACAAGGCTACTGACCCCAATCAAACTCCGAATGCCGCCGCATCGTTTCGCGGGAGTTAGGGCGTGGGGGATAAGCTTCACGTCCGAGAGGGAAACAACCCAGACCGTCGGCTAAGGTCCCCAAGTGCATGCTGAGTGTGTAAGGATGTAGGGTTACTTAAACAGCTAGGATGTTGGCTTAGAAGCAGCCACCATTTAAAGAGTGCGTAATAGCTCACTAGTCTAGTGGTCCTGCGCCGATAATTACCGGGACTAAGCATGTCACCGAAGCCACGGGTTCCGCCTTCGGGCGGAGCGGTAGGGGAGCATTGCCAATGGGGTGAAGGCCGTCCGTGAGGGCGACTGGACCGTTGGGAAGAGATTATGCCGGAACGAGTAGCGATAAGACGGGCGAGAAACCCGTCCACCGAAAACCCAAGGGTTCCTGAGGAAGGTTAATCCGCTCAGGGTTAGTCGGGTCCTAAGCCGAGGCCGAAAGGCGTAGGCGATGGCAAACAGGCAAATATTCCTGTACCTCCTTGCGACGCGTTTGAACGATGGGGTGACGCAGAAGGGACGACCGGTCCGGTGTTGGCTTACCGGATCCAAGCTGGTAGGAGGGAACGGCAGGCAAATCCACTGTTCCATACTCCGAGAAGCGATGGGGAGGGCTCTGCCCATAAACCGGTCAAAACCACGCTGCCAAGAAAAACCTCTAAGTGAGTGTCGCGGGGAGCCCGTACCGCAAACCGACACAGGTGGGTGAGGAGAATATCCTAAGGTGCTCGAGCGTACCCTCGTTAAGGAACTAGGCAAAATTGCCCCGTAACTTCGGAAGAAGGGGTGCTCCTCAGTACGTCGGCGTCCTCGCGATGCCCGGCGGAATGGAGTCACAGTAAAGTGGCCTGGGTGACTGTTTACTAAAAACACATGTCTCTGCAAAGCCTCAGAAGGCGCTGTATAGGGACTGACACCTGCCCGGTGCTGGAAGGTTAAGAGGAGGGGTCAGAACGCCGCAAGGCGAACAAAGCTCTGAATCGAAGCCCCAGTAAACGGCGGCCGTAACTATAACGGTTCAAATACGTCCCCCGCTTCCGATTCGCTACCCTAACACGTTCCACGTCTTTGTCCTGGCGGACAAGGGGCTTTCAGCCCCTTGCGCCCGAACATGTGGAACCCAAAGGGCCGTTAACAAATCCGGCTATATGCTGGAACATCCGTGTATCTCCGACTACGATCCGCATTTCGCCCCTGTAGGGGCACGGCTTGCCGTGCCCGCCGACAGACGACGCGCAGATCGTGACAATGCCTGGAGTGCGGACAATCAGCAGGAAAGATCCCGTGTCTTATAGAACGGGAAATCCCCAGAGACTACACGCCGGAGGAGTGCCACGTGAATAACGATTCTGCTCCTGTAGGGGCACGGCTTGCCGTGCCCGCTGATGGCGAGCAGATGGACTCTAAGATATAGTCCGACCTGCATGGCGACATGCAGATCCCGTGTCGCAAACGCGGGACGATTCAGTTTGACGCAGTTCATGCGTGACCGCCGCTTTCGTAGCGGACAAGGGGCTTAAGCCCCTTGCCCTCGATCGGGGTGGGCGCCTGATCATTCAGGAGGCTGAATCCGTAACACTCTGCCTAAGGTAGCGAAATTCCTTGTCGGGTAAATTCCGACCTGCACGAATGGTGTAACAACTTGGGCGCTGTCTCAACGAGGGGCTCGGCGAAACTGTAGCAACGGTGAAGATGCCGTTTTCCCGTATCGGGACGGAAAGACCCCGTGAACCTTTACTATAACCTGGTATTGGCTTTTGATGTGGCATGTGTAGCATAGGTGGGAGACATTGAGGCCGGGTCGCTAGATTCGGCGGAGTCGACGTTGAAATACCACCCTTGTTTCATCGGAAGTCTAACCCAGAGCCGTGAATCCGGCTCGGAGACAGTGCCAGGCGGGTAGTTTGACTGGGGCGGTTGCCTCCTAAATTGTAACGGAGGCGCCCAAAGGTTCCCTCAGGCTGTTTGGTAATCAGCTGCAGAGCGTAAAGGCATAAGGGAGCTTAACTGCGAGACCTACAAGTCGAGCAGATGCGAAAGCAGGGCTTAGTGATCTGGCGGTTGCGTGTGGAAGCGCCGTCACTTAACGGATAAAAGGTACTCCGGGGATAACAGGCTGATCTCCTCCGAGAGTTCACATCGACGAGGAGGTTTGGCACCTCGATGTCGGCTCATCGCATCCTGGAGCTGGAGAAGGTTCCAAGGGTTCGGCTGTTCGCCGATTAAAGCGGTACGTGAGCTGGGTTTAGAACGTCGTGAGACAGTTCGGTCCCTATCTGATACGGGCGTAGGAAACTTGAGGGGAGCTGTTCTTAGTACGAGAGGACCGGAACGGACGGACCACCAGTGTACCGGTTGTCACGCCAGTGGCATCGCCGGGTAGCTGTGTCCGGATGGGATAAGCGCTGAATGCATCTAAGTGCTAAGCCCACCCCAAGACTAGGTTTCCCTCCGCTTAGCGGACTGAAGGCCCCCGGGAGATGACCGGGTTGATAGGTCGCAGGTGTAAGCCCCGTGAGGGGTTCAGCCGAGCGATACTAATAGGCCGTGCGACTTGACCGAAATTATTTTTTCCGCCCGCCATTGGCGGGTACCCGCGAGCGCAAGCGAAGCGGGACCCTTGCCGCAGGCAAGCAGCGCAGGTTCATCCTGCAATGCTTCAGTGTTGCGGTAAGGCCAGGGAAATTAAGAAATCCCTGGGTGGAAAGATTGATTTCCGGTGAAGAGATTTCTGGAAAGACATCACGCGATACACAGAGTTAGTTCCCGGTGTGAAGTTGTCAGCGAACGAAAGATCCTTACGACTCCCGCCGCGACCGTCGTTCATTGCGGGCAAGGGGCTTCAGCCCCTTGGCTTGATGAATCGCGACCGCGTCGGCAGGCCGGACACTCCTGTCCGGCAAGCGAAGGATCTGCTTTTTTCTCAACACGTCGCTACGATTTTCCGGTGGCTATGGCGAGGGGGAAACACCCGTTCCCATTCCGAACACGGCAGTTAAGCCCCTCAGCGTCGATGGTACTGCCCGCGAGAGCGGGTGGGAGAGTAGAACGCCGCCGGGAGTAATTCCAAGGCCCTCAGTCTCGCGACAGAGGGCCTTGCTATTTTGGCCCGCACCGGGGAATCATGACGGCGTATTGCTGTGACGCAGATCGAAATCCCCTGAAAGGGGAATCTGCGTCAGCGCGAGTTGAAAAACCGGGCAGACAAGAGTGTCTGCCCCACTCTCGGTTATGGAAGTTCATGTCTCTCAGTGGCGCGGACACTCCTGTCCGCGCGTCCGGAAGGTGAAACCGGGGTTTCTCAACAAGCCGATCAGCTCAGGGCAGCGCCCTGGGTCCGGATCTGCACCGGGTTCTTCAGGCCCTGCAAGGGCGATTCATAATCCGGGCTGACGCGCCGCCACGATGCGCCGGGCAGATCCGTTCTTGACTCCGGCGACCGATATCTCGCATGGTTCATCAACGACAGGCCAGCCGCCTGCCGCTGATGGTGAGTTTGGACAATGCCAAAATCAGGAAGGACCCCGTCCCCTATAGACCCCGTCAGTCCCGACTTGTTCTTCGAGAAGGAACTGGCTGGTGAAAGCCCCCTCACAAGCGCGACCGCCACCAAGCTGTACGATCTGGGCGCGGATTTCTACGCGCTTCGCCCGTGGGACATGCTCAGTGACCAGGACCTGATCATGCTGGAGGCGCCCGATACGGGCGAGATGTGCTACTGCTCGGTCATGGGAGCCCTCGGGCAGGTATTCTCGTTGCACGTCTACATCGGACCGGAGGGTTACCAACTGTTCAAGCGAATCGCCGTGGGGCAGCCAATCACGGCCGGAGAGTTCTTCGCGTCCCAGCGCAGTGTCTCCGTCGAGTTTGTCGCCAGCGGGGAGCTGACCCCCCCGGACCGCCGGTTGCTGCGTGCCTTCTCGCATCCGTTCAGAAAAGGTGTGGTCTGTCCAATGTTTCGTGCAGGCCGTCCGGGGTATCATCCCTGGCATATCACCGAAGACGAAGGCCGGCTTCTCGCTTCCAGCCTCGAGACTGTGCTGGTATTCTGCAACCATCTTCTCTCGCATCGCGCCGTCGCTTACTGGGGCAAAGAGGACATCTATCCTTTGGTTTCGCTGGACACTGGGAGAAAACACAATAGGAAGTGCAAGATAACCCTGACACCGGCTCAGTGGACGCCATTGAGCATCTTTGGGCCGTCGGACTACGACAAGGACCGGGTTGCCCGCATCCTGAAGAAAACTCTTCCGGCCAGCGGCATTCTGGAAGCTGATCACTTCTACGGGTCAGCGATGATCGGGCTCAAGCATGAGCGCAAGGCGTGCGTACGGGTGGCCATCGCGACGGATGCCAGGTCGGGGTTTGCCTATCCACCGGTGCTCGGCGAGCCCTCCGACACGAAGGGAGATCTTCTGGTCAGTGTCGTATTGGGTGCGATCGAGAGCGCTCGCTTCCTTCCTCAGGAAATCAGAGTCAAGGGCGCGGACTCGGCAATGGCGCTCAGTTCTCTTGCCAACGCGCTGGATATCTCCGTGCAAGTGGCGGACTCGCTGCCCGCCCTCGAACAATTTAAGCAGGGTTTCCTGCGAATGATGGGCGATCCGGGAACGAATCTTAATCGAGAACCGGGTTCATAACTGCCGGCTCCAGAGGAAGAGAGGTGCCACGGGTCTTCAGACCCGTGCTTTTGCGTTCGCTGGTGCCACGGGTCTTTAGACCCGTGCTTCGGGTGCGCGCCACCGCCCGTCTTGAACTCTGGAGATCCCGCCCGATCGGGCATACCCAGATATTGTGATTGCGCTCCCCGGCATTCTGCGCTAATTATTCCCCATGGTCCGAATCCCCATCGACCACGACCGCATCGCCGACTTCTGCCGTCGCAACCACATCCGCAAACTGTCATTCTTCGGCTCGGTGATCCGTGATGACTTCACACCGGACAGCGACGTCGATGTCTTGGTGGAGTTCGAACCGGGGAAGACGCCGGGGCTGGCGTTTTTCGGGATGGAACGCGAGTTGTCAGAAATCCTGGGACGGAAGGTGGATTTGAACACCGTCGGTTTCTTGAGCAAGTACTTCCGAGACGAAGTTCTCCAGGAAGCGGAAAGCACCTATGTCTCGGCGTGACGATACGGTATCGCTCCGGCAGATGCTGGACCATGCCCGGGAGGCGGTCGCGCTCTGTCGCGGCAAGCGTTATGCCGATTTGTTGACCGACAGAAACATGGCTCTCGCCCTGGCGCGTCTCCTCCATATCCTCGGCGAAGCGGCGACCCGCGTTTCTCTACCGACGCATGCACGGTATTCAGACATTCCTTGGGCCGACATGATCGCAATTCGTGACCGGCTTGTGCATGCGTATGACAAGATCGACCTTGAAGTGCTCTGGGACGTCGTTCAGAACGATCTGCCGCCGCTGATCGCGGCGTTGCAACGTATCCTTGGAGACCCGGACACATGACGGGGAACCCTTAGGTTGGGAGGTGAGCATGTCCTTTTCCGAAATTGTAACAGAACATGAGACCCTGCGCCTCGAGATACGAGATCCCGAGCCAGCTTTTGACGGCGCTCACCAATATCTGTACGAGATCCGTGTACACAAGGAGGAGAAGATCGTTGGCTGCTACGTAATTCGTGTCACGTGGCGCCTCGCCGCCTCAGACGATCGATTCTCTGACAGCAAGGTTGAGAGGACACTCCTGCGCGTGATACTTCCACGGCTCCGCGTTCAGGAGTACTCCGGGGAGATTTCGCTGAGCAGGACGACTGTCGATTCCCTCCTGGCGAATCACTAGACCCGCTTAGGGCGCGGTCGTCAAGGCCCCACCGGAGGAAAGATGAATCACGTCAAGAGATCTCTGTCAGTTGATCCTGCCGACAATCATGTGGTCACCATACTCGTTGAGCGGGATGAGGCACTCAAGCGGGAGAGGGGGCAATTGCATGAGGCTATCGCTGCCACTTTCCACCACCGGCTCAGGCCATGGTACATGAAACGTCAACTGAAGCCGTTAGCTCCAAGGATCCTCGATTTCCAGAAGCGAGCATTGGACTGGGAAAACGACATGCGTAGATTCCTCGCCCTTCCCAGGTTGGTGACTGCCGGAGGAGAGGAGAGTGGAATTGCGTTCCTCCATTGGATGGCGGAGCTTCGTGATCGAGCAAACTTGTCCATGCACTACACGCGCCTCTTGGAACAAAACTACAATCATGCTTGGGAGCGATTCTACGGAGCCAGAAGTCTCGTAATCTCATGGGCGGGCATCGTTCTGAGCCTTGCGGGCCTCATTATCAGCCTGCTCAGAAATGGATGACTGTGTGAACGACCTCTGGCACGGAGGCATACGTCAATGAAAACGGTTTTGGCCTACGTCATCGTTGTCGTATCGAGTCAGTTCTGCCTGACGGTAGGTATGTTGGCGGGTATTCCTCTCGCTTTCTTACTAGCCTGGGTCCCTGAGAGATTTGGCGCTCCGCTGCGCACTTTCCTGGGCGGTATCGTCGCATCTGTTCTGACCGTTGGCTTCGCTTACCTTATCTTCAAGTGGTTGGTGGGATCTGATTCCTTTGGTATGTTTCCATTCTTGGCTGCGACCTTGCCGCTGTCAATTCCGATCTACAACGACTATCAGAAGGGACGTCTCTTAAGCGATACGCAAGACGAGGCACCCTCGGCACGGGTGGCTGCATACATGGCACCGACGACATCAGCTATGAAAGCAGTGGTTCTGGGAGAAATCGCTGGCATCGTGGTTGCTGCGATCCTCTTTCTGTAGGAATATGGCTGTGTCATAGGAGGTGAATATGTCAGAACCCCCAAATTCCCACGGAATTGGCAACGCCCTCATCCCTGCCGCCCTCTTCATCGGCGCGGCAATGGTCATCAGCACGCTGATCGCGACAAAGGCCTTCGTGAAGGTCAAAGGATTCGGGCAGACGATTTCCGTCACCGGGTCAGCATCGAAACCGATACGGTCCAACCGGGCGTTGTGGGACGGGACCATCGCTGTGACCGCCGCGAGCCTCGAGGATGCCTATCCCCGACTCAAATCGCACCTGGCAAAGACCGAATCCTTTCTGCAGCAGGAGGGATTCAAGCAGGGCCAATACGAGATCGGCGCCGTCCAAATCGAGAAGAATTTCAATCGAGACCAAGTGGTGACGGGATTCACTCTCCGGCAGACTCTCAAAATCGCCCTTGATGACGTCGATCGGGTGACGGCTCTTTCGCTCAAGGCATCCGCACTTGTCGAAGCCGGGATAGAGTTCTATTCCGACCGACCGCGCTATCTGTTCACGGGACTTGATGCTGTGAAAATCGAAATGATCAGAGCCGCGACCGAGAATGCGAAGTTGCGCGCCCAGCAGCTTGCGGAAATAACAGGACGCAAAGTCGGCGCGCCGGCATCCGCGCGTGTCGGTGTCTTCCAAATCCGCCCTCTCAATTCGCAGGAGGTGTCCGATATGGGCATGAGCGATGAGAGTTCGATTGACAAGGAGATCATCTCCACGGCCAATGTGAGTTTCCTATTCGAGTAGGGGGGACGCCGGTGACGGGCCCGGCTCATACGCCGAAACGATGGCGAGTGGAACCGCCAGGGGAAAGCGTCGGCGTGAATCGTGTGGCCGCCAAAAGCCCCGGAGGGGCGTAAGATCGTAGCCCACGGCGCAAGCCGTGGGAGCCACGCGCCACCAGCACAATCCAGCCCTGTAAGGGCGAAAGAAACACGTCACCGATCTTCACCGTTTGCCCTCCCTCTGACAATCACGTACATTGCGCATTCACTGTCGGGCGATCCGCCAGTGCAACGGAGGTGTCATGAAGAGAATTATCACGACGGTCGCAGCTTGTCTTCTACTCTCGTTTGTCCTGTGGACGGTCGTCACAGGCGCGGGGACTACCCAGGACGACTTCAAGTCGTTTCTCAAAGAGTACGAAGCCAAAGTGATTCCCCTCAGCCGCGAGAACAACCTCGCGGCCTTTAATGCGTCGATTTCCGGCAAAGACGAGGATTACCAGAAATCCAGCGCGCTGCAGCTCGAGTTCGGCAAGTTTCATTCCGACCCTGCCACTTTCGCCCGGATCAAAGCGTTCCGCGACGGGGGACAGGTCACCGACTCGGTGCTCAATCGAGAACTGCAACTGCTGTATCTGACATACGTCGGGTACCAGATCGACACGCTGCTATTGGCGCAGATCACGGCGCTGGAAACCGCGATCGAGCAGAAGTTCAACACCTTCCGCACGAAAGTCGGTAACGACAGCCTGCCTGACAACGACGTGGATAGCATTCTGCGATCATCCACAGACTCCCGTCTGCTCGAAGTCGCGTGGAAGGCCAGCAAGGAAGTCGGCAAGATTGTCGAGCCCGACCTCAGGCATCTCGCCAAGCTCCGCAATCAGGCTGCCCGATCCGTCGGATTCACCAACTACTACGAGATGCAACTCAAGCTGTCCGAAATCGAACCGAGCGAACTGGTGGCATTGTTCACCGAACTGGATAGCCTTACACGCGGCACGTTCGTCGAGCTCAAGTCAGAGACGGATTCGCTGCTCGCGGCCAGGCTGAAGATCACGAAGGCACAACTGCGGCCGTGGCACTACCAGAATCGTTTCTTCCAGGAAGCGCCGTCGATCTACGGCGTCGACCTGAATTCGTTCTATGCCGGCAAGGACCCGGTGACCATCGCCGAGAAGTACTTTGCGGGCATCGGAATGCCGGTCGACTCTATCCTGGCCCGCAGCGACCTGTACGAAAAACCCGGGAAGTACCAGCACGCGTACAGCGCCGACATCGACCGCCAGGGCGATTCGCGTATCGTGTGCAGCATCCGGCCTGACTACTACTGGATGAACACGATCCTGCACGAGCTGGGACACGCCACGTATGCCTACTACAACGATCGCAATCTCCCATGGCTGCTGCGGACTTCCACACAATCATTTACCGACGAGGCAGTCGCGAATTTCTTCGGTGCTCTCGCGGCGAATCCAAAGTGGATTGCGGAGGTCGTCGGCGCAGACAGAAACGAACTCGACAAAGTGGCGCCCGCGTGTGCCAAGTCCAAGCGTGCGGAGATGCTGGTCTTTAGCCGCTGGTCACAGGTCATGGTCCATTTCGAACGCGCTCTCTACAGCGATCCCGACCAGGACCTCAACACACTCTGGTGGAATCTGGTCGAGGAATACCAGTTACTGACCCGTCCCGAAGGGCGCAACGAACCCGATTGGGCGTCCAAGATTCATATCGCGACCGCACCTGCGTATTACCACGGCTACTTGATGGGCGAGCTGTTGGCATCCCAATTCACCGATGCGATCGGCCGCACAGTTCTTGGTTCTGCCGACCCGTACAGCCTGAGCTTCGCCCATGGCCCGCGCATCGGCAAGTACTTCGAGGACAAGGTGTACCACCCTGGAAGTCTCTATGCGTGGAACGAGATGATCGAGCGCGCGACAGGCCAGAAGCTAACCTCGGCGTTCTACGCCCGGCAGTACGTGAAGGCGAAGTAACGAAGCACCGTTTGGAATGTGGCGACACGCCGCCGCATCAGGTGTGAATTTCGATCACGCCCGGTCGGCGATCTTGACCAACAAGAGTATGCCCGCAACCACGAGCAGCGGTCCAATCAGATGCCCCCCGAGCCGAAAGAGGCCGACCACCCCGCCGATCACCAGACCGCCCAAGCCAACCCCAAGGCCGACCACGGTGCCCACGAACGCACCAGCCAATCCAACGGCACAGCCAACTACCAGCACCGCGAAAAGGATCGCGACCATTCCGATTGGGAGAAATAACAGCTTCAACCCGCACCTCCTCCGCTCCGATCGCCGCTAAGCGAACCGGAAGACCCGCTCATTCTGATTACGAGAGGGCCCCCGAAAAAGTTCAATCTGGCTGCGAGTTCCTAGCCTCCCAGCCGATATGGAAGGAGGAGAGTCTCTCAAGGAGGAATCCCGCCATGAGGAAATACCGTCATCTTCTGGGTGCCGCCGCAACGGCCATGCTACTCTCGTTCGGCTGTGCCGGCACCGTGTACGTAGCCAGTGAGCCACCGCCACCTCAGGTCGAAGTGAGGCCGGTTTCACCCGGGCCGCGCGCCGTCTGGATCGATGGCCACTGGGGTCTGTCGCATGGGAAGTACCGCTGGGCCCCGGGGCATTGGGAGAAGAACGCCAAAGGTACCTGGGTCCCCGGCCACTGGGACAAACGCCCCCGTGGACACGTCTGGCTGCCCGGACATTGGCGGCGGTAGAGTCCGGTCGAAGTTTCAAACTCGGTGGACGGAACACCCGCCGAGGCGAGTCCTGCCTTCCGCGCCGTCCGTTCAGGGTCGGCCTGCGAGAGGCAGGTGGGCACTCGCAGCCCGCTCCTGGAACAAATCCCGCCCGCCCCCCGTTTAATCTGCAATGTATGACTCTTGAAGGTCAGTTCGAACTTGTTCGCTTAAGCAGGAGGATCAAACCATGAAAGCCGCAGTCGTCGCCGAACCCAATAGCCCGTGGCAGGTGAAAGAGATTCCCAAACCTGAACCGGGCGTCAATCAAGTGCTGATCAAGGTACATGCCAGTGGTCTGTGTTTTACCGACGTGCACATTACAAGAGGTTACATTCCCACGACCTTTCCCCGCGTCCTGGGTCATGAACCGGCAGGAGAGATCGTCGCGCTGGGTGAAGGGGTCACGACCCGAAAAGTGGGGGACCGGGTTGGAGTCCCCTGGGTCCAGGCCGCCTGCGGCCGCTGTGAGTGGTGCCAGCGAGGCAAGCCGCACTTCTGCCAGAATCAGATCGGCACCGGCGTCGGAATATTCGGTTCCCACGCTGAGTACATGGTCGCCTACGCCAACGCAACCGTCTTGCTGCCTGAAGGCCTGTCGTATGAACAGGCCGCCCCGATCTTCTGCGCCGGTTACACCGTGTACAGCGGACTCCGCTGGAGCGACCCCAAACCTCACGAACGCATCGCCATTCTTGGCATCGGTGGTTTGGGCCATCTCGCGCTTCAGTACGCCAAGGCCGCTGGTTTCGAGACTATTGCAATTACCCGCTCACGCGACAAGACCGACCTGATTCGCAAGCTCGGCGCCGACGACATCGTGGCAAGTGGCGAAGAACTCATGAACAAAGGCGGCGCTGATGTCATTCTGGCGACCAGCAATTCGTCCGATGCCACGAGCGAGGCAATGCAGGGCCTGCGGCCCGATGGTCGCCTGGTTCTGATGGGATTCGACGCCAAACCGTTGCAGATCTCGCCCATGATCATCATGTCGCGCGTCAAGATCATGGGATCGACTCAGAATGGACCGGAGTACCTTTACGAGGCCCTCGATTATGCCGCCAAAGGCAAGGTCAAGGTGATGGCCGAGATGTACTCGCTCGATGACATCGGCAAGGCGTACGACCGCGTGGCTCAGGGCAAAGCGCGCTTCCGCGCCGTGATCACAATCTGATGCAGGCTCACTCTATTGCAACCCGGCCGAGAGGGGACAAAAGGCTTCCATTGAGCCCCGCGAAAGCAATGTCCGTAGCAATTGGCAGGCCGGACACTCTTGTCCGGCCTCTCGAGTTTGGCCTTTAACTAGACAATTTGGGTTGCCGGTGTCAGAGGGGATTGTTTTGCCTTGACTTTGGTGGGGTTTGTGATCTAGTTATATGACTAGATTACACCAGGAGGTGATTGCA
>Ga0315273_10000588_pt1 | contig 38948 bp, 29 predicted proteins | sample YL17G02_0_MG_FD_205753 | JGI IMG/M metagenome (GOLD analysis project Ga0315273, IMG submission 205753) | Sediment microbial communities from Yellowstone Lake, YNP, Wyoming, USA - YL17G02_0 | ecosystem: Environmental > Aquatic > Freshwater > Lake > Sediment | place: USA: Wyoming | collected...
GTGCGAGTTCGCACCGCCAGGACCGTCACGGCCGCCACCATCAGCCAGACCGCGACCGTGGCCCGTGCCAGCGACCGTACGAGCACTGGACGGCGGGAGGCAAGAACGACCGCCGCGGTGATCGCGACGAGCGCCGCGGGCACCAGCCAGGTTGCCGGCGAAGGGACGAGGAACGACGGAAACAGATGCCGTGCCCCGGCCTCGAAGCGGCGCGACACGGCGTCGGCCAGCCAATAGCCGCCGTCGCCGGGGTTCACCGAGAAGTGCGGGCGGGTGAGCAGCACCGCCCACGACAGCACCGTCGGCGGCAGCAGCACGAACGCGATCGCGCGCCAGCGCGGCGCCCAGCGGAGCAGCATCGCTCCCGCCAGCGCAAACGCTGGCAGCAACGGGACCAGGTAGCGCGCCGGCGGAGCACCGCCGCCGTACCACTCCAGCGAGTGGAGGAGCGCCACCACCGTGACGGCGCCACCCAGCAATACCGCCCGCTCACCCTGGCCCGCACGCCGCCACAGCAGCACCACGCCGCCAAGGGCAAACAGCAGCAGCGGCGCCGTGAACGCCAGGCCGCCCGCGGGGTCGAACAGCAGGCCGCCGATCACAATGAAAGGCTGGGCGAGGCTCTTGGGAACGAAGTCGGCGACGCGTCGCAACCCGAGCGGCCCGCCGAGAAACACCCATGAGGCGCCGAACACCGTCGCTACCATCAGAACTGCCGCCCCGATCGCCCGCCGCAGGTCCTTGGCGTTGCGCTCCCGCGGCCACCACGCCAGCACCGCGAGCGGCGCCGAGGTGAGCGCGAGACGGGTCTTCATGGCCCCGGCGAGCACCGCTGCCGCGGTGATGATGCCACGGCGCCGCGGCATCGCCACGAGCAGCGCCAACCCCGCCGCGGTCGCCAGCGCACCGGGCACCTCGACCCAGACCTGCGAGCAGTAGGTCGCCAGCGGGTAGGACAGCAGCATCAGCGTGGCGAGGATGGCGATGCGCGAGGCGGGGACCCCGAGGGTCACGGCGCGCCGGCACACCAAGGCGACCACGCCGGCGCCGGCAAGGGCGAGCAGCAGCAGCGCACCGCTGCGGCCAAGCACCGAGAACCCCGGCAGGAGCAGCAGGCCGAGCACCGGCGAGTGCAGGAATATCTTGCCAGTGACGTAGATGCGATTGAACGGATGGTGCTCGATGTCGAGGTTGTTGGTGAGATCGAGGTCCCAATCCTGGGCGAGCGACGAGAGCACTACCAGGTGAAAAGGCTCGTCACCGTACATCGGCGGTGTCAACCGCGGAGTCGCCAACGCCAGCGGCACCAGCAGCATGGCGGCGGCAACGAAGGTGCGGCGCTGGGCGAACCAGGCGCGAGCGGCGGGCAGCCACGCCGCCACCAGCGCCAGGAGGGCAACGTCGACGCTATGGCGCTCGAGCACGAGACGGAGAGGCTCCACCGGCAGGCGGGCGATGACGGCGGCGGCGATGAGGAGCGCCCAAGGGAACGATGCCGCCGGCAATCGCCAGGTACCGCTTCCCAGTTGCATGGCTGCGACGGCAAGCGCAGCCGCGAAGATCCAGGCGGCAAGCGACCACGAGCGCGGGGGCGTCGGCCGCGCAGGGCCCGCGGTGGCCACCGCAACGCCGACGCTCTGCGGTACCTGGCGGCTGAGTATCGGGGCTACGCCGTTCGGGATCTGCAGGATGGTCCGGCCGGCGACGCCCCAAAACGCGTCGTGGCCAATGCCGCCCGGGCGCCAGACCGGGTTCTTGGGCAGCGGATGGGAGATCACGGCCTTGACGTCGGCACGCTCGTGCGCCCACTCGGCCGTGTCGACGCCGGCGCGTAGCGTCACCGTCTCGCCACCGTACGAGAGAGTCGCCACGGCGGTGCCGGAAGCGAGAGCCGCAGCGTTGGCGAGCGACAGCTCCACGACGTACCCCTGTCCTTCGGAAGCCGGCAAATCGGCGGACGGGCGGCCGGGGGCGAGCTGAAAGCCGGCGCGGTCCGGCGGTGGCGGCTGCACCGGTCCGAGGGTGAACGTCACCGCCAGCCATGCCACCCCGGCGGCCATCGCGGGAAGCCGCGGGGTGAGCACTGCCGCAACAGACACCGCCGCCATCGCCAGCCAGCCGGCGGCCGGGAGCGCGCTGGCGACAGCGAGGCCGCCCCAGGCGCCGACTGCGCAGCCGATTAGTGCGAGGCTCAGCACCGCGGCGAACCAGCCGCGGGGCACTCCTGCCCGAGCGAGAGCGCGCAGGTAAGCGGCGCCGATCAGCGCCACCCCGACGAGCACCACGGCCCACACCGGCGCACGTTGCAGCGGCAGGGCCACGAGAATCAGGGCGGCCGCCACACCGGCCTCGCTCTCGGCCTCGCGGGTGACCACCCATGCGACCGCGACTGGAGCTACGAGCGCGATCAACAAACGCCAGAATGGCTCGCCGGTGAGGCCAAGCCCGGTCGCCAGACGGCCTGCGAGGGCAAGGCCGGCGACGAGATATGGGCGCACCCGGGCCGGGGCGGTGCGCAGCGCCGAGGTGGCGGCGGCAAGTGCGGCAAGCAGCAGCAACGGCGGCACCATCATCCGCCGCATGGTGGGATCGTCCACCATTGTCAGCGCAAACGCGGCCGGCAGCAGCGCCGCCTCAGCGGCGCGCCGCCGCCATCCTCCAGGTGCGATCACTGCGGTGGGGAGGAACGCCACGACGACGCTGGCCACCGCCCAGATCAGCTCGCCTGTCGGGACAGCACCGATCGTGCCGAGGGCGACCGCCAGCGTCGCAAACGCCGCCACCGAAAGGGCCGCGAGCACGCGCACGTGCGTCACGGCCAGGAGTATAGCCGCAGGGGAGAAGGAACCTGGCGTCAGCGCCATGACGGCCGGCGCGGCCGGAGGAGTGACGTTGTTGACTCTGTGCCGCCACGCATCAACAATGGCCGCTTCGGAGGTTCCGATGCTGGCGCGAGAGCTGTGGCGCAATGATCCCGACCGCGTGCGTGCCGCCTTGGGGGCACGCCGCTCGGATGCACCGCTCGAGGGGCTGCTCGCCGTCGACACCCGCTGGCGCGAGACTCAAAGCGAGCTCGAGGTGCTCAAGGCCGAGCGCAACCGCGGCTCCAAGGAGGTGGGGCGGCTGTTCTCCTCGGGCCGGCGCGAGGAGGGAGAACAAGTGCGCGCTCGCATGACGGCGCTCGGCGAGCAAATCGCCGCAGCCGAGCAGGCAGCGTCCGGCCTTGCCGCCGAGGTTGGCGCGCTCGAGCTGACGATCCCCAACCTCCCCCATGTCTCGGTACCCTCAGGGGCCGACGAGACCGCCAATCGGATCGAGCGCACCTGGGGAGAACCGCCCCGGCTCGATTTTGCCGCGAAGGCGCACTGGGACCTCGGACCGGAGCTCGGCATCCTCGACTTCGAGCGCGCCGCCAAGGTGTCGGGAGCACGCTTCGCGGTGCTGTGGGGCGCCGGGGCGGCGCTCGAGCGCGCGTTGGTGACGTTGATGCTCGACCTCCACCTGGCGAAGGGGTACCGCGAGGTGTACGTGCCTTTCCTGGTCAACCGCCTCTCGCTCGAGGGCACCGGGCAGCTCCCCAAGTTCGCCGCCGACCTGTTCCACATCGAGAGCACCGACCTGTACCTGGTGCCCACCGCGGAGGTGCCGGTGACCAACCTGCACCGCGGCGAGATCCTCGACGAGGGCACGCTGCCGCGGCGCTACTGCGCCTACACCCCGTGCTTCCGCGCCGAGGCGGGGAGCTACGGGCGCGACGTGCGCGGGCTGATCCGCCAGCACCAGTTCGACAAGGTGGAGCTGGTGCACCTGTCGCTGCCCGAGCGCTCCTACGAGGAGCTCGAGGTCCTCACCTCTTCGGCGGAGGCCGTGCTGCGCGCCCTCGAGCTTCCCTACCGCGTCGTCACGCTGTCGACTGGCGACATGGGGTTCTCGGCCGCGAAGACCCACGATATCGAGGTGTGGCTACCGGGACAGGACTGCTACCGCGAGATCTCGTCGTGCTCCAACTGCGAGGATTTCCAGGCGCGCCGCGCCGACCTCAAGTACCGTCCTGCCGGCGGCGGCAAGACGCGCCTGCTACACACCCTCAACGGCTCCGGGCTGGCGGTCGGTCGGACGCTGATCGCGGTAATCGAGAACTTTCAGCGCGCCGACGGCACGGTGACGGTGCCCGAGGCGTTGCGCCGTTACCTCGGGGGCCGCGAGCTGCTGACGCCGGAAGGGTGAGGTGCGACGATGCTCGCCGCCATACTGCTCGCCGCCACGCTGCCGCTCGGCGTCTGGCCGCCGGACGCCGGGCCGACCGCCACGGTCGTCGACGATGTCGAGTTCTATCTCGTCGAGCCCGAGGACGAGTACTTCATCCTCGCCACCCAGCAGCTTGCGCCGCCGCTCGCCAAGGCCGAGCCGGCCTCGCTGAAGCGGCTGACCGCTCTGGCTCGCCGGCTCGGGGCCGATGCCGTGGTGCTGCTTGCCGAGCTGGCCGAGAAGGACATACCCGAAAACCCTGACGAGCCCCTGCCCCAGGGCAAACGCTTCGTCACGGCGGTGTTTGTCACCTTCGACTCGGCGTCGGACGCGGAGCCTGGCCCCACCCTGACCCGTTTCCGCCCCACCCACCTCCAGCGGGCGACGGCCCGCGCGAGAGTGAGCGCGGGGGAGTCGAAGGGGCGTCAGGCACGCCGCCGCGAGATCGCCAGGCCGCTGGCGCCGAGCAGGATGAAGATCGTCGACTGCACCAGCGTGCGCCACTGCACCGGCGAGGCGGACAGGGCGACCGTGAGGAAGCCCGCCCCGAGGGCGAGGATCAGCAGGTAGACGAAGACCATGGCGACGCGCGCCCGCCGCCGCGTCTCGGCGGTATCCTGGCCGAAGGCGCGGGCGTAGACCACGAGTCCCACCGCCGCGGCCGCGTCGAGCACCGCGAACAGCAGCCAGAACAGCCGCGCCCGCCCGTCCGCCGCCGGCGTCCCGATCGCAGGTTTGAGCAGCCGCTCGTAGAGCAGGCCGCCGAGGTTGGACCCGAGCAGGGAGCCGAAGACGCCGTAGAGAAAGGCATAGCCGAGGTACACCGCCTTGCGGTCGGCGGGGGCGACCAGCCCGACGAAGCTGTAGTACTTCGGATGCGCTGTCATCTCGCCGAGGGTGAACACGACGATGCCGAGGATGAACACCCAGGGGTTGCGCGAGGTGGCGAGGAAGACAAAGCCGAGGACGCCGAACGCCATGCCGGTGACCATCACCGGCAGCGCCCTGCGTTCCTTGACGATGCGGCTGACCAGCACCTGCAACAGGATGATCGTGCCGGCGTTGATCACCGTGACGTGCTCCGAGTCGAAGGTGAACGTCCACGGCAGCCCGAGCGCGCCCAGCGCCGCGGTGACGGCCGCCGACACCGGCGCCTTGTCGACGAAGTCGCGCAGGTACCACAGCATCGAGCCGAACTGCTGGAAGTACAGCACCCAGAACCCCGAGTAGACGACGATCATCAGCATGAAGCGCGAGTCGCCGAGCACCTCGGCCGCGCCGAGCAGCACATCCTTGAGCCGCTTCGTGCTCTCCGGACGGGGCGGGTCGCGGAAGACGAACGCCGCCGGTAGCAGCATCAGCCCGGTGTACAGCGCCGACGTCGTGAACACCGCCTGCCAGGAGAGCTCGCGGCGCACCACGCTGACCACCAGCGGCGCCAGGAACGCGCCGAGGTTGATCATCCAGTAGTAGATGCCGAAGCCGACCGCGGAGGTACGCTCGTCGGTGGTGCGCGCGATCGTCCCGGAGATGATCGGCTTGAACAGCCCGGCGCCGCAGGCCATCACCAGCAGCGCGAGGAACACCAAACCGTAGGTCGACATGTGACCGGCGGCGAAGTAGCCCGCGGTAAGGAAGGAAAACGCCACCAGCAGCATGCGCCGGTAGCCGTAGCGGTCGGCCAGCGCGCCGCCGAGGATCGGCACGACGTAGGTCATCGCGTAGACGATGCTCTGCAGCAGGCTCGTCGCCTGCTCGCCGACGCCCAGACCGCCATTCTCCGGCGATGCGGTGAGGTAGATTGCCAGCACCGAGTTGAGCCCGTAGTAGGCGGCGCGCTCGAACAGCTCCATGACGTTGGCGACCCAGAACGTCTGCGGGAAGTCCCGCACGATGCTGACCTTCGCCATCACGCCTCCCGGTGTTCCGGCCGGTCGCCCGTGTCGGCGACCCGCTGGCGGATCTGTCCGACGTGGCTGGTGTCGTGCGCCAGCATCCCGGCGACCAGGTCGGCCACCGTGATGGCGCCGCGGCGCGCATGAATTCCGGTCCGCTCCAGCTCGGCGGCCGAGCACCCACGCAGCACCGCCAGGGTGTCGGCGCGGCGCGCCGCGAAGCGCGCGAGCTCGGCGGCGGGCTCGCGCTCGAAGTAGACGAGCCGGTGGGCCAGCGCCGCCGGGTCGATCGCCTGCAGGTGCGGACTGTCGGCCGAGATCATCCCGAGCAACCTGGCGCCGTAGACCAGCTCGAAATCGGCAAGGTGCGCGAGCACCTCGATCGGCGCCCAGACTCCCGGCGCCGGCCGCACGCGCCAGCGCTCGACCATGACCTCACGGACGAGGACCTCGAGACGCGGCACCGTCTCGGCCAGCGCTCGTATCTGTGCGAGGCACTCCAGCACATCCGCCACGGCGGTGATTCTAGCTTCCTTGCCTTTCCCCTTTTCAGATTCCCTTTCTGGCCGTCCCGGCCGGAGAGGGAATCTGAAGGCGATCGATCTCGATGTGGTGCTCGCCGATCAGCCGCCAGTCACCGGCGAGCATCCGCATCAACCTGACCAAAGCCTCGCCCGCCAGGGGCGGCACGCCGCCCTTGCACGGCACGCACTGACGTCCTGCCAGCTCGCTCATGGCACCCTCCTCGCCTTCGAGATGCCGCCGCCTCGCCGCCGTATTCCACCCGGCCGGTCAGCGGACCGCGGCGAGGCGGCGCCGCACGAGGTGCAGGGCCGGCGCGGCCGGCAGCTCGAGCGCGGAGGGGTGGTCCGCATCGACGAACAAGGTCACCTCGGCAGGCGTCGCGGTGGCGCCGGGCTCGTCCGAGATGGCGGAGCCATCCTGCATGTTGCGATCGTAGCGGTCGAAGTTCGCGGCGGCGACCAGCGCCCGCAGCCGATGCCCGGCGGGGATGGTGACGGCGACCGGCGGCAGGTCGACCTCGACCTCGACCGGCTGCCCCGGCGTCAGCCAGGCACGCGACGTATAGCCGCCGCGCAGCGAGGCCCGGCGGGCGCCGTCGACGATCAGTATCGAGCGGCCGTCGGGCATTACCTCGGTGAGCCGGACCATGAGGTCGACGTCGACCGCCGCGGCGCTCACCCACAGCCGCGCCACCGCCTGTCCCTGGATACGCAGCGGCGCCTCCAGCACCTCCGTCGTGAACGTCCGCACGTCGCCGCGCGCCTCGACCGCACGCAGGTCGCCCGGGCCCTGCACGGCGCCGCCGGTGGCGAGCAGGACGGCGCCGAACACGGTCGGGACCGGGTGGGCCGGGTCGCTGATCCAGCGCACCGGCGCCGCACCGGTGGGCGGCGGAGCGTCGGCAAGCTCGCCGGCGGCGGTGAGAAAGCGGGTCGCCGGTGAGACCGCCGCCGGCGGCCAGACGTCGCTGCCGAACCAGGCGTCCTCGTTGATCTGGAAGAAGCGGACCGCCGGACGGTCCGGCCAGCCGTTGGCGATGCCGCGCACCTCGTGGTCGAGGAACGCCTTGATGATGCGCGACGCCTCGCCGGCGGCGGCCGGGTACGCCAGCTCGCCCTGCTGCTCGTCGCCGATGCCCCCGTGCGTCCACGGCCCGACGAGGGCGCTCTGGTGCTCGCGGGCACGGGGGCCGCCGCGCTCGCGGATCTCGGCGAGCGAGCGCAGTGAGATCGCAGTCTGGTGGTCGTACCACCCGCTGACGTGCAGCATCGGCACGTCGATCGCCTCCGGCTGCGGCGACGCCGCCTCGGCGACCGTCCAGACGAGGTCGTCGAGGGGGTGCGCTCGGAGCAGCGCGCCACCGCCGAAGTAGAGCGACACGAACGTGTTCTTGTTGCGTGCCCAGATCCCGCCGGGGTAGTACAAGGCGTACTCCTCGCGCATATGGGCGACCACCGGGACGCACGCGGCGAGGTGCGGCGGGCGGATCGCCGCGGTATCGAACTGGACCTTTCCGAGCGCCGACGCACCCCAGGTGGCGACACGCGTGTCGCACCACGGTTGGGCGGCGATCCACTCGACCGCGTCGTAGCCGTCGAGCCCGCGGTCGGCGTCGGACGCCGCTGCGCCGGCCGAGGCGAAGAAGCCGCGCCAGTCGAGCACGACGAAGGCGTACTCGGGGCTGTTGAGGAAGGGGTCGGCGTCCGGGCCGGTGAAGGTGTCGACGAAGCGCCGCTTGTCGTACGGCGTCTGAATCAGCACGACCGGCCAGGCGCCGGCCGCGGCGGGCACGTACACGTCGGCGGCGAGCGCGGCGCCGTCCCGCATCGGGATGCTCGCCGGCTGCCGGAGGTGAGCGGCTGTGGCGGGACCAGCCCAGGCGAGCGTGAGCGCGAGCATCCATGCTGCTCCCGGCGCGGTCGTGACGGTTCCGGATCTTCTTTTCATCCCATTCTCAAGACGACCGGGCCAGCGGTGCGGTTACGCGTCTCAGCCAGCCGTTGATCGTCGCCAGCCCGGAGGCGATCAGCAGGAAGCCGGCGATCTCCCGGACGCCTGGCGTCTCCCCCAGGAAGACAATAGCGAGCAGCGCGGCAATCACCGGCTGCAGCGTCGTATAGGCAGCCACCAACGCCGGCGAGGAGCGGCGCAGCGCCCAGGCGTTCAGCACGTAGTTGACGGCGGTGGGGATGAGGACGATGTAGGCGAGGCCCCACCACACCGCCGCCGGCACCGCCCGGGGATCGACCCGCAGCAGCGCCGGAGCGGTCACGGCCAACGTCGCCACGCCGCCGAACAGGAACGCCCGGCATCAGAATGGCGGCGCTGCTGGCGGTGGTGAGCTGGAGACCGAGGATGTAGAGCACCTGGTTGGCAAGCACGCCGAGGACGCCGAGGACGGCAAGCGCCGGCAGGTCCCGCCGGTGCGGCCGCACGCGCTCGACGTGCCAGGCGAGCGCCAGCACGATCGGAGCGGCGACGAGGGCGCGAATGCCGGCGAGCGCCAACGGCGCCATGTGGGCGAGCACGCCCTTGCTGATCACGTGGAAGGCGCCGAAGGTGACCTGGACGAACACCAGCGCGAGATGCACGCGGCCGTCGCCGTGGGCGGCGCGTCCGTCCATCCCGGTCCGTCCCGCGGCGCTGTTCACGGCTACCAGGGTAACGCCATCGCCTGGCCGTGCACGGCGCCGTGCGACGAATCCGCGGGCGAATGCATCTAGGATGGCGTGGACGTCGCTGGGAGGTTCCGATGATCGCCGTGTCCCCGCTCGCGGCCGTGCTGGCCGCCGCTATCGCCGCTGCCCCCGACAGCGGCACCGTTCGTCTGACCGGTACCGTGCTCACCGAGAAGAAGGTCGAGACCGTCAGCGTGCGGGTGTTCGCGCTCGGCGACGCGGTGGTGCAGCGGCCCGAGCTGGTGCGCACGCCGCTGCAGGAGCTCACGCAGGCGCCGGGCCCGCTCTCCCTCGCACTCGAGCCGGGGCAGTTCCCGCTCCGCATCGAGGTGAAGGCGGCCGGCCACCTCGCCGCCGCCGTCGAGCTGTTCGAGCCCGGCGCGCGGGCGCTGCCGCCGCTCTGGCTCCCCGCCGGCAAGGCGGTCAAGGTCCGTGTCCTCGCCTCCGGTCAACCGGCGGTCGGCGCACTCGTGCGCGGCGATCTCGAGCAGGGCGGCCTTCCCGGCGACGGGGTGTGGCGTGCCGTCGCGCCGACGCTCGTCACCGACGCTGCCGGCACGGCCGAGGTGGTCGTCCCGGCCACCGGTGAGCTGCAGCTCACCGCGCTCGCCAGCGACGGGCGCTGGGGGGAAGCCTCGGCGACGCTGCCGAGCCCCGGCGGGGCGCGCTGCGAGATCGGCTCGCGCCCACTCGTGGTGGCGGTTCGCAACGCGAAGGGCGAGCCGATCGCGGCGGCGCGCGTCGCGGTCGTGGGGTCGCCGGCTGGCAGCGTGGCGTTCACCGACGCCGCCGGCCGGGCCCGCGTTCAGGTGCGCGACCGGGGCTCCTCGGTGGTGGTTGCGCTCGCCGATGGCTGTGGCGCCCGGGTCGTGGCGTACCCTGCGGCGCGCGCGGAGCTGGCGATGACCTGCACGAGCGTGCCGACGCTGGCGCTGAGCTGGTCAGGCGGCGGGGAGACGGCGAGGGTGCGCCTCGACTGGCTGCCCGCGGCGCTGCTCGGCGGCGGCGCGCTGCAGCTCGCGGGCGGCCGCGGCGGAGTGCCGTATTTCGGACACGGCGGCGCGGTCACCGCGTGGAGCCCCGGCGCCGCCGGCCAGCGCCTCGACGTCGAGGAGGGCGCGACCGGCGCGACCATCCGCTTCGCCGCCCCCGCGGCAGTCGACGGCACCGTCGTCGACGCCGCGGACCGCCCGGTTCCCGGCATCCCGGTGTGGCGGTGGACGCTCCCCGAGTTCGCCCTCTCCGGACGCTTTCGCGGCCAGCGCTCGGCCGACATGCTGGAGCGGTCCGTGCTCCCTGGCGGCGTCAGCGACACCGACGGCCGTTTCACGATCGCGCCGCTGCTGCCGGCGCTCACCCGGCTGGTAGCGACCCAGGCCGGCAATCCGCCTGCCGACAGCGGCCCGCTCGAGCTGGTTGCAGGCAAGCGCGAGCTCCTCACGCTCAAGCTGGACGCCGGCACCTGGCTTGCGCTCACCGTCACCGACCCCGAAGGACGGCCGCTCGCCGGCGCTGTCGCCTCGCTCGCTCCGAACCCGGACGCGCACAGCGGCCGGATGGTGATCCGCCTCGGCGGCGCCGACCGCAACGTCACCGAGCGCATCGCCGAGGCGACCTCGGACAGGGACGGCAAGGTGCTGCTGCGCGGGGTGCGGCCCGGCGCGATGAAGCTCCGCCTCGCCCTCCCCGGCTACGTTGAGCGCTCGGTCGACGTCGAGGTCCCTCCGCAGGGGGTGGACGCCGGGCAGCAGGTGCTCGAGCCCGGGACCACCGTGCTCGGGCGGGTCGTCGACGAGCGCGGCGCCGGCATCCCGGACGCCGAGATCCGCGCCGGCAGCATGATCGGCGCCTTCGGCCCGGCGATCACGACCTCGGACGCCACCGGAGCGTTCGCCGTCGCCGACCGGCCGCGCGAGGGTGAGACATACCTGGTGGCGCAACGCGGCGAGAACGAGCGCTCGGAGTCGGTGCGGGTTGCGCTGCCGCCGCAGGGCGTCGTCGAGCTGGTGATCAAGGGGCGCAGGACCCTCACCGGCCGCGTCGTCGACGAGGCAACCGCCGCGCCGGTGGTGGGCGCACTGGTGAGTGCGTCGCGGACGATGAAGATGCAGAGCGGCGGCGGCGGCATGGCGTTCGCGTTCATGGTCAGAGACTCGACCGACGAGGTCGAGACGGACGGCGAGGGCCGCTTCCGGATCGAGGGGGTGGCGGCCGGCGGCGAGTACACGCTCAACGCCGCGGCGCGCTCCTACCGCTCGCTCGAGCAGCAGGTCAAGGTGCCCGAGGTCGAGGCGCCGCGCCCGCTGACGGTGCTGCTCAAGCCCGGTCTCGCCGTGCACGGCATTGTCCTCGAGCCCGCGGGCGGCCCCGCCCCCGGCGTGGTGGTCGAGTCGTCGCCGGCGGCGCGGCAGGGCGGCATGGCGTTACGCGAGCAGACGCAGACGGCCCGCTCCGCCGCCGACGGCTCGTTCACGATCGTCGGCCTCGAGCCGGGGCAGTTCGAGCTGCGGGCCACCGCCGACGACGGCGCCACCGCCCGCGAGGTGGTCGAAGCCGGCCGCGACGAGCCGGTCGAGCTGCGGCTCGAGGGCGCCGGTGCGATCGAGGGGCGGGTGGTGACCGACGATGGACCGGTCCGCGAGGCAACCGTGAGCGGCTTCAGCGGCGACTTCAATCAGATCGATCCGGTCAAGGTCGACTCCGCCGGTGCCTTCAGGATGCCGCGCGTCCCCCCCGGCCAGTACCAGGTGTGGGCCGAGGCGGAAGGGTGGGCGCAGGCGGGTTCGCAGGCGACCGTCGAGCCCGGCCGCACGGCCACCGTCACGCTCACGCTCAAGCGCGGCGGCACGGTCAACGGCCGGGTGCTCGGTCTCGGCGCCAAGGAGCTGGAGCGCTGCGAGGTGTTCTCCCGCGGCGCCCGGGCGAAGCCGTCGCCGGACGGATCGTTCACCCTCACCGGCGTGCCGCTCGGCCCCGGCGAGGTGGGCGCGTTCGTCCTCCCCGACGCCAAGCGGCGCTCCGCCCCGATCGACCTCAAGAGCCTCGACCAACCGGTCTCGGTCGAGCTCGACTTCGCCCAAGGGGTCCACCTTTCGGGCAGCGTGCGCCGGCGCGGTGCGCCGGTGCCCGGCGTCATCGTCGAGGTGGTCGGCAACGGCGGCGCGGCGAGCGGCGCCAACACCACCAGCGACGCTCAGGGGCAGTGGGAGCTCGCTGGGGTCGAGCCTGGGCAGGTCGAGGTGCGTGCCCTCGACCGGCAGAGCAACGTGCTGGCGGCGCGGCAGCTCCAGGTCCGGGACGACGCGCGCGTCGATCTCGAGGTGCCTGGCGGCACGATAGTCGGCAAGGTTGTCGCGCTTCCCGACCGCACGCCGATCATCGGCGCCAGAGTGCACGCCGCGGGCGCCGGCACCGCCCCGGTGAGCCGCGAGGCGCGCACCGACCAGGCCGGCACATTCGCGCTCGAGGAGCTACCCGACGGCGACCTGCTGCTGCGCGGCGAGGCCGAAGGGTACGCGCCGGCAGAGGCGCGGGTGACCTTGTCGATGGGGACCTCGCGCGAGGTCGCGCTCGCCCTCGAGGAGGAGAAGCGGTTGCGGCTGCTGATCCGCGAGGAGGACGGCAGTGTGCCCGACCAGGTGCAGCTCCTGCCGGTGCGCGGCGGCCGCATCGACGACCCCGTGTGGGTGACCTGCGACCGTGCCGGCCGGGCCAGCGTGGGCTCGCTGCCGGCAGGAGGCTACACGTTTCTGGTCTCCTCCGGCGGCGGCGAAGCACTGGTCAACCTGGCGGTGCCGAGCGAGGAGACCGCGGTAGTGCTGCGGGCCACCGGTTCGGTGCGCGCGGTGGTGCCGGTGGGACAGGCGTGGCGACTCCGGGTGGTCTCGGCCGAGAGCGGCCTCACGGTCCCGGTCGGTCCGTGGCAGAACCCGGCGCGGGGCGAATGGGTCGAAGTGCGGGGCGGTGTGCTCGCCATTCGCGTTCCCGCCGGGACCTACGTCGTGCAGGGGCTGGCGCCGGACGGGACCACCCACGAGCAGCGCGTCGCGGTCCCCCCGGAGGGCGACGTCATCGCCGCCTTGTAAGGCAGGGAACCGGGAACCGGGTACCGGGAGCGGCGAAGGGCGAGAAGCGAGACGAGTAGGGGGCCAGCTTGCCTGGCCCCTCTTCTCTACAGGATCGCTCTATCTTGTCAGTATCTGAATCCGATCCAGAACGTCGTCTGGGTGCCGGGTAAGCTCGTCCTGAAATCCCAGCGCCTCGCGAAGTCCCAGTGCAGCGGCAGCCCGAAGATGTCGACCGAGAAGCCGATGCCGTACGTCGAGATGCCGTCCTGGAGATGACCGTCCTGCCAGAAGTTGTAGTACTTCGGGAATCCCGGAAATTCGAACCAGGCGGCGCCGACGTCGACGAAAACGCGACCGCGCAGCCCGGTGAGGTGCATCCACGGGAAGATGAGGTAGTCGATCAGCGGGAAGCGCCACTCCGCATTGAGGTAGGCGGCGCGGTTGCCAGCGAACGCGTTGTAGGGGTAGCCGCGAAGCGTGTCGAGCCCGCCGAAATAGTAGATTGACGGCTGGTTGCCGTCGGCGTAGGCGGCGTACAACCGCAACGCGAACTCGTTGCGGAAGGAGAACGGCACGTACTGACGGGCGTCGAAAATGTAGTCGCGGGTCAGCGTCCCGCCGTTGGCGGCGTCGAACCCCTGCATGACCGTGAACGAGTAACGATGCCCGGCGTGCGGCCCGTACTCGCGCCAGAACGTGGTGTCGCCGATGAAGCCCAGTTGCAGGAACGGCATCCTGTTGTTGTAGCTGACGTAGTCGAGCGTCCCGCTGGAGTTGGGGACCGGGTAGTCGTAGGAGCGATCGATGTAGCCGACGGTGCCTTCGAGCCGGTGGTAGAGGGAGAGGGGGTACTGGGCGTAGCCGGCGCCGCCGGTTTGGCGATAGAGACGCTGAGAGCGTTGCTCCTGACCGGTGACCGTGTTGTAGGTGACATAGTACGAGCGGTCATCGAACACCGTGGCGCCGTACATCGTCCTCTTCGACAGAGTGTTGTACCAGAGTTGGAAGTTGGAGTAACCGCTGATCGATTCGAGGAGGACGTCGAAGCGGCGATCGCCGTACTGGTCGGAGAACGACAGGTAGATCTGTGAAAGCAGCGTCTGGTCGGTGTTCACCCCGACCAACGCCTGAGCGTTGTCGACGAAGAGCTTCGACTTCTTGGCCGGGGCGATCTTAGCGGGGTCGACGGTCACCGTGACCGGCGGGACGAACGGTTGCCGTTCGAGCACCTCGGCGGGAGCCTCCTCCGTGCCGGCAGGTTTCCCCTGCGCGGGATCGACCTGGTAAAGATAGAAGCGTCCCTTCGTGTACGCCTGGTAGATGACGCGCTCCCCGTCGCGCGTCGTCAGCGGGACCGGGTTGAGCGCGGAGCCGATCACCCGGGTGAGGCGGACGAGGGCATGACTCTCGAGGTTGAGGCCGTAGATGTCGAAGACACCCCCGTCGCGGTCGGACGCAAAGTAGAGCCGCTTGCCGTCGACCGAGAAGGCGGCCCCCTCGTCGTCCCCGGGTCCATAGGTGAGCTGGCGGCGCTTCTTCGGATCGGCCACCGAGGCCTCGAACAGCTTCGCGTCCTCGCCGGTCTGCGAGGTGTAGATAATGAGCGTGCCGTCCGGGCTGAAAGTCGGTGCGGCGTCGTACGCATCGTCGTCGGTGAAGTTGCGCACCTCACCGCTGGCGAGGTCGAGCAGATAGATGTCGCCGCGGCCGCCCGAGAACGCGTGAAACGCGAGCGTGGCGCCGTCCGGCGAGAACGCCGGCGACATCGCCTGATCGACCGAGATCGGATACTCCTTGTCGATCCCGCCCTTGATGGCGTCCAACAGCACCAGCACGCGGCCGCGCTCCTTGCGCGCGAACACCGCGACTCGGTTGCCGTCGGGTGAGAACGCCAGGTCACGACCGCGATCGGGCCCCACCGTCAGCGCCTGAGCGACCATGTACTGGTATGTCGTTGTGTTGCCGCCGGTGAGGTTGCGGTACAGCGTCCGCTTGGGCACGCCGAGCAGAACCACGTCGATGTCGTTCTTGTACGTCGAGAAGGCCGCGATCAGGTCGCCCGACGGCGACGCGGACGGCGATGTCTCGACCGAGCCGCTCTCCTCCTGGACGCGGAACACGGGTCCGAACTCGCGCGGGTCGCCCCTCTCCACCGCGGCCTGCTGGTAGTACTTGCGCAGCCACGAGCGGAAACGCGCATCGAACTCCTCGACGTCGAGGTCGAATGCCCGCTTGATCGCCTTGTTGACGCGGCCGCCGAGGGAGTTGCGAAACTCGAAGATGAAGTCGCGCAGCCCGTCGAGGCCCCACTCGGACTCGACGAAGGTGAACACCTTGTTGCCGTAGCGATAGGCGAAGTAGCCGCTGACGTCGCTGGCGACCGACGGCACGCGGTCGGAGAGGACAGCGTCGCGCAGCACCGCCTGCGCCTTCGAGTCCTCGTCCTGCGCCATGTAGGACGCCATGCCTTCCATGAACCACTGCGGCGGGCTCGAGGTGATCGCCTTGCCGAGCTTGCCCTGGAATAGGATCTCGTACTGGAAGATGTGAGTCAGCTCGTGAGTGATGAGCTGCTCGAGCTCGGCGTCGGGCATGTCGATGGGCAGCACCATGCGGTTTCTCCCCGGCACCGCGAATGCCCCGACACCTTCCGGGATGAACTCCGAGATCACGTTGTTCTGCTCGAACTCGGCGTGGGTGGCGAAGGCAAGGAGAGGCACCGGATCCTGGATCTGGAAGTTGAACCGGCGCGCAAGCTGGTCGTAAGCGCTCTCGGCGAACGAAGCGATCTTCGGCAGCGACGGTTCCATGCTGCCGTAGAACGAGATGCGGAAGTGCGGGGTCGGGTAGACCTTCCAGTCGAACGTGTCGTACCGCACCTTATTCTTGCCGAAGTACTGAGCACCCGCTGGTACCGCCAACAGCAACGCCACGACGAGCAGCGTTGAGAATCGCTTCATCGCTCCCTCCCGACTCTCCTTACGGCAGGATCAGTTGTCGCTTGGTCTTCACGGTGCGCGGCACGAAGATGTTGATGACCTGGTTCTCCAACGAGTAGAGGTTGGCGAACATGCCGGAAAACTCGTCCACGCTACGCTCGGGCATCTCCTGGAAGTCCTTGAGCGGCTCCTCGTGGACGACGGCGCCGGTGCGCGCGTCGTACACCTGGAGAAGGATGTCGTACGTGAACCCGGTCTGCTCTACCAACACCTGCCGGTAGTACGTTCGGCCGTCGATCGGCGAAGTGTACTCCTCCTGCTTGTAGCCGCTGCGGTCCTCGATCTTGAAGTCGATCGAGCCGGCGACGATGTAATCGGCGCCGGTCCGCGTCCCCAGCTCGCGCCAGAAGTCCGTGGCCTTGGTCAGCTCGAGCGGGTCGGTGGTCGGCGGGCGCACCCCCTCGAGCGACGGCAGCAGGATGAACTTGGCCTCCTTGCGCAGCAGGCGGCGCAGCTCACGCTCGAACTCGGACTCGACGGAGAAGCCCAGACGGGGCTGCGCCTCGTCGGCTTTGGTCTCGCGCAGGAACGGGCCGAGGTAGAGCTTCTCGTGGCCGGTGAGGGCGAGCTTGGCGCGGACCGGCAGGCTGAGCTCGACCTCGCGCACCCCCGCGGCCGCCGCCGAGGCGAGCATCATCGTGACGAGCACCAACCTAGCGGGTCGCACCGTCGTCTCCCTTCGGCTTGGCGCCTCGCGCGTACGACGTGAAGAACTCGGCGAAGCGCGCATAGTTCTTGCGGATGACGGCGTTCTTCGGCGCCTTCTTCAGGGCCAGCTTGTACGTCGCGAGCGCGTCGTCGTAGCGACCGAGCGCCTCCTGCGCCACCGCCAGGTTGTTGAGGGTCGCCTCGTCGTCGGGCACCGTCTCGTGCGCCCGGCTGAAGCGGAACAGAGCCTCCTGCCAGTAGCCGAGCTGTGCCACCCGGACGCCTTCCTTGACGTCGACGTGGGCGTTGCGGGAGGCGCTCCCCCCGGAGGCGCAAGCAAGGGCGAGAACCGCCCCGACCGTCGCGAGAGCTCGTGTCAGTCGCATGGCAAACCTCGGAACATCCAGTTATTATAGGCCAAAGTGGCCCCTCCAATTTCCCCCGCTCGTCTCGCTCTCGCGTGTCTGCTCCACCGTTCCGGCGGCTCCAGTGCCCGAACCTGGGCGCGCGGGGTGCTTGCCGATCCCTTGCATCCCGGCGCCGAGGTCGACGAGGCGATCGCCGACCGGCTCCCCGCCGTCGAATCCACCCTGGCGGCGTCGGGCTGGCGCTGGCTCGGTTGCGGCGAGCCGGGGTTCCCTGCCGGGCTCGCGGTGCTCTCCGATCCGCCGCTCGGGCTGTTCGTGCGCGGCCGGGTGCCCGCGGCGCCGTGCGCCGCCGTCGTCGGCTCGCGGCACGCGTCCGCTTACGGCCGCGAGGTTGCCGAGCACCTCGGCCGCGAGCTCGCCGCCGCCGGAGTGTGCGTGGTCTCGGGGATGGCGCGCGGCGTCGACGCCGCCGCGCACCGCGGCGCGCTCGCCGGCGGCGGGCCGACCGTCGCGGTGTGGGGCGCCGGTCCCGACCGCGTCTACCCCAAGGAGCACGCGGCGCTGGCCGAAGAGATCGCGGCGGCCGGCGCCCTGGTGACCGAGTACCCGCTCGGGACGGCGCCGCTGCCGCATCACTTTCCCGAGCGTAACCGCCTGATCGCGGGGCTCGCCCAGATCGTCGTGGTGGTCGAGGCGGACGAGCGCTCCGGCGCCCTCGTCACCGCTCGCCTGGCCCTCGACGAGGGGCGCGAGGTGATGGCGGTGCCGGGCTCGGTGTTCTCGCGGCTGTCCGCCGGGCCCAACGGGCTGCTGCGCGCCGGCGCCGCGCCGGTGCTGTCCGCCGCCGACGTGCTTGCAGTGCTCGGCCTGCCGGTGGCCACGGGCGCCGGCGCCGGGGACGAGGAGCCCGATCTGCTCGCGGCGCTGCCGCGGGGCGAGGCCATGAGCGTCGAGCACGTCGCCGCCGCCGCCGACAAGACGGTGGCGGAGGCTCTCGAGCTGCTGCTTCGCCTCGAGCTTGACGGCTGGTTGGTGCGCGAGGCGGACGGCCGCTACCGCCGCACCGCCGCCCGTCGTCGCTAGCGCGCGCAGGGTCATGTCAGCGACCCAGATCCTCGGGTGACGGCGACGGCGGTGTCATACGCTGCCAAGCCGAAACGGTACGTGCAGCTCGCTCTCGGGCAGCTTCACGCGCAGCTCGTAGCGGCCGGCCTGGATGCCCCCGGGAACGTGAAAGAACAGGCGGCCCGTGTACACCTGCCGGTCGTTCACCCAGAACGATGGAAACACCAGGGCCTCGCCGGGTGTGGTGAAGAACTCGAGACGCTCGTCGCCCCTGCCTGCCCAATAGCCGAGCGGCTCCGCCGCGATGTCAGCGCGCGCCAGGACCGGCGCCAGGACGCCATACGCCGCGGCGAACTCGTCCTGGGCGGCGAGCGGAATGTCCTCTCCCGAGGGCGCGCGCAGGAAGATCCCATCCCGCTTCACCTCGACGGTGTCGTGGCGGCTGCCGGTGAGCGCGATGTCGAGCAGCAACCACTCGTCGCCGAGGCTGCCGTCGGCGAAGCGGTAGGACACGACCGCCTCGATGTCGGGTCCGGTGTAGCGCAGCGCCGTGGCGCCCACCCGCGAGACGCCCGACGTCTCGGTGGGCACGGCCGTGCTGCAGGCGAGCGTCGCCAGCACTGCCAGTGCTCCTGTCGCCAAGGCGCTCCACCTGCTCATCACGACCTCCATCCCGCCGGGGGCGGATCTCGCGATTCCTGGTAGCAACGTACGTGCCAGCGCCGGGGGTGTTGCGGCGACGAAAGACAGCCTCAGTCTCACGACAGCGTCCACTTCCGCAGCGGCGCTGTCCTCGCCGCGCGACACGCCTGCATCCTTGACAGCGCTGCTAGAGTGCCCGCCGGAGGAAGAGTGACCCAATCGCTGGTGATCGTCGAGTCGCCCGCCAAGGCGCGGACTCTGGGCCGGTACCTCGGCAAGGGGTACACGGTGGTGGCATCGGTCGGACATGTCCGGGATCTGCCCAAGCACGAGCTCGGCATCGACGTCGAGCACGACTTCGCCCCAAACTATCAGCTCATGCCGGCGAAGCGGAAGGTGATCGGAGAGATCCGCGCCGCCGCTGGCCACGCCGAGCGTATCCTGCTCGCCACCGACCCCGATCGTGAGGGCGAGGCGATCGGCTGGCATCTCGCCGAGCTGCTGCGCGAGACTGGGAAACCGTTCGAGCGCGTGCTCTTTCACGAGATCACCAAGCGCGGCGTCAGCGAGGCCATCGCCCACCCCCGCCTGCTCGACCAGAACCTGGTCGACGCCCAGCAGGCGCGCCGGGTGCTCGACCGCCTGGTTGGCTACACGCTGTCGCCGCTGCTCTGGGACAAGATCAAGCGCGGGTTGTCGGCGGGACGCGTGCAGTCGGTCGCACTGAAGATGATCTGCGACCGCGAGGCCGAGATCGAGGCATTCATCCCCGAGGAGTACTGGCACCTCGACGCCCGTCTCGCCGGGACGGCGCCGCCGCCGTTCGTCGCGCGCCTGGCGCAGCGCGACGGCAAGAAGCTCACTGTCCACGACGGCGACACCGCCGCGGCGGTGCGCGCCGAGCTCGACGGCGAGAGCTACGTCGTCGCCAAGGTGAACCGGCGGCGGCGGCAGCAGAAGGCGGCGCCGCCGTTCGTCACCGCCAAGCTGCAGCAGGCCGGCTACCAGCGCTACCGCTTTCCGCCCCGCAAGACCATGCAACTGGCGCAGAAGCTATACGAGGGCGTTGACCTCGGCGCCGGCGAGCGCGTCGGGTTGATCACCTACATGCGTACCGACTCGGTGCGCGTCGCCGCCGAGGCGCTCGACGCGGTGCGCGCGCTGATCGGCGAGCAGTTCGGCCCGGCGTTCCTGCCGGAGAAGCCGAACTTCTACAAGAACCGCTCCGAGGCGCAGGACGCCCACGAGGCGATCCGCCCCAGCGACGTCGGCCGCACGCCGGAGTCGCTCGCCCGCTACCTGGCCGCCGACGAGCTCAAGCTCTACACGCTGATCTGGCAGCGCTTCGTCGCCTCGCAGATGACGCCGGCGCAGTTCGACGTCACCGACGTGGTGGTCAGCGCCGGCCGCTACGCCTTCAAGGCGAAGGGCGAGGTCGAGGTCGACGCCGGCTTCCTGCGCGTCTACCGCGAGGACGAGGCCGAGACTCCGACCGAAAAGCCGCCAGCCGAGCAGGAGGACGAGGAGCCGACCGCCAAGCGCCTACCGCCGCTCGAGGAGGGCCAGGAGCTGCGCCTCGAGGACCTCTCGGCGAACCAGAAGTTCACCCAGCCACCGCCGCGCTTCACCGAGTCGACGTTGATCAAGGCACTCGAGGAGAGCGGCATCGGCCGCCCCTCGACATACGTGCAGATCATGTCCACTCTCTCCGTGCGCGACTACGTCAACAAGCTCAAGGGCTCGTTCGTCCCCAGCGAGCTGGGCAAGCTGGTCACCCGGCTGCTCACTGCCTCGTTCGGCGACCTGATCAACGAGAAGTACACCGCGCAGATGGAGGAGCAGCTCGACGCCGTCGCCGAGGGTAAGGTCGACTGGCGCACATTGCTCAAGCGCTTCTGGGGCGTGTTCACCGCCGACCTCGCGAAGGCGAAGGTCGAGATGACCGCCGTCCGGCGCGAGGGGGTCGAGACGAAGGAGCGCTGCCCGCGCTGCGGTTCGCCGATGCTGCTGCGCTTCGGCAAGTACGGCGAGTACCTCGCTTGTGCCAACTACCCCACCTGCAAGACCACGCGCGAGCCGTCGGCGGCGGTCGAGGAGCAGGCGCCGCCGTGCCCGGAGTGCGGCAGCGAGATGGTGCTCAAACGCTCGCGCTTCGGCCCGTTCTGGGCGTGCTCGCGCTACCCGGCGTGCAAGGGCACCAAGAAGATCGTCACCGGCAAGACCAGCCCCAACACGCCGAGCGGCGTCAAGTGCCCCGAGTGCGGCGAGGGCGAGCTGGTCGAGAAGCGCTCGCGGCGCGGCCGCTCGTTCTGGGGGTGCAACCGCTACCCGAAGTGCAAGTACACGGTGCCCGCCAAGCCGGTCGCCCATCCCTGCCCCACCTGCGGCCACGCCTTCGTGCTCGAGCGGACCTCCGTCAAGCGCGGCACGACGTGGAACTGCCCGCGCGAGGACTGCGACTACCGCGCCGCCGCGGATGAAACGGGGCCCGGGGTCAGGGGTCAGGGTTCAGGGACTACTAAGCAAGGGGATACATGAGCGCAGTGGGCCGGGGTCCGGACCCCGGACCCCTGACCCCCGACCCCACCCCTTCGGGTGCGGGTCCCTCGACGATGATCCGTCGATCCTAAGCGAGCATGGGCGAACCGATCATCACCGTCGTGGGCGGGGGTCTCGCCGGGAGCGAGGCGGCGTGGCAGCTCGCCGCCGCCGGCGTGCGGGTGCGCCTGTTCGAGATGCGTCCGGGGGCGTCGACGCCGGCACACCGCACCGGCGACCTCGCCGAGCTGGTGTGCTCCAACTCGCTGCGCTCCGACAACCCGGAGAATGCGGTCGGCCTCCTCAAGCGCGAGATGGAGGCGCTCGGCAGCCTGGTGATCGCCACCGCCCGCGCCACCGCGCTCCCGGCGGGAGACGCGCTGGCGGTCGACCGCGCCTCGTTCGCGGCCGCGATCACGGCGGCGATTTCCGGTCACCCGCTGATCGAGGTGGTGCGCGGCGAGCAGATCGAGCTCCCCAACGGGCCGGCGATCGTCGCCACCGGGCCGCTCACCTCGGCGGCGCTGCACGCCCAGCTCGAGGCGCTGCTCGGCGAGGGGTCGCTGTCGTTCTTCGACGCCATCGCGCCGGTGGTGGCGTACGACTCGCTCGACCCCGATCGTCTCTTCCGCGCCTCGCGCTACGGCAAGGGCGGCGGCGACGACTACCTCAATGCGCCGATGACCAGGGAGGAATACGAGGGGTTCGTCGCCGCGCTGCGTGCCGCCGACAAGGTGCCGCTCAAGGAGTTCGAGCGCGACACTCCGTTCTTCGAGGGGTGCCTGCCGATCGAGGTAATGGCTGAGCGCGGCCTCGACACGCTGCGCTACGGCCCGATGAAGCCGGTCGGCCTGAGAGACCCGCGCACCGGCCGCGTGCCGCACGCCGTGGTGCAGCTTCGCCAGGACGACCTCGCGGCGGAGCACTGGAACCTGGTCGGCTTCCAGACCCGGATGACGATGGGAGCGCAGCGTGACGTGCTGCACCTGATCCCCGGGCTCGCGCAGGCACGGTTCGCGCGCTTCGGCATGATCCACCGCAACACCTTCGTCTGCGCGCCGCGCCACCTCGACGGCGAGCTGCGCGTCAAGGCGCGGCCGAGCCTGCGTCTGGCCGGCCAGCTCACCGGCGTCGAGGGGTACGTCGAGTCGGCGGCGATCGGCCTCCTCGCCGCCCTCTTCCTCGCCGCCGAGCTGCGCGGCGTCGCCGTGCTGCCGCTGCCTGGCTGGACAGCGCACGGCGGCCTCATCCGCCACCTCACCGAGCGCCCGCCGCACCGCTTCCAGCCGGCCAACGCCGCCTGGGGGCTGATGCTCGACCCGCCGATCGAGCTGCCGCGCGGCAAGAGCGCCCGCCGCCAGGCGGCCGCTGCCGTCGCCCTCGAGGCGATCCGCGCTTGGCGTGAAGGCTTCTCGTGGCCCGTGGCCCGTGGCCCGTGGCCCGCCAAACCCTAATCCCCTCCAAACACGCAGCTCAATCGGTGTCGCGCCTGAGCGCAACGCCGTACACACCAACCCACTCCGCGCCGCTCCCTCGAGCGGCGCGCGTGTGCCCGGTCTCACACTCTGCAGCGTCAGCTCGCGAACAGCAGCGCCACCACTGATCTGAGTGCCAACAGCGGGCTTTGAGCGCAGAGTGTGAGACCCGACAACGACGATTTCATGTGTCTCCAAGTAACTCGGATCGTCGAGACGACAACGCCGCGCGTCTTGTAAAGAAGGAAGACGCGCGGCCGCGGGTCGGACCTCACTCGGTGGGTTTGCGGTGACCGGCCTGCCCGGGAGCGGCTGCCGGGAACGACAGCTCGTCGCGGGTGATCGTGCGCTCCCAGCGCACGGCGCCGTCGACGCCGCAGGCCTGCAGCGTCACCCGCCGCTGGCCCGGGTCGCCGGTGAAGCGCAGCACGCCGAAGCTGTGCTCCATCACCAGCGTCCCGTCGACGCGCAGGGCGTTGCGGTACTCGGGCTCGTCGGGCTTGATGACGTGCACCCCGGCCGTGATCGACGAGCTGGTGAAGTCGTACAGCGGGTAACCGCCGGGCCTTTGCACGCGGACGAGCTCGCTGTGGTGGCGGTCGCCGGAGAGAAACAGCACGCCCTCGATGCGGTTGCTCGCGATCCATGCGAGCAGCTCCCCAGTGTCGGCGTAGTCGGTCATCGTCTCGTAGCGGCCATTGGCGTTGAGCACCTGGTTGCCGTTGACCACCACCTTGAAGACGGCGCGGGAGGCGACGAGGCTCGCCTTCAGCCAGTCGAGCTGTGCGCGGCCGAGCATCGTCTTGTCCTGGCCGGCCGGCCAGCCGTTGGGCTTGCGGTGGTAGCGGTCGTCGAGCAGGAAGAAGTCGGCGTCGCCCCACGTCACCTTCTGGAACACGCCGCGCGTCTCCGGTGTGCCATACACCGGTGCCGGCCAGTAGCGGGAGAACAGCTCGAGCGATGCCGCCTTGAGCGGGTACGTCTCGTCGCTATCGTTGGAGCCGTAGTCGTGGTCGTCCCAGGTGGCGTAGTGGCTGGTCGCCGCGAGGAACGGCTGCAGCCACAGCAGCGCGCGGTCGTGCCAGTAGCGGGCCGCAAGGCCGGTGGGCGAGTAGAAGTCGACCTCGCGGGTGTAGAGGTTGTCGCCGAGCCAGAGCATCAGGTCCGGCCGCTTGGCGGCCATCGCCTTGAGGATCCCGTAGTCGCTGCCGTACGGCGTTCCCGGCCGATCGTACGCCTCCTCGTTGACGTACAGGCACGAGCCGAACATCGCCGTGACGTCGGGCGCCGGAACGCGCCACTGCCAGAGCGGCTGCGTGGTGAACGCGAGCGGGTACGGCCGCGCGTACAGGCGACCGTCAATGTACAGCTCGTAGCGGTACTCGGTGCCGGGCTCCAGCGGCGCGAGCACGAACGTGGCGACGAACTGCTGCCCCGCCGAGGTCGTGACCACCGGCGTCACCCGCGCCGCCTCGGGCGCGGCGATCGGGAAGTAGCGGATCTGCACGTCGGCGGCGCGCTCGGTCTGCACCCAGATCGCGGTCGAGCGCAGCTCGGTCCACGCGCGCATCGGCCCGGCGTGCAGCAGCTCCTCGGCCCGCGCGAGCCCTGGAAGGAACGCAAGAAACAGGAGAAGTCGGCGCATGCTCAAACTGTAGCAAACAGCGCTGACCAATCTCCCCCGACCGGAGGATTAGCCGAGAAACTCCCTCACGACAGGGTGCAGCTCCCACGGGCGTAGGAACTGAATGCGGGTCGTGCCGATGTGCTGGTCGGGGTGGGAGGCGCGGTTGACGACGAGGAAGCACTTGGGGGCGTAGGCGTCGATGAAGCTCCGCATTGAGCGGGAGATGCGCCCACGCGTGTCGCCGGCCTTGGCCTCGCTGGCGAGGATGCGGCCCTGATGCTCGACCACGAAGTCGACCTCCGCGCCGGCCTTGCTGCGCCAGTAACGAACGGTGTGCAGGAGCGGGTTGGTGAGCTTGGCCAGCTCCGAGAAGACGAGGTTCTCGAAAAGAGCTCCCTGGTCGGAACGGCCCTCGGCGGCGCCGAAGCCGCCGAAGAGCTGGTTGCGGATGCCGTTGTCGAGGAAGTAAACCTTGGGCGCGGAGGTGATCTCGGCCCGCTTGCCGCCCACGAACGGGCGCACCAGGCGCACCACGTGGGTCTCCTCGAGCAGCCGGCAGTGCTCCGCGACGGTGTCGTTGCTCACCCCGGCGAGTGCCGACCACTCCGAGAAGTTGGCGAGGTTCCCGATCTGGCTGGCCGCCAGCTCCAGCACCTTCCGGAACGCGGCGACGTTGCGGATGCGGAAGCGGTCGGAGACATCGCGCACGACGAACGCCTCCACCAACTCGGCGAGCCCACGGGAAGGTTGTTCCGCCAGGAAGACGCTCGGGTAGCCGCCGAAGACAGCGCGCTCCATCGTCTGCCCTTCCATTATTTCCTCTGCAAGCCGTGGCGGAGTCGTCACCGTGGCCGCTATCTCCTCAAGCGAGAGCGGCAGCAGGAGGTGGCGCACCGCGCGCCCGGCGAGGCTCTCTCGCGTCCTGGCCTCGAGGTCGAAGCTCGAGCTTCCGGTCGCGAAGAGCCTCTTCCCCGATCGCCGGTCGACGACACCCTTGAGGAACAGCCCGGCCTCGGGGAGCCTCTGCACCTCCTCGAAAAAGAGCGTGGGCACGCCGGGCGCCACATCCTCGCAGTCCGCGAGGAAGGTAGCCGGGGATGCCAGCCACTCGCGGATCGAGGGTTCCTCGCAGTTGAGCAGCAGCGCCGGATCGCCGGTCCGGGCGAGAGCCATCCAGATGAGCGTCGACTTGCCGGCCTGGCGGGGCCCTACCACGAGACAGACCCGAGTGTCGGCGGCCGGCGCCAGCCGGCGCGGGATCAACCGGGCGGGCAGGTGCTGAGCAAACCAGTCGCCGACCGGCTCTCCTCCGAGCCACGGGTTGTCGGCCTTCAGGACGCGAAGTAGGCGGTCCGGAATGGGCATAAGCAGACTTTAGTAGGGTTATTTGCTGATGTCAACAGAACTGAGAATGGATAATTCAGAATAGCCGAGAAGAGCGAAAACGCTGTCCAGACCGAACGGGCGGCCTATCATGGCGCATGCCGTGGCGCCTCGAGGACTTCACCGCGTACCTGCGCGACGAGCGCAACTTGTCGCCGCACACGCTGCGTGCGTACGAGCGCGAGATCGCCGGGTTCGTCGAGTTCGCCAAGGGCGAGATGGGACTTGGCCACCCGCGCGAGGTGACGCCGGCCACCGTGCGCGCGTTCCTCGCCGAGCTGCACTCGCGGCGGCTCGCCAAGGTGTCGGTGCAACGGGCGCTGGCGGCGCTGCGCACCTACATGCGCTTCCTCGGCCGCGAGGGGGTGGTCGAGGCGAACCCGGCGCGGGTGGTGCCGACGCCGCGCGCACCCAAGCCGCTGCCGGACGTGGTCGGGGCGCCCGAGCTCGCCGAGCTGCTCGACGCGCTGCCCGCCACCTCGGCTGGCCGCCGCGACCGCGCCGCACTTGAGCTGCTCTACGCCGCCGGCCTGCGGGTGAGCGAGCTGGTCGGCCTCGACCTCGACGACGTCGATCTTTCCCGCCGCCTGGTGCGGGTCCTCGGCAAGGGCAACAAGGAGCGCGTGGTGCCGTTTGGCAGGAAGGCCGAGCTGGCGATCCGCAGCTACCTGCCGGACCGTGCCGCGTGGCGCCACCAGGGCAATGCCGCCGACGGCGAGGAGCCGCTGATCGTCAACCAACGCGGCGGTCGGATCACCGACCGCTCGCTGCGCCGCATCCTCGACGCCGCGGTGCAGCACGTCGCGCTGGTCCATCGGCTGCACCCGCACGCGCTGCGCCATGCCTTCGCCACCCACCTGCTCGAGGCGGGGATGGACCTGCGCGCGATCCAGGAGCTGCTCGGCCACGCCTCGCTGTCGACCACCCAGCGCTACACCCACCTCGACCTCGCCCACCTGATGGAGACCTACCGCAAGGCGCACCCGAAGGCATAACCCCCGCCCGCCCAAGCGGGATCCGGGCACCGGGCACCGGGCACCGACAACCCCCAAGCTAGTAGCGCCACCAAGCCACGGATTATCGCGAGAACAGCAGCGCCACGCCGGCGATGGCGACGGCGGCGCCGAGGACGGCACGCAGCGACGGGCGGTAGCGCTCGACGACCATGACCAGCGGGATGATGAGCACGGGCGTGGTGGACATCAGCGTCGCGGCGACGCCGACGTCGGTGAAGCGGGCGGCGATCAGCGACAGCCAGACGCCGACGAACGGTCCCGACACGGCGCCGCCGAGCACCGGCATCGCCGCCTGCCGCGCCGCCGCGGCGATGTCGAGCCCGGCCGTGCGTCCGGAGACCAGCGCCAGCAGCCAGATCCCGGCGGTGGCGACGCCCATCCGCACCCAGGTCGCGGCGAGCGGCGGCACCTCGCCGGCCATCCCCGCCTTGGCGAGCACCAGGCCGACCCCTTGGCAGGCGGCGGCGAGCACGCCAAGGGTGATGGCGCCGCGGTGCTCGAACGGGTGCGCCTGCCCGTCGCGCCGCTCGAGCACCACCCAGCCGACGCCAACCAGGGTGACGGCCATGCCGAGCAGCGCCCGCGGACCCGGCAGCTCGGCGAGACCGACCGCGCCGGCAAGCGTTGCGAACACCGGTGCCAGCGCCATCAGCAGCGCGGCCAGGCGCGGACCGATGCGCACCAGCGCCGCGAACAGTGCAAGATCCCCGATCGTCAGCCCGACGATGCCGCTGGCCGCCAGCAGCCCCAGGCGCCGGCCGTCGAGCGTGGCGAACGTGGTCCCGGTCGCGAGCAGCGCACCGGACAGCAGCACGAGCGCCACCGGCAGCCGCAGCAAGTTGACGCGCAGCGCGCCGATCCGCCGGGCCGCCTCGGCGAAGAACAGCCCGGTGAACGCCCAGCAGATCGCGGTCGCAACCGCGGCAATCTCTCCCTTGAGCATGAGCCCCGGCCCCAGCCGCCGGAAGCGGAAGGATACGTCAGGAGAGCTGACAGCCCACAGCCGACAGCTCACAGCTCACAGTTCCCCCACCCACCCTGGGAATTCGGAAAACTGGGGCTGTCTTTGTTTCTAGCTGTCGGCTGTGAGCTGTCAGCTTCCGAAGTGCTAGGCTCCCCACGGAGGGTGTCATGACGAGTTCTTCCTTCTTTCGGGTGGGTGGGAGGCTCGAACCCCGAGACCCGAGCCCCGAACCTCGCGGTCGCGCGCGGTCGCGCGCGGCCGCATTCTGGCATCACACCACGATCTGCGCGGTGCGTCGCGACGGCGTCACAGCGATCGCCTGCGACGGCCAAGTGACCTTCGGCACCACCGTGCTCAAGCACGGCGCCACCAAGCTGCGCCGGCTGGCCGGCGGCCGGGTGCTCGCCGGCTTCGCCGGGTCGGTGGCCGACGCGCTGGCGCTGTTCACCCGCTTCGAGGCGAAGATCGAGGAGTTCGCCAACAACCTCGAGCGGGCGTCGGTCGAGCTGGCGCGGGACTGGCGCACCGACCGGGCGCTGCGCCACCTCGAGGCGATGATGATCGTCGCCGACCGCGAGCACCTGCTGCTGCTCTCCGGCTCGGGCGAGGTGATCACCCCCGACGACGGCGTGCTGGCGATCGGCTCCGGCGGCCCGGTGGCGCTCGCCGCGGCGCGCGCTCTGGTGCAGCACAGCGCGTTGCCGGCACCGGAGGTGGCGCGCGCGGCGCTGCAGATCGCCGCCTCCATCGACCTCTACACCAACGACCACATCACGGTCGAGGTGGTGTCGTGAGCACGTTCCTGACCCCGCGCGAAATCGTCGCCGAGCTCGACCGCTACATCGTCGGCCAGGCCGCGGCCAAGCGTGCGGTCGCCGTCGCGCTGCGCAACCGCTGGCGTCGCCAGCAGCTCGCGCCGGAAGTGCGCCGTGAGGTGACGCCGGCCAACATCATGCTGATCGGCCCCACCGGCGTCGGCAAGACCGAGATCGCCCGCCGCCTCGCGCGCCTTGCCGGGGCGCCGTTCGTCAAGGTCGAGGCGTCGAAGTTCACCGAGGTCGGCTACGTCGGCCGCGACGTCGACTCGATCGTCCGCGACCTCGTCGAGGCGGCCCTGGGGATGGTGCGCGCCGAGCGCGCGGAGAAGCTGAAGGTCGCCGCCCAGCGCGCCGCCGAGGACCGCCTCGTGGACCTGCTGCTGCCGGCCGCCGCCGGCGCCGAGCGCGACGAATCGCGCCGCTCGCTGCGCCGCCTCCTGCGCGACGGGGCGCTCGAGGAGCGAGAGGTCGAGATGGAGGTCGCGGAGAACCGCACGCCATCACTCAACCTGTTCGGCGGCCAGGGGATGGAGACGCTCGAGCTGAACCTGAAGGAGGCGCTGGGCGGGATGTTCCAGCAGCGCTCGCGGCGGCGGATGACGGTTGCGCAGGCGCGGGTGCAGCTCGAGGCCGAGGAGGTCGAGCGCCTCGTCGACCGCGCCGAGGTCGAGCGCGAGGCGGTGCAGCGCGCCCAGGAGGGCGGCATCGTCTTCCTCGACGAGGTCGACAAGATAGCCTCACGCTCCGCCGCGAGCTCCGGCCCCGACGTCTCGCGCGAGGGCGTGCAGCGCGACCTGCTCCCGCTGGTCGAGGGCACTACGGTGACCACCCGCTACGGGCCGGTCTCCACCGACCACGTGCTGTTCATCGCCGCCGGGGCGTTCCACGTCGCCAAGCCTTCCGACCTCATCCCGGAGTTGCAGGGGCGCTTTCCCGTGCGGGTGCAGCTCGAGGCGCTCTCCGAGGCGGACCTCGCCCGCATCCTCTCCGAGCCGGAGCACGCGATCGTCAAGCAGCAGCAGGCGCTGCTGGCGACCGAGGGGATCGAGCTGTCGTTCACGCCGGAGGCGATTGCGGAGCTGGCGCGCATCGCCGCCGAGCTCAACCGGTCGGCGGAGAACATCGGTGCCCGCCGGCTGATCACGGTGGTCGAGCGGGTGATGGACGAGATCTCGTTCACCGCGCCGGAGCGCGGCCACGGCCCGCTCGCCGTCGACGCGGACGACGTGCGCCGGACGTTGGCGCCGTTGCTGGGGAAGGAAGACCTTGCCCGCTACATCCTGTAGGCCAATGCCTTGCGCCCTTACCGCACGGGTCGAGAGTCGAGAGTCAAGAGTCAAGAGGGGGCCTCGCTGGACGCAGGATTCCTCTCGACTCTCGACTCTGAACTCTCGACTTCCTTGCTACAGTTGCCGCATGCGCCGGCTGCTCGCCTTGGCGGTCACGCTCTTTCTGCTTCCCGCATGCGGGCGCAAGGGCCCGCCGCTGCCGCCGATCATCGACGTGCCGGAGACGACCGTCGGCATGTGGGCTCATCAGGAGCTCAACGAGCTGGTGCTGACCTGGAAGTACCCGGCGATGACCAAGAGCGGGCGCACGCTCACTGACCTCGATCGGGTCGAGGTGTATCGGCTGGAGGTGCCTCCCGGTCAGGAGCAGCTCGCCGCCGGTCCCGCCGGCATCGACATGCAGCGGCAACTGATGCTCTCTCGCGGCGTGCTGGCCGTCAGGCTCGAAGGCGACGCACTGCAGGCGGCTACCCGCGGCGAGAACCTCGAGTACCGGGAGAACCTGCCGCCGATCGACGACGGCAAGGCGCCGCCGACGTACTGGTATGCCGTCCGCTCGGTGCGGCGCGACAGGACCGCCTCGGCGCTGTCGAACGTCGTGACGTGGCAGCGCAAGCCGATCCCGCCGCCGGTGACGGGGCTTGCCGCGACCCCTGAGCCCACCGGCATCCTCGTCTCCTGGGACGAGCTCAAGGACATCAAGGACATCAAGTACGTCGCCGAACGTCGCAGTGTTCCCAACGGCTCGTGGGACGACCTCGGGTTGATCGTGCTGGAGAGAAACTCACAGATCGACGTCACCGCCAAGCAGGGCGCGACGTGGCGCTATCGGGTCCGCGCCGCGCTCGACCTGGTCACCGGTCCTGTCTCGCCCGAGGTCGAGGTGAAATACAAAGATATCTACCCACCGCCGCCGGCCGTCAACTTCATCTGCCTGCCCGAGCCGGGCATCGTCCGTCTGCGCTGGGACGAGGCGCCGGAGGACGGGGTCACCTACAAGGTGTTTCGCCGCCAGGGGGCGGGCAAGTGGGTGCACCTCACGGATCAGGCCACCGCCGCCGAGTTCGACGACACCAACCCGCTCGGCGGCGGTGCCGAGTACGCGGTAAAGGCGGTCGACGCAGCCGGCAACGAATCGGACGCTCTGTACTGCAAGGTCGGGATCGGTCCGTGAGGTTCGCCAAGATGCACGGGGCTGGGAACGACTTCCTGCTCTTCGACGGCCGCGACCACCCCGATCTCGAGTCCTTCCTGGGTCCTCTGATGGCACGCCTCTGCGACCGGCGACTCGGCGTCGGGGCTGACGGCGGACTTCTCCTCGTTCCGCGCGGCGCTGGCGTCGTGCGTCTCGTCTACTGGAACCGCGACGGCTCGCCGGCCGCCTTTTGCGCGAACGGCACACGGTGTGCCGCGCGGTTCGTCGCCGAGCGTTGGGGGTGGCGGGACGTGATCCTCGAGACGGGTCATGCCGCAGTCGCCGCCGAGGTACGTGACCAGGAGGTGACGCTGCGGCTGCCCGCCCCGGAGGTCGTACACCCGTGGAGTGACCTTGCGGTGGATGGAGCGGCCGTCCGCTGTCGCTACCTGGTGGTCGGCGTGCCGCACCTGATCGTGCCGGTCGCCTGGCCAGACTTCTGGGAGCGCCCGCTGGCGCCGCTCGCCCCGGCGCTACGTCATTACTCCGGGGTGCCGGCCGGCGGCGCCAACATCACCTTCGTTCGCCGCGCGCCGCAAGGGCGGCTCGAGGCCCGTTCGTTCGAGCGCGGCGTCGAGGACGAGACGCTCTCCTGCGGCTCCGGGGTGGTCGCTGCCGGTCTGGTCGCGATCGCCGAGGGATGGTGTGCGCCGCCCGCCGCCCTGCTTACCGCCTCGGGTCGCACGTTGGTGGTGGTGCCCGACGGTGTTGCTCCCGCTTGTCCTTCACGCCTTTCCGGCCCCGCCGAGTGGATCGCCGAAGGCGAGATTGCCGCCGATCTGCTCGCCTTGAGGTAACGGCGGCGGACGAGCGTCGAGCGTCGAGAGTCGAGAGTCGAGAGTCGAGAGAGGAGAACTCATGAAATCATCGCAAGGCGATGGCGGCGAGAAGGCTGGGCCTTTCACTCTCGACTCTTGACTGTCGACTCTTGACTCTCAGTTCTTGAACGGCAGGAAGCTCATGAAGTCGGCGTGGTGGACGATGTACGCCTCGGTGGTGCGCTTCACCAGGTTCCCCTCGTCGGCGTGGGCGGCGATGATGTGGCACACCCGATCGGGCACGCCGCACGCCATCGCCAGCGCCACGCCGGTGAACGGGTGGCGCAGGTAGCGGCCGCGCTGGCTCTGCCGCGACTGCCCGTCCACCTTCTCGTACTCCAGCAGCTTGCCGACGTCGGCGAGGATGGCGCCGGCGATCACGGTGTCCATGTCGATCGACAGCGCGTGCCCCATGTGCTCCCGCATCGACTCGGCCGCGCGGCGGGCGATGTGCACGACGCAGCGCTTGTGCGCCATGAAGCTCACCGGGCAGTTGGGGACCAGCAGCGTGAACGGGATCGTCTCGAGATCCTCGGGGGCGAGCGGGCTCTCCTCGAGCGCACGCTCCCAAGTGCGCGCCGTCGCCTCGCGCAACGAGGCGTCCTCGATCCACTCCAGCTCCGGCCACAGCCGATTGACGGCGTCGCGCATCGCACACCTCCCGCGGCCGGAGGCTAGCACAGGAGGCCGGCGAGTCAGCTACTCCTTGACGATCAACCCTACCAGTGCCCCCGCAACGCACGCCTGGACCACGGTGCCGAGGAACCAGGTCAGCGCCATCGAGTACGGGATCGGCAGCACCGCGTAGGTGCCGTACCCCATCGCGACGCCGACCCCGACCCCCCACACCAGGCCGAACCGCACGGCAGCCGCCAGCGCCTTGGGCCGCACGAAGTAGGCGTACATCGCCGCGAACGCGAGCGCGCTGATCAAGGTGGCGACGAGCAGCACCCCGACCTTCATCTCCCCCTGCGGGCGCCACAGTTGCGGCTGGGCGGCGTAGACCGGCGCCAGGAGCATTCCGTGGATGATGAAGTCCAGCGCCTCCCAGACGATGAAGACGGCGATACCGGCAAGCAGGACCTTCTTTACCATAATTCCTCCTTCCTCCCGACGGGCACTGCAGCACGACGTGCGGGAATCGTATCACCGGGTAGGCGACAATGGACGCAAGGAGGACCGATGGCCATCCTGTTCACACCGCTCGCTCAGCGCGGCGTCACCCTGCGCAACCGCATCGTCGTCTCGCCGATGTGCCAGTACTCGTGCGTCGACGGCGTGCCGAACGAGTGGCACCTCGTGCACCTCGGCAGCCGCGCCGTCGGCGGCGCCGGCGCGGTGATCGTCGAGGCCACCGCGGTCACCCCGGAGGGACGCATCTCACCGGCCGACTGCGGGCTGTGGAACGACGCTCAAGGAGAGGCGTTTCGCCCGATCACCGCGTTCCTGCGCGCGCACGGCGCGGTTCCCGGGGTCCAGCTCGCCCACGCCGGCCGCAAGGCGAGCACCAGTGCGCCGTGGCACGGGGGCAATCCCGCGGCGCCGGGTTCCGGAGGGTGGCGGTCCGTGGCGCCGAGCGCGCTCCCGTTCGCCGACGGCTACCCGGCGCCGCACGAGCTGACGCCGGCCGAGATTGAGGGTGTCGTCGACGCCTTCACGAGCGCCGCGACCCGCGCGCTCCGGGCCGGGTTCGAGCTGCTCGAGCTGCACATGGCGCACGGCTACCTGATCCACGAGTTCCTGTCGCCGCTCTCCAACCGGCGGAGCGACGGCTACGGCGGCGACCTCCAGGGACGACTGCGCCTTGCCCTCGAGGTAGCGCGCGCGGTGCGTGCCGCGTGGCCGGCCGAGCGACCGCTTTGGGTGCGCATCTCAGCCACCGACTGGGTCGACGGCGGCTGGGACCTCGCCGCGTCGGTCGAGCTCGCGCGCCGGCTTGCGGCGCTCGGCGTCGATCTCGTCGACTGCTCGAGCGGCGGCCTGGTGCCGCACGCCCGCGTCCCGGTGGCGCCCGGATACCAGGTGCCGTTCGCCGAGTCGATTAGGCGCGAGGCCGGGATCGCCACTGCGGCCGTCGGCCTGATCACCGAGGCGCAGCAGGCCGAGGAGATCCTAGCGAGCGGCCGCGCCGACGTCGTGGTGCTGGCGCGGGCGCTTCTGCGCGACCCGTACTGGCCGCTGCACGCGGCGCGCACCCTCGGCGTCGAGGTCCCCTGGCCGAACCAGTACCTCCGCGGGAAGACCTGAAAAACGGGGACCGGGGTCCGGGGACTGGGGTCCGGCCCCCCACCCTCACCCCATGGGAGTATGTGGGCCTGACCCCTGATCCCTGACCCCCGTCCGACCCGCATCAGCGGGGAGGAAAGGCAAGGCCGGCGATGACGGCGCCGCCGAGGGCGGTGCAGCGGGCGATCGCGTGATCGAGGTCGTCGATGCGTTGACGCTGCCATGTCCGTCGGCTATAAGCGGTGCGTGTCAGCCATCGGCGACCTCGGGCGGCTTGCCGGAGCGGTGATCTCCTTCGCCGTCGCCGTGCTGCCCGAGCGGGTCAAACAGGAGGAGCATCTCTCGCAGTTTGCCTCGCCGGCGGCGCACATCGTCTCCGGGCTCGCCGAGATAGTCGTTTGCGCCGGGTTGTTCTTCGCCGGCATGATCCGCTCGGTCACCGCCTTCACCGGCGGCCCGGGCAACATCTACCTCGCGCACCAGCCGTCGCTCACCTATGGCGACTTCTTCGGGATGGGGGCCCTTGGGTTCCTCTCCTACCTGATCCGGCCGACCTCGCTGCTGCTGCTCTACTGCTTCGGGGAGGGGATCCTGCGCTCGCTGGAGGCGGCGGTGTGGGAGCGCATGCTCGGGCTCGCCATCGTCGCGGTCCCGTGGCGGCTGGCGCTGCGTGCGCGGCGTGTCACCGAGCAGGCAAACACCGCATCGCTGCTCGGGCCGCCGCGCCCCGACGAGATCGTGCCGCCCGAGCGGTCGCGCTCGAAGCTGTTCGAGGTGTACAGCCCCGAGGCCAAGCCGTGGTCCGACTACCAGGTGGTCGAGCACGAGGGACGCTTCTTCACGCTCTCGACACGGCGCCTAGTGCCGCACGGCGCCTACCACGCCTACCGTTACCAGTTCCACCCCCTCGAGGAGCGCGAGGTAATCCGGGGGATGATCGTCACCCTGACCCCACCAGCGCAGGAAACCACCGAGGCGCCCGCGCCAACCGACCCGCCGCCCCACTGAAGGAACTCCATCCCGGGAGCCTCTTCGGCTTCAGCTTTCTTCCTTGTCGATTCTCGCCGCTGCAGGCTCTGCCCTGCCGGCACCTCGATTTACGGCGAGAATCGACGGGCGACGGCGCGGCCGAGCAGGCGCAGGCGGTCGCCCCACGGCAGCCGCCAGAAGTTGGTCGTCACCACGCCCTTGGTGAAGTAGGTCTTCTGCGAGTAGTCGATGACGACCTCGACCACCACCGGTGTGCCGGCGCGGGACTGCGCAAGCGCCTCGGCGATGACGTCCTTCGCCGAGGCGTTGTCGGCCAGCACCAGGTAGGCGCAGTTGGTTGCCCGGGCGAGCGCCTCGACGCTGTACGGGTGCAGCACCGAGCAGGTGTCGCGGTTCAGCATGGTGCGCTGGAACTGGGCGATCTGTGCCAGCTCGCCGTCGCGCAACACGCAGGTCACCATGCCGACCCCGTACGCCGCCGCGGTGAGCAGCTCGAGGCCGGTCATCAGCAGGGCGCCGTCGCCGGCGAGGGCGATGACGTCGCGTCCCGGGTTGGCGAGCGCCGCGCCGATCGCGGCCGGCACCGCGTACCCCATGCACGAGTAGTCGACCGGCGCGAGGAAGCACCCCGGCCGCGTCAAGCGCAGGTGCTCCATCGCCAGGAACGTGCCGTTGCCGCTGTCAGTGGTGTAGATGGCATCGACGCCGGCGAGCTCCTGCAGCGTGGCGAACAGCACCGCCGGGGTCACCCGCGCGCTGCCGGCGTGGGCGAGCGCCGCGGCGCGCACCCCGCGATGGCCGGCCGCGATCTCCCCTTCCAGGCCGCCGTCGCGCTCGCGCGCGCTCAGATGCCCGGACAGCGCGGCGACGAACGGGGCGGCGTCGGACTCTACCGCGAGAGCGGCCGGGTAGTTGCGCCCGAGCACCGAGCGGTCGATGTCGACATGGATGAGGTTGGCGGGCGGCTCGAGGCCGTAGCTCGCGGTCGCCACCTCGCCGAAGCGGCAGCCGATGGCGAGCAGGCAGTCGCAGCGCTCCATCACCGCGCGCACGAACGGCGGCGCCGAGGCGCCGAAGCCGTTCCACAAGAAAAGCGGATGATCCTCGGGGAACACGCCCTTGCCGGAGATCGTCGTCGTCACCGGAGCGCCGAGGCGCTCGGCGAGCGCCCGCAGGCCGTCGGCAGCGCCGCGCGTCCCCATGCCGGCGTAGATCGCCGGGTGGCGGGCAGCCGACAGCATCGCTGCGGCCTGCGCCACCTGGCGGTCCGCCGGCTGCGGCGGGTACGGTCGCGTGTCGTCCCAGGCGGGCTCGCCGACCTCCTGGGTGAGCAGGTAGAGGTTCGCCGGGATCTCGACCGCCACCGGCCCCGGCGCGTCCCGGCGCGCGAGGTCGCAGGCGTGCCGCACCAGGGCGTAGATCTGATCGCCGGTCTCCGCCCGCAGTGCCGCCTTGGTGATTGGGCGGAGCACGGCGAGCTGGTCGATGTCGTGGAGCTGGTACGCCCGGCCGGTGTCGGTGCGGATGCCGCAGGTGAGCACGAGGAGCGGCACCGTGTCCATGTACGCCTCGGCGATCCCGGACAGGGTGTGGGTAACGCCGGCGCCGGGAACGACGTTGGCGACGGCTATACCGGCGCCGCTGCGCGCCACCGCGTCGGCCATGAACGACGCCGACTGCTCGTCGGTGACCAGGATCGCGCGGATCGTGGCCGAACGATCGATGGCGTCGTACAGCTCGATGTTGTGGGTGCCCGGGATGCCGAAGGTGAGGCGGACGCCCTCGTCCTCGAGCGCCCGCACGACCAGGTCGGCGCCGCGCATCTTCATGCGGGGAGCAGCTCCCCGGCGCGCTCGCGCACCCGCTGGGCGACGCGGTCGGCGAGCGCCATGATGGTGATGTACGGGTTGATCTCGGCGCAGCTCGGGAACAGGCTGCCGTCGGCGACGAACAGCCACGGCACGCCGTGCACCTGCCCCCAGGCGTCGGTGACCGAGTCGGCGGGACCGGCGCCCATGCGGCAGCCGCCCATCAGGTGAGCGCTGGCGATCGAGATCTTGCCGAGCGTGAGGTGCTCGCCGGTGATCAGCTCGTCGACGCGGCCGGCGTCGGCGGCGTCGATGAAGAAACGGTCCGCCGCCGGCGCGTGCACCCGCCGCGCCCCGGCGGCGAAGAAGATCCGCGCACTCGCCCGCATGGATGCCAGCAGCGAGCGCAAGACGTGGTCAGTGAAGCGGTAACGCACGACCGGATCGCCGTTGCCGTCGATCGTGACGCGGTTCTCCGCCAGTGCCGGGTCGAGGGCGAGCACCAGGATCATCTGCATGCGGTCCATGCGGCGCATCAGCTCGGAGTGCTCGGCGCCGAAGCCGATGAGGTTCTTGGCCGTGGTGAACGGGAAGTACATGCAGGTCTCGAGCAGGAAGGCGTCCGACTCGGCAAAATGATCGCAGTAATAGCTCTTGGGGTGGCCGTAGAAATTGGTGATCGGCTGCTCGTGCTCGCCGACCAGGATGAGCGCCGGGTGCGCGGTGAAGTAGCGCCCGAGCGCCGGCAGCGTTACCGGCAGGCGCGAGCGCAGCAACAGCGCCGGCGAGTTGACGGCGCCGGCGGCGATCACGAACGCCTTGGCGCGGACGCGATACTCGCCCGGCTCCCACGCCGACGGCAGCCCGTACGGCACCTTGGCAACGGTGGCGATGCACTCGCGGTCGCCGAGGCGCTCCACCTTGCAGTTGGTGATCACCTCGACGCCGGCGGCCTCGGCGCGCGGCAACTGCACGCGGTGCGTCCCCTGCTTGGCGGCGTTCGGGCAGCCGAGGTTGCACAGGCCGGACCCCTCGCACCCCTTGACGTTGATCGGGAACTGCTCGACGCGATAGCCCAGCCGCTCGCACCCCTCGCGGAACAGGCGGTTGTTGTCGTTGATGCTCTCGTCCTCGAGCAGGTGAACGTTGTTTTCGCCCATGTAGCCGCGCGAGCGGCGGGCGACGTCCTCCCACTCGAGCCCGGGGACGCGCCATCTCTCCACGGTGACGTGCGGGATGATCAGCGAGGTGCCGGTGTACACCACGGTCGAGCCGCCATAGGCACGGCCGAATGCGAGCGTCATCGTGCGCTCGGCGGTGAGGAAGCCGCCGGCGTCGACGTAGAGCCGCTTCGCCATCTCCAGCTCGCGGCCGGTGAACTCCTCCTCGCGCAGCTTCGGCCCCCACTCGAGCACGGCGATGCGCTTCCCGGCAGCGGCGAGCGGCGCCAGCTCCTTGGCGACGGCGCCGCCGCCGGCGCCCGAGCCGACAATCACGATGTCGTAGCTCTTCTCACGCATGGAGCTTCTCGTTGCCGCGGAACGACGGCGTGTAGCCGAGCGACGGGCCGACCTCGGGGCGCGCGTAGTAGCCCATCAGCACCAGCGCTTTCATCCCCCAGAACCCTTTGCGGAGAAGCTCGACGGGACAGTCCTGAAGCCAGCGC
>Ga0315273_10000591_pt1 | contig 38861 bp, 50 predicted proteins | sample YL17G02_0_MG_FD_205753 | JGI IMG/M metagenome (GOLD analysis project Ga0315273, IMG submission 205753) | Sediment microbial communities from Yellowstone Lake, YNP, Wyoming, USA - YL17G02_0 | ecosystem: Environmental > Aquatic > Freshwater > Lake > Sediment | place: USA: Wyoming | collected...
AGCAGAAGAATAGCAAATATCGTGATCTTTACGACCAATTTAGAAGTTTCTATGATTTGAAGTTTCCAGAGGAAAGCAAAGGGCATCAATACGCTATGGCCAAGAGAAAAGTAGTTAAGATATTCTTGGTTCATCTTTGGAGTGAGTGGTGTAATTTAGAAGGAATTAAACCTAAAGCGCCTTATGTAATTGATAAACTAGGACATACAGGATATATAATGGCTTAGCCACCTGCTACTTGAGTAACCAAGACGAATATGCGAGCCACTCGCACAGTGTAAAACCACGTGAAAGCTGCGAGCCAGAAAAGAGATGTAAAACCATCAAAGGCATGCGAGCCAGGCCCTATTTGTATAACCAAGCTCGGTATGCGAGCCAAAATTGGTATGTAAAACCACACCGGAATTGCGAGCCATTATAGCTTTGTAAAACCACGATCTTCATGCGAGCCACAAGAAAAATGTATACCCGCAAGCATATTGCGTCTTTTTGAGGAAACTATTGAGTAGCTAGCCTAGTTCGTGATATAATTAGCATATAAGTCTAAGGCTTAGAAAAGCCAAAGACCTCTCATAAATGCACAGACAAGCGTGCAAAGCGTGAGAGGTCTTTTTTTGTGGAGTTTTTATGGCAACAGATTTAATTCCGAGGGGAACAGACAAAGAGCAAGAGACGTTTATGGTGTGTAGAAGCCATTACGACAGATCCGGCAGGGATTTGGATTTACGCAAGAGTGACTTTGACACCAACGACGAAATCTTTAGAAGCTACATAGACGAAGGGGAGTGGCCTTATAGGGCGCAGGTGGCCGATCCCAGCGTCTTTACTTTCATTATTGAGAAAACATCCCGTCTTATATCAAATAAGTTAAGAGGAAAAGTAGAACCAAGAGAAGGTTCGGACTGGCTTAAAGCTAAGGTTGCTAACGAATTACTTAACTATCAATGGGATCAGGCGACTCAGGGCGGTTCAATGATCCTTAAATGGGCGCTAATGGATTTGAATACGAGAAAGTACGGTGCTGCCTTTGGAATATGCAAATGGCGCTATGAGAGAAAGAAAGGCGATAAGGAACCGACTATCTCTAACCCGGAGTTTGAAGTCTGCACGAACCGAGATGTTTTAGTCAATCCTGATTACTCAGATGTAAAAGACTGGTTTCAATATCGGAAGTATATAACATACGAAGAGCTTGTGGCGGTGAATGAGTTAGCGGCAGATGATCCGGTCTATAAAAACCTAGACATTCTAAAAGCATCTCTTAAAGAGAGAGGCACGGAAAAGGGAGACAGAAGGGATGTTAATTATCTTTCACGTAATAAATCTATCTCAGGACTAAGCGATACTTTAGGGGATGACACTTACACAAAATACATTGAGATTGTCAAAGAATACCGCCCGGATAAGATAATTACCTTTGCCCCTAAGCACGGAGTTATCTTACAGGACGAAAAGAACCCTTATGGCGAGATACCCGTTGTTTTACTTAAATACTATCCAATAGATGACGATATCTACGGTTTAAGTGAGATAGAGCCTATCGAGAAGCTACAGAAGGTTGAGAACGCTTTAATCAGCCAATACCTAGACACGATAAACACCGACCTTTACCCACCGCTTCTAGTCAATACAGGGTTAGCAAATGTTCACACTTTGGAGTTTGGGCCTAACAAGAAATGGTTGGTTACAGATGTAAACAACGCAGTAAAGAGATTTGAGACTTCTTCCGCATCTACAACTCAATTCACAGCGACAGTTTCATTCATTATCTCAAGGATGCAGAACGCAGTCGGTGCTTCAGGACAAGGTGTGTCAAACATTGATCCATTTAGTCCGGATAAGACCGCTACCGAAGTAAGAGATCAATCAATACAAAGATTAGCCAGGGATCAGTTTAATCAAATCTTTCTATCCGAAGCTTTAAAGAAACAAATGCTTCTCTGGTTAAAGATGAACGCCAAGTTTATATCAAAGAATACATTGATAAGAATATCAGGCCAAGACTCTCTGGCTTCATTTAAAAGTAAAATGCTCGTTACTCCGCCCCAAGGTGCTTTGGATGAAGTCACAGGCCAACCGCTTAAACCTACTCCTTACGGGCCGGATGAGATAGGCAACGAAGTTCCCGCTTTCCCGGTAGAACAAAAGGGTGAGTTAGTGCCTAAGTTCCAAATGGATGAGATGGGTGAAGTGGGTGAGTTGATAGTTGAACCTAAAGACCTAGACGGAACATTTGACTACATACCTGATGTTGAGTCTATGAGCTTACAGAATACCGAGGACTCAAAGAAGAAGCTGGCGATGATAAATATGGTTATCAACCCGGCTGTCCAAGCACAGCTACAGCAAGAAGGAATGAAAGCTAAATTACACGATTTATTAGTAGAAGGCTTTGAAGACGCCGGCTTTAAAGATGCCAAGCGTTTCTTTGAAGAAGCCCCGATGGGGCAGATGGGAGCTTATGGACAAGAAGTCCAACCTAACGGACTCGGAGCAGTTGGCACTCCGGCAGGGGTACAACCTGCGGGAAATGTGCCAAACCAAGGGATACCAGGAGGTACTCAAACCGTACCTGGAAACCAAAATGCGTGAGTCTTTTCCAGACCCCGCAGAGTTCGATATAGAGGAAAAGTTTAATTATGCCGCTAAGGTGGCAAGCGTATTTAAAAAAGTGATTGCTGAACTGTTTGTCTGGCTAGACACAATGGAGCAACAGACCGCTTTTCTTCAAAAGAAAGAAGAAGGCAAGGTTGAAAAAGACAAGTTCGCAATCGGAAAGGGTAAAAGTGCCGTACGTATCGAGTAAACAAAGGGCGTGGATGCATAGTAACAAGCCCGAAATAGCAAAAAAATGGGATAAAAAATATGGAAACAAAATCAGAAAAAGCTCTCCCGCAAAACGAGTTCTACGAAAGACTAAACGAGGAAAGTAGGGAATATGGGGCAAGCAAAGAGCTACATGATATGGGTAGTAAGAAATCAGTTACCGACCACGACCACTACTTTGAGGTGGCTAGTGGGAACCAAGCATATTGTAACTGCGGTTTTGGATTGTTTCTCGATATGGAAGATTCTGTCTCTAAAGGACGAATATTCCGTCACGGCAAGCAAGTAATTTAGGTAAGCCGGGAAGTCTTAGTGCGCTTGTCTGCTAGGGCTTCCCGATATAGCCAAAGCTACGTCTCGCCAACGTCAACAGGCAGTAAGAAAGGTGGTGAATAGCATGGCAGAAGAAAAAGAGACGTTAAAAACAGCCGAGAGACTAGCTGCGTTAGACCCGTCATCTAAGGAGGAACCTGAAAGCGCAGAGGAACCTCAAAAAGAGTCTCCTTCAACTGAAGAACCTGAAACGGCAGAGAAGCCAGTAGAAACACCAGACGAAACAGAAGAAGAATCTGTACCTGAAGATAAAAAGGAAGCTGGTAGGGCTTTTGCGGAAAAACGTCATCAACTTGACGATATGCAAAAGCGGAATGAAGAGCTAGAGGAACGATTAAAGGCTCTTGAGGAAAATAAAAGTGCAGAAGCGCCTCGCTTCGAGACTCCGAGGCCTACGTTTGTAGGTACTCCCGATCTCAACCAGTTTATCGACCCTAATACCGGTGAAGTGGACTTTGTCCGCTACGACCAGTTTAAAAGGGAAGAAACCCAAAGGATAATCAGACAGAGCTTAGACGAAGAGCGACAGGACTTGGAAGCACAAGCTACCTATCCGCAATTAAAAAAGGATAGTAAGGACTTTGATCCAAAGTTCTACTCAGCAGTTATCGGCTACATAGCGACTAACCTTGATAAAAGAATAACAGTCAAAGAGGCAGCCGATGAGGTAGTCGGTTTATCCGAAAAGGTTAAGAAACAACTTATGTCCGAAGGTGCGGATAAAGCATTAGAAGAAGTAAGCGCCAAAGAAAAGGCTGGTCTTGAAGCCGGTGGAAACGCAGGACGTGTCGCCCAAGCTGAAGGAGTAGCCGAAACCGAGGTTCTATCTGAACGTACCCGAAAGGGTGGTTCGGAGGGGGCTGAAGCGATTGGCGAAAGATTAAAGAAAATGGGTATATAACCTAAGGATTCCTTGGGTTATAAGACCCAAGGAAAGCAGGTGAAACTAAAATGTCATACGGATTACTAAGTACAATGGATGCGAGTAGAAAAGAGACGATTCTTGATGTATTTCAAGACGCTACTCCAAAGGCAACTCCTTTAATGACCCTATTTAAAACAGGAACAGCGAAGGGAACAGTTGATCAATGGGTAGAAGATTATCAGGCTCGTTCTACAAGCGAAACGGGTGTAGCTGAAGGTGCAGACGCAACCTACGATGACTTGACACAGCCGGTAAGACGCACAAACCTAACCCAAATCATAACCAAAGGCGTTAAAGTCTCTGGTACAGAGAGGGCGGTTAGCGTGGTTGGGGGCCAAGATCCTCTTGCCTATCAAAAAGGTAAGAACTTGGTTGGGTTAAAACTAAAATGGGAAAACACCATTATTAACTCGACTGCTATAACATCAGGTGCTTCTGGAACAGCCGCAACAATGGTCGGTATTAACGCCGTTGTTACGTCTCACTACACCGCTCTAAGTTCTGGAACTTCCATCTCAGTTGCTGAAATTAACCGAGTGGTAAACGATGTGTTTACCGATGTTGGAATCGAGAATATGTTTGATTTGATTGTAGTGCCTATGGGTCTTAAACAAGGCATTTCCAATCTATCGACTGTTCTTACCCGATATCAAGAGTCAACTGACAAAACTTTGAACTTCCCAGTTCAGATTTGGGAGTCAGACGGTGGAGAACACCGGATTATTCCGCACGCAGACGTGGAGAACACCGCAGGAACTACGACAGCCCTCTTCTTGAGAGAAAGTGCTTGGCAGGTTGCCTACTTAACAGGCAGGTCGCCATTCTTTAAGCCAATAGCCACACAGGGAGATAACGACAAGGGTGAGTGGATTTCTGAAGGAACTCTCCGCTTCTTGGCGGAAAGATCAAACGCAAAGCGAACCGGATTCAACCAGAACGGTTAGCGTTTAAACCTTGAGAGGGCGGCAAGCCCCTCTTCAGGGGAAAGGCAAGAAATGTTTGAACCTAGAAAATACTTAATCACAACTAAATGGACAAACGACTTAGCAAATGAAGTTGTCAGAGTCGCACGGGGGCGTGGAGGCCCGGACGCTAGAGTGGAAACAGAAGAGGACTGGGTAGTGGTAGGCAGACTTTTAGATTTATGCGCTAAGTATTTTCCTAAAGAAGTACGGGAAGTCTTGAGATTAAACAAGGCTATCGCCCTTCATCAGAAAAATAAATTCGGCCTCCTTGAAGACCCGCAGACTAAAAAAGGCGGTATGGCACAGATAAGACAAACAGGACAATGGCCTTTCGAGTTTGAAGTTTTAATGAGGGTTATCTGGCCCAATCAGAAGTTTAACAAAGCATTTAATAGAAAGTTAATGGAAAGGTTTACAGCATTAAAAACTGCTGAAAAGATTTAAACTACTATGGCAAGCAAAATAGCTTTAAGTATAATCGCAAAGAACGAAGAAAAAACAATAGCTCAAACAATTACCAGCGTCATACCAGAAGTGGACGCTGTTTTCGTTTTAGATACAGGGTCAAAAGATAAAACAGTAAAGATAGCACGCTCCCTAGGGGCTAGGGTTGACGAAGTGGGGGATAGATTCCTCGAAACAGTAACGAAAGAAGACGAAAAGTGGGTAAAAGACTATTTAGGGCCTAATTCTTTTCTTAAAGCCGGAGATAAGATATTCAACTTCTCCGAGGCTAGAAACTACGGCCTTTCACTCATTTCAAGAGACTACGCATGGGTTCTCTGGTTGGACGGGGACGATGTCTTTAAAGGCAAGGATAATCTAAGGAAAATTGTCGAAAAAGCCGATGCGGAAGGGGTAGATAGTCTATTTATGACTTATTTCTATAATTGTGAGTTTAACCCGGACGGATCGGTTAAGAGAGTAATTCTGCAACACAAGAAAGAGAGGTTGTTTAGAAATAACGGGGCGTTTAAATGGGTGGCGAGGATACACGAGAATATCGTTCCGCAACGACCGGTAAATAGAGCGGAATGCAACAATGCCTATAACGTACATCTACAGAATCGGGAGGAAGTAACACAGGCAATCCACAGGAATATAAAAAACTTAGAGTACGAAGTTTGTAAAACAGACGGTGAAGACCCAAGACCTATTTATTATCTAGCCAAATCTTATGTTGACCTCCAAGACCCAAAGTACCTTCCGGATGCCCTGAGACTTTTAAAGGGTTATCACAAAGGTAGCGGCTGGGCTGAGGAACGTGGGGAGGCGTGGGAGTATGTCGCCACCATTCATCAGAGACTGGGAAATTACAACAACGCCATCAAAGCCTGTTTCAACGCCTTGATAGAAGACCCGACATATCCTAATTTCTATGTCAACTTAGCTCATATCTATTTATCTATCGGTAACTGGCAGAAGGCGTTATTTTGGGTCAAGCTTGCCGCTCAGGTGGAACAGCCAAACACGACTTTAATCGTCAACCAAATTGACTTAATGACCAAGAGTTTGGAGATAATCTATAAAGCCTCCCTTAATTTGAATCAATTAGACCAAGCGTGGGCGGCGATGCATAAACTTCTTGAGATGTGGCCTGACGATGAAGGTGCTAAAAAGGAATGGGCTTTAGTTGATGAACTTAAAAAAGAAAAAGAATTAACGGTCAAAGCGGTTGATATTGCCAGGTATTTAAAGAACACAGGCCAAGACGAAAAGATAAAACTTTTAATCCAATCCCTACCCCAAGAAGTAGCGAGCAACCAGATAATAACTAGAATGTATCAACAAGTGTGTCCGGCAAGGAAACACGAAGACAACGAAATATCTATCTTTTTAGGCCCGACATTTGAAGTATGGGGGCCAAAGACCATAGAAGAGCGAGGTTCGGGCGGATCAGAAGAAGCAGTTTACCGATTGAGCAAGGAACTTACCCAAATAGGCTATAAAGTTACAGTTTACGCCAATCCAGGTGTTGAACACGGGATAAATGACGGCGTTGATTATAAAAACTACTACGAAATGAACTGGCAGGACGAATTTAACATTCTAATCACTTGGCGACAACCGGCGTTGCTTGACGAGAATATCAAGTCTAAAAGACACTATTTATGGCTTCACGACGTGCCGAATATCAAAGAGTTTACCCAAAATAGAGTAGAAAATGTAGATAAAGTGATTGCCCTGTCTCGTTTCCACGCAAGTCTATTAGAACCGACAGAAATGGAAGGGGAAGTTTATGGTGTAGTGCCTGAGAAACTTTTAATTTCTCGGAATGGAGTATCTATATGAGAAACAACAAACAATGTGTCTGGTCGTCCTCCTATGACCGTGGCTTACAATATCTACTTAATATGTGGCCTGATGTCTTAAAAGAAGTCCCTGATGCTAAGTTAATTATAACGTACGGCTGGAATTTGTTTGACGCCATATTCGAGCAGGGAAAGCCGGCATATAATCCCGAAAGACTTGCTTGGAAGGAAAAGATAAACGAAGCGATGAAACAGCCTGGAATTACTCATTTAGGCCGTATAGGACAACAAGAAATGGTCAAATTACTCGAAAATAGCGGTTTATTTACATACCCAACCAATTTTGATGAGATATCCTGCATATCGGCGATGAAAGCCCAAATATACGGCGCAATTCCTGTAACTATGAGTAAAGCAGCCCTAAAAGAGACAGTTTTATACGGAACTAAGCTTTTTGGGGATATAAACGACCCGAAAGTGTTTAAGACCTATGTTAAAGATTTAATAGGGTGGTTAAAAGACGACCAAAGGCAGGAAGCGACACGTAAAATAATGATGCCACAAGCAAAGAAGGCTTTTTCGTGGCGTGGGGTGGCTGAAAGTTGGGATGCAGAGTTTAAAAGCCCTAAAGTGTATAGCGATCAATGGGGACAAGAGATGTTTAATAATTTACCAAAGGAGTTACAAAAAGATGAATACAAGCCTTACAACCTATAGACGCTACCTTACCCGTAAAGACGAGTGTATAAAAGCGTATAAATTTATCAACGCCGCTTCTAAACTTGTAGATAACCCTGAAGTCAAGGCAGACGCTGAATTAGCGTATATGCAGGTAGCCCATATTTACGATTCGGCAATCTATAAAAAGTTCTATGGAGAAAACCTAGACGAGATACCAATGCCGGAAGGCGATGTCTTTGATGACCGAGTTTATGCCGACAGGTTAAGGTGGGTTAAACCGCTTCTAATTAAACAAAAGGCTAAGACAGTTCTTGATCTAGGCTGTTCGGAAGGTTCTTACTCCCTAAATATAGCCCGTGCAGGTTTTAACGTAACAGGAGTTAATCTATTCAAGAGTTCGATCGAGATTGCTAAGGAAAGAGCTAAGAAATTCGGGTTAGAAAAACAGACAAACTTTGTTAATGCGGACATTTATGACTTTAAAGGTAAATTTGACGCTGTTTTACTCTTTGAAGTAATAGAACACGTCCGGGACGACAAGGAAATGATTAAACACTTAATGTCGCTTACTAACGAGAATGGTATTTGCTACATTTCTACTCCAGACGGCGTTGCTGACGAAAGAGCAAGCGGTTCAACTATGATGTCCAGGGCTTTAAGGGGACACGTCAGGGCTTATACCGAGAAAACCCTTCGAGAACTCCTAAAAGACTACGAAATAGTCGATTTCTACAAATCTACTACAGATTCAATCAAATTATTACAAATTGCGTTTAAAAGAAAATGAAAAAGATTTTGGTAACTGGTGGCGCAGGGTTTATAGGTTCTCATTGTGTCGATAACCTCAAAGACAAAGGCTTTGACGTAGTTATATTCGATCATTACGGCAAGAAACCCTATAGAGACGACATAGAGGTATTTCTAGGGGATTGTAGGGACTTCACAGCCGTTTCAGAGGCCGTATCTAAGGTAGATGGGGTAATTCACCTTGCGGGCGTTCTAGGCACACAGGAGACCATAGAAGAGCCTATCCCATCTGTAGAAACAAACATAATCGGGAGTATAAACGTCTTTAAAGCGATACGTCATTACGGGTTAAAAGGAGTTTATATCGCAGTAGGCAACCATTGGATGAACAACTCTTATTCGATTACCAAAACAACCGGTGAGAGGTTTGCTTTGATGTTTAACAAGGAACTTGGAACTAAAATTGCGGTTGTTAGAGGATTAAATGCGTATGGACCAAGACAAAAGGGTAAGCCAGTCAGGAAAATCATTCCTAATTGTATCCTTCCGGCTCTGAAAGACGAGGGGATAACAATTTATGGCGATGGCCTACAAATAATGGACTTTATTTATGTCAAAGATATAGCCGAGGTTCTAGTTAGAGCATTAACCGAAGAACACGGGGTTTACGACAAGATATTTGAGGCTGGTTCGGGCAATAAGACCACAATTAAAGAGATAGCTGAGACAGTTATTAAATTAGTTGGAAAAGGCAGTATCAAGTACGTTCCTATGCGTCCGGGTGAGCCGGAACACGCAGTTGTGTTAGGAAACCCCGAAACGCTTAAACCATTAGGTGAGTTTAATTTTACAACTCTTGAAGATGGCTTAAAGGAAACCATAAAATATTATGAAACCATTGAAAATACTGATTAACTACGATTACGCTTCTCTACCTCTTTTATGTGCTGAGATGTTTGAGTTTGCCCTAAGAAAACGTGATGATGTTGAAGTTTACAGAGCAGGTCAACTAGACCCAAGCAAAGCCGATTTAGTTTTCAACACCCTTCCCGGTGATAGTTGGTCAAGCGGTCCTCTTACCGCATGGTGGGATATTGAATCTTGTAACTACAACAGACCAGATCAATTCGGATCAGACTTAGTTTTAGCCCCTTATCACATACCGGATGACGTTTACCCTAAAGGAAAAACTTATCTCTTTCCCTTCGGTACTGATTTAGACTATTGGCACGCTTGCCCTGAGCTAACAAAGTACGATGTCGGTTTTGTCGGCAGGGAGGATTTAGACAGGGTAAAAAGGGTTAAATGGTTGGATTTCCTTCAAGACCACGTTAATTTGCTAAGAACAAACGGCATACCAAGAGGCGAGGAAATGTCTAAACTCTTATCCCAAGCCAAGATTATTCTTCAGATTACAGGAGATGCCAAGGGTGGGGTAATGGAGACACGCTTCTTTGAGTGCGGATCAATAGGTTTGTTGGCTCACGATATTACGCATACGAATAAAGAAGATATGGAATGGGCGGCAGTTCCCGATTATCACTTTATAGCTTATAAAGACGAAAAAGAAATGGTCGAGAAAATCTGGAATGTCCTTGAGAACGGAGATACACGAATAGAAATGAAAACCCGGGCTATTAAGAATATAGAACGCAACCATACTTACGATGTCAGGGCAAGGCAACTTCTCGAACAGATAGGTTATTTAAAAGGGAAAGGTTTGCCGGATTATCATAAGAAACTACCAAAATGGCAAGATTAAATGTTGGGGCGGGTTCAAGACTATTAGAAGGGTTTACCAATCAAGACGTTCAACCACTTGAAGGTATAGACTTAGTATGTGAGATGTTTGACCTTCCTAAACACGTTAAAGACTGCGAAGAGATTGCGGCATTTCACATCTTAGAGCATTTTCCTGTCAATAAGACAGTGGAAGTATTGAAATTATGGCTCTCGTTACTTAAAAAAGGCGGGAAGTTAAGTATAGAAGTACCAAACTTCCGCTACCACGCCCAACTTTGCCTAACAGGTTCAGAAGAACAGGCTATCTTCTATTGTTTCGGGGGGCAGGTTGATAAGTGGGACTTTCATTACACAAGTTTTACGCCGGATATTCTTAAAAAGAAACTATTTGAGGCAGGATTTAGAAACATTGAAATAAGGGAGGAGTCGTCTGTAATAGCGACAGCTTATAAATGAAATTCGGAGCGTTTGCGCCATCATACAATAGCGAAAAGTTTATTGTGCCTTTCCTAAAGATGCTAACTAGGTTTGTTGATCGTGTGGTTATCTTGCAGGGGTCAGAACCTTGGGAAGATTACGCTAGACAGTTTGATTATGGTTCAGGGCCAGATAAGTCAGAGGAATTGGCAAGAACCTTTGAAAAGGTCGAAGTATATCCTGCGTGTCAAAACTATTCCGACTATAATTTATACAATCAAGGTGTCGACCTCCTTTCAGATTGCGACTACATACTTAGGTTAGATACCGATATGTTTCTAACCCCAAAAGATTTTAAGAGGCTATTAAAGTTTATCGAAGAGAACCCATACGATTGCTACAGAGTGGATTTCAATAAGTGTTCGATAGAGTACCAAGATTCTAAACCAATAAGAGGGGTAGCAGTAGAAAACGATCCGATTGCGATTAAAAAGGGTATTCGTTTTCATAACTACTTAGACGCAACAGGTACTAGGTATATTATTGATTGGCCGGATTGGTCTTTACACCACTTCCGAGGCGAGAAACTATCAACAAAGCCATTTAATCCGCCTAAAGAGCTAAAGGAGTATTTTAAATGAAAATCTTATTCGTTCACGAACTACCGATAGAAATGTTTGTTTACTGGCAAGACGGATTGGCTGCCGCTTTGGCGGAGATTTCAAATGAACACGAAGTTATCCCGATTTCAGCTACCGATACGCAAGTACCTATGGCCGACTTTGTTATTGCTTGGGGAGGCGCTACATCCAGACCGGTTCACCTAGCCTTACAATGCCCTTTTAAGAAGGCCCTTTTATATGGGGGAGGTATATTAAACCACGAAAACACCAAAAAGTTTGATGTTGTCTTTGTTGAGAATACCTATAACTTTGAAGAACTAGAACACCCGAATAAACATATTGCCTTTGGGACTAATACAGATTTATTCGTTCCAATGAGCCAGCCTAAAGTTTGGGATTATGTATATCCTACCGCTTTTTCAAAATATAAGAACCATAAGAAGTTTATCGAGCTTTCTAAAGGCAAGAAAGCTTTATGGGTTGGTCAAATACAACCAAACGAAATAGATATTTACAATGAAGTCTTTGAAGCGGGAGTACAAACGATGTCTTGGGTTCCCTATAGCGTACTCCCGTATATTATAAATGCCTCAAAAGAAGTTTTATTAACTCCTGTTAAGTTTGGGGGGTGCGAGAGGGCGGTTTTAGAGGCGGCGGCTTGTAATGTTCCTGTAAGAATAGAGACGGATTGCCCGAAGGTAAATAGTTTTGCCAATATCAAGAACAGAGCAGATGTTTTAAATGGGTTTACTCATTACGACTACGCAAGACAAATAATGGAAGGATTAATCTCGTGCTTAGCGTAATAACGTGTAGTAACAGGCCGGATAAACTAAAACTAGCTCAAGATAGCCTAAGTAAACAGACATATAAAAATTGGGAATGGATTGTAGTGTCCCCAGTAGATCCAAAAGTGGGTAAATGGGTGAAAGACCCCCCAAAAGGTAAAAACGATCTTTATTGTTTGAATAAGGCGGTAAACGCCGGTATAAAGGCTAGTACGGGTGATTTATTGGTTTTATTGCAGGATTCTATCTGGATTCCACCCGATGCGCTAGAAAAGTTTGCCTTTCACTTTAAAACCAATCCAGAAGCGTTTGTAAGCGGTGTGGGCGACCAATATGACAGGTTAGATGAAAATGGTAAGCCTTATCATAAGGTTTGGCTCGACCCACGAAAGAGAAGCGATATGGGAAGTTACTACGAATGTTTGCCACAGGACTGGGAGACAAATTTCTGCTCACTTCCGAGAAAAGCAATTTATGACGTTGGCGGTTGGGATGAAGAAATGGACATATACTACGCTTGGGATAATGTTGCTGTAGCAATAAGATTGGTTCAGTTTGGGTATAAACCATACTTGGATCAAACAAACGAGTCTTTTACCTTAAAACACGGCAGAAGTGCCGATTGGGACGAGAATGTCTGGTCTAACCACGATATAGCGGGATTTCTAAAGACTAGACCGATAAAACTTGAGTATTTAGGCTAGAAATGGTAAAATTAGCTTAATTAAATAGGTCGTTTTAGCTTAGAAAAGCAGAAAGGCCCACATATCTTAAAAAGAGTGTGGGTTTATTTAATGGAAAAACCAGATGTTTTATTAGAAAGCCCCGAACTTTTATCCGATGACTCTATCGTCAAAGCGGCAGAGTTTTTTGGGCTTAATGATCGGGTAAAAAGATACGAAAATAAAGAAGCTTTAAGTGAAGTTATCGAATGGGCGAAGAAGAAAACAGGTTCGGACGAGATTATAGACATTTTATTACACATAAGAAGCGTTGAGAGAACTTTCAGGGGCGGTGAACCAAACGAAGACCGCTTAAATAAAATTAGAAGGTTTGCTCTTTTAGATATAGACCAAGAGAAGTTAAACAAGGAGAAAGAACTTTTAGTGGGTTAATATGCCAAGTCTAATAGGAATCGTCCATAGAATAATACCGGGGACAGGTGTTTCAATAACTCCCTCAGACGGTCAGGGAGACGTAACCATTTCTTTTACAGGGGCATTAAGTGATTACGTCTTAAAAGCAGGGGATTCAATGTTAGGGAACTTAGATATGACCCTAAACGAGATAGTCAACTTTAAAACCGAGAATATAGGAACTCTCCCGGCAGCAGGAAACAAAGGACGAATAGTTTATTTAACGACTGACGACCATATTTATTTAGATACGGGTGCTTAAAGGTGGTGATTTTATGAAAGTTAATTGCATCGAATGCGGACACGAACAGGAAGTAGAAAAAGAAAAAGGTTGGAACTGCCAAGAATGCAGGGCTTGGAACAAGTTTGAAGTATTAGAAGAAGAACCAAAGAAAGGTAAAAAATGGCTAGATTAAAAACGACAAGAACGGCCAACAAGCAACTGGACAAGTTGGCGTTAGACACACCTTATAAATCGGCTGATGAGCTTGTAACCGACCTAGTTTACAAATTTATGGTGGATCGGTTGACAGCAGGTGATGTAGATACGGCTAAGAAACAAATCGAGAAGATACAAAACGATATTAACAATAAAAGACAAGCGATACTTAATGAACTTAGAGAGGAAGTGAAATAAATGGCAGCAGGGTTTAAGAAGATTCTTATAGAAGGTGATGCGGCGGCTCTTTCAACAGCTACGCCAGCGTTGGTAGGGACTACTACAGCCCCAGGAAGTGCTACGGACGCTTCAAAAAGCGACCACGTTCACGAAATGGGTGTTGGTGCAATAGATAACGCTAATCAGTTTGGTGCAGGAGTAGTAGATGCGGCAGCAATAGCTACAGATGCAGTTGACTCGGCAGAAATTAAAGCAGATGCGGTTGCAGCAGCAGAAATAAGCGACACAGCAACAGATATTACTTTCGCTCAGGTGATTTTGAAACCAGCAGCAAGTGGAACTGGGACAGGTGAAGGAACGATTTATTACGACAGTGATGACGACCACGCTTACATCTATACCGGAACCTAGAAATGAGAAAAGTTGACAAGCTGGAGAAAATTCATAACGAGTTAGTAAAGGCGATAGTCAAGAATATGTCTAAATATGAAATTGGCTTGAGTGAGGTTATCTTGGCGATTGAATTGATTAAAACGGATTTATTGAGCCAGAAACACACCCAGGTCTATAAAGGTAAATAATGGCAGCAGGATTTAAGAAGATACTGATTGACGGGGACTCGGTTAGTTTAACCGCATCTCCGGCGGCAGATCATAGCGCAAGCGGGCTTTTGATAAGTCTGGCGGCAACACAAACAACCAACTTCGGTGATGTCGGTTATATTGCCTCAACCGGAAAAGTAACCCTTATAGACGCAGACGCTATCGCCAGTATGTCGGGTTTAGTTATGTGTGCCGATGCCCAAATAGTTGCCGATGCAACAGGAAATTGGCTGCTTTTAGGAGTAGCAAGAGATGACACTTGGGCTTGGACAGTCGGAGGACTAATTTATGGAACTGTAACGGGGACAACTGGAAATACACTATCCCAAACCGCCCCTACGGGAACTGATGATACTGTACAAATCTTAGGAGTGGCTACGCATCAAGATCGCTTACTTTTCTCGCCACAACTTGTCCAAGTAGAACATACGTAAAATTATGAAAAGATGTCCAACATGTAATAAAACTAAAACTATAGAATGTTTTTTTAGGGATAGCAGCCGAAGCGATGGGTATGAGGGAGTATGTAAAGACTGCCGTAAGGTTCTAAGAGTTGGTGACGCAAAAATATATTACTTAAAAAACAAAGATAGGATTAAAAAAAGAGTTCATGGTTACTACTTATTGAATAAGGACAAGATATTGACCTCCCAGAAAATATATTATGAGAATAACAAAGAAAAAGTATTAGAAGTTAATAAGTTATGGAGAGAAAATAACAAAGATAGGAAAGCTTTAATGGACAAACTATACGTAGAAAGTAATTCGGAAAAGGTTAAGCGTTATAAAAGCGACTGGGATAAAAAATGGCGAGCAAATAATAAAGGAATAAAAAACGCTAATACAGCTAAAAGGCATGCCGCTTTAATGAGAAGAACTCCTAATTATGCAGATTTAACCCAGATAAAACAATTTTATACAGAAGCAGAAAGATTAACAAAAGAAACAGGGGTACCTTATCATGTTGACCATATAATTCCGTTGCAAGGATTAATAGTTTGTGGGTTCCACCACGAAAATAACTTAAGGATTGTGACAGCAAAAGAGAATATGAGTAAAGGAAATAGATTTTTTCCTGTAATAAACACCTAGATATGAATAAATTACTAATAATTATTAAAAGAAAGGAAAAATTATGGCACTATTCACAGCACTAGCAGCAAATGTAGTTGACCCAGTACAGATAAGTGATTCTATTACAACTTATTACACCGCCCCAGCAACAGCAGGGGGGTATGCGGAAATCGTTGAACTAAGTGTAGCGAATGACACTACGACAGCAATTACTTTCTCTCTTTATTATGTCCCTTCTGGGGGTTCGTACGGGGATGACAATATAATCGTCAAGAACCAAACTTTGGCGTCAGGGGATGCTTTTAGTGTTACTAAATTATTAGGACACATTCATCTCGAACCGTCAGGTTTGATAAGGGGAATTGCATCTGTAGCAAGCCAAGCCACGCTTAAAATTACAGCGTTTGAGTATAGTTAGGAGAAATTATGCCACTAACAACAAAAGCATTTGCACCATTAGCAAATAATACTTACAGGTGTATGTATGTCGTAAATAGCAAATTATATGTTATTGATATTCCTATAGGGAAAGACGAGATAGTTGAACTGGAAAAAATCTTAGAAGAACAATATCGGGTTATTAATGATACAGCTATGAAAGGAATAGTATGAGTATCAAGCTATTAAAAAGCAGGGGTTCACCGCCCTGGGGTTGTACTATAAATGGGAGTGTCGGTATTTATTATACGGTTCAGCCTACTGGTAATTTTGTAGTGAGATTTTTTACCCCTAATACCCAAACAGAGCTTGCTAAGACGATGGTTATAGCCACCAATACTTACGTTCATTTATCAACCGATTCAGCCAATGGGGTTACTTCCGCAGCCGCAACTGACCAAGCTACCCTTAATACGCTACTTAATGAGATGAAAGCCGATTACAACACCCATAGAGCAGACGTTACTTATCATAGTGCTGCCGACTCTACAAATGCGGTAACTTCGGCAGACGCTACAAACGAGGCAACATCAATAACTTTAGTGAACGAGATTAAGGCAGATTATAATGCCCATAGAATTTTAAGAACCGCCCACTTATATCCTGAAGTATCTCACCCAGTTGGCCGAGTAGATGCTACCACTATGGATACAGCAAGATATTTAGCGAATGACTTGAAGGCTGCTTATAATCTTCACTTACCAGGCAGAATCCTTTATTTTACGCTTGGCGGTATTATGCCTGGAACTTATGATATTGGGTTTAGAAGTTTAGGCACTATTAGTGTAATAGCAGAAGATGTAGTAATTACTCCTGGAGTTCCCGTAGAGGTTAGTTTCGCTGGATTACTTTATCCAGGAGACAACAATAATTCCGACAATATCAATTCCGCAGACACAGGTATAGAAAACCAAGTTGGAGCCTTAATGCCTGTAGGAGCTTGTTCAGGGTACGCTGGCGATTGGTTAATGCCTGACCCTACAACTTTCGGAGACTGGACAGCAATCCCAACCGCAAGAAGGAAGACGTATTAAATGAATGGCAAATATAAAGATAGCATATTGGAAGAAAACAAAGTTAGTATTAGTATCAGATGAAACCAAATCATTAACGATTGCTTATTGGCCTAAAGTTGAGTTGGTTTTGATAACGGCTGTCGCTGGTTCAAGCATAAAGAAGTTTATGGGTGTGGCTCAAGCCTCGTTAAAGAAAGTATCCTCTGTAGCAATAGCTAGTGTAAAGAAAATCGAAGGGGTGAGTAATGTTTCTTAAAATACTTGCTTGTAAATAGTTATTTGTGATATAATTAGGTTAATAATTTGAGAAAGCGCCTAGAAAGGCGTGGTCAAACACAAATTCTGAATGAGTTTGTGTTTTTTTAGTTCTTTAAAAGCTAACGGGTTAAACCATTTTCAAGAAGACACCGATCGTAATTGGTTCTGTGTGCCTTTGCTTCGCCGGCACAATGTCGCCTAGTAGTAGTGGGAATTATATAAAGGAAAATAAGAATAAAAAGAAGCGTAGAGATAATAATTGCAAGAATCAATTTTTGAAAAGTAGTCATTTTAATAATTTAATTAGTTAGTAGAATATAATATAAATAGTAGAATAGTTATTACAACCCCTAAAATTAGGGCTTTAATAAGAACAGATAATTGATGTTTAGCAAATTTTATTATCATTACAAGTTAATTATACATCGAGGAGTCAAATAATATGGCATCACTTTTTGAGAAATGGCGCTATGGATTAGGAAAAGAAGTGTCAATGTTGGGAACTGCTGCACAGATTCCTTTCACGGGTGTTAAATTACCAGAATATGGTATATCAGAATGGATACAAGGTAAACCTGCACAAGCAGCAACCCCTCAAGTTCAAGGAACGTTGGATTACAATGCTAACCTACAGCCAGCAGCAAACGCAACCGCAGCTACAGCTACTGTTGGAACAGGTGGTTTTAACCGACAATCTTATTTAGATCAAATAGACGCAGATTACGCTGCAAATCTTCAAGCTCTCGGAAACCAAGAAAGTGAGACTAGGGCGGGTGCTGCAGCTACACAAGGGGAAATGGCTACTGGATATGCTCAAGCAGAACAGCAAGTGGAAGGTTTAAGAGGTAAGACACTTGGAACTTTAGGTCAAGCTGCAACAGACGTAGGAACGACTTCTACTTCAGCCCAAGCAGACGCAAGACGGGCTTATCAGGAATTAGCTCAAAAGAATATGGCTCAACTTTCTGCTCAGGGGATTTCTTCTTCTAGTGCGGCAGAAGCGATGCAAGAAGGTTTATCTACAGCAACATTTAACGCTCTTAATCAAATTATAACTAATAGGGATACATCTCTTCAGACAATAACAAAAGAAAAAGCCAATGTTGAGGAATACTATAACCAACAGGTTACCAATCTAAAGACAGGTTTAAGACAGGCGCAGGATCAGATTAGTCTTCAATTAACGGCAGCGTTACATAGGATTGAGGAAGCACGGACTGGGGCTAGTACTCAAAAGATGGCTGCCAGAAATAGCGTAATACAACAAGCACAAGCGGCGGCTTACTCTGCAAGCCAGACAGCAAGTTCACAACAACAATACCTAGACGCTTGGGCGCAGGGGAAGCAAGCCTTTAACGATACTTTATATACCATATTGGCAGATACAGGTAAGTATCAGACAATCAATGTAAACGATGTCCTAACTAATCTTAAAAATGCCAATTCTGAGTTAGTACAAAAAGGCTACTCAGGAATAGATATTGCCAAATCAGTAGAGAGCCTAAGTCAAAACACAATGTCCTCAACATCCTTACCAAAAGTGTATTACAAAAACCAATCACAGAAATACGATGAGTTTGGCAATCCAATTTAAATATGTATGAGCGTATGGGACGATTTAAGAAACAGAATAACCAGTAACCTTTCATTTGCGGTTAAACAACCCGCACAATTCGCTCGTGGTGTAAGTTTAGGAGTTCAACAAGTTAGCCCGAAAATTCCTTCTCGATTCAATATACCCGCACAACTTAACGCTACTAGACAAATCGCTACGCCAGTTCTACAAAACTATATGAAGTGGAACGAGAAGTTTAAACCTACCACAATGCCGGTAATCTCCGCAGCTAAAACCGCAGGAAGCGAGTATTGGAAGAACATTCAACAGACCGCAAATATCGCTAGAAACAGACCAGTCACGCCTTGGAATGTTGCTAAAACAATGGGTGCTGCTGCTATGACTGGGTTTAACCTTCCTTTTCAATTTGTAACAAAAGACGTAGAAAATATGGTGGAAAGAACACCGCTTAAATTCGCAAGGGTAAAAACTCCTGTAGGTACACTTTCTGCTTCAGGCGTGGCAGGGTTTGGTGCGGTTATGGCTATGCCTATGGGTAGTCCGGAGAGGTTCGCTAAGATAGCCAAATTTACCGATGTAAATAAAATCGCAACTGAACTTCGAGGTTTAAAGATTGCAGAAAAAGAAATACCTGCTTTATCTAAGAAACTTGTAAATATAAAGAATATAGATGAAGTAACTAATGTAATTAAAGGACATTTAGATCAACTAAAGGGTATTATTACCGATCCAGCACAAGTACAAGAAATAAGAACCAGTATTGCCGAAGGACAAAACATATTACGATCAGGAACTTTTAATGGGAGAAAATTATCTACAGAAGAACTAATTCCTGTCCGCAAATCTGTAGAAAATAGTTTAGCAAAGATTGGGGAAAGTAGATTTAAAAAACCTACAGGCTACTCGATTCAAGATGTAACTCCCGAAGGATATGGTCCAACCCAAGCTACTAAAGGGGTAGAGAAGTATAAATGGTTTAACCAGCAAGATAAGATTTTTGTTCCAGCCGAAAACGCTAAGTCAGCTCCTATTGAGGGATTAGATACATTTGTTCATAAAGATCCTATGGGGGGTGGCTGGAAAGTTACAGAAGCAAAAAGCGGGGGGGCGATGTCAGAAGCATTCAAAACCCAAAAAGAAGCAATAGCTAATGCCACTTCTAGGTTACAAGCGTTTAAAAAAGCAGGTAATGATATAAATGCCCACATTGAAAAAGTATCTCGTTATAATTCACCTTCAGGAGTAGAGGGAGGGGTAGCAACAACAGCTAAAAAGGTAGAAACCTTACTTGATGAGGCGACAGCTTTACGACAAGCTAGGCAAGGCACGGGAGCTTTCAAAGGTGGAGAAGTTTACGAACAGGACCTTGGGAGAATAGGAACTAGACAAGTGTTGGTTCAAGGTAAGGATGCGGAAGGTAACATTTTAGGTTGGTACTTGCCTGATAAAAAGAGTGCCGATATACTAGGACAAAAGACAGGATTTTTACAACCTGCTAAGTTCACAACTAGCGAGTTACAACCATCTACAACGCCCACAGCAAAAATTAAAACTGCAATAAACTGGATGTTTCCAGAGAAACCTGTTAGCGGGAAACTTACACAAGCCCCTGAAGAAAGCATTAATTTAATAAAAGAAGCGGTTGCAAAGAATGATATACCTGCCGCTAAATCTCTTTATAAAGATATTGGAAAGGAATACCAACTACCAAAGTTCGACCAACTACAAAACGAAGTGGGTTTAGAATACGAACAAACTTTAATAGAAACATACCCACGCAGGTTTGATGCGGATGTTAAAAATGTTCTAAGAACGGATGGTTTAGGTTACAAAGAAATAAATAGACTACAGAATAAAGTGGAAATGGCATATAGACAACAAGATACGTTAGGTTCAGCTACTAAAGGGGTAGAGGGGAAGGGGTTAAAACTCCAACAACAAGTAGACGCTATAATTAGTAACCCTAATTTAACTGGTGGGCAAAAACAAGTACAAGTAGCTCCATTAACAAAACAATTAGATAAATTGAAACTTCCATATCATTCACCAAGTTATGGAGGGGTAGAGGGGGTTAGTAAGGGGGGCCGTTTGGGTCGTAAATTAACCCAACCGGCTGACTTAGCCACCATAAAAGCCAAATCGCTAGAGCAAGTAGTGTCAGAGCAACTACCCACGGGTGGTGGTCAAGCAGGTAATCCAACAGTTTCTTCATCTAGTGAGATTATAACAGACCCCGTCAATAAAATTATCGAAGCGTTAAAGGGGGCTAAACCACTTGTAGGCGAACAAGGAAAATTATATTCAGCCGAAAGAGCAAAAAGAGTGGCAAGAGTAGTTTCTGTTGGTAAGAAACTACCTGGAGAAGCGGGTTTTTATGCACAACTTGGTCAATTAAAAGGGCAACTTCCAAAAGTTGAATTTGAAAGTATAAAAAAGCAATTTAGACAAGAGGATTTAAACGCTTTATATCAAAAGGTTGAAGATTATAATTTAATGCAACCGTTTGAAAAGATTACTGCTAAAACTGGTTTATCTAAGTTACTAGGTGCTGAAGGTGGTTCCCTTCCTACTTCGGGGGAATTAAAGTTATTAGGTGAGATTTTTCCACCGGAATTTGTCCAGGCGGTTTTAGACAATAGATCAACTACCCAAAAATTATTTACAAATGCGGTGGATGCTTTAAATATACCTAGATCGTTAATGACTAGTTTCGATTATTCGGCAGGGTTAAGACAGGCAATTTTTGCTGCTCCTCGACATCCCATACGATTTGCACAGGCGTTTATGGGACAATTTAGACAATCATTTAGTGAAAAAATCTTTCAGGCAGGACAACAAGCTATTAAAGAAAATCCTAACTATCTTCTAGCGAGAGGAAGATTAGCTTTAACTGATACTGGTAAATTTATAGGAGGAAGGGAAGAAGCATTTGCATCAAACTTAGCGGAGAAAATACCTTTGTTTGGGCGAGTAGTTAAAGCTTCTGAAAGAGCCTATATCGGAATGTTAAATAAATTCAGAATGGATTTGTTTAGTGACATGGTAAACAATTCTAAAAAGTTAGGGGTTGCAATAGACGAGAAATTCCTTGATGACGCAGCAGGATTGATAAATAATATGACTGGACGTGGAGAGTTACCGAGTAAACTTAAAGGGGCCGCCCCACTTCTAAATGGTGCTTTTTTCTCTCCTAGACTTATGGCTTCGAGATTAAATTTATTGAATCCTACTTATTATGTAGGTCTTAGCCCTGTTGTTAGAAAAGAGGCTCTACAGTCTCTATTCACCTTTACAGCAACGGGAATGACAGTCCTTGGTCTTGCCAAACTTGCAGGCGCTAGTGTAGGAGCTGATCCTAGAAGCGCTGACTTTGGAAAGGTTAAATACGGCAATACCAGATATGATATTTGGGGTGGCTTTCAACAGTATCCAAGAATGGCTGGACAACTACTTAGTGGGAAGCTTGTTTCTACCACTTCGGGTAAGATAACTACTCTTGGAGAGGGCTACAAACCTTTAAATAGATTTGATATTTTACAGAGATTTTTTGAATCAAAGACAGCCCCAGTCCCATCTTTTGTTCTTTCGTTACTAAAAGGTCAGAATAATGTTGGTGAGCCTTTTAACCTGCCAACAGAAGTAGTAAATAGAATGATACCTATGGTAATTGCTGATATGTATGACCTAGCCAAAGAAAAAGGAAGTCCTTTAGGGGGGTTACTTGCAACACCTGGAATTTTTGGGGTTGGTGTACAAACATACGGAAAGCAAATACCGACAAGAGGAAAAACCGCAGGAGGTAAGCCAAACATTCAATATAATGCTGTTCCTGGGTTAGGCGAGGATATTGTGAATACAATTACAGGTAAACAAGTATCCAATATACCTAAAGAACAATGGGAACCAATCGTTGCTAAGCACAATAAGGATATGATGGTTGATGAAATAAGGACAATTCAAAAACAAATACAAACTGGTGTCATAAAAAAAGAAGACGGAATGAAACGTATTCAAGAGTTGATGAATAAAATTTCAAGTGCTGTAGTAAAACCAGTCAACGCCTCAACAGGAACATCCGGAGGAATAAATGTCCCTATGTCAAAGATAGCCCGTACCCCGACTGTTAAACTAAAGCAAAAGAAGGGCAAAAAAGTTAAACTCGCCAAATGGAGAACGATTAAGGCTAAATCTATCTCATTTAAAGCAAAGAAAGTTAAAAAACCGAAAATTACAGCGTATAAGCTAAAAAAGTCTTTGACAGGCAAAGCTTAACTGTGGTAAAATTAGTGTATTCCAAGACAAGCATAATTAAATAACCAGAAAAAGGCTAGAAAGTCTTTAGCGGTTCACAAACTTAAATTTGTGAGCCTTTTTTTATTGTAGAAAGAAGGTGAATTAGATGGCACAAAAACTAATTAACTTATGGGCAGAAGATAACGCCAACATAATTGATGACGACACGACTGCTACTTTGACTCTTGAAAACAGTTCTACAGGAGCAGGGGTGTTAGGTCTTAACTCCTCAACAGGAGCGGGTGTGTACGCAAAGAACACCTTAACAGGACCGGCTATTATAGCCGAAAGGACAGCGACAGCAGGACCAACAATATCTCCTGTGGTAGCGATTCAATCAATCGTGTCAGGATGTTTCTTTGAGTTTAAAGGAGCGTTTGTCTCTACAGCTTCTCTATTGATTGGTTCACAATCAGGGGAAAAGTCTGATAACACAGCGTTTTATATTCCTGTGTTCCACGGATCAGAGAAAGTTAAAGGTTATATTCCTGTAATTAAGGGTCTAATTTAAGGAGCCATCAAATTTATGGCTGAAACCTTAAATGACATCCTTACAAGGATAGAAGCGGTTGCAGGTCAGTCCTTAGACGTAACAGAAGGCGATGACGACTTTAATTTAAGACGTTCCTATGTAAACAGAGCGCAACAGGATTGGGCTGAAAAGTATGACTGGCCGCAACTTTATACCGAGTATCTAGGTAATACTTCGCTTGGAACGGGAAATGCGACTATTACTTTGCCGTCTGATTTCAGGAAGTTGGCAGGGTATCCTAAGTTCTCGGATGAATTGAATACATATCAATATCCGGAGATCAACCCAACGGACAGAGATTTGTTTACAAGTTCCGATAAGTACGTTTACAAACTAGGTGATTTAAAGAACGGATATAACCTAATCGTTAATCCGGCTCCTTTAGTTAGCGGTGCGTCTATTTTTATACCTTATTATAGATTTCCTGCTTCGTTAGTAAGCGGATCAAATGTAAGTGAGTGTCCTAACTCGAATTATTTGGTTCAACAGGGACTTTATTATTACTTTTTAGCAAACGAAGACGCAAGGTTTCAAGACGCAAGAAGCGAGGCCGAACAGATTTTAGCCAATATGTTAGAAAGTAGCGAGGCAAGAGGAGCAGGATACGACAACAGCGTTCCGAATGTTGATGATAAAGCAGGTTTTAAATGGGGTAAAAGTTAAACTTTAATATGAAATTATGCCAGTTTTTAATTTACAAACATCAAAATATGTGCCACCTAAAGGAATATCCTTTTCTTGGGACAACTTCCGTGGGGGGCTTAATACATTACTTCGTCCGACTGAGTTAAAGCCGAACGAGTTAGCACAAGCAGATAATTTAATATTAGTAGGAGAGGGAATACCGACTAAAAGACCGGGAACGTCAAATTACTTTATGGGTGGTGAGACGGGAAGCGTCAACCTAGTCAAAGGAGTGTATTTCAAAGACGGCACAAACGAGCTTCTTTCGATTACGGGGGGATATGCAGCCAAGAAATCAGGCGGTTCATATTCTCCAATAGCAGGAGCTTCCTTTGCGTCAGGATATAACGCCCAATCGGTTGAAATTCAGAATAACGTCTATATCGTCAATGGAGTAGATAAGATCACGAAATACGCCGGAGGAGACTTAGTTAGGTTTAACCCTTTGTCAACGCCAGCAAACGTAGCGGCAACAATGGTATCAGGGGCGAGTATAAACCCGTCTAGGACGTATTCGTATCGAGTTACAGCCCTTTCACCGATAGGAGAAACGCTAGGAAGCACAAGAGCTTCAGTAGTATCAGGGCCACAAGACCTCTCGACTTCTCTTTTAAGGTTAAGTTGGGACGCTGTCTCAGCCGCAAGTGGTGACTTGATCGGTTATCAGATATACGGACGCAATTCGGGAGACGAAACCTTTTTGGCAAAGGTCAACAAAGATACGACTAAATGGGACGATACAGGGGATATAGAACCTAGTTTATTAACGGGAACGCCAAGTGCCGATACAACAGACGGGCCGATCTGTAAATACATTATTAAGTTCGGAGACAAACTTGTCTTAGGTGGTGTCGTAAATGAACCTTCAAGGGTGATGTGGTCAGGAGGAGGAGCAAATGTCGATAAGTTTCATTGGTCTTACGGCGGAGGATATGTCGATATAGCCAAAGATGACGGGGATCAGATAAGAGGACTTTACAGTTACCAGAATAACATAATCGTCTTTAAAGAAAGAAGTATCTGGCAGGTTACGTTGTCGGCAACAAGCGCAGGTTGGGTTTTACCAAGTGTCAAGCAAATCACGGCTTCGCACGGGTGCGTAAGTCACAGAACGATAAGGTCGGTAGAGAATGACATTTTCTTTCTTTCAAGAAACGGAGTCTATGTCTTAGGTTACGAGCCAAACATTATGGCTGATGTTCTAAGAACGAATGAACTCTCGGCAAAAATCAGGCCGACAATAGGAGGGATGAACGTTACTCAGATTGAGAACTCGTCAGCGATTTACTGGGACTATAAATACATCTTAACTTACCCGGCAAGTGGGGAAGGTGTAAATACCAAGATGATCGTGTACGACAGGGAGAGAACAGCTTGGATGGGGCCTTGGAATGTCGGTGCAAACGGATTTGAGCTTTATTACGACACAAATAATAACGAGAAACTTTTATACGGAGATACGGGGGACACTTATGTAACCGAGATGTCCAATTCGATTCGAGATGATAAGGACACAGCGATTGCAACCTTTTTAAGAACTAAAAAGGAAGATTTTAAGGATTGGAGTTTATTTAAACAGATAAAGGACGTATTTTTTAACTTTAGGAACGTATTAGGTAGCGTAGCGGTAAACATTAGGTTAGAAGGAAAAGCGGGAGAAACAACGACAGCCAAGAGCTTCACAGTTGAGTCTTCAACAGGAGCTAGTGGCTTTGGAACGGATCAATGGGGAACGGTCGAGTTTGGTCTTTCAAATAACATAGCTGGAAGTGCGCTAAACGAAATTATCAAGCAAAGCCAGTTATTAAAGACCGCTAGGGCAATACAGCTTGAGGTTCAGACCTCAAACCGAAATGACGTATATGAGTTAATAGGGATTCGTGCGGATGCTAGATTAAAGAGTTCAGGAGCAAGGCCGAGTCAATGGAGGGCTTAAATTATGGCACAAAATAAATTAAAATGGGCACCGACAGTAAACGCCTTTTCGACAACCTTAAATGGTGCAATTTCTGATACGGATACAACATTAACATTAAACTCTGTTACCGGATTACAGAATAAAGCTGGTATTTTAGTTATTGACCGACAGGACAGTTCTGGAAATGATACACCGACTAAAAGGGAATACATTTACTTTACCTCTATGTCTGTTGGTGGCAATTCGGTAACTTGTCCAAATGCTTCTCCTGATGGTCGTGGGCAAGGCGGATCAACTGCCCAATCCCATTCAGACGGAGCTAAGGTAGAGGCCATAATGGACGTAGATCAATGGAACGGGTTAGTAGATTCTTATGATGTTCAACACACGGACGCAGGTGGGCATGAAGCCATTACTTCTACTACGTTAGGATTGTCTTCTAACGCCTCAATCGCAGGTAATGTCTTTATTGCAAATAGAATGCAGTCTTTAGATGCTCTTATGTCAACGGCTTCGGTAGCGGGCAAACTTACTGTCGCTAATGCCGCTTTACTTTCGGTAGCTTCAATATCTGATAACGCAATTACAGGAAACTCTCTAGCCACAAATGCAATAACTCTTGGGTATGCTGAAAACCTCACACAAATAAATCCAGGTGCTGGTGCTAATACTCAATATGATATTTCTGGACTTACTACTACAGTAACAGTTCCAGCAGGAGGTAGAAGAATTAAAGTTACCGTCCAAGTGCCAGTAATAAGAACCGCAGCAACCGCCCCTATACAGGTTATTTTAGACATAAGGGAAGGGGAAACAATACTAGCTTCGATTTCAGTTTTGTCTTCCACCACAAACACGGGAAGTTTTGGAATAGTTACTTATTCGGCTATTCCAACAGCAGGTTCTCACACTTACAAAGCTAGTTGTTGGTGTTCTAGTGCGGGGGCGATATACATAGATGGGTCAACAACCACCCCGTCCTTTATTCTTGCAGAACTTATTTAGAAAGTAACTTATGACAGAACAAACAATCATACAACTGGGACTCGGTGGAGCAGCTTTAGGGATAGTCTTTTGGTTTATGCGTTGGATGTGCCAACATTTAGACAAGAATAATAAGACTTTGGATGATTTACAGAATGTTATAAAGAAAAACACCCAAGTTACAGATGAACTTGTAACTTATTTCAAAGCGTTGAACGGTAAGTTAATACCAAAGGAGTAATATGCTTAGTCGATGTTGGTCAGGTGATTGGAGAATTACACAAGGATTCTCATCTACCCACAATGGGCTAGACCTCGCAACTCCTAACGGGACTAATTTATATGCTCCCGAACTAGGGGTAATCCACGCCAATACTACAGTTCCTTCAAGAAATGGTGAGAAATACACTTGTTTTAGAAGTATAGACGGAGTGAGAAAGATTTTATACGTCCATATAGGCAGTTTTGAAGCTTCTGGAAGCGTTAAAGCAGGGCAACTAATCGCTAAATCGGACAATACGGGTTTGAGTACAGGCCCACACACTCATATCATCTATCGGGAAAACGATGTAGCCAAAGACCCGATGGCATATTTGGGAGGAGGTGCAGAAATGAACACGCCAGAAACAAATGAAATACTTTATAAATACATTCTAGGCAGACCCCAAGGAACGGCAGGAGACCCTGGTGCGGCAACTAACTTAAATAAACCTTTAGATGAAGTCTTATTGTTTATGTATAAAGGGCAAGAAGCCACCAATTTCAGGGCTTGGGTTGATTCGATGAGAACCGAATTTCCCAAACTTCAATCAACAATAGAACAACTTAAAACTTCCTTGTCGAACCAAGCTGCGGAAATAGAATCCCTTGAAAAAGAACTAGACCATTCTAATAAGGTTATTAACGAACAGGTAGTAAAAGTAGCCGAGTTAGAAGCTAAGGTGGTAGAACTATCCAACTTACCGCCTACAGTCTGTCCTGAGCCAACACAGAGCCTTGGTGAGCCTACATTCTCGTCAGTTTTAGAATCTATACGCTTACTAATTAAGAAATGGTTGGGGGTGAGTTAAATGAGTAGCCGATATTCCTTGAATGGTGTGGATTTAACAAAGGTACTAAAGAACGCAATTATCTTTTTAGCACCAGCACTTATCGTATTGGTTGCTAGTTTTAAGGATATAGTTCCGCAAGATGCCGGATGGGCGGTTGTGGCACTATTCGTATTAAATGTAGCGACAGATATCATTAAAAAATTCGTTGCAGGAAAATAATCAGCGCCGGAGTAAGGAGCCGCTACCATTATATTATTTTGGGAGACTAGCGGCTTCTTGCTTTTTCTACCTCTTGTATTTTTTAATTTGTTGCCTACAGTATGTAGTAGGTTGACAAATTGTTTACTAGCGTGGTAAGATTGTAGCATATGGATTCCACCAATTCCAACAACTCTAAAAATTTAACCCCCGTCAGAGACCCCTTAACTGGTGGAATCCACTCTGGCGGGGATTTGATTGTTAGAAAAGGTGACTATGAATAATGAATACCGCCAAGAACTAAAAGAAGTTAAAGCTGAGGCCATTAAAAGAAGGTTATACACACCAATTGAATATCAAAATTCTTATTGGTATAAAATAAACCCCTACACGAAAAGAAAACAGTTTATTATGCCTTCTCGGGAACCTCTGCCAGACCATTTAAAAGAACTTATCTTAAAAGAATTACTAATAGTAGAAGAGGGGATGATCAGTGAAAGAGAAAGGAAGCTAAAAATAATTAAAGATTTTGATTTAGATATTAAATGGTTCTTTGAAGAATTAGAAATAGCCGAATTTGCCGAATATTATGTGCTACAAAAATGGATTGGAAAATTGATGTATGGATGATGCTATTTACGAAAAAGCTAGAAAATCTCAAGAAAAGGCCCAAAAAGACTTAGATAAAAAAGATAATGTTTCTTTTATATCGTTTCTTGAGACGGATGAACTTATAGTAGAGGAGGCTAAAGCGACATCTGCGACACATGCTTCACGTGCAGTACCTATAGATAATAAAAATATATTTATTACATATAATAAGAAAAGTGGCGCCATAAATATCGCCGACCAAATAAAAATCTCCGAAAAAACATATAAGCCTATAAATGACAGACTATCCGAAAAGGGGGCAATACTATTACCAACAGAAACTGAAGAATATAATAGCGATAAAGATTTAGTAGCCGAGATAAAAAAATTCCTTTTCAATTACTTTGACTTAAATTCATTTTTCAAAAAGTTTTTCCCTTATTTAATTTTGTTTTATTGGATTTACGACAAATTCCCTTTTGTTCCCTATGTTCATTTTGTTGGGAGAACTAGTACAGGGAAAACTACCGCTATGGAGGTTTTCGGAAGTATCTGCTACAAGCCAATCGATGCTTCCGGCTCTATAACATTAGCGTCTATTTTCAGAGTATCCTCTACTTGGAAAGGAACACTTCTATTGGATGAGTTTGAATCGATTGGGGAATCCAACAAGGAAATAATAGCTTTCTTAAAAATGGGAGTAGGGGATAAGTTTGTATTACGAACAGAGGGGGATTCTAAAAAAGAGGTGGAAGCTTATTCTACTAAAGCACCAAAGTTGTTTACATCAGAAAATCCGGTTACTGATGCAGGGCTTCGTTCACGGACAATAGTCATAAAAATGGAAGAAAACAAAACAAGAATTCCTTTGTATAGGCTAAACAAATTTTTAGAAGATGCACAAACTTTACGAAATAAACTTCTTTTATGGCGTTTTAGAAATCTTAATAAAATAAATTTAAGAGACATAGAATACGGCATCACAGAATTATCCGGTTTTGATAAGCGTGTTCAGCAAGTTATTACTCCTATTTATTATTTAGCTGACGAGGAAACTAGAAAGGAAATTGTCGATTTTGCTGTAGAACAAGAAGAAGAAACTAAGAGAGAACGCAAGGAATCTACAGATGGGGCTATTTTTGAAATTATTTTTGAGAATAAAGGTAGAGAGGTGACATTAGATGAAGTTGTTAAGCAATTAAATGAGGAAAGGGAAGATATAGGATACAAAAAACCATTCTCGCCTAAATACTATGCGAATGTAATTAGACAAAAACTAGGTTTTGATATAAAAAGAAAAGGACACGAAAACACGCCAACAATTATTACAGAAAAAAGAGAAGAAAAAATAGACAGCTTGGCTATTTATTATGGTTTAGCGACACCCCCAGCAAGTGACGCAAGTATCGCAGATGTCGCAATAGAAGAGGAAATCGACCCAGATGCGTTACCATTTTGAGGGCTTGACAATCCCTTATAAAGTAGTATAATTGTAGCAAAGGAGGCTAGAATGACTAAAATAATAGACAACTCTAAACAATATAAAACATCTGCCGAACAGCTCGCTTATCATCAAGGTTGGATGGACGGAATGAATAACTCCCAGAGGATTCGGGAGGAAGTAGAAAAAGAGGAGGAAAAAGCAAATGGAAAAGACTAAAGAATCAAATAAAAAAGACCTACGCAGAGGGGGGCTGTACTGGAAAAAAGACCCAAAGATACCCTACCTTTCCGTGACTCAATCCCTTTCGATTATAGATAAGCCGCAACTTCGTTATTGGTTCGGAAAAATGGTCTATTGGGCTATGGTAGAAGATCCAACCCTACAAGAGCAAGAGGCTCTTTCAGCCCCGTATAAAAAATCAAAAGATGCCGCCGGACGTGGTACTACAGTTCACTCAATCATCGAAGTATATAAACATACAAAAGAACACATAGAAAACATACCAGAGGCATTTAGAGGTTATGCTAATGCTTTTAAAAGTTGGATCGAAGATAACGATATCGAGATTTTAGAAAACGAACGAACGGTCTTTTCTGAAAAGTACATGTACGCTGGAACGCTTGACATAGTAGCAAAAAACAAAAAAAGCGGTAAAGTCTTGATTGTTGATGTTAAAACCGGAAAAGATATTTACCCCGAAGCTTTCCTGCAACTCTCCGCCTACAAACAAGCCTTAGCCGAAGAAGGAGTCGGAATAAATAGCACCGCAGTTCTTCTATTAAAAGAAGATGGATCATACAAGTTTGAAGAAGAAGAAGGAAACTTTCAAGCCTTCTTAGCAACAATGATTCTATTTAGATGGAAAAATCCCGATATAGATGCTCTTATTAAAATTTATAGAAAAGGAGGCAAAAATGGAGCTTGACGATATTAAAATTAACGTAAGCGAAGGGGGAGATTATGAGTCGATCCCGGAGGATGTTTATGAGACAATGATCGAAAAAATCGATTCAAAGATGGCGCTTAACAGTTTTAGCGGTAAAGAAGAACTGACTTTAAATGTGGTCTTTAACATTACCGAAGGCGAATATGCCGGAAGGAAACTTTTTAGGAGGATTCGACCAACCATCTCAATCGGTAAACCATCAAATCTTTACAAGTTAGTTTGTGCAATAGAAGGAAAAGAATTGGATGGCGACTTCTTTGAAAACTTTAAGCTTTCCAGCTTACTAGGGAGGTTTGTAAGGGCAACGGTAAAGAATGTAACCAAAGGTGATAGAACCTACTCTAACATAGATGGGTTCTTAGCAAGCAAACTCGACAACAAAATAACTAAGAAAACGAAAAAAGACGAAGAACCTGACCCCGAAGAAGTAGTCAAAGAACTAGCGAAAGGAATAGACTAATGCAAATCGAACCGGAACAAAGTTTCCAATATTTACTCGATCCAAGATTCGATATGTCCGCTTTCGATGAGGAAACCCTTGCCGGTATCGGACTAGCAGTGGTACAGACCAAAACCAACTCCCAGCAACTGATCGGAAAACTTGCTATCGCCCAGGAGAAACTTACAAAGAGAGGATCAATGAAGGCCTTTGCCAGCGCATTACAAATATCCTTCAGTTCTTTACGGGCCTACAAGTGCGTAGAAGAACGCTTAGAAGGATTGGAAGTTCCGGCCGATTATACTTGGGGCGCACGAGCCGTCCTAGCGGCACAGGACAACCCAAAGAAAGTCCTAGCGGAAGCGATAGTTCACGGGTTAAGTTCTGCGGAATTCGTTAGGACATTCTCCAAGACAAAGGAAGAAAAGTACGAAACGGTTACTTGCCCGAATTGCCATAAAATCATCGAAATCTAAAGGAGGATTAAATGGACTTTACACCAAACTACAAATCACTGGGGCTAAACAGCCCCCAAGAAGCATTGAAGTATATGTTAGCGTGTCTGTTAAAAAACAGAAAACAAATCATTAAGTGCGGTCTTGGATCGGCTTGGAAGGTCGGGGAAAATAAACACGAAGCCATAGAAGAATTAGCGGAGGCAGTATTTATAATCGGCGGTCAAATGTTTTTCCTTCGTGAAATAGGTTTCGTTCCTCAATCAAAACTAAGAGTATGACAGTAGCTGTACACAAAGGAAATCGGCTTGAATACCAAATATGCTATGATCTAGAAAGCTCCGGCCTAGACCCAACCGCACGGCGTACGGGTATTCGGGGAAGGAGAAGCCAAAGCCCCAGAATTTCAGAGCCGGGGGATATAATAACCAAACTACCTTTTTGCATCGAAGCAAAAAACCAAGAGAATATTAAAGGATTTTATAAATATTGGAACCAAGCAGTTTCCCAAAACATTCCCCCTAAGTCCCCATTACTGATAATCAAGAGCAACAACAATCCGGCGTTAGCTGTTTTAGACTGGCAAGAATTCATTTTCGTTCTTAGGGCGGCCTTAAAGGGGGGCTATCCGGACTCTTGACAAACAGTTATAGATATGCTACAATTTTGATATATGAGATACAAAGTAGGAACCGATATAAAATTAGTTAAAAGACCGATACTAACAGATCGCCAAACCATAGAAATAATTTCTTGGGTAATTTTAATAGCCGGTTTAATTATTGCCGGTTGGGTACTTTCCCAAATGGGTAAGCCTCCGATAGTAGATGGTCACATCTAGCTTCGTCACCGGCACTCGGTAAAAAGTAACATTGATACGGAGTGCCACTGAAGGGGTAAGATGAAACTAATATTATTTATAGCCACAGCAATAATTTTAACCTACATTTTAATTTGGGTTTTTCCGGAGATCATTATTAGATTGATTTGAAACAAACTGTCTAGCCGACAAGGCTGACTAGAAAAGGAGGTTTTATAAAATTTGAAGAATTGGCCAATTATCATTAGTTTAAAGGAGGAATATGAAAAGACAAGGCGATTTACTTATTAGAAAAATAGAAAAGTTACCAGAAGGGCTAAAGATTGACCCAACTAACATTATTGTTTTTGGGGAAGCTACAGGACATGCCCACCGACTTAATGGCGGTTCCGTCGTAAAGAGCAAGGAAGGTTTAATCTACCTTGATATCAAGAACAAGGCAGAGATAAGCCACGAAGAACATAAAACGATTAACTTAGAAGCTGGAAAATATGCGGTTGTTCGTCAAAGAGAATATTTAATGGAGGATATGGAAAGGTTGGTTGTTGACTGATGAAAAGAAAATACTCACTAAAAACTGAAAACCTTTTAAAGAGAATGGATAAAGTAGCCTTAAGGCAAGAGTATGTCTTCAACAAGGATAAAATAAAGACTCTGATAGATAAAGTTTACATCTTTTTGAAATTGGACGTACCAAAAGTTGTTTTCTGTAAGGACATAACAGATGAACGATTTGCTAGGGCTGCTGGGGTTGCTGGGGATGCTTGGGCTGCTAGGGCTGCTGGGGCTGCTAGGGCTGCTGGGGCTGCTGGGGTTGCTGGGGTTGCTGGGGATGCTTGGGCTGCTAGGGCTGCTTGGGTTGCTGGGGATGCTAGGGCTGCTAGGGCTGCTGGGGCTGCTAGGGCTGCTGGGGTTGCTGGGGATGCTTGGGTTGCTGGGGATGCTAGGGCTGCTAGGGCTGCTGGGGATGCTGGGGCTGCTAGGGTTGCTGGGGCTGCTAGGGTTGCTGGGGATGCTGGGGCTGCTAGGGTTGCTGGGGATGCTGGGGCTGCTGGTAGTGATTATGATTTTGATTACTTTGTTTTTGAACACGAATACCTACAAACACACAAAGGTAACAAGAATGACAGGAAAGCATTAAAAGCCTACGAGTTTTTCTTTGAACTGAAAGAAGCGGGAATGGGTTATTTTGCAGAACAAGAAGGTAAATTATATGTGTGCCCAAACCCAATAGTTAATTTAGATTCAGAACTTAAATACCATTCAGAAACAAAACCTGCTATCTACTGGAAAGATGGATTGAAACTTTATTATTATCACGGGGTAAATGTACCAGAAAAATTTATCCTTACTCCAAACAAACTCACTAAAAAAGACTGGTCTAAAGAAACAAACGCTGAAGTTAGACGAGTAATTCAAGAGCGTATGGGCGAAGACTTTGTCAAGAAAATCGGTAGTAAGATAATCGATACAGGCAGTTTAGGAAAACTCCACGAGATAAAATTACCAGACGACCCAGAGAAAATAGCCCGCTATGTAGAGGTTAAAGATTCCTCGACTGAGAGACGATATTTCTTACGAGTTCCACCAACAATAAATAAAGCTAATGAAGGTGTTGCTTGGACATTCGGTTTAACAGAAGAAAATTATAAACCAGAGGAGGAATCTTAAATATGAAACAACTAGAAAAGGAGGATTGAATGACAGTAAAAACAATTAAGAACAACCAGATAATACTAAGTAGCTATTATAAAGCCTACGCTTTTGAGTCGGTACAGAAACAATTAACAGAGGATTTAACACAGGCCGCACAAACAGAAACTAAGTTGAAGGAGGGGTTTAAGTGAAAAAAGTTCTGATAAAAGTAAACAAAAAAAGAGATTGGGAAGAAGTAGAGGTTATCAAATATGACTATGATGGCGACCACTACCAATCTAATCCAGAAGAATGGCTAACAATAAAGCTCGATGGAAAAATAATAGCGTTAAGAGGTAAAAGTGGTGAATTTCAGACAGTTAGGGCAAAAGGTTACCCAGGTTATATAAAAGTAAAATTTATAGAGGAAGCAGAACAAGCTATAAAGGAGGTATTCTCTAAATGATGATAAAAATAGACGAGGGATTGGAATACTATGCTATCTATTCACCAAAAAACTTTGGAGAAAAAGACCTAGACAATACAGTATTTGTAAAAAAAGACCTCCATAGCTTAGTAAGTAATATGATAATTTCCTTTTTAAGAGATACGCAAAACAAATCTAAGGAGAAGTATGGCTAACTTTGAAGAACGATTTGAGAGGTTTACTTATAAAACAAAACCTGTGGGGGCGAAGAATGAAGCTAAGTTCTTCAAAAGCGAGGCTACCCCAAACAGGGTAAAATCCTTCATAAAATCTGAGTTAAATAATTTACTCGATAGGGTGTTGGGACTTTGCGATGACTATTACAACGATAAATTCAATGAGAGTTGGACTCAAGAACAAAGGATTGAAAGAGAAAAAGAGTTTCTTGACGATGTAAAGAAAATTAGGAAGTCTATTTAAATGAAAGCTTGCCCGAAGCATAAAATTGAAAAGATAGACCAACTGGCAAAAACAATCTTTGCTAAGACGCTAGGTTATGGTGTATTTAAAGTTCATTTCAATCACGGTAGATATACAATGGAAATCCTTGACATTTGTGCTAAAAATGGTACAATAGAGGCAAGTAAATAGCTTCCGAAAGACTGCGAAAGCCGTACTCGGAAGCACACTCCGTACTCGTGAGAAGATTGCCGGAACGCCGTACTCACGAAAGACCGAGTTACTTAACTTCAAGTGAAGCTAGGTGGCTCGGTTTTTTATTTGCACATTAAATCAACTTTAACATCGGGAGCCGAAGCACATTTACACCTCCTTTTAAGGGTAATTCCAATTCACACTCCGGCTCCCGACCAAAAGGAGAATTATGGAAGGAACTTTAAGGGATTAACAATCCCGCAAAGCCACTTCTTTGGCTGTTCGGAGCCTTAGTTGTGGTGGTTCTTCTCATCATCACTTTAATAGTGACAGGTGACGGCAGGGCAAAAGCCGAAACGCAACTTGACCAAGTTAAAGACGAATTAAAGAAGTTGCAACAAGAGAATCAAAAACTGAATAAGGAGTTAATAGTAAAGAATGAAACACGCAAGGTTGAGAAAACTCAAGTTATTAAACCCTCAACTAACCGTGTTGTCTCTGTATCACCGGGTAAGGAAGGAATTGCATCCGAAATCAGACGAACTTTCAATAGTGAGTTTGCGGTTAAGGTCGCTATTTGCGAAAGCGGACTTAACCCTTTGGCGGTTGGGTCGCATGGTGAGAGGGGGATTTTCCAAATTCACCCAGTCCACATAAGTAGTTTACAAAAGGTTGGGTTTACTTGGAATGATATGTTCGATTATCAAAAGAACATTCAATACGCAAAACTTTTATACGGTTGGCAAGGCTGGAGTCCGTGGTCATGTTCAAGAATGATATGAACCTAGTAAATAGAAACATAGCAAGACATATTCAAATGAGAAGAAGAAAAAGGGAATGGAATTATCTTTTAATAATCTTACTTCTTTTTCTAGGATTCACTTTTATTTGTTTTAGTTATCTTTGTCTAGGGATAGCGATTTGGCTAATAGCTTTGATTTGGGCTTTGATATGAAAAAGAGCCTACAGAAGATAAGTAAAAAAATATGAAACGGGGATATTGTGGTATAGGAATTGAATATCCTAAAACCGTCGAAAATCTTGGGACTTTATGGAGAAGTGCTTTTAATCTTGGTGCAGACTTTATTTTTACGATTGGGGATAGGTATTACAAACAACCGACAGACACAGTTAAAGCGTGGAAACATATACCGTATTTTGCGTACAAAGATATAGAGGATTTTAAAAACCATATACCTAAAGACTGCGAGGTTATCGGAGTTGAGATTTTGGAGAGGGCAAGGGATTTAGGAACATATTGCCACCCCGAAAGGGCAATTTATTTGCTTGGCGGCGAAGATAAAACTATTAGTGAGGAAGCACAACAAATATGTACAAGCATAGTTAAATTTAATTCTAAGTTTTGTTTGAATGTAGCGGTTGCAGGTTCGATAGTTTTATATGACAGGAGCACGAAAGAAACTAACCAAAAAATGTGACGAGTTATTCTCAAAAGTAATTCGTAAAGCGGGGAAGTGTCAAAGATGCCCTTCAAAAGAACTTTTACAATGTTCACATTTTATAAGTCGGCGGTATCACAACACCCGTTGGAATTTAAGTAATGCTTGTTCGTTGTGTAAAGGTTGCCATTTTTATTTTACGACACATCCTTTGGAAGCGGAGGACTTTGCTATAAAGATGATGACCAGAAGCGGGTATGAGGCGATGAAACGTATGGCAAGAGCAGCACCGATTAAAACAGATTTTGAAGCTCTTATTATAAAACTAAAGGAGGAGCTATAAACTACACGCCTTGCAAACATAACGAATTTCCTGGGTCTTGTATAAAGTGCCAAATAGAAGAATTTGAAGAAAGAATCTCAAGACTAGAACGGATTGTAAAGGCTTCTCTTAGCCAACCATCTTTAATTAGCGAGGAATTGAAGGAATTATGAAAATACTTTGGGAAAAAGAAAAAAGTTTTCTAATCAGGTTATTTAAACGACACAGCTGCGCGTCTAACTTTGAAATGGTGGAAAGTATCCCTATGGGTATGATTCGCTGTAAAGTCTGCGGTAGAACACCTAACTTTTTAGAGGCACAAGGTTGGGTGGGCTTACATACCGAGCCGTATAGAAAGGGTAAAAAGTGAAAGACCTTAACCTGAAATGCGTTTGTAAATGTAGCACCAGACTGCAACTTGAAGATTTTGGTGACGGGTTACTATCTATAGCCGTTACCGAGAGAAGAAAGAAACAAGGCATCGGAGTAATTTTAGATGAAAAGGAAATTAAGAAAGTGAAAGAGTTTTTATGTCAGCTAATAACCAAATCCTAATTAAAAAAAGTCTAGGGGGTTGGGAAGTCTTTGACAATGACGTTGATACCCAAATGGGTAATTTAGTAGGAATGGACAGGTCTTTAAAAAAAGCGATTAAAATGGCGAATGATTATATGGAAGAACACGAAGTTGAGTACGGCTTGAATGTGGAGCTGTGATTATGAAAAAATACCAGATAATTTATGCTGACCCACCTTGGGATATAGGTTCTTACGCAAATATGAGGAAATGGCCGACTCAGCTAACAGATAAGTACCAAACAATGTCGTTAGAGGAACTTAAAAAAATAAATGTAAAAAGTATTACCGCTTCGGATTGCGTGTGTTTTATGTGGGTAACTCTAACCACGTTGCCTAAAGGACTGGAACTTTTAAAAAGTTGGGGGTTTAAATATCATATAACGCTTACTTGGGATAAGGGGGGAGGATGGAGTTCGGTGGGGTTTCATAGAAGAACGGAATTAGTATTAGTTGGTTTCATAGGACGGATA
>Ga0315273_10000592_pt1 | contig 38752 bp, 35 predicted proteins | sample YL17G02_0_MG_FD_205753 | JGI IMG/M metagenome (GOLD analysis project Ga0315273, IMG submission 205753) | Sediment microbial communities from Yellowstone Lake, YNP, Wyoming, USA - YL17G02_0 | ecosystem: Environmental > Aquatic > Freshwater > Lake > Sediment | place: USA: Wyoming | collected...
CAACTGGCCAGGGAGGCAGAGACAATCCACAAGATTACCTGCCACAAACGATGTACCATCAGGGAAGAGTTAGGAATTAGAAATGGAAGCGATTGAAGCAAATACCGGGTCGGATGCAAGACTGATTGCGGTAAGGTGGTCCCATACACCTGTTTTGAAAACCATAGGGAGGCGTAATAATAGCGGCTAGCCTCCGACCAACCCAATGAAAAAGGATAACTTGTTACATCCGGGATGAAGCTGGAAATTTTATAGACAAACCCATAGCCCAGTGTAGTGAGCAGCAAAGCAGTACCCCAACCTTGTTGGGGCCAGCCTCTTCGAAATAACCATGCCCCAGCCACAGATATGATACAAAATACGACCAACCGCAGTGGGATAGTGGCAAGTTTTTGGCTAGCTAATCCCATGACTAACAAAGGAAATAAAATGAATGACAGTAGGTATACCAGCTTAAAAAGTTTGCGTGCCATATATCAGTCTAAATCAGCAAATAACTCATGGATATTGCCATCTGGATCGGTGAAAAAAGCAGTGCGTTGGTTCCAGGGCATATTTGTAGGAGGTTGGATAGGGTTTGCACCCATATTAATAATGTAATCATAAGCTAGATCGACTTCAGAAACGGAAACCAGAGGAAACGCCAACTCAAAGCTCTGTCCTGATCGAGGTTCATGAAAATCTGTATGCCCGGTCGCGTTTTCCATAACTGAACGAGCACAAATAGCAAAACGCACCCCGGGATTCACAAGCTCTACATATTGACCCATGTCTTCCAGAATTTGAAACCCCAAAACAGAGTGGTAGAAATTCACCAATCGCCTTACATCGTTTGTTAGAATAGTGATGAGGGCTATCTTTCCGTCCATATGTTTTCCGCTTTACTTTCTTCCAGCCATGATATCCGGAATGAAGAAAGCACCTGGGAGGCTGGCAATCATTTGCAGGGCGCGCATCAGAAGCGCAAGAGTAAGACCGCTGGATGCTGAAATTCCCCCAATGGCAACATAGAAATAGGTTATTGCCAATTCTTGTACGCCCATGCCATTAATTGAGATGGGCAGTAAGGTAACAAAATAGGTGGCGCTCCAAAGACCCATCACCCACCAGAAGGAAATTTCCTCACCCATACCACCCAATAATAACCATACAGTGGCGAAAGTGCAAAGCATGTGTACCCATGTGAACGCGAGTGCGTTTAACAATGAACGCGGTTTGTGCAACCATACCGTTAATGTCTGAGAGAGCTCCTGTAAAAAGCGTAGAATTTTATTTCCAAGCGGTCTGAGCCATGGAATTGCCATGGAACTTGCCACAGGTGGATTCGAATAATAATGAATGAAACCTGGGAGACTTAAAAGGAAAGCCATTGCCATTCCCGTCATGCCGACCAACCGATCTACCACCAATGAGGCTACACTGATTGCCTGGTCAAACCCAAGGCGAATCGCACCTGCCAACCTGAAAACATCTCCGCCGATGGTGGTAGGCAGAAAATTCGATGCAAATAGCATAGCAAAGGTGAGCCGTGAGGATTGGCGGAATGTAATCCCGGTCCCTGCAGAAGACATCAAGACATGCCATCGCATAACAACAGCAAAGCGGGAAATAAAAACAAGTATGATTGCGAAGACAAAACGCCACCAAGCAATTTTATTGACAGCATATGCAATTTCAGCCCAGCCTTGCTGGCTTAGTAAATAGATAAGCAAACCAATCGTCAGAATGGTACCAAACCAGCGCAACCAAATGGTGCGGTTATTTTTCGGCTGGATATCCGGTGTGGTTTGCCTATCGGGTGGGAGACCCGGAACAGTTGTATTTTGACTCAGGTGATTTCCTTTCCCAGGCGTACCAGGTCAGCATCAACCATCATCCGGACTAATCCATCGAAATCAACTTTTGGAGCCCAACCCAGCTCATGCCGGATTTTCGTAGAGTCTGCTACGAGCAAGTCGACTTCCGCAGGTCGAATAAAACGAGGATCCTGGACGACATAGTCCTTGTAATCCATATCAAGATATGAAAACGCTTTATCACAGAATTCCCTTACAGAATGAGTTTCATCAGTTCCGACGACGAAATCTTGTGGTTGATCATTTTGCATTAAACGATGCATGGCGTCAACGTAATCACCCGCGAACCCCCAATCACGGCGAGACTCTAGATTTCCAAGGCGCAGTTCTTTTGCTAATCCCAACTTGATGCGCACTGCGCCATGGGTGATCTTCCGGGTGACAAACTCTGTGCCTCGGCGAGGGCTCTCATGGTTAAACAGGATTCCAGATACAGCAAATAGGTTATAGGATTCGCGATAATTGATAGTAATCCAATGACCATAGACCTTTGCGACTCCGTAGGGGCTGCGGGGGTAAAACGGAGTCGTTTCCTTCTGTGGTACTTCATGGACTTTCCCGAACATCTCAGAGGATGAGGCTTGATAATAACGCGTTTTGGAATTGAGCAGACGGATCGCCTCCAACATGCGTGTGACACCCAATGCCGTCACTTCTCCGGTTAGGACTGGTTGGTTCCAGGAGGTGGGTACAAAGGATTGGGCTGCCAGATTGTAAACTTCATCGGGTTTGTGTTGTTCAATGAGATCCATCAATGAACTTTGATCATGAAGGTCCCCCTGGATGATCTCAATCTGGTCTTGGATATGCTGGATGCGCTCAAATGTGACCACGCTGGATCGACGCACCATTCCAATTACACGGTAGCCTTTTGATAGCAATAATTCAGCGAGATATGAGCCATCCTGACCGGTAATACCGGTAATAATTGCTGTTGGCAATGTTATTCTCCTCAGGTATCAATATTCAGTGGCTGAATTATAAACGATTATCAGGAGGTTGTGGTCTGGCTGGGTGTTTTTTATCCCAGATTGCCCCTCCAATCAGGATCATCCCACAGACCAGCAGTGTAGCGATGGTCATAATTTTAATATCGAAATGAATTATGCCAGGATAATAGCGCCCCAAATACCATTGGGTGAACATCCCGACGAAGACCACCTCGACAGCCAGCCATCGCCAAAGCCAGGCATCTTTCCGTGATCGCGCCCATTCCCAAGCCCAGGCAGCTAGGATCACCTGCCAGAGCAGAAGAATAACCCGATATCTTGGGTTATCCCATTGGTCAGCACCAGCGGTCAAGGCTGCTACCATTATCCAAGCCCAACTGATGATGCTAATCCAGATCAACTGGAGTCGGCGCGTCTCGGAGCGACTGCGAAAAGCTCCCAGGGTCCCATATACCAGGAAAAGTGCCAGGGCATACCAGCCTGCTGCGCGAAGGAAACCGATGAAGCGCATAATCCAAACTGCATCTGGATCACCCACGATGGCAGGCAGCACAGGTTGAGCAATTCCATATACCAGGACAATCAACCAACGCCACTGTTGACCCATACTATCCAATATGCTTTGGAATATCCCAGAGCTTCGTTCGAGGAGATAACTTTGGTAGGAAAAATTATACTGGAACCAGCTAATAAAGATACTTAATGCTTTATTACCCTGGACTGAGGGGAGATTTGTCAGGATTGAGCCCACCAAAAGCATGGTCACAAAGAGGACTGCAACCAATAGAAAGAAGACCATTATGGTTTTACGTTGTTTGGACGTGTTTAGGGTTGCAGGATCTAGGAGCCAGATTCCAAATAAAACTATAAAAGAAATGAATCCTGCCAATGGTTGAACAGAAAACAAGAATATTGAGGAAAGAATCAACCATAACCAACCTGTCCATCTTTTTCCCTGGATTTCGGTCAATCCATAGAACGATATTGCAGTCAATGGAATCACGATCGCTTCCCGCATCTGGCTACTGCCTAACAGAACGCTTTCGGGGTACAACGCAAAAAGCCAGATGGCAAGGAGGGTAGTTTTTTCATCAAACCATGTGCGGGTTGCCTTACCGAGGCATAAAATGCCCCAGGCAGAAAAAGTAGCAGACAGAATAAGGATCAGGAAAGGACGGTGTGCATCGGGGCTGAAGAAACGATAAATAAGTGCGCTCAACGCGAGCATGCCACCGTATTGGTCATATGAGTATTGACCAGAGAATGCTTGACTCAGCGGTTTTCCGGATGTAGCCAAATCCCAGGCTTGTCCATCACGGAAAAATGCGTCAGTATATACATAACCTGATCGATGCTCTGGGCTGGTTTGGTAACCCAGGGTGGGCAGTAAAAGCGCCAATGCGATTCCGGCTGATAGACGCAGGGAAAAAGAAATTATCGCAACGGTAGTCACTTTTGGACTGACTTTGACTACTTTCCATACCCAGTAGATGCTGCATGCTCCAAGCCCAAGCATGATCAGATACGCAAACCAGCTTTGAAGCCAATGACCACTACTGTCTAAAAATGCCAGCAATATGGCAAATACAATGACCACCAGCAATATAACCCAGAACTCTTTTTTCAGTTGAATTTTTTTCATATCAACGACTTGAATAATAACCTAACTCAGGCAGGCTCAGATGTGGGATTTACGTCTATAACTTTAATGAAGAGCAATTGGAAGAAGAACAAAGCTACCCATAGAACTAACAGGGACTGCAAAGGGACGAGAAAGCGTGGATTATCTCCATGGTCTAGTATGGTTTGTAGGATGGAGGCAATCCAGATGGTTCCCAACAATAGCCAGGAATAGGCGTACTTACCAGGATTAACTAGACGGGTAAATGCTCGGGATGACTTATGCCGAACGGATGCCAGAGATTCGGATAGTACAAAATACAGGGAGGAAACAATAAAAAAAAGATTGACAAAAAATAGGAATATTCGCTCGATTTGAACGGCAAAGCTTAGTCCACCAGCCATCCATGGATAACGGAGTGCATCAGCCGACCAATAGAACGAAGTACGCCAGAACATCCACCAGCCGGTGATGGCGCTCTTCATGAAAAGAATAGGGTGTGAAAGTATCAGCTGGATGGATATACGTGTCAGCACCCTCGATAGGTCGTAAAAATTGTACCCTGTGACTCGGCTCATTTCAGGGATAGCCTCCCATATCGTGTTAGTCTGCGTGCCGTACTGGGCAATGTGAATATCACGATACTGGATATAAGTGTCCCGTAGAGAAGCATACTCATCTGGCACATAATCAAAAAAGCTACCTGTATGCTGGATAAGGTGATATCCGGTCATCGTCGTCAGAGACCAATCACCATAATTCGTATGAATGAAGGACATCCAACCACCAAGGAGTAGAACAACGGGCAAGATGAAAGCAATAAGGAATTTCAATGGGTGGTGATTAATCGATGGTTGTTGCTTATTGATGTTGCTCTCTATGTCATCTACTATGTTTGCAGGGGCATATTTCAGTTTGAGTCCGGTCCACAGAAATATTAGCAGAAAGAATGGAAGGTAAATGAATAATGGGCGCACAAGAAGGGTCAATACGGAAATCAGTCCAGTAATAAAAGCCAACCAGAGGCTGCGTTTTTTGGGATACAAAAGCCAGATTAGCATCCCTGACATGGTCAAAATTAGCAGGAATGTAGTCAGAGTTTCAGTAAGCAGGTTGGATTCAAAAAAGAGCTGACCCAGATTGAGGGTATGAGACAATGCAATCAGCCCCCCAAACCAAGGTCTCCCTGTCAACTTCCATCCGATATAGAACAGTAAGAAAGTTGTGGCTAACCCCAGTAGAAGCTGGACCACCCATACTCGTTGATCCTTACCAACTATGGCTAAAAAAACTGGATAACCTGGAGTACGTGTACCATCGTAATTGGCGAACCCTTGCAGAACAGTATTTGCCAGGCGACGATAACTGGGAGTATCACTGAAAGCGACAGGCTGGTATAGGAGCAAGATAATCAGCCGAGAAATTAGTCCTACAGCAAGGACAAGCAGCAACCAAAAAGTCGGTGACTGCAGCTTATTAGGTGTTGCAGGTTTGTTTTCAATCACAAGAATGATTAACCATTATTGAACAGCAAATCCTGCCAGGGCATTACGGGCACGTTCAAGCCAGGTGTACTGCTGCACATCCTGCCAGGCTTGATTAGCCAAAACAAGGCGTTTTTCAGCGTCTGTGATCAGGCATCCGATTGCCCGCGACCATGCATCAATGTCTTCAGGCGGGCAAAGCACTGCATTGGTGGAGTTCAATACTTCCTGGATGACGGACAGGTCACTAGAGATGATCGCACGCCTGGTTGCCATGTATTCAAACATTTTCATTGGGCTGGCGTAGGTGGTCGAATTACCGCCACTACTCCCAGTGATCAGCTTCTCATATGGCATTAAGAGGATATCTGCTGCAGCCTGATACATTGGGAGCTGGCTGTTTTGGACGAACCCCGTGAGTGTAATGTTCTCTACTTTATTAGCTATCAAATTCTCACGCCATTTTCTTACCTCAGCAGGTTGCCCTCCCACCCACAAAAAGCTGATGTGGGGATAGCGCCTGGCTAGTTCCATCAACAAAGTCATCCCCCGACCTGGATATAAATGCCCGGTATAACCGGCTGTCAGCAATGGCGGTAAGCCAAGAAGCTCGCGGGCAACTGACGGGTCAGGTAAATCACAATACCTCTCCAGGTCCACACCATTGGGAGAAATGTGCGTAAGAAACGGATTATTAACGTCAACGTTGTAGGCCTCGTGGATTTGCTTCGCTAAGGCATGTGTGATCGGCAGAATTCGCTTTTTACCTGGAATACGCTGAAAGAGGTTGAATAGGGTTGGACCAAAATTTCCTTCTGGCGGTCCATGAAGCTCAAGTATCACTGGCAAGTGTGCCAGGAGGGAAAATATCCCAGCTTGGAGAAGCCACACATAAGATATATCTACATTTAGGGAGCTCGCCTTTCGGACAGCCTGAAAAACAAAATCGTAGCGATGAAGGCCTGGTTGGGAGGATAACCACTCAATGGGAAACTGTGTTTTGAGACCATAGAAGGAAGGTAAATCAATGCTGTTAAGATGAGGTTCCTGCCTGGGTAGGAAAAGATGTACTTCATGCCCCAGCTGGCTTATCGCCTGGCAGGCTTTCATCACCTGCATGCTGTTAGCAGTGGTCGAAGGGACTCGAGAAGCGGCAATACAGGCAATCTTCATACTGGAATATCCCCAGATTTCGGTTCACCAGAGATCCGTTCTGAAGCTTCATGATACTGAATCAAGCGCCAACCCTTCCAGGCAATCATCCCGACAGAAACTGCCAGGTAAGCGGAAAGGATTGCTGCCATAACCAGGTATCCTCCCATCGGAACAAGCCAAAGGATTAGTAAAATCTCAATCACCCCTACCCCAAGAGCCACCAATAGAGGGTAGGAAGGTTTTCCAAATGCAAGCATTAGCGGCCTATTCCAATTAAAGATATTTGCCGTCCCATATCCAACCAGGAGGATCAGCACAACCGGGTAAACAGGTGAAGCGCTGGGACCATATACCAAAGGGATCAGCCACCAACCAAGGAGTGCAATCCCCGCTCCCACAGTCAATGTCCATGCACTCGCGATTGCGCTGACCTGTTTGAGTAATCTGCGAGTATTTTGCCATTGACGGAGTGCAATGGTGCGAGTGATTTCTGCATAGGTCGGCCATATAAATGGGTCAATGGGGAGAGTGATAAAGTTAATAATGGACAAACCAAGCTTGAAATATCCTACATAAGCTTGGGTTACATTAGCTGGGCTCAAGGCTGCCAGGTAGAGTGGAGCATTGTCGCGGGTGACCAGATTTAGCGTGCCATTCAGGTTAGTGTTGACCGCAAAGCCCAAGATACTACGCCAATCTTTAACCTGCCGTACTGAAGTATGCCACCATCTGGAACCAAGGTTGTGGTTCATCTGCCTGAAAGCCAGAATTGCAATGGAAAGACCCGAGAATGATTTTCCCAACAAATATGCACCAAGGATAAATAGTACATCTCTGTGTAATATAAATGCCAACACGATTAGGATAACTGTAATGATGCTCTGAATAGTATTAATGATACCCAGCCAATTGAAACGTTTATATGTTTGCAACACCCCAGCTGAGGTTTCGTAGACAAGGTTTGCTAACAGCATTAATCCGTAAATCGGGAATAATACTGCCAGAGATGGATCTTTCACCAAGACTCTAGCAGCCCATGGGGATAATAACACTAAAATCAGGTAAGCTAATATTGAAGTGGCAGCTTCAATCATCCCGATACCTTTTACAATGGCAGCAGCCCGTTGATTTGGAGGAATGTTCTGGGAAACGCCTTCAGTGGAATGTATATGCTCACCATCTATTCCTGAGTTGTTTGCCAAAGCCTGCCCCAGGTATTTGACCACCACCTCGCTCATCCGAAAGGAGAGGAAACGGTTGATATTGGAGGCAAAGGTCTGTACCGTAGCAACCAGTCCCAATCCATCAATTCCAAGCAAGCGCGTGACAAAGATGGAGTTGACCATGCTCAATGCAGCAGATAGCGTGTTGCTGCTGAAGAGGTAACTGGTGTTCTTCAGAACCCCTCTGAGAAGCTTGTCCTGCCACCAGGTGCGTATCGTATTCAGCATAAGAAGATTAAATTTTTTATTTGGTAAGGAATGGACTTAATGGAGAGAATTATTCAAGCAGTAATTATTTGACTTGCCCACGAACGTTCCTGGTTATACCAGTCAACCAACCGGGACACACCTTCTTGCAACCCGATGATTGGCTCCCAACCCAGCAGTAGCCTGGCTTTTTCTATGGATGCCCAATTGGTGGCCATATCTGCAGGATGGCGGGGAAGATATTCAATTTTAGCCTTTCTTCCAGAAAGTGATTCCAATATATTGATGAGCTGATTAATGGTAATCACCTCATGACCCCCCAAATTTATGATTTCGTACCCCAAATGCTTAAGTCCAAGTATCGTACCACGGGCAATATCATCTACGTATGTGAAGCCTCGTGATTGCTCTCCATTTCCATTTATTTTTAATGGTCGATCCTCACTGATCCATTGAGTGAAACGGAACATGACCATGTCTGGTCGAGGGGATGGGCCATATACAGTAAAGTAGCGAAATATGGTCACATCCAGACCATAAAGATAATGATAGGTGTAGCATAAAACTTCAGCGCTCTTTTTCGTGGCGGCATATGACTGTAAAGGAGAGTCACTGCTTGCTGTTTCAGGTGTTGGGAGGGGAGCCTTTTCTCCGTAGACGCTGGAGGTGGAAGCGAGAATTAATTTCGGAATATTCTGCTCATGGCAGAACTCGAGCAGGTTCAGTGTGCCGGTGAGGTTGGTGTCTACATACACCCATGGATTTTCGACAGACTGGCGTACACCCGCCCGGGCTGCCAGGTTGATGACTGCAGCAAAGGGCAGCTGCCGAAGTAGAGACTTGCTATTGAATGTCTTGCGATCCGCAATATCTGAAAGATAAAAAGTGAAATTGGGACGGTGCATTAATTTCTTCAGGCGGTATTCCTTCATGCGTACGTCATACGCATCGTTCATGTTATCCACCCCAACGACGGTATGACCAGTATCAAGCAGAATTTCAATCACGCGTGAGGCAATGAATCCGGCAGCACCGGTTACCAGATAATTTTCCATGCTCTATAGACGAACGACCTTTGGATTGTTTTTTCCCAGTTTGCCTAAGGCATTGCGAGAATCAAAGATGAATTTGGCCTCTTTGAGGATGGCTTTATAATCGTATGCCGAATGATTGGTGATGATGATGGTGCAATCAGCCTGACCTACTGCCTTTATCACATTGGTGACGCTTTCCATCGTAATATCATCATGTGTACGCAGGTGGGGGATGAATGGATCGTGATACTCAACAATAGCACCCTTCTTTTGAAGCAACCCTATCACATCCAGGGCGGGTGATTCACGGATGTCGTCTATATCAGGTTTGTACGCGGCTCCTAAAACCAGACATTTGGCGCCATGTAAGGTTAATCCCCGTTCATTGAACGCGTCCATCACCCTACTCACCACATAACGAGGCATATTGGTATTGATATCAGCCGCTAACTCAATAAAACGGGCATTATATTGGAATGCTTTCATTTTCCACGACAGATACAACGGATCAATGGGAATGCAATGACCCCCAAGACCTGGACCAGGCGTGAACTTCATAAACCCGAAGGGTTTGGTGGCTGCTGCGTCAATCACTTCCCATACGTCAACACCAAGACGCTCACACATTATCGCAAGCTCATTGACCATGGCAATATTTATCATTCGAAAGGTGTTCTCAAGCAATTTGGAGAGCTCAGCAGCTTCTGCAGATGATACCTGTACTACTGTTTTTAATGCCTGGGAGTACCAAGCTGCAGCAACTTCGCTGCAATCTTCAGTAATTCCGCCAACCACCTTCGGAGTATTGAGGGTATTCCAATCCTCACGTCCGGGATCGACCCGCTCAGGAGAAAAAGCCAGGAAGAAGTCTTTTCCGACTTCAAAACCTTTTTCTTTACCGAGTTTAGGGAGTAGGATTTCACGGGTTGTGCCAGGGTAAGTGGTTGACTCCAAAACAACGATCATTCCTGGATGTATATACTTGGCGAGCTCTTCGGTAGCACTCAGGATGAACGACATATCTGGGTCACCTGTTTTTCGCAATGGTGTCGGGACACAGATGCTGACAGCATCACAATGGCGGAGTTCAGAAAAATCTGTTGTGGCCCATAATCTACCGGATTTTAAGAGTCTGGCAACCTGTTCCCCAGGAACATCCTGTATATAGCTTTCACCTTTGTTCAGGGAATTGACTTTGCGTGGATCGGGATCAATGCCAATGATCCGAAACCCAGCTTCCCCAAAAGCAGCTGCTAATGGTAAACCTACATATCCCAGACCCAGGATGCCAATTTTGGCAGAATGGTCCTGAAGGGAATTCATTAATGCGTCTTTTATCGGAGTCATATGACCTCATTGGAATACCATTAGAATAAACTCAGCTGGCTAGGGTCCGATTTAGGCTCAGGTGGTTTTTCTTCCTTTATAGCGAAAGCATCGGATGCTTTTGCAATCAGCCCTGGTAAGTTAGAGAAATCACGTTCAATCGATATTTTTAGGGAAGGCTGATGTAGAGCAGCTGCAGGATGGAACATAGGTACGACCAGATTCCCTTTGATGCGATAAGATTGACCATGTACATCACTTATTTTCGCGTTAGGAAGGAAGCGCGCCATTGAATACCGTCCTAACGTTACGATGACCTTGGGATTGATTACCTGGATCTGACGCTCCAAAAAATCACTGCATGCTGCCAATTCCTCTGGCAACGGGTCACGGTTATTGGGAGGTCGGCATTTGACTACATTACCGATAAACACTACATCGCGCTTAATATTAATTTTGGCAAGCAATTCCTCCAGATATTTCCCTGCAGCACCTACGAAAGGCCGACCCTGTTCATTTTCGTGGAAACCTGGTCCTTCACCAATAAAAATTATCTTAGCATCCACTGGACCTTCACCAGGGACAGCCAACTTACGCGAGTGGTGCAACATACAACGTTGGCATGTCGAAACCTCCCTGGCAATTTGCATCATTGTTTCTTCAGCGAGATGCTTTTTCTCTTCGTCCACTACCTGCCTCCTTGAAAATGTCCCGTAAGTATAAAGGATAACCGATTATTTATCCAATATTTGTTTAAGTACTATGTAACTGATCTATTCAACCAGGCAAGATACTGGACTCCCAACGGTTCTACGGTCATCATTATCGCATCTTCATTATTATCACGATAATAATGCGCACGCCGACCAATAATGATAAAACCAAAGGAGCGATATAGTTGCTGGGCTATAAAGTTACTTTCACGAACTTCAAGGGTTGCCATGTGTGCACCGCGTTGGAAAGACTGCCTTAACGTCTCTACCAGCAGGCTTCTTCCATAACCAAAACTACGAAATTCTGGGTCAATTGCAATCGTGGCGATATGAGCTTCATCTATAATAATCCAGACAACAGACATACCGATCACAACAAGCGGGCGATCCTCTGCGACAATCTCAACCACCAAAGACAATGAGGATGGGTTTTCGGTCAACTCGAAGATAAAGGATTTTTCTGGCCACGGTAGGGAAAATGATAGTATATCAATTCCATGAACCCGCGGAATATCCTCCAAATTCATTGGGCGAAATCTCAACTTATTAATCTCTTTTGGGGGTGTTTGAGACGGCACCAATACTACCTGACTAATCCAATTTGCCGTCTTGATGGAACTCAGACGGGAACCTAATCACCCTGGGATAGGATCACCAATTGGGAGATAGGTCGGGGAGAGCGTGGCAGGGTCATCTACATCTCCAGCCTGCCATCGCTTCCATGCCAGCTCTGCAAGTAATGAAGGTCGCCTAAGGGAATGAGCAGGTGAAGCGAGGATCACATTCTTGTATTTCCTCGCGAGCGTGTGCTGTTGCTCTTCAGTCAGCTCACCACATACCATCGTAGGTTCATGAATAAGGTGCGAAAGTTTAAGCACATCCATGACCTGTATAGGTGGATTTAACTGCCAGTGGTCATCAGATGGGATATACCAACCAACAGCCAACCGTCCACGCCCAACCTGGAGAATAGCCGCCAGAGTATATCCTGGAGAAACTGGCTGTGATTCAGCCACAATATCCAAAGTTGGTATACCAATGATCGGTAGATGGCGCGCTAGGGCAATTCCTTTTGCAAAAGCCATACCAATCCGTAAACCAGTATACGATCCAGGTCCAGTTGCAACAGCCAGAAGTTTAATGTTTTGGATATCAATCCCAGCACGAGAGAGGGTGACCGCGACTGCAGGAGCAAGCTCAACAGTGTGAAAATTATGACTTGTCCAGATATTTTCAGAATAGACCTGGACGCCATCATATATGGCAATGCCGATATTTCGTGTGGAGGTATCCAGCGCTAATAGCACTCAGCCTCCGTATATCAATTTGCGAAAACGGGATAATAAATCTTCATAATAGTGCCCTCGACCTGAGAAAATCAGATCTCTTTGGACGTCGTCGATAAAACTCAAATGCACCCATAATCCCAGGTCAGGTAATACCGACTGGACGCGCTCCGCCCACTCGACAATCATTGGACCCTGTTCAAGCATAGAGTCTAAATCTAGGTCAAGCGCTTCAGTCGAATCATTCAAGCGGTATGCGTCCAGGTGAAAAAGACGTATACCGTCTGTATGACGATAAACATTTACAATAACAAAAGTCGGGCTGGAGACAGGATCGAGTGATCCCCAACCAGCCGCGATACCTTGTACCAGCGTAGTCTTTCCTGAACCAAGGTCACCTACCAGACCGACAAGGTCGCCAGGCTGAAGCAACGCTCCAAGCCGCATGCCCACCCGCCGGGTCTGTTCAGAACTTCTGCTAATGATCTCCAGAGAGTGGGAATCGAGAATTGGCATGGGAGGATTATACAGCGGATTATAAAAAACGCAAAATTATATCCACATGGCTTTACTTTCGGAATACACTTTATGGTGCTAATGACTATCCTTTCGTTTTCAGGTTAGCCAGGGAAGCAGCTACCCGTTTCATGCCCACACCCTGGAAATATATGTCAACAATTTCATCATCATCCTGGATACGGCTATTTAATACCATTCCATCTCCCCACACGGGGTGCTGAACATGTGTACCAGGTTGGTACTTTTGTGTGATGATGCGTGCAGCTCCGGGTTGTTTCGATACCCATTGGGTTGCTTTTGGGTTAAAACTACCAAGCCTGGATGGACTAGAAGAGCGCACCGAGCTGGTATCATCGATAAGATGGTCTGGAATATCCGAAAGGAAACGCGAAGGATCAACTGCATCGGGATACCCAAAAGCATTACGATTTTGGGCATACACCAGGTATAGTCTATCTTTTGCACGCGTGATACCAACGTACATTAACCGTCGCTCCTCCTGCATCGCTTCGAGATCGTCAAATGAGCGGGAGTGTGGAAGAGTGCCTTCATTCAATCCGGCAATATAGACTACCGGGAATTCTAAACCCTTAGCGGCGTGTAAGGTGAGTAGCGTGGGTACATTGGCGTTAGTTTCGAGCGTGTCCTGGTCGGAAACCAAGGCGATATCTTCAAGGAAATCACTTAAGGTTCGGTCTTGATATTCAGCAGCCAACCGACGCAGCTCAATAATGTTTTCCCAGCGTTCGTTTCCCTCGTCAGTACCATCGTCAATATGTGCATGGTAATCAGTGTCGTCGATGATTCGATCCATGACATATAGCGGGTGAAGCTCTGCCACCATAGCTATCCAGTTGGATAGCAAAACTCCAAATCCAGCCAGGATAGTCAGCGCACGATGTGGGAAGGAAGATTTAAATGGCTCTGGGTCGCGACCCATCTGGAGTATAAGATTACCAGGAGTAAGGTTGGCTTGCTGAGCCTGGGTGCGAAATAATTGCAAGGTTTTATCTCCAACACCACGTGAAGGCACATTGATAACACGGATCAGACTCAACTCGTCGTTTGGGTTATGCACCAACCGCATGTATGCGATGATGTCTTTTACCTCTCGCCGCCCATAAAAGCGCTGGGCTCCGACGAGCTTATATGGCAAGCCTGCATGGAGAAATGCTTCTTCCAGCAGTCGGGACTGGGCGTTGGTACGGTACATCACTGATACATCGCCCGGATTAATTTGCTTCTTGCTGACTAAGCTGGCGATCGTATCGACAATAAACGCGGCCTCCTGGCGGTCATCATAAGTCTCGTGAATTATGACCTTTACACCTTGGCTCCGCTCGGTAAAAAGTCGTTTTGGGGTGCGGTTGGGATTCGGGTCGATGACCGCCATGGCTACATCCAGGATTTGTTGGGTGGAGCGGTAATTCTGCTCCAATAGAATGATCTGGGCATCCGGGTGATCTTGTTCGAAGTGCAACACATTCCGGTAATCTGCCCCGCGCCAACGATAGATGGATTGATCGGCGTCTCCAACAGCAAAGATATTGTTATGGAATGAGGATAATTTCCGGAGTAAGACATATTGTGCCGCATTAGTATCCTGAAACTCGTCCACGAGTACGTGTTCGTATCGCCGGGCATACCGTTCGCGAACCGAAGGGTTGTCATCCAACAGGAAAGCCGTATAAAGGAGCAGGTCGTCAAAATCCAAGGCGTTGTTCACAAGGAGCATTTGCTGGTAGCCAATATATACCCGCTTGACAACTTCATCACGATAAGTTTGCAGTGGGTATTCATCAGGAAGGATCAATTCATTTTTTGCATTTGAAATGGAGTTTAAGATAGCCACAGGTCGATATTGCTTTTCGTCCACGTTCAAGTCAGCAATAACCCTCTTCACAAGACTCACTTGGTCAGTCTCATCAAAGATAACAAAATTTGAGTTGAATGGTAGGTGCTCTGCTTCACGACGGAGGATGCGCGCGCAAGTGGCATGAAAAGTACCTAACGTCACTCCACGGGCATTTTCTCCCAATAGATCAATCACCCGTTTTTCCATCTCACGGGCGGCTTTATTGGTAAATGTCACCGCTAGGATGTTAAATGGCCGCACCCCCATCTTACCAATCAGATATGCAATACGCTGGGTAAGCACACGTGTCTTACCAGATCCGGGTCCCGCCATAACCAAAATGGGACCCAAGCCTGCCATTACAGCCTGTTGTTGTTGGGTATTTAGACCAGCAAGGAGGTCCATCCGGCAAATTCTACCATACTTACAATCTTGGCGAATTTTAGGTTGCTGGTTGTCAATATCGTCGCTCTCGGCTAAAATCAAACCATGGATTGGGGCATGATTGGGCATGAATGGGCAGTTAATTTGCTTGCAGACCACGTAACATTGGGTCGTGAACGGCATGCATATTTATTGACTGGTCCATCGGGAATAGGACGCCGAACCTTAGCTTTGCGTTTTGCACAAAGTTTAAATTGTGATGAATCACCTGTACCTGGTCAACCTTGCCGGACATGTTCAACCTGCAGGCGCATAGACAAAATGCAACATCCTGACCTGGCGATGGTTATGGCTGAACGTGAGGGCGAAAGGCTTAAAATTGATCAAGTGCGTGAGCTTCAGCATACCCTGTCCTTAGCGCCTTATGAAGCACGATATCGGGTCGCATTAATCCTGCGTTTTGAAGAGGCGCAAAGCAGTTCTGCCAATGCCATGTTGAAGACGCTCGAAGAACCTCCAGAGCATGTTGTGGTCATATTAACTGCAAACAGCGCTGAGAATCTACTTCCGACAATTGTTTCTCGTTGTGAGGTCCTTCGGCTTCGCTCGCTATCGATGGATGAAACCGCCACAGGCTTACAAGCCATCAGGGGCGTACCAAGAGATATATCAGAGAGATTGGCGCATATTTCCGACGGACGACCAGGTTATGCCATACGCCTATTCGAACAACCCAGATTGCTTGAACAGAGGCAATCCTGGTTGGATGAGCTAATCCAATTGCTAGCAGCATCACGCCGTGAACGATTTGCATTTATCAAGGGTTTTATCGACGATAAAGAGGGATTGCGGGATGTGCTACAAGTCTGGTTGACATTTTGGCGTGATGTGCTTATTTACACCAGTGGAATTGGTGGTTCGATCACGAACCTGGATTATACGACCCAAATTCAGAAACTGGTTTCTGTTACTGATTTACAAAAAGCTCATTTCCATGTGAGCGCTATTGAACGGACAATTGAATACATTGACCGTAATGTGAATGCACGCCTCGCACTCGAGGTACTCCTCATGGATTTCCCCATTGTAAATCTCGCCCTTTGATAGGGAACTATGCTATACTGAGATTGGGTCGCGATTGGGATGAGCACACTATTACCAGGTACTTCAGAAGATAATTCAACCCGTTCTTCATTGGAATTGCTTTATCACATCAGCCGAGAGTTGAGCTCAGCGCTTGATTTACGGACGGTGTTCGAGCGAATCCTTTTCTTATGTATGCAAAATGTGGGTGCAATCAGTGGGTCAATTATTGTTTTAGATGATAGTGGAGACCCGGTTGATTCGGCAATTATCACCGGGGATATGATACATAACCGAACGACAGAGCGTTTGAGGGAGACACTTGAAAGAGGTCTATCTGGTTGGGTTGTGCGTGAACGGCGGGTAGCTTTGGTGGAGAATACCAAGGAAGACGTCCGCTGGATGCCACGACAATATGAAGATGACGAGGAGCAATTACCCAAATCAGCGGTGAGTGTACCTCTACTCACGCATGAGAACCTGGTCGGAGTATTAACGCTGGTACACCCAAGAACGGGATTCTTTACCCCCGATCACGTGGCGCTTGTCCAGGCGATTGCAGACCAGGCTGGGATCTCAGTCTTGAATGCCCGGCTATATGATGAAAGTCAGCGCAATGCACAGGTGATGACATCCCTGGCTAAAAGTGCTTCAGGGATATCGGTCAGTTTGAATCTAGAGGATGTATTTAAAGGCATCCTGGAACAAACTGATCGGGCAATAAATGTAAAAGTCGTTGCTCTGACTCTGGTCGATATCCAAACTGGAAAATTAGAACTAAGAGCAGTAAAGGGATGGCGTAAGGGCAAATCTTTCAAAACGCCTCTTGAAATTAAACGAGGAGTATCTTATTGGGTCGTTGAGCATGATGAAGGCATTATTATCCCAGAAGTGACCGAGGATGATCGATTTGATTCTGAAACAGACCAAAGAAAAGGGATAATCTCCAAAGCCATCCTTTGCGCTCCGATCCACTATCGAGGGAAGGTTATTGGTACTCTCGAAGCAATCAATCCAAGAAGCGTGGATTTCAATCAAGATTCATTATTGATCCTCTCAGGGATTGCCAACCTTGCAGGAACAGCCATTCGGCACGCGCAATTATTTGAGCAACTCCAGGCAGCTCATCAGAGCTATCAAAGCCTGTTTGAGGATAGTATCGATCCAATCTTGATCACAAACTGGGAGGGAGAAATAGTAGAAGCAAATCGTAAAGCCGTTCAGTCATCGGACTACAATAAAACTGACTTACGATCAATGCGAATCGAACAAATCCATCGAATAGACAAGAATTTAGCGGTGGATGGTTTTGCCCAGCTCCGTTCTGGAAACATGGTTTCCTATGAGTCCCGTTTGTGTACTTCAAGCGGTCATGAAGTTCCGATAAAAGTCTACGTCCGTGAAATTCAATTAGACAATATCTCTCAATTACAGTGGATATTACGTGATATCACTGAGCAGAAAAAACTTGATACATTACGGGATGACCTGATCTCGATGATCTATCATGACTTGAGATCACCTTTGGCTAATGTTGTATCAAGCTTAGATCTATTGGATACAATGCTGCCGTCAGACGATCCGGCAATGAAATCGTTGCTCGATATATCCATGCGTTCAACAGAACGCATCCAACGGATGACAGAATCGCTGTTAGATTTGAATATCCTGGAGGCGGGGCAGCGGATTGGGACGCAAAAGCGAACCAGTGTCTTAGCACTGATTTATGAAGCTGTTGAAACAATGGAATCATCAGTGCATAATAAAGGTCAGATCATAAGCTATAAAGTCCCAGATCGGCTTCCTAACGTAATGGCTGACCAAGATATGATCCGAAGGGTAGTAACCAATTTATTGGAAAACGCCTGTAAATACTCTCCTCACGGTAGCAGAATTGAAGTTGGTGCGCGTCAACAGGGTGACCAAATCCTGGTCTGGGTTGAAGACAATGGCTCTGGGATTCCTGCCTCAGAGCATGAACGTATCTTTGATAAATTTACCCGACTCAAAACGGAGAATGCTCCAAAAGGACTTGGTTTGGGATTAGCATATTGCCGTCTGGTTATACAAGCCCATGGCGGAAAAATTTGGGTTGATAGTGAAGTTGGAGTTGGCTCTCGTTTCACCTTTTCCCTTCCAGTCGTACAATCCTGAATCATTAAATTATTCAAAATCAGGGAGAATTATGGAACAGATAGAACATGGTATTTATTTCGAAAATTCATACCTCGGAGTAACAATCGGCGCAATCCTAATGCCCATGGGGACAATCCTGATTGATGCTCCTCTGCGCTCAGAGGATGCCCGTATATGGTTAAACCTGCTCTATAATTTGGGTGCAAAACCCAACCGTTTTCTGGTGAATCTTGATGCTCATCCAGACCGGACATTGGGAGCAAGATCAATGGAATGTACTATCGTTGCTCACCAGAAAACAGCCCAGGTTTTTAAGGGTCGACCTTCCGTATTCAAAGGACAAAATGCCGAAAGTGGTTCGATTTGGGAGACATTTAGCGATGTAGTTGGTACGCGTTGGGCATTGCCCGATATCACATTCACCCACCAGATTTCGTTTCATTGGGGTGAGCAAGAAGTGTTAATTGAATACCATGCAGGTCCAGCGCCAGGTGGAACTTGGGTATCTATTCCATCGGCGAACGTGGTATTTGTTGGTGATGTTGTTCTGCTCAACCAACCTCCCTTTTTAACAAATGCTGATATTCCTGCCTGGATAGAGACTCTTGATGTCCTCATGTCTACCTTCCGTGAATTCACTGTGATCAGTGGTCGAGGTGGTCGAATAGGGCAAGACGAGATAAAGACTCAACAACGACACCTTAAAAATATCCTTAAAGGGTTAGACCGGCTTGTCAAGCGGAATGCTCCTGCGGCTGATGTCGAACATTTGATCCCCAACTTACTCTCAGACTTAAGTTTTGCACCAGAATTACACGATCAATATTATCAAAGGTATCGCCATGGTTTGTTTCAGTATTATGCACGTCGCTATCGCCTCAGTGAATCCAGCGGTGAATGACTGATCTAATGACGAATATTTCCTACCAACCTGTATTTCAACTAACCAGAGGAAATATTGTCGAGTCCATTCATTTTGGTGCGATCGCGGTAATAGACCCATCAGGTACGCTTGTAGCCTGGTATGGAGATCCAAAGCTGGTGACATTCACGCGTTCATCTGCAAAACCACTTCAAGCCCTCCCTTTTTTAGAAAATGGAGGCATGTCCTATTATGGATTGACGCTTAAAGAAGTCGCACTATTATGTGGTTCACATTCCGGTACAGATGAACATGTTACAGTTCTTAAATCCATTCAGGCAAAAACAGGGGTGAGTGAAGGGGATTTACTGTGTGGTGTGCATACACCGTATGATAGATTGACTGCAGAAGCAATGCGGGAGCGAGGCGATAAATCTACCCCAAACCGGCATAATTGTTCTGGGAAACATACCGGAATGTTAGCATTTTCGCGAATGATGAATTACCCAATTGATTCCACTAGAATGGCATATATTGATCCGAATCACCCTGTGCAGCAGAAGATTTTGGTCACATTGGCAGAAATGTGTGACCTTCCAGTTGAACAAATTCAAGTTGGGATTGACGGTTGTTCAGCCCCAAACTTTGCACTTCCGTTGTGTAATATAGCCCTTGCCTTTGCCCGAATATGTCAGCCGGAAGAATTACCAGAGAAACGGGCTGATGCTTGCCACTTAATCTCCAAAGCCATGCTTACATACCCGGATATGATCGGTGGTCCTGATAACTTTGACACTGACCTTATGCAGGCTGCAGAAGGGAAAGTAATTTGCAAAGGTGGCGCAGAGGGATTTCAGGCTTTTGGGATCATGCCTGGTGCCATCAAACCAGGCTCACCAGCTTTGGGAGTTGCATTCAAGATATCTGATGGGGATTTAAAAGGACATAACCGTTCAGCTGGAGATCCTACAGGCCACGTCCGACCAGCCGTATCCCTGGAGATTTTACGTCAATTGGGTGTATTCGACATGCAGGATTTAGAAAAGCTGGCGATCTTCGGACCTGAATTTCCGGTTGAGAATTGGCGACGGCTAAAAGTAGGATGGGCATCACCTTGTTTTAAATTAGAATTCAAGAAATGAATCTACATGAGTGCGCTGAGGAAGTTAACCGTCGGTTGATTGAAAAGTATGGAGACCCATCCTGGCGGGATACCTTACCAATTTTGGATGAGTTGATTTCGACAATCTTATCGCAGAACACGAACGATACTAACCGCGATCGGGCATTTTCGAAATTAAAGGGATCCTTTGAGATGTGGGAAGATGTACGGGACGCTGATGCGTATGCTGTAATTGAGGCAATTCGATCAGCAGGGCTGGCAAACCAGAAAGGTCCACGAATTCAAAAAATATTACAACAGATAACAGTAGAAAGAGGCTCGCTAGAGCTTGATTTCCTGAGGGAGTTGACAGCCGAGGATGCAATGAACTGGCTGATGCAATTTAATGGCGTTGGACCAAAAACTGCATCGATCGTTTTATTGTTCTCTTTGGAGAAACCAGCCTTTCCGGTGGATACACATATTCAGAGGGTTACCGGAAGGATTGGTCTGCGCCCGGAAGAAATGAGCAGCGAACAAGCACATCGTCACCTGGGAGAGTTATTTCCTCCTGAGAGTTACAAGTCCGCTCATCTGAATATCATCCGGCTTGGGCGCGAAGTATGCCATCCGCGCCATCCAGCATGTGATATTTGTGTCTTACAACCCTTATGTAATTTCTACCAATCATTAGATGGATTGTGAGAGAAGTCACCAGTAAATGATGACAGTTGACAATAAAAATTAAAAGACTTGTGAGGTATGATTTCTATAGAGAAGTAAGCAAGGTATTATGCAAACGCTTACACTCGTTGCTGTTTCCTCCTTTGGCGAAAGCCTCCGCTGGGTACCTCACCACCCCAGCGGAGGCAGTCATTTAAGCACTTGCATTCGTAATAAAACTATCCAATACGGGATAGTGATAATCCATTATTTTATGGGGAGGATCACCGTAAAGGTTGTTCCAGTGGGTGATGATTCTAGCCAGATGCGCCCATGATGTTTGTCGACCACCGATTTAACAATCGATAAACCTAATCCTGTCCCTTGAGTATTTTGGGAGAGGTTGCTGCCACGGTAGAATTTGTCAAAAATATGAGGCTGGTCAGTTAGGGGGATCCCGGGTCCGTTGTCCTTTACTTCAAATATTAGCTGACTTGTTTCAACTCTACATTGGGCACTGATCTTGCCCAGGGGTGGGGTGAATTTTATGGCGTTTTCAAGGAGGTTGGAAACCATACGCTGCAGGTGTAAGGGATTACCAAGGATACCTGGAATTTCCTCAGGAATGGATAAAACCAACTCCTGCATTTTTTCACTGATTTGATAATCCAGGTTTTCAAAACTTTGATTGATGATATCTTTCAGATTAACATCTTGCATCTGAATGTCATAATCCGCTTCAACGCGACCAAGGTCCATCAAGTCATTTATTAATGCTGTTATGTGCTGTACACTGGATTGAATATGATGGATAAATTCAATTTGCTGATCATTAATTGGACCTACACGGTCAATTAAACTCACAAAACCATATATTGCAGTCAATGGAGATCGCAAATCGTGAGAGATTGTATTCACGAAATCAGTCTTGATCCGGTCCAGTTCTTTAAGATGGGTGATTTCTCGGATGACTACGGCAATCCCAATTTCGGGTATCAGACTTGCCTGGATACTGAATACACGTCCATCCTCCAGAGAGATTTCACTTTGACGTGGCAATGTGTTTTGAGATTTAAATATGTCTAATATGTCTGGATGGTGAAAAACTTCGCCAGCTGTCTTTCCGCCAATTTGGTCTTCCCCGACCGAGAATATATTCCGGGCGGATCGATTCATCGTGAGCAGATATCCATCCAGATCAACAATAATGATGCCATCGTCGAGGTTGGCCAGAACACGGGCAAAGCGGTTCCATTCCTGCCAACTTGTTTGGCGGACCAGACTGCGTTTGATTGAAAGTAGTAAAGCAGATGATTCAAATGGATAGGTAAAATAGTCAAAAATTCCAATTTCCAATGCATGTTTCAATAAGGATAAGTCGACTTCATTGGTGATCAATATGATTGGTAAGCAAGGATGATCCTCAAGTATTTCTGCAGAATACCTCAGAGCTTCAGAAGCTGATGGGTGGACTATGATCATCAAATCATCCGCAAGGAACGTCGTTAACCATGATTCAACAGCCTGAGGGTGGGAAACAGCCTCAACATCATATCCAGCAGCTATTAAAACAGACTGATCAACCAACTGTGGCATCCCTGGCATCGAGAAAATCAAGATTTGATTAGTAGCTGCCATAACAATATATCCTTAATCTAAGCGGTTCGCTTACTCTGTCAGTGAAAGGATGATAGTAAAGCCTTTTCCATACCCGCAATCGACCCAAGTCTGCAATCTGTGTGCTGCGATGCTCTCGAACATTACAAGCGTGTGATGTCGTTACCTGTTGATCACTTTCTACAAGGAGCAAATATACTTTCTAGTATTCCATGGTTTAATCATAGCATGTTTATAAAATTGCGGAGTGATCCAGAAATTGGGATTCGAGTGAGTTAGAGTTTTGTAAGAATCAGTCTGAATACTTGACTTTGCATGCCAGTTGAGCATACAATGTAAATATCTAATAAATACACTTCACCATAATTTGGTGGTCAGCTTATGGATTATAAAGATTATTATAAAATACTTGGTGTTGAGCGAACAGCCAGTAAAGATGAGATAAAACGTGCCTATCGAAAGCTGGCTTTAAAAACCCATCCCGACCGAAATCCTGGAGATTCCAAAGCCGAAGAGCATTTCAAAGAAATCAATGAGGCTAATCAGGTCTTGAGCGATACAGAAAAACGATCGCGCTATGACCAACTTGGTGATTCATATGCACAGTGGCAGCGTGGTGGTGCACCAACCGGAGGATTTAATTGGGAAGATTGGTTTACAACAAAACCATCAGGAAATGTTCGTGTAGGTGGGTTAGAGGATATCTTTGGAGGTGAATTCTCTGAGTTCTTCCGACGGGTCTTTGGAGGTATGCCAGATATGGGTGACCCTTCAAGAGGAAGAAGATCTGTACAACAAAACCAACGCTCAGTATTACCTTCATATCAACAAGAAGTTACCATCAGCCTGACTGAAGCCTATCAAGGGACAACCCGAAAAATTGAAGTTGATGGACGCCGGTTGGAGGTAAAAATCCCACCAGGGGCAAAAACCGGTACCAAGGTGCGTGTAGCTAATACCATCCCAATCGGAGTATCAGGTCAGAAAGGAGATTTGTATCTTGTGATCCGGGTAGCTGAGGATCATCGCTTTGTGGTTAAAGGTTATGATTTGCAAACAGATGTTGCCATCGATCTATATACCGCAGTGTTAGGTGGTGAAGTAACCGTCCAGACGCTTTCTGGAAATGTAGTTTTGACCATTTCAGCAGGTGTCCAGCATGGGCAAACCATCCGCTTAACTGGTCGAGGTATGCCACGTTTAAATGCCCCGAGCAATATGGGAGATTTGTTCGCACACATCAAAGTGAAAATCCCTAAAAACCTGACCCCACGGCAAAAAGAACTTTTTCAGGAATTAAAGAGTTCGTAAGTTAGTTAACCCATCCAACTTTCACATAGAGAGGAGTTAATAATGTTAACTGAAACGAACCTACAGGAATTACTTGGTTATCAGACAGAAAATCGGGTGCTCAGTGTTTACTTAAACACCAACCCCACAGAAGGCAGTGCAGATGTTTATAGATTGAATTTACGGAGCATGTTGAAAGATATTAATTTGTCCTCGGATGTAATAGCAATTGATAATTACTTTAGTAGAGATTATGATTGGTCTGGTCGAAGTGTGGCAGTCTTTTCCTGTGCACCAGACGAATTCATTCGCGCCTATTTTCTAGCAATACCGATACATAATCAGGTGATCGTTGGTGATCGTCCATTTGTAAAGCCATTGATCTCGCTATTGGATTATTATGGCGGATATGGGGTTGTGTTGGTGGATAAGCAGGGTGCAAGGTTATTCTCGTTTCACCTTGGAGAACTCAAAGAACAGGAAGGAATCCTTGGCGAAAATATCAGGCATACCAAACACGGTGGAGCTTCGGCAAAACCTGGCATGCGTGGTGGCATGACCGGGCAAACCCGGTATGAAGATGAAGTTACCGAAAGGAATATCCGTGACGTAGCCGATTTTGCGGCCCACTTCTTCAGTGAAAATAATGTACGCCGAGTATTGATCGGAGGCACAGAAGAGAATATTGCACAATTGCGCAACCAGTTACCTAAAAGTTGGCAAAGCTTAATTGTTGGGACATTTCCAATGAGCATGGCTGCCAGTAAGCTGGATGTGCTGGAACGGGCAATGCAAGTTGGCAAGCAGGCTGAGCTCCAAAAGGAGGAACAGCTATTGACCGTACTAGTAACGGGGGCATCCAAAGACAAGAAAGGGGTACTTGGCCTGGATGAAACCCTGGGTGCTGTGCATGATGGACGAGTACAGGTGCTGGTTATACAGGATGGTTATCGTGCAATGGGATATCAATGCCAGGGCTGTGGATATGTGACAGCCCGAGAAATACCCATATGCCAGTTTTGTGGCTCGAAATTTGAAGATATTCCAGATGCTGTCGAAATGGCAGTGCACAAAGTGATGAAGGCTGGCGGAGATGTAGAAGTTCTGCAAAACCAAAATAATGTAAGTGGATTTGAAAATATAGGGGCTTTGCTCCGTTATTGACGAGATGTACCAGGAACAAAAGTCCCTTTTAGATGGTGTGCGGGTATTGGATCTCAGCCGTGTACTGGCTGGTCCATACTGTACGATGATGCTTGGTGACCTGGGTGCTGATATCATAAAGATTGAGGCCCCCGGATTGGGTGACGATACAAGGCATTGGGGTCCTCCTTTTACGGAAGGGGGTGAGTCGGCTTATTTCCTTTGCATAAACCGCAATAAACGAAGCATGACTCTCAATCTAAAGACAAATCAGGGCATCCAAATCCTCAAGGAACTGATCCAGCAATGTGATGTGCTGGTAGAGAACTTTCGAGTAGATACCATGGATAAGTGGGGATTGAGTTATGAAACTTTGCAACAATTGAAGCCAGGCCTGATCTATTGCTCCATTTCCGGGTATGGATATACAGGACCTTACCGGAATCTTCCCGGTTATGATTTCATCATTCAAGCCCAAGGTGGGGTGATGAGCATTACAGGACCTGAGGAAGGTGAACCATGTAAAGTAGGCGTAGCAATTGCAGATATTACTGCAGGTCTATTTGCGTGCAACGCCATTCTAGCTGCTTTATATGATCATCAGAAAAGTGGTAGAGGCCAGCGAATTGATATATCCTTGCTTGATTCGCAAATTGCCTGGTTGGCAAATGTGGGTAGCAATTACCTGATATCCGGTGAAAAACCCATGCGATACGGTAATGCGCACCCGAATATTGTCCCATACCAAACGTTTAAAGCCAGTGACGGTTATTTTGCTCTTGGGATTGGTAATGATGGACAATGGAAGCAATTCTGTGAAAGAGCAGAAAAAAAAGAATGGGCTGAAGATGACCGATTTAAAACCAATGCCAACCGGGTAGAGAATCGTAAAATTCTAATCCCATTATTAGATGAATTATTTCTTCAAAATGAGATTGCTCACTGGTTATCCATATTGGAGTCGGTCGGTGTGCCTTGTGGACCGATTAACACAATCGACCAATTATTTGATGACCCTCAAGTGCAAGCTCGTGAGATGGTCATACAAGTGGATCATCCGAGTGCCGGAGTAATTAATATGGTGGCTTCACCATTGAAAATTCCGACTGCCCCTGTGAAGGTACGGTTACCACCGCCTACGCTTGGAGAACACACTGAAAAAATATTACATGATCTGTTGGGATTTGATCGAAATACCGTGGAGGAGCTCAAGACCTCACAGGTTATTTAGATAATCCGATTTCATTCCTTGTGTCATCGATCGGCAATCCCTCCGTAGGTGAGTCGTTTAAAGTCCTTAAGGGCGCGATCGATTTCATCAATAGATATTAAATGTCCATCTTTGATGTGTTTTAATTCGCCAGCACTAACCTTCTCCAGTGCCACTTCACGGATGGTGATATTACGTAGCATGGCTTCTTTGACCAAGGTGGCACTGACTGCGTAGCCGATGAGGGGATTAAGCGCTGTGGCGACAATTGCATTCCTGGCCAGCCAAGCTTCTGCTTTGGCACGGTTAGCCTGTAAGCCAAGTACACATTTTTGGGTAAAAGCGGTGATGGATCCAATCGTTACCTGCATCATCTCAAACAGGTTATGGGCAATGATGGGCATCATCACGTTCAGCTCAAGCTGACCTGCTTGTGATGCCAGGGATACCGTCAGGTCGCATCCCTGGATATGGAACATAGCCATATTGAGCATTTCAGCCATGACCGGGTTGACTTTACCAGGCATGATGCTTGAGCCCGGTTGCACAGGTGGAAGGTGAAGCTCATCAAGCCCAGTGGATGGACCTGAAGCGAGTAATCGAAAATCATTAGCAATCCGGGTCAATGTGATGGCAAGGGTGCGCAATGAGGCAGAGAAATCAGCAGCATCAGCCATCGACTGCATTGATTCAAACAAGTTATCCGAGCTATATAAAGGAAATCCAGTCAATTCAGAGAGACGACGGACCATACGGCCCTGGTATTCCGGATGGGCATTCAGACCCGTGCCAGTAGCAGTACCACCGATCCCTAATCTCCGTAGACGATCTCCTGCATGGCGGATGCGTTCAGCATCGCGCTGGACGGCGGTGGAATAGGCACTAAACTCTTGTCCGAGGCGCACCGGAACAGCATCCTGCAAATGTGTGCGACCTGATTTTACGATATCGTCAAATTCCAATGCTTTTTGGTGTAAAGCAGAGGAAAGCCCATCGATTACCTCCAATAACTCTCCCAGCCGCCATAAACAGCCAAGCCGGATTGCGGTGGGAATGGTGTCATTGGTCGATTGAGACATGTTGACGTGGTCATTAGGATGAACCAGGTATTCGCCTAGCCGGCCACCGAGCAGGAGCGTGGCACGGTTGGCAATTACTTCATTCACATTCATGTTATGGCTGGTGCCTGCTCCCGCTTGAAAGGGATCTACCAAAAATTGGTCATCCCACTTACCGTCAATAACTTCTTGAGCAGCTGTAATAATCGCTGCAGCAATTTCATTGTTCAACAGGCCCAGTTCCTGGTTGACTTCAGCTGCAGCACGTTTGATTACTGCCATAGACCATATGAATGCACGCCAAGGACGGAGCCCTGAGATATTAAAATTGAATATTGCTCGCTGTGTTTGGGAACCAAAGAGAGCATCCTCAGGGACGTTCACGACCCCCAGGGAATCACGTTCGATTCGAGTAGGTTTATCCATAGCACCATTCCTCCTGAGATACGCTTATTATTCAGGATTATACGTCAAGGATGGATAGGTTTTCGTGAGGAGAAGATTAATGAGACGGGATACGCTCGTTGACCTGACTGGCCAGTGTATTGAATTGCATGGCAATGATGCCGTCTGGTTGGACGGCGGTTAAAGGAACAGCACGCTCTGATGCCCGATAAGCCTGCTCAACAACAGGTGGAAAACCCATAACAACGGGGTATCCTAATATCTGTTCCACTTGGCTGATATTGAGGACAATATCGGAGCGAGTGCGATTGACCAATACGGTACTCATGGTTTTAACACTACCAAAGCCTTTTAGATGAAGTTCACTGGCGAGGAGTTTGGAGCGTTTGATGGGTACAGGCTGGGGTTCAACCACCATAATCAACTCATTACATTTATTCAGGATGGTGTTTAAGCCCGGATGGAAATTCGTTCCAATATCCAATACCACCAATGCAGCCAGGCTTGACAAGTAATCGAGCACGAGCTCCAATTGGGGTGTGGAGGCGGCATATTCCACATTTTCGGTTTTATTAGTGGCGGATAGGATTTTGATCCCAAAGCTGGTCTGGATCAGCTCGTTGGCTACACTGTCCGTGGTGATTTCCATGAGCTCCTTACCAAGCAAATTCGGTAAGCCGACTGGTTCTGTGAGATTGAGATCTAACGCCCAAGAGCCTTGCCCTGGTTTCATCTCAGCAGCAATTACCTTAATATTGTATTTCTTTGCATAGGTGATGGCTAGATTTAAAGCCATCGTGGATACACCAGCACCTCCGGTTGCAGAGATGATTCCTACCATGTAGCCTTTATCACCAGCGACTTCAACCTTGGAAAACTTTTGTGCCAAGAGATTACGAATATTTGCCTGCAGATCAATAGGGTGAATGGGTTTGGTCAAGTAGAGGTTTACTCCCGCATCATACCCAGCCAATTTATCCTCGATGGTTGTTTTGGCGGTGAACATAAGGATGGGAGTGGTAGCAGTCTTGGGATTCCGCCGTAGGTTGCGACTGACTTCATAGCCATCCATACCAGGCATCATGACATCAAGGATGATCAGATCAGGATGCTCAATCTGCACCCTTTCAAGAGCTTCCATACCTGAAGTGGCTGATACCACGGTATAACCTAAACGGCTCAACATGATATTGATAAATTTGACGGTATCGGGATCATCATCGACGACCAGAATTTTATCAGCCATAGTAGACTCCTCAGATGGGTATAATCACCATTAACAGTTTAGCATAATTTGTAATTTGGGGCAATCGGGAATAAGCATTATCCCTAACAATAGTGAAAGGTGGAAAGCATCTACTCACTTCCTCTCCACTTCCACCCACATTTGTTTGCCATCCGTGGTGAGCTCAATCCAGCCATTCAGGTCCGTACGGAGAAGGTTGTAGCCCTCCAAAGCATCCAGGGTTTCGGGTGAGGGGAGTCCAGCGCGGTCGGCAGGGGTGACGCTGAGTATGGCAAGCTGGGGATGTAAGAAGGAGATGAAATCGGGCGGGTTAAGGGGGGCGTAGCCTGACTCGGCTAATAGAACAGCCGTGATATTGCGCATACTTGAAGTGCTCTGGAGACTTTGCAGAGCGCTGAAATCCATACCCATGGGCAGGAGCATTCGGAAGTTATCCCATTCCAGGAGCAGGACTGCACCCCCAGGGTGGGTGGAAAGCACTTCCAGGGATGCGCCTGGACCTAAATCCAGGGCATGACCAGGTTGCATGCGGGTGATGGGGATGGAAAAGGTGTGCAGATCAGCCCATAAGTCGGTGGCGGAGCGGGTGCCATAGTTGTTACCTGCCCAAAGCACATTTGATGGGGTAAAACGCTCCATGTTACCCGAAAGAGAGGATAGATCTTCGTTGTTGATATCAGCGACTACGAGCCAATCCAAGGAACGACTGAAGGGTGGGAGACGCCTGCCGAGGGCATCAGATAGGCGGAGGATGCTGGGACCGCCATTAATCAACACGGAGCGCCCAGCAGGGGATTGAATGAGGACGGCATCACCTGTGCCGACATCCAATATTGTCACATGCAGTAAACCATCAGGGGCAGAAAACGCGGCTTTCCAGATCATGACTGTGAGAACAGCCAAGAGGGTGAGCGGGATAGCAGGTGTAAGGCGGGTGGCCAGGGTAGAAAGGCGAGCGTGGGAGAACGTGATAATAAAAAGAACAGCATAGAAGAGCAAGATGAGAGGGAATCCAATTTGACCTAAAGGTATAGAACCATGGGGAACGGCTGACATCCACTCCACCACACGGATGGTGTAGGCTGTGAATGGCCAGGCTGCCCATGCGAGAAGCTGACCCAATGGCTGGAAGATCATCCCAGTGAGGACTGATAGCCCACCCAGCACCATTAGAGGGGGCTGGGCAGGGAGGATAAGCGGATTTGCAATAATAGAGGTAAATGATATACGCTTGAAATAGTAAATCATGAGGGGCAGGGTGGTGAGCTGGGCTGCCAATGTGATGAGAAAATAAGCGCCAACCGGACCAGCCAGGTGTTCGGCTTTGTTGCGGGGAATGAAACGTGTAATAAAACTTGTAAACCCATTTGTAAAGGGTTCAGCATAGAGCATGATTCCGAGCGTGGCTGCAAAGGAAAGCTGAAAGCTGACATCCCACAATACGAAAGGGGTGAGGAGAGCCATCAATGCAGCTACGAATACCAGACTATTCAATCCAACTTGTCGACGACCGATCAGAATGCCAAGAAGCATGAGCATACCCAAGATGGCGGCTCGGACAACCGCTGGGTTGGCTCCCACCATAAGGGTGTATAAAATGATACCAATGGCAGTAACAATGGCACCACGGCGCATGCCCAATAAACGAGTAAACAAAAAGGCAAATAATGCAACGATGATGGTTATGTTGAAGCCGGAGATAACGATAATATGACTGGTGCCAGTGATTCGAAAAGCTTCCTGGATCTGTGGCGTGATTCCTGATTGGTCACCAAGCAAGATGCCAGCCATTAATCCAGCTTCGGGATCTGGGTATAGTCTGTAAACGACATCCAGAGCATGCTGACGGAAGGAGTACAGAGCAGACATGATCAAGCTTCCTTGACTATGCTGGAGCAAGCTAGATGATGGGTAGGCCATGTAGCTGTAAATCCTATGGCTGGCGAGATAATCGCGGTATGAGAAATCCTCGTTTTCAGAGGGTGTCACAAGGTGACCTTGCAGGTGGATACGATCGCCATAAAGAAAGGTAGTGCCAGAAGAAACCCTGGCAAGGATTAGACCATGAACCGCTGTAAATTGAGTTTCATCCACATTTCGGAGTTGCTCGATGCGCAGGCGTAAGTTAGTGTAGGTATCGCGATTGTCTGGTGGGTCAACCAAAACGCCCTCCAGGATCAATTCGGCTGGTTGGTCATTGTAATAAGCGATGAAAGCTGGATTTATTACTGGCTGGGAGGCAATGTAGCGGATGGCACCCAGGGAGATGAAGAGGAGAAGCAAGGGATAAAGCCTCAAACTGGATATCTTTAGCTGTTGAGTGAAATTCGATAAAGACGGGGGAATTATTCGAGACCAACGATGGTAAACAGGTGGGAGCAAGAGCAGAAGGAATATTATGGCAGGTATTGTCCATCCAAGGATGGATATGGGCAGGTTGGCTGCCAGGAGGATGCCACTCAGAAAAGCTAAAGAGAGCCAAAGCAAGGGCATGGGAAAGAAGGAGTTAAATCATCTAGTTAAATAATCCGAAATCGAACAGAAAGACTGAATTTCTCTCATGAATCTTCCATATCCAGGTGGAAGCGATGGAGAAAGCGGTGGTAAAAGGGAGCAAAGATCACGCCCACGACCACCAGGAAGATGATACCGGAATAAAGGGCATAAAAGGAGGCGAAAATCTTACCAGCAAAAGTATGCAGCACATCTACTGGACCCATACCGCCCAAAAGCATAGAAGCATTCACAAGGGCATCGACCCATGCAAGCCCCTCGAGGTAGTGATAACCAAACACACCCAACAAAAGCGAGCCAATGATAATAAGCGAGGCAACAAACAGGTATACGAGCTCTCTTATGAGAAACTCACGGGGAGTTAGAAGGGGTTGTTTGCGGTGTTCGAACATGCTTTATTCCTCCGCAATGCAGCTGGACTGAATTTTTTTTAGAGTATATGTACTTTTCTGATCACTTTATTAAGCCGTGTTAATTGCGAACCTGTCAGCTCTGGTTTACGTTTCTCCAGCACAGTCAAAAATGAGGCTGTATCAGCTTTATCCACTGCAACGATTATGCTTTCTGCATGCAAAGGGACATCTCGGGGGATACATGTTTGGAGCTGGGTAAGCAGGATGGGAAACAGCTTGGAATGATAGGTCTTATTTACCTTAGCGATGTGAGCAAGAGTTTTCACTCCCCAGACAACCGTGATCAATGTACCCTTATCCACAGACTTGATCACGTCATCGATATGCTTCCAAATTTCATGAGGTCGAAGGTCTGCAATGGTGGTCAGACCAATCATGGCACCCCACACCATTCGGTTTTCTTTGTCTTTGAGCAGCTCGAGAAAATCGTTGACGTAAACAGCGATTAAATCTGGGCGGATGTAGCCAATCTCATACAGCACCTTGAGGCAATCACTCCGAACGCTCTTATTCTTATTCCATAGGTTGTCAGCAATCTCCTGGATACCGGCCTTGTCTTCCGTTTTTGCAAGAGTGTGAGCCAGTTCCTGGTTGGGGACTTCATCGCGACGATTCTGATAATAAGCGATCCCATTTATCACAGACATCAGTAGAATCCTCTTCAACTATCCTAGTAGTAGACCCCTAACGGAAATGGCACCCGCCTAAAGAAGTATAGCATATGTAAAGAAATGAGATTGGTTATGAACGGGGAGATTTATATGGGGGAAATCAGTATCACATGGATTTCACTTAAGACAGTCTCTTTTTCATGAATACAAATGTTAAGTAGCCTGTGCCCAAAGAGAATAATAGAGCGAGCATCGTGCCAAGAACGAGACCAACCGTTGGATAGAGGAACCTGACCATAATCTCATACAGGGGAACATTGATCAGACCACTGATCATGAGTGATTTTCCAACGGAACGCGAGAAACCTGAACCAGCGCTGTTATATGTGATAACTAATGTGGATAGAAACATAGCTGGGAATGAACTGAAGATTCCACCGAGCAGCGGTCCGCCAATTTTTCCCATGAAGACAGCCAGGGTAATGACTCCCCCACCAAAGAGGGCGCGCCAGACAAGTTGGGAGAGTGGGTTGGAAATTGTCAGCCTACCTTGGGAGGGTATTTTCATCCTTTTCTCGACAACCAGATAGCAGAAAGCCAGCAGAAACAGCCACCCGAGCAATGAAACCCAAAATCGTTGAATATCCAATAGGTATAGAAGGCTGGATTGGAAGAACCAAAGGATCAAAGAGGTCAGCAAACCCAGCCATAGCCCATGCGGGATGAAGTGCATAAATGTGAGCACAAACAACCCATTCAACCCCTGAGCCAGAGGCATGACAGTGGTAGCTTGAGCAGCAATCTCGGGAGATTGGGTGAGCCCGATGAAAAATAAGGCAATCACAACTGTAGATGGAAGACCACCAATCAGCCCGCCGACTTTACTACCGAACCGTTCAGCACTGAGAGTGGTGAGGGTGATCCATAAGCTGCCTACGATGAAACTCAGCAGGAGCTTGAACCAGAACGAGGCATCCATAATGTATTAATAAAACCCAGAATTATTGTTTGAGAAGGGGTAACCTCAATCCAGGGATGAGCATGGGGGTCCGCTGACGATACTTGGCGTAGTCGTCCCCAAATTCGTTCAACAGCTTACGTTCTTCAAAATATGCCCCAATGATGATATATGCCGATAAGCCGATGAGGAGCGCAAATAGGTTCCAGGTCATAATAGGGAGGAGCCAGATGAAGGCCAACCCTGCAGAATAGAGGGGATGACGAACATAACGGTACAACCCGTTCGTTATCAGCCTGGGTGGGGATGTATCTTCTGGGAGCAAGAGCTGGCGAAAACCAATGAAAGAGGAGATACCGGTTTGCCTTAATCCGATAACCAGGATGATAACTGCCAATGCCTGAATGCTCAGCGTTACAATGACCCAAGGGAGATGAATCCGATATATCTCTTCATCGACGAGAAGCACTGGGAGAAATAGGATGGGCAGCAGCGTAAATATCGCGATGAAGTTATATGCGAGGCGATATACTCGATCGGTTTTCGACCCAAACCAATTACGGGCATGTGCTTTCATTTCTACAGATGCCAAAAGAGTGTGCAGCAGCCCATAGCCGAGCACAGCCAGGATAATTAACCAGAAAGAAACGGTCATATTTCGTCAGGAGGTGGCTGGAGAGGCCGGGTGGCGTCTTTTCTGAAGCGTGGGTCTCGATCGAGGGTGAGCTTCAAACCTTCAGCGAGTGAAAAGCGCGGTTGGTAGCTTAGCTTATTCTTGGCAAGGGTCAGGTTGGCACACATGCGGGAGACACCAGGGTCTGTGCGTGGGCTATAAACAATCTCAGCCTTTCCTCCTGTTACCTGAATGACCAGGCTTGCCAGATCACGCACGCATACCTCGGTACCGCTGCCAACATTAATAACAAGGTTATTCAAGTCGGGCGCTGTAGAGGCAGCCACCATCGCGCTAACGACATCATCAACATAGACATAATCGCGTGTCTGAGTACCATCCCCATGAACGAGGATGGTACCGCTTCGCATGGCTTGTTTCAACATAAATGGGATGACAGGGGGATGGGAAGGGGGCAGGTGTTGACCTTGACCATAGGCATTGAAAACACGCAGGCTAACAGTCTCGATCCCCCACAGATCGCCAATTGAGCGAACGTAATACTCTGCAGCTAGTTTTGAGACTGCATAAGGAGAACGGGGGTTGGGAAGTGCAGTTTCCGTGACTGGTTGGGCTTGCTGGTCTCCATACACTGCACCGGAGGAAATTAGCACTACCCGGCGAACTCCTACATCGCGCATGGCTTCCATCAAACTGACTGTACCGCCGACATTAACGGCGTTGTACTCGCGTGGGTAAAGGACAGACTCGGGAACAGATACACGTGCAGCCAGGTGATAAACGCAATCGACTTCCTGCAAGAGAGTCCATAACTTGGGGCGATCGTTTACATCCCCACGGTTGAAGAGTACTTCGGGATGGAGCGCGTCAGGATCCCCCGTTGAAAGATCATCCAGCCCACGTACCTGGTGGCCCTCCCATGCCAGGCGGTTTGCCAGGGCTGACCCTAAAAAACCTGCCGCTCCTGTGATGAGAAAATTCATCCTGTTGATTATAGCATGGAGGAAAACAAACTTAATATGGGTTTAATTTGACATCCAGAAATTCTGGGATTATTATGGCTGGTATGATCTTTAAAAGAGTTTACTGGTTGACTTTTATCCTACTCACAATTTCAGTGGTGTTGGTTGCAAGCACAGTTTCACTATCAGACCCACTCGAACAAGTACGAACATTCACCCGTGATATTGAATTCGATTATGTCACCTGGACTTTGAACTCGCTAGGCATTAAGCTGGGTGAGTCCGCTTTAGGAACGGCAAATTACCTGCCCAAAGAAGAACAATCCAAGACAGTGCTGGCAGATCTAGACCTGATCCATCAGATCATCCAGATGGAAGCAAAACTAAATGAGATTTATGCTGACCCGAATATCAGCGACCCTGAAACTGCCTCAGCTGATCTACGCAGACAATTAAGTGAGTTGAAAGACCGCCGAAGTGAACTGGAACCCCTGGCTGAAGCAATCCTGCAGGACCAGGTGAATGAAATCGCTGCACAAGCAAGCCTCAGTTTTGGCGGGCAGACATTCCCCCCGGTTTTATATCACACAACACCCCCACCAGATGCACTGATCATCTCCCCGCGGAACGTGATCAGGCAGGACTATGATATTTCAATCTCCCCAGATATTAGTGTCGATCGGATGGAGGATTTGGAAGGAAAGGTGGATCAATCCTTGGATGTAGCTTCATTGGTGGTGGGAATCGGAGGGATCGGCCTGTATCCAACAATGGTTATGGAGACGACAGATATTAATGGGCTGGCTGAAGTTGTGGCTCATGAGTGGGTACATAATTACCTGACATTACGTCCATTAGGGGTCAGTTACATGAATAGCCCTGAATTGCGCACCATGAATGAGACCGTGGCTTCGATTGCAGGAAAAGAGCTAGGTAGAGCGGTGGTTGCGAAATATTACCCGGAGTATTTACCACCAGAAGCTCCTCCGGCAGCGCCCGCGACGGAGAGTAGCCAACCAATATCCCCTCCAGTATTTGACTACATGGCAGAAATGCATCATACTAGGGTGACTGTAGATCGCTTGCTAGCGGAAGGTAAGATCAACCAAGCTGAATCGTACATGGAGCTACGCCGGCGATACATTTGGGACAATGGTTACCATATACGAAAATTAAACCAGGCATATTTTGCTTTTTATGGTGCATATGCTGACCAACCTGGTGGGGCTGCGGGAGAAGACCCGGTGGGTGGGGCCGTGCGTTCGTTGCGCGAAAAAAGCACCTCACTGGCTGGTTTTATCAACCGGATGTCGTGGATGTGGAATTTTGAACAATTACAAAAAGCAGTTGGAGGCTAGTAATACTCCTTAGCGCGATTCCACTGAAAATTTTATGGCTGTTCTGACCTTATCTTCGATCTGGACATCCACAAATTCCGGAATGATAATGATGTCGTAGCCGTCATTGCTCAGATAACTGCGTGCAAGTGCCATAGCTTTGACAGCCTGGTTGACGGCATTTGCTCCAATTGCCTGGACTTCGGCCTTTTTATTTTCCCGGAAGACCCCGGCAATGGCACCTGCCACAGCAGAGGTACGAGAGGTGCCTGAAACCTTGATAATATCCATGTTGGCGTCCCTCCTTCGGTCAGTGGAAATGCATTAAGGAATCGGCAGTATTCATTAATAAATTGTACAAGATTATCCAACCAATAGCAAGCAGCAATGGTAGAATTTTGGTAACCTGATTATGGTTTCTATTCTTCGAATAATGAAGTTTAAAGAGTGAGGAGAGCATGTCACGCTGGGCGAAATTCCTAATTGCAGTACTCCTGGGAGCCGCTGCAGGGCTATTTTATGGCTGGGTGGTTAACCCAGTGGAATATGTGGATATTGCACCGGAAAGCCTTAGGGAGGACTACAAGACTGATTATGTGCTGATGGTAGGAGAGGCATACCAGGCAGAACATGATTTGGGACTCGCTGTCCGCCGATTGGCAATGCTGGGTAGTTCTGTTCCATCGGATATCGTTGCAAATGCGTTGAGTTACGCGCTTCAACACGAATATGCATACCAGGACTTATCCCTGTTACAGTTATTGGGAGAGGCTTTACTGACCTGGAACCCGAATCTAGAGGTACCCACCCCATGAAGAATGATCGACGAGGTTCCTGGTACCTGTTAACCGGGGCTGTCTTGGGAGTTGCATTAGGACTCATCTATTCATGGGTGATTAGCCCGGTGGAATATGTGGATGCACCCCCATACGCACTACGAGCAGACTTTAAAGATGAGTATCGAGCCTTAGTTGCAGCAGCATATTTATATAGCAATGACCTGTTACGCGCGGAAGACAGATTGGCACAGCTGAAAGATGACGAGACTGCCCAAACGGTGGCAATGCAAGCTCAGCGCGCTCTGGCTGAAGGTCACCCTGAAGGAGAAGTGAGCGCATTGGGAATCCTGGCGATGGCGCTAGGTGATGGTGTGGTTCCGGTTGCATCAAGTGTTCCATCCACCCAGAAGATGATAAACACTACAACTGCTAGTGCTAGTACTTCAACTCCCATAATACAACAACCGCCAGCCAGCCCAGATTTAACCCAGCAAGCCAGTCCTACATTATTAAGTACACCGTCTGCACCTCAGTTGACGAACACTTTGAAACCCGCAAGTACGGCAACATCCACACCTGCTCAGGGAGCAGCATTCCTATTACAGGAAACCAAGCTTTTGTGTAATCTTGACCAAACTCAGCCCCTGATCATGGTTGAGATCCAAGATGCGGCAGAACAGCCTGTGCCGAGCATCGAGCTCGTAGTGATATGGGATGGAGGCGAGGATCACTTCTTCACGGGTTTAAAACCTGAACTTAGCTTGGGGTATGCTGATTTCCTAATGACACCTGGAGTGGTCTATTCCCTGCGCCTGGTGGACGGTGGGCAAACGGTGAATGATCTCACAGCAGCTGAATGCTTGTCGGACGATGGCAGCCGGTATTGGGGGTCTTGGATATTGACATTCATTCAAACCTAATAGCACAACCACTGCTCCAGGTAAAAGGATTGAGCCGGTCATTGGTAAATTCCAAGCGGTCAATCGCATAGATTTTCATCTAAACGCAGGGGAAATCATCATCCTACCCGGTTCCAACGGGGGAGGCAAGACCACCTTACTGCAGACTATCGCAGACTATGCTGGAATTTCAATGTGCCCTGAGAATAGAAGGGTT
>Ga0315273_10000594_pt1 | contig 38740 bp, 36 predicted proteins | sample YL17G02_0_MG_FD_205753 | JGI IMG/M metagenome (GOLD analysis project Ga0315273, IMG submission 205753) | Sediment microbial communities from Yellowstone Lake, YNP, Wyoming, USA - YL17G02_0 | ecosystem: Environmental > Aquatic > Freshwater > Lake > Sediment | place: USA: Wyoming | collected...
CCATCGGTGGGGTCCTCCTCAGGATCCGGGTAGTGAGGGCTATCCAGTGCGTTCCTGTGTTCTCCTGATTCAACCGTCAGTCCATTTCACCGGGTCGTGGCAGGGTCCTGCACGTGACCGATGTCAGCAGCCTGCAGGCCATCCGGTGGAGGACTGCGACAAGATGGGGGCCGACAGTCCGGGGTGCAATCCGGGGGAATTGAAGACTTGGGTCTCCATCTACTCCCACGTCGACTCAGCAGGAGCTGGCGAGTCGGATTGCGCCGACCTTCCCTAGTACCACCCTCGCAGCCATTTCCACTCGAACAGCACCTTTCCCCAGTGCCAGAAGCGGTTTGGCGCCTTGAGGGCCACCTGCGGCAGCGGTTCGGCATAGAAGTTCCCCGCACCAAAGCCTGCTCGTCCGTCGCCGGTCTCGACGAAGCACTCCCCCTGTCCGTCGAATGTCCGGCGCGCCCCCGAGCCGTTCCACAGCGCCGCGATGTTGGCGGCGACGACCTCAGCCTGCCGATGGGCGAAAACTCCGGCCTTGGGTAGCGGTTTGCCCATCGCCAGGGGGACGGTGGTCACATCGCCGATGGCGTAGACGCCCGGCACGGCGGTTTCGAAGGTGCCGCGATCGACCCCGACCCATCCTCCCTCGGGAGCAAGCCCGGAGCGGCACACCACGGCCGGTGCTCGGTGCGGCGGGATGTAGATCAGGAGGTCGTACCCCGCAGTTACCCCATTGACGAACGAGAGGCTCCGGGCGCTCGGGTCCACGCTGACCACTTGATGCTCGGGGTGATAGCGGATGCCGTGGCTCTCCACCATCTGCCTGACCGCTGCGGAAACGGCGGGCCCGGTGACTCCCATGGGTCCGGGCTCGGCTGCGTAGAAATCGAGTTCGGTCGATGGTCGCAGTCCATGGCTCCGGAGCCACGCCTCGACCAGCATGGCCGCCTCGTACGGGGCGGCAGGGCACTTGTAGGCGGGGGCGGCCGTGAGGACGACCACCCGGCCGCCTCGAATAGATTTCAATGCGCCGAGAATCGCCGACGCCCCGCTGAGGGTGTAGAGATTGTGTCCTCCATCAGCGAGCCCGGGAATGGTCTCGGGCGCCAGCTCGGCGCCGAGGGCAATGATCACCGCATCACCCGTGTACTCCTGGCCACCCGCGGTCACTGCGCGGCGCGACGGGACGATGGCCTCGATCGTCGCGTTCACCAATTCGACGCCCTTCCGCGCCAGTCGGTCGAGCGGACGCTGGATCTGTTCCGGCCGGCGGTCCCCGACCGCGACCCACAGCAGCGAGGGCTGGAAGAGGTGCTGGCGCTCGCGCTCGATCAGGATCACCCGATGGTCGCTCGGCAACGCTTGGCGAAGCCGATCGGCGGCCACGAGCCCGCCGACGCCACCGCCGAGGATCAGAACCGTCTTGGCTGGCATGGTCACCTCTCTAGAAGATCAGGATCCGGTCCGCCCACAGGGTCCAGTCGGTCAGCTCCTCGAGCGCGCTTCGGCGAGAGCCCGGCACCAGATCCGAATCCTGGAGCCCGCGTGCTTCCATGCAGCTTCCGCAGACACCGATTTCGCCCCGATGCTGCGCCACCACCTGGAGCATCCGGCCGAGGTTGTAGTAGCCCTGCGGGACCTTCTGCCCAGCCTTGGCGCACGCAGCGGCATCGCCCATGAGGAACACCTTTACGGCCTCGCTCTCGCGCTTGGCCAGAGCCCCTGCGAGGCGTAGTCCGTTATAGGACCTTTCTGTGCCGTAGGGCGGATCGTTGAGAATCAGCAGAGTATTCATGTGCGACCTCGATTTCGGGCGCGGACGGTGCCGAGGCCGGTCTCCACGGGATACCCTCCAGCCCGCCAGTCGGGAACACCGGCCTCGAGTCGCAACGCGCGGTAACCCCGGGCGCGCAGATGGGCGACCGCCTCGATGGCGAGGACGCAGTAGGGACCCCGGCAGTAGGCGACCACCGCACGGTGCCGGGGCAGCTCGGACAGGCGGCGCTCCAACTCTGCCAGAGGGACGGACAGCGCCCCCGGAAGGTGGCCGGCCTAATACTCCTCCCCGGGCCGGACATCCAATAGAGTCACCTCGCCACGTTTGATCCGGGTGAGCAGGGCGTCCTGATCGATAGGCTCCAACTGCCCGCGCTCTTCGAGAAAGCCCTTCGCCGCGGCTTCGAGTTTGTCCGTGCGGGACTCGGCGAGTTGCCGAAGCGTGAGGCAGAAGCGGCTCACTTCTTCACCGGCGAGCCGGTAGGTGACGTACAGGCCGCGCTTCTCCGTTTCTACCAGGTGTGCACCCCGAAGGACCTGCAGATGCTGAGAGGTATTCGCTATGGTCTGCGAGGTCTCCCGGGCGAGGGCTTCCACGGTGCGTGGCCCCTGGGCGAGCAGGTCGAGCAGGAAACCCAAATGCAGACCGATATACGAGAGACGGGATGCCCACATCTGTGGTGCTGACCAGGACCACGACCGCGATGAGGAGCCCGCCCAGCGCGTATCCAACCAAGGGCCGGCCCGTCTGGAAGGCCCAGGCAGTGGCGACGAGCCATACCGCTCCCAGGCCGCACGCGAAGCGAGATGGTGCGCCTCGCCGCGGAAGCGGGGCGGTCCTGGTGATGACGCGGATCCCGTGGTTGCAGATCAGATCGAAGGGGTGGGTCGGCAACAGCGCCGCGAGACCGGCAATCGACACCAACAGCAACAGAATGGTCGGCGAGGCCATGGCTGTGCCCATCCCGCCCATGGCGGCGCACAGCCCGAACGCGAGCCGCAGCCACGGAGCGACCTCTGCGAGCGCCCGATCATCCACGCGTTCGAATCCCTGGAAGTCGAGGCGGCGGCGTGTGGTTTCGGTCAGCGGGCTCATGACGTCCACTCCGCCGTGGTGGCGACGATCAGGGCTACTCCGGTTTCTTCGCCGTCAGCATGACCGCTTTCACGCCGTACGCCTCCGCGGACGCTTGCGTGGAGGCCTTCCGGAATCGAAAGCGCGGCACGACCGCCGACCGCACCCGGGTGAAGCCCGCCGCCTCGAGCAGACCAAACATCTCTCCCTCCGGGAGAGCGCCACCAATTCAGCTGGCCCAAAGTTTGGGATCATTGACGATCGACTGCGAAAGCTGCTTGGCGCTCACGATATCGGTCAGCGACAGCCGGCCCCCTGGCTTGAGCACCCGATATAACTCCTCGATTACGCGGCGCTTGCGGAAGGACAAATTGATTACACCGTTCGAAATGACGACGTCGGTAGAAGCGTCCGGAACCGGGATGCTCTCCATCCGGCCTTCTCGACATTCGAACCGCACTCCGGTGGCCGCTGCGTGGGCCTGCGCCTTTACGCACATGGCTGGGTTCAAATCGACGCCGATCACGGTGCCCGCCGGGCCCACTCGCCACGACGCGATGATGGCATCGAGTCCGGCGCCGCTCCCAAGGTCGACCACCGTTTCGCCCGGTTGCAGCTCGCTTCGGAGGTGAGGATTGCCAACCCCAGCGAAGGAATTGAGGGCTCCGGCGGGGGCCCGGTCAAGCCACTCCGGGGCGTATTCGAAGAGTTCCGCAGCCTCTCGTCCGTGGAAGAAATGGAATTCGCTCGTCGGGTGGTCTGCGACCTCTTGGTACATCCGGAGGATTTCCCCGTTGAGGACATCCTCGAGGGGGGCGGAGACATCATCGGGTGGTGGCATGTGCGGGCTCCGAAGGAGGTGATTTCAGTCCCACGCGTCAAAACGGCCCCGCCAAAGGAATGCCGTCGGCGAAGAGCGGTCACAGCGAAGACGACAGGTCGGCGTCCAGGCCCTGTGGCCGTGGTCGGCCACAGGGCCTCCCTGCTTCCGGCAGTTTGCGCCATCGACGGAGGACCGTCAGCAGCGACGAGCTCAGCCCTTCCGGCTCGCTGCCCCAGCGCCCGCCTTCGGTGGCGTGCTCGCCGGGCCGCCCGCCTGGGCCTGCATCGCCGCCATCTCCTCGCGGTTGGGACCGAAGGTGCCTGGGGCCACGCCTCCGGCCAGCCGACACATCAGGCAGAGCTGGCCCCGGTGATGGATGTTGTGGAAGATCGTCGCCCAGAGGATCTCCTCGCCGCTCATCTCCTCGCCCGAGAAGTAGGGGATCCGCCGGTCCAAGTCCGCCGGCTTCAGCCCGCGGACCCGCGCCACGGCTTCCCGGTGGATGCGCGCATACCCCGGCGCCAGCGCCTCGACCTGCTTCGGCCGCTCCATACCCGGAGGGCGCATGTCAGGGCTGAACCCTCCCTGCACCACCCCCAGACTGTTGTAGGCGTCCCCCTCTGCGAGGTGCCATGCCATCTCGCCGATCGAGCGCCCGCCGGGATCCGGTCGGAAATCGTACTGGTCCTTTGGGAGTGCCTCGAGGACCCGGACGGTCCTCAGCGCATCGGCATCCCAGACCTTCAGGAACTTCTCGAATTCCTGCGGCGTCATCGTTCTGCTCCTTTCTGTTCTCTTTCGGTGAGACTCTCGCGGGCCTTGCCCGGCCCGCCCTTGGCCGGAGGAGCCGCACCCGGCTTATCGCTTCTTCCGGCGAGCAAGATGCACCCCGGCACCGACGCTCGGAAGCCCTCTCGACAACGCGGTCTCGATGGTGGTCGGTCGATCTTGCGACACCCGGCGGTGCGGCCACCAAGCGTCAGCCAGGCGGCTCTCGCACGAACGCGCGATACAACAAGAGATCGTACACCATCTTGAGCCCCGCACCGATGACCAGCGGCGCGCCCAGGCCCCAGGCTTCGACGCTCCAGCCGGCCAGCCCGGGCCCTGCAGCCCACCCGACGTTTCGGGCGAGTCCCGTCACGCCGAACGCATACACCCGCTCGCCCGGGCGGGTCGCCTGGGCGACGAAGGCCTGACGAGCCGGGACATCCATCTGGACCAGCGCTTCCCGCGCAAGGAACAGGAGCATCGCCACGGGTGCCGATGGCGCCCAAGGGAGCACCAGGAGGAAGGCGCTGGAAGGAAAATGGGTAAACACCATCGTCTTCACGAGCCCAATCCGCCGAGCCAGCGCATCAGCCGCAAAATAGGACCCTGCATTCAGGCCCCGAGCCGCGAGAAAGAGCGGCCCGATCACCTCGCCGGAGAGGCCGAATCGCTTGAAGAACCAGTAGGAGACGATGGACCCCGCGAGGAATCCTCCGCCCAGGCTGTCGAGCGCAAATAGCCCGGTCAGCCCACGAATTCGGCGTCGGCTCGTGGAATCGACTTGCGGGTGATTGGTCGGGAGCAGGCGACTGCCGAGGTCCGCGGGCACAAGCCAGGCGTAGATCGCGATGGGGATGAGTGAGCAGAGCCCCGCGACGACGAATAGGACGCGAGAGGTCTCGGCCGGATCGCCGGGCAGGAGGTCGGGGAGCGCGGCAGCGAGGCTGCCAAGACTGGCGCACACGTCCTGAGCTGCCGTGTACCGCGCCATTACACCGGCACCATGCCCAGTGGTGAGCCGGTCGCTAAGCAGGCTCTGCTCGATGACTTGAGCGGGCCCCCTATCCCTCCCCATTCCGTTCACGAGCCCGACGAAGGCGACCCCGGCGATCGCGAGCGGTGCGGCCACGTTGGCCATGCCGATCAGTCCCGCGCCCGACAGCAAAGTGCTGGCGAACAGAACCGCCCGGCGGTTCATCCCGGGTGCCACCCATGCGAGCCAGGCGGTCGCGACTGCGTTTCCGGCAAGCCCGCACCCGACGACGAGACCCAGCTGGCCTGCCGTGAACCCCAGGCGGGCCAGGTAGAGGCCGAGCAGCACTCCGGTCAACCCGATGCAGAAGGCGCGAATGCCCGCCGCGGTCGAGAGTAACAGCAGGCCGTGGCGCCACCGCGCCTCATGGGAGCTTGGTGGCATCCAGTGCCGCGCGCAGCGCGCCGAGCAGCTCAGTGAGCGGCGCGTCTCCCCAGAAATGAACGAAGTAGATCTTCGGCTCCTCGCCCACCAGGTGATGGTGCACCGCGGTGGCGGTCAACCCATTGGCGGCGAGGGCCGAGAGGAGGCGCGGCAGTTGGCCTGCCGTGACCGCGAAGTCGCCAGTCGCTACCGCGCGACTCGCGGAGACCTGGAGAACGTTGATCGGGGAGGCGTAGCCCAGCGCCGGCAACACCGGCCGGCCGTGCATGGTCACGGCGCCGGGCACCAGCACGAAGCCGACCTGCGCCATCGCGCCCGACGCCTTTCCGTGCTTGCCCAGGGCCGCGAACACGGCGCCCGAGTCGATCGTCACGGGACCAGCGGCGGCGGGTATCACTGGCCGCTGGGTCCCTGTCTGGCGCAGGGCGGCGTCGAGCGCGCCGGCGGTGCGAGTCGCCGGTCCCATCAGGTGGAAGTGGATGTACGTAACCTGGGGCTCCTCGCCGACCAGGTGGTTGTGAACGGCCGTCACCTCGACCGACTGATGAGCCAGTTCGGCCAGGACCGGGCCGAGCTCGGCGGCCGTCACCACGAGGTCGCCCATCGCGGCGGCGCTATCGGGCGGACCATCGAATCCTACCCAGGAGGTCAGGGCGAATGGTGCGGGGATGGCCACGTCGCCCACATGCACCGCGAGGTCCTTCCGCGGAAAGTTGAAGCGCACGTAGCCGCCAGCGTCAACCGGCGGGCTCTGGAGGATGGCGGTGACTTCTTCCCAAGTTTGATCCAAGGGCTGCTGGGCGGAGAGTGATCTGGTCGATGCCAGCAACGTCAGGACGAGCCACCGGGCGGCAAATCGGCGAGGAGAGGGGGGAATGCGGCTCGACATGGAGGTACTCCATACGGGAATGGGGACGTTCAGGAAGCGGCGCGCTGGAACCAGGCATGGAGCCCGTCATATACGCGATCGGTCACCCGGAAGAGTTCCAGGTCATCTTCGATGACGAGGCCGAGCCCGCGGATCACCGCGTCGAGCCCGGCGGCCTCGGGAGTGTGGAACTGGTCGTCATCGACATCGGCCTCGTGCACCACCGCCGCCAGCTCGCGAAGCGCAGGATCGTCCAACGCATATTTCAGCACCGCGCTCTCGAACGAGCAGCGGCCCTCGTGATGACCGAGTTCCACCCCCCGCATGTCGAACGGAGTCCCACCAAGCCGCTTGGCCTCGGCAGGATCGGCTGCGAAAGCGAACGTTGCCTCGCGGTCCACGAACCGGCGGATCAGCCAGGCAAATGCGGTTCTGTCCACGTGACAACGTGGCCTAGTCACCCACAGCATGGGCCCTCCCGGTAGTGGTCGTGGTCTTGATCCCGATGCCCAGCGCACTTGCGGCGCCGCGGAGGGCCGCTTCCGCGGATTGGCGGCCCGGCGCCCGGAAGTAGTCCCGCCGCCGCTCCAGTCGGAGCGTACGCTGGAGCAGCCGGAGCTGATGCCGAGCCGGCTCAAGCCGCGTCGGGGTGAGCGGTCGCCGCGTGGCCGTCTTGAGGAGTCGAGCGGCTGCCCCTGCCAGGTCGGCGTAGCGCTGGTCGGCATCCGCCCGAAAGCGCTGAATCACCTCCGTGTCCTGCATCGCCGGTACGCTCCGGGCCTCCCAGACCATGACGCTCCCGCCCCGCTCCTCGATCTCCTCGGCCAGCCAGTCGAAGGCCTCGCGGGTCTTGGCGTCCGCGGGGAGGGCCCAGGTTGCGTCGTGGAGCAGGATTGCGCCCAGGCGCTTCGCCCGGCGCCAGATCGCGAGGCGAAGCCGAGACGGTTCCCGGGGGAGCCGGTAGGAGCAGAGGAGCCAGGCGGTGGCCATCTGGCATGCAGTGTAACCACGGTTACATTGCTACGCCAGCGATCATTGGCTGCTCATGCCTGATATCCCTCCACCCGCTGCAGGCTGAATGGACCAGTCTGGTACCGCGCCCACCCGAGTCGATCTGGCCCGCTACTTCCTCCAGCTTGGGGCCCTGGGCTTTGGCGGGCCGATTGCGCGTCCCCTGATCGACCGGTGGGAGTCGACCGCCGTGTGACCGTGACCCCTGGTGACCCGTCATCCGCCTTCCGACATCATTATCCTCCACCGCATGCTCATTCCTGATTGCTCCACGCCGGTAGTGGTGCTCCGAACCCATCATGGCAGCCTGGGCATTGCCCGGAGCCTGGGGCGGCTCGGCGTGCCGGTGCACGCGGTACACTCCAGTCCGGGCAGTCCGGAGCTGCGCTCGCGCTACTGGCGGAGCCGGAACTTCTGGGAATTCGACCGCGACGAACCGGACCGGAGCGTGGCGTGGCTGCTTGAGCTGGCCGAGCGGCTGGGGCGGCGTGCCGTGCTGGTTCCGACGGCCGATGATCTCGCCGAACTCGTGGCTGGCCACGCGCAGGTGCTGGGAGAGCACTTCCTCTTTCAGGACAACCCGCTCAGCCTCGTGCAGGCCCTCTCGGCCAAGCAGGCCTTCTATCACCTTGCGAAACGCCTCGGATTCCCGACCGCAGAGACCTGGTTCCCGGAGTCGCTCGATGACGTGCGCCGATTCGGCGAGACGGCGTTATTCCCAGTCGTGCTCAAGGCGAGCGACGGGCTTCGGCTCGAGGCCAGGACCGGCAGGAGGATGGTGATCGTCGACGCGCCGGAGGAGCTGTTGGCATGGTACCAGCGGCTCGAGGATCCGGCGCATCCGAGCCTGATGTTGCAGGAGTACATCCCGGGAAGGGATGCAGACAAGATGTGGCTGTTCGACGGATGTTTCGACGGCAACTCCGACTGCCTCATGGGCATCACTGGTCGGAAGCTGCGCTCGCATCCAGTCCACGCCGGCGCGACGTCTCTGGGTATCTGTGAGCGCAACGACCTGCTGTTCGACCAGAGCCTGCGATTCATGAAAGCCGTTGGCTATCGGGGAATCGTCGGCATGGATTACTGTTGGGACGCGCGGGACGGGAGCTACAAGCTGCTCGATCCGAACCCCCGGATCGCCGCGAATTTCCGGCTTTTCGTCGGATCGAACGGGCTCGACGTTATCCGCTGCCTGTACCTGCACCTGACCGGCCAGCCGGTGCCGCAAACCGAGGTGGTGGAGGGCCGGAAATGGATCGTGGAGGATCAGGACTTCGAGTCCTTCCGCGACTACCACCGTGAGGGCACGCTCTCCCTGGGAGGCTGGCTCCGCTCCCTTGCCGGGGTCCGGGAGGGGGCTTGGTTTGCCTGGGATGATCTCGGACCGGCCTTTGGTGTCGCCATGGCGCGTGTCCGGCGCGCTTCCCGCAGGCTCATGAAGATCGTGGGCTTCACTCAGTAGGCTCTTGATCGGCGTCGGCCCTGTTGCCCGACAGAGAGAGGTGGGGATGTACGTATGTCCTGATTGCAAGACTCCACTGGAGAACCTGTATTGCAGAGAATGTCGGCACCAATACACGGCTGCCGATGGTGTGCCCGTTCTGGTATCCAATGATCCGCGCTTCCAGGAGGCCGCGAGCAGCATCGCTGCCTACAATGCGATCTACCGCAGCCAGACGAATGTGTGGGAGAACCAGGGAAGAACGCCTGAATTCCTGGCGTATTTTTCGGGCCTCTTGCAGCGCTTCCCCGCCACCCGGTACCTGGAAGTTGGCTGCGGGGAGGGCTTCCTTTTCGCCAGGGTGCAAGCGGGAGAGAAATTTGCGGTCGATCTCTCGGTGCAGGCCCTCAAGGCAGCGCAGGCGAAGACTCAGGCGCAGTTCAGCGTGGCCCTGGCCGAACGTCTTCCATTTGCCGCTGCATACTTTGATCTGGTGGCAAGCGTGGGAGTGATGGAGCACTTCCTGGATGACCGGGGGGCCGCGCGGGAGATCGGACGGGTGCTAAGAGACGGCGGCTATTATGTCGCCCTGCTCCATGTCGAGCTGACCTTCTGGGAACGAGTTGGCCTGAACTTGTCTCGATACCTCTTGCCCTACCCCAAGCCACTCGAGCTCGGCCGTCGGCTGAGGCAGAAACTCCAGGAATGGGGCAAGGCCGACCCAACACCTGCCTATCCCGAGCAGCCAATCCAGAGAAAGTACTCCGCCCGCAGCGCAAAGGACCTGCTTGAACGGTGTGATTTCAAGGTGGTCGAGGTGATTCATACCAGGAAGTACCCCGACCTGCCTCTCAAGGCCAACTACGTCGTGATCTACATCGCGAAGAAATGAAGGTTGGCCGGGCCCTGCCAGCTTCATGCGCTGGTTGGGCCGCGGGCTCCCACACGCAGTAGCCAGATGAGCGCCAAGGCGACGAGGAAGGTTGCCCCACCCGAAAGCATCCCAATGGCCACGGACGTATCACCCCACACGACGGAAGCCAGGCCTCCGGCCAGAGTCACGCTGACCATGCCGTAGGCAAACTGACTTGCGGTTTGGGCTTTCTGCCCGAGCGTGTGAGCCTCGGAGAGTTGGTTAAGGCCGCCGCTGAAGCCAGTCCAAGCAAGGGCGAGCAGGCTCAATACCGCAATGGCGAGGGAGATGCGGCGGATGAGTGGGCTTGGGGTCACGGATCAGGTCCCCTTGTGCGGCTTCTGGCGCGACGGCTACGCGCGTCCGTGTCGCCTCGGGCTCGACGAAGCGGTCGAACACTCGAAGGGCCCGCGCTTGTCGGCGGCGGTTGGTCATGATTTGGGCATGACGCTGGTTCCCTCCGGCGGCCCCTGCTGGATCCGGAACGCGGGCGCCCGATAGTCCTGCGCCAGATTCTCTTCCGGGATCGTCACCTGATTGCCGTCCCTGAGCGAGCGGTAATGTGGCGACATGATCTCCACACCGGCCTCGTTGAAGCGGTCCTGGATGTTCTGGTGCAGCAGGGAGTAGGTCTCTGCCATGAGAGCGGGCTGGTCGGTAAAGGCGTTGATCTCGTAGCTCACATAAAAGTCATTCAGGCTGGTCTGGAACACGAACGGGGCGGGCTCAGCGAGGATCCGTTCTGTCGCCCGCGCCGTCGCGATGAGCAGTTCGTGCACCCGGCGCCATGGCGCGTCGTATCCGATGGTGACCGTGGTGTGCAGGATGAGTCCGCGATCGGCGGCCTGGGTCGTGAAGTTGATCAGCTGGCTGGAGAGCACGGTGCCGTTGGGGACCGTGACCTCGACATTCTTGATGGTCCGGATCCGGGTAACCAGCATGGTGCGTTGCACCACATCCCCCATGGTCTCACCGATCTGCACCCGGTCGCCCAGCCGGAATGCATTGGTGTAGGTCAGGACCACGCCCGCGACGATGTGCCCGACGGCCCCCGTGGAGCCGAGCGAAAACAGCAGACCCACGAAGAGGGAGACCCCCTTGAACGCGGGCGATTCGGCACCCGGGAGGTACGGGAACATGACGACCGCGGCGAAGGCGATCACCAGGAAGCGGACGATGGTGAATGTCGGCTGTGCCCAGTCCCGGTGAAACCCTTGCAGCACCAGCGCGCCCGTTCCGAGGGCACGGAACACCAGCTGAATAGTCTTGAGCAGGTACCGCGTGACCAGGACGATGACCGCGATGAAGAAGATGTTGGGCAAATAGTCCAGGAATCCTGCTCCGACGGCCCGCAGAGGCGTGAGGACATACCCCACGATCTTCCGGGAGAATGGAGCCGTCCATGGGAAGAAGCTGAGGATCAGGGGGAGGTAGATGTACAGCAGCAACACCGTAAGAACCACCCGGACCACCCGGGCGACGGCGGTGAGGGCCTCCCCCAGTCGGGACGCGGAGAGCAGCTCGAACCGCTCGATCCGGAGCGGCGGTACCCGCGGGCTCTCCAGTACGCGGCGCACTCGGGCGAACAGCCGGCGCAGGCCAAGCAGCAGCACGACCAGGACGACGGTCGCGGTCAGGGCCTTGGCGGCGTCGATCGTCAGTGAACGAATAGTCGTGGCGCTGGCGGCCGCCGCCGCGGCCGCCTCGATGCGTGCGGCCCAGACGGTCGCCAAGGCCGGCCGAGGCTGCCCGTTCTGGACGGCGTCGGCGTCGAGCACGGTCATGAGCACCTGATCGCCGATGACCAGTTCGCTATGCAGTTCCACCTCGGTCACCAGAATCGAATCGCGCCCCGCTGCCAGCGCGGGGCCCCAGCGGGCCAACCGTTGCTCGATCGCGGCGGCCCGCTCGGCGGGACCGAAGGGACCGAGGCGCCCGTACAGCGTGAAGAGCGTGTCGGAGCCGTAGACGACTGGTGCCCCCGCCGGGGGGGCCGTGGAGTCGCCCGCGACCTGCGCCGCCGCCGGGCGAACCAGCAGTACGGCGGCAAGCACGAGGACAAGTCGCGGTGCGCGCGCCTGTCGGGTCAAGGACATCAGCACTCCTGGAGGTGGCAGAGATGGCCGCGCTTGGTGGACACCGGTCAGGAGTTATAAGGGTCCTGCAACGTGGGGGCAAATGGGGCGCGTCGAAAGGGAAAAGGGAAAGGGGAAGGGGGAAAGGGGAAAGGGGAAGGCGTCGTTAGCGTGGGGCTCATGGCTGATACCTGGTCGCTGACAGCTGACAGCTGACAGCCGATGGCCGATAGCCGATAGCTGAAGCTGATAGCCAACTCCCCCCTGTTTGCGGGCGCGGGCCCGGCTCCTAGATTCCCCAGTCCCTATGAGTGCCCCCGCCACCCCGCCCCGCCCGGAGCCGGATCTCGCCAAGCTCCGGATCGACCGCGACGCACCGTCGCCGGCGCTCCGCCGAGCGCTGGGGCGGAACTTGGTGCTGGCACTGATCGTAGTCGGCTTGGTGGTCGCGATGGTGCTGTTCTTCCGTGGCGAGCGCCCGGTTTCGATTCAGGTCTTCACCGTCAATCCCAGCCCGAGTGGGTCTGCTGGCGCGGCCGGCGCGGCTAGCGTGACCGCCAACGGCTACGTCGTCGCCCGGACCCGGGCCGCCGTCTCCGCCAGGCTTTCCGGCCGGCTGGCCGAGCTGCGGGTGAGCGAGGGGTCGGTGGTGCGGGAAGGCGAGGTGATCGCCCGGCTGGAGAGTGCCGACTACCAGGCGCAGGTGACCAAGGCAGAGGCCGCCCTGGCCACGTCCCAGGCCGAAGTGGCAGAGGCCGAGGCTCGGCGGGACCAGTTGATGCGGGAGGCGCGGCGGGTCGCGGAGATCCGGAGTGCTGGGCCCGACCTGATGTCGGAGCAGGAAGTGGAAGCGGCCCAGAGCGCCGCCAGTCAGGCGGAGGCGCGGGCTCGCGCTGCCACGTCTCGGGTCGCCGCCGCGGAGGCGGAGCTGCGATACGCCCAGGCCACCCTTGAACACACGCTGATTCGGGCGCCATTCAACGGCACGGTGCTCCGGAAAGAAGCCGAGGTGGGGGAGGTCGTGGCGCCCTCGGTGGGCGGCGGCCTCACCCGCGGGGCGGTCGTGACCATGGCCGATCTGCAGTCGCTCGAGGTCGAGGTGGACGTGAACGAGGCCTACATCGCCCGGGTGGGGAAAGCCCAGCCGGCGGTGATCACCCTCGATGCCTATCCCGACACAACGTTCCGGGGTCGGGTCAGGCAGGTGGTGCCGACCGCCGACCGGCAGCGGGCGACGGTGCAGGTGAAGGTGACCATCCTCGACCGCGATCCCCGGATCCTGCCCGAGATGGGCGCCCGGGTGGACTTCCTCGAAGCGGCCAGCCCCGCCGTCGCGCCGGCGGGCCCCGCTGCGGTGCGGCTCCGGGTCCCGGCGGCGGCGGTGCAGGAGCGGGAAGGACGCTCGGTGGTCTGGCTGGTGCGCCAGGGCCGCCTGCAGTCGCATCCGGTGGAGGCGGGGCCGGTGAGCGGCGGCTTCCGCGAGATCCGCTCTGGCCTGCTGGGTGGAGAGCTGCTGATGGTGGGTGGCGTGGAATCGCCCCGGGAGGGGATGCGGGTCGTCGCCCAGTAGGGCGACAAGGGAGACGGGAGACGGGAGAGGGGAGACGGGGGAAAGGGGAAGGGGGAAAGGGGCGAGCGCGTGGGGTCCCGCAGGGCGCGTGCGTACTTTCCCCCGGTGCCTTCGGGAGCCCTGATGCAAAGCCGAGCGCCCGGAGGGACCGCACGGGTGAGCCCCATGATCCTCGAGGGAACCTGCGGGTGGGTCTCAACGTAGGTGCCGCGGCAGGCCAATCGCCGGTTCATCAACACGCCTGGGGGATACATCATGGCCCTGGTCGAGATTCGCGAGGTCGACAAGACCTTCCAGCGCGGCTCGGAGCGGATCGAGGTGTTCATCGGGCTGACACTCGATATCGCGGAGGGCTCCTTCACGGCCCTCATGGGCCCGTCCGGCTCCGGAAAGTCCACCCTGCTCAACTTGGTGGCCGGGCTCGATCGGCCCACTCGAGGGAGCGTCCGGGTCGCCGGCGCCGAGGTGAGCGCCATGCGGCCGAACCAGCTCGCGCCCTGGCGGGCCCGGCATATCGGCTTCGTGTTCCAGCAGCTCAATCTCCTGCCGGTGCTCACCGCCTATCAGAACGTGGAGCTGCCCCTCCTGCTCACGCGGCTGTCCCGGAAGGAGCGGGATGAGCGAATCCGACTGGCGCTCGGCGTGGTCGGCCTCGAGGACCGCATGTCCCACTATCCGCGGCAGCTCTCCGGCGGGCAGGAGCAGCGCGTCGCCATAGCGCGAGCCATCGTGGCGGATCCGACGCTGGTGCTGCTCGACGAGCCCACCGGGCAGCTCGATGCCAAGAGCTCGGCGGACGTGCTACAGCTCCTGAGCCGCCTCAACGACGAGTTCAAGAAGACCGTCATCATCGTGACCCACGATGCGCACGCCGCCGAGGCGGCCCGCACGGTGTTGCACCTCGACAAGGGTCGGCTGATCGAGCGGCAGGGAGCGGCCGTGTGAAATTCTTGCACCTGGTCCTGGCCAACCTCGGCCGTCACAAGCGCCGCACCATCCTGACCACGGCCAGCGTGGCGCTGGCGCTGTTCCTGTTCGCCTCGCTCCGGACCGTGGTGACCACCCTCGATGCCGCGGCGCGGTTTGGCAGCGTCCGGCGGCTGGTGAGCACCAACGCCACGGGCATCGTGTTCCCGCTGCCGCTCAGCTATGCCAACAAGCTCCGGGGGGTGCCGGGAGTCGAAGCGGTCAGCTGGGCCAACTGGTTTGGCGGCCGCTACGGCGACAACAAGCGGTTTTTCGCCCAGTTCGCGGTGGACCCCGAGTCCTATCTCGAGATGTATCCCGAGATCTCCCTCCCCGAGGACCAGAAGCAGGCCTTCCTGCGGGAGCGCTCCTCCGCGATCATCGGCCGCCGGCTGGTGGAGGTCTTCGGCTGGCGGCTGGGGCAGGACGTGACCATCCAGGGGACCATCTTCCCCGGCGACTGGACCTTTACCATCCGCGGCATCTACACGCCGACCGACGCGGTGATCAACGACGACATGCTGCTCTTTCGGCACGACTACCTCGAGGAGCGCCTGGGACGGCCGGGGATCTCGGGCTGGTACGTCATCCGGATCGACGATGCCAATCACGCGGCCCAGATTGCCCGGACCATAGATATCCAGTTCCGCAACTCCACTGCGGCGACCAAGACCGGGACCGAGCAGGCGTTCAACGCCAGCTTTGCCACCATGTGGGGCAACGTGAGCCTGCTCATGGGGACCATCGGGCTGGCGGTGGTGTTCGCCATCCTGCTGGTCACCGCCAACGCGATGATGATGAGCTCCCGGGAACGCACCCGCGAAGTAGCGGTGCTCAAGACCATCGGTTTCTCCGACCGGACGGTGTTCGGGCTGGTGATGCTGGAGGCGGCCGCTATCGCGCTCACCGGTGCGCTGCTGGGGCTCGGCGGGGCCAAGTACCTCTATAAGGCCACCAACTTCAATGGCGGCGGATTTCTGCCCGGCTTCGACGTGACGACCGACACCCTGCTGCTCGGGGCCACGGTGGCGCTGCTCCTCATGCTGGCGAGCGGGCTGGTGCCGGCGGTCCGGGCGGCCCGGCTGCCGGTGGTGCAGGCGTTGAGGCGGGTCGAGTAGTCCAGAGATTACCCAGGAACGGACATGAAGATCCCGCTCATCTATAACGCCCGCAGCGTGCTGCAGCGTCCGGTCTCGACCGCCTTCACGGCGCTCGGGATCGGGCTGGTCGTGGCGGTCTTCATCGGGATGCTGGCGCTGGCCAACGGGTTCCGCGCGGCGCTGGCGCGGACCGGCTCGAACCTGAACGCGCTGGTGCTGCGACGCGGCGCCGATTCCGAGCTGTCGAGCGGCATCGACCGGGCCACCGCGAGCATCCTTGCGGCCTCTCCCCACGTGGCGAGCGGCGCGGACGGCCGGCCGCTGGTGAGTCCCGAGGTCTATGTCCTCATTCCGCTCTCCCGCCGGGGCGCGGACACCGGGACGGTTGCCAACGTGGTGGTTCGCGGCATCGGCGAGGCGGCCTGGAAGGTCCGGGCCAACATCGCCGTCGTGGCGGGAGAGCCGCCCCACTCGGGACGGGCCGAGGTCTGCGTGGGCCGGAAGATGGCCAGCACCTTTCCCAACACCGATGTGGGTCAGACCCTCCACTTCGGTGGGCGGGACTGGACGGTGGTCTGCCAGTTTACCGCCGGGGGGTCGGCGTTCGAGTCGGAGATCTGGGGCGAGAACGAGCAGTTCATGCCGGTCTTCCGGGGCGAGGTGTTCCAGTCGGTCAGCTTCCGTCTCAAGGATCCTGCCGCCTTCGACGAAGCCAAGCGGGCCCTGGAGAGCGACCAGCGCCTCACAGTGGATGTGCACCTGGAGTCAACGTTCTATGCCGAGCAGTCCCAGGTGCTGGGGCGGATCCTCGAGATCCTCGCCTTCCTCATCACCAGCATCATGGCGGTGGGGGCGATCTTCGGCGCGGTCAACACCATGTACGCCGCCGTGGCCACCCGCGCCCCCGAAATCGCTGTGCTACTCACACTCGGCTTCCATCCCCGGAGCGTGCTGCTCAGCTTCCTGGTTGAGTCGGCGCTGATCGCGTTGGTGGGCGGCGTGATCGGAATCCTGCTGGCGCTTCCCATCAACGGGATCGTGACCAGCACCACCAACTGGGCCAGCTTCAGCGAGATCGCCTTCAGCTTCCGGGTGACACCGGGGCTGCTCCTCGCGGGCCTCGGCTTCGCGCTGGTGATGGGGACCCTGGGCGGTTTCTTCCCCGCTTGGCGGGCCGCGCGGCTGCCGGTGGTGCAGGCGTTGCGGTAACGTGGGCCCCGCAGCGTTCTACTCCTCATCCCGAGCCCGCCTAGCGTTACGACCTTTCAGTCCTCATCTCGAGCCCGCCTAGCGTTACGACCTTCCAGTCCTCATCCCGAGCCCGCCTAGCGGGCGAGGGATCTACACATCCTACCTCGTACTGACCACTGGCTCCCAGCCTCGCCGACTGGATCCCTCGGGCACTGCGTGCCCTCGGGATGAGGTGGCGTGGGGCGTCGGCGCTTACGCTCCCATCAACGGCTGCGTCGGCTGGGACCACCCTTCAACTCGTCTCGGCGTCCACCTGCTGGTAGGATGAGGTGGCGTGGGGCGTCGGCGCCTACGCTCCCATCAACGGCTGCGTCGGCTGGGACCACCCTTCAGATCGTCTCGGCATCCACCTGCTGGTAGCTGGTAGGTGTCATTGCCGCATCGCTTCAGCCGCCCACCGCCGCACGGCCTTCACTGGATAGCCCTTCCGCTCCGCCGCTCACTCGGGGCAACCCAGTCGGCGGAGTGCTGAGTGTCTTCGGCATCGGCCAGCCTCTGGTCAGGGTTTCAGTGGCACTTCACCCTTCCTTCAAGGCGCCTCACACATCCTGCCAGCACACGGCGGTGCATGTCGGCCCCGGCGGCGCCAAACCGATCTCCCAGGGACCGAGGTGGAGGTGGGGTATGGGGCGGATCGGTACTTCTCTGATCGGGACGGCCGCGCTGCTGGTCTGTGTGACGCAAGTGGCCGCCGCGCAGGGCAGGGCGCGACAGGATCAGGGACCTTGGTTCAGTATCGGCGTCGGCTACAGTATGGCGGACTTCGATTGCACCAATTGCGGCAGGACCAGCAGGGAGGACAACATCGGGGGCCAGATCGCGGCCGGTGGCACCCTGAGCGATCATCTCCTCCTGGGGATCGAGGGAGACGGCTGGATAAAGACAAAGAGCGGTGTCCGCAGCGAATTTGCCGCCGTGACCGCGGCGGCCTACTTCTATCCCAGCGTCTCAGCCAACTTCTTCCTCAAGGCCGGCGCGGGGCTGGCGCAATACAGGTTCTCGAACGGCGGTTCGGAGGGCGACACCGGGCTCGGTCTCATGGGAGGCGCTGGCTATGATCTCCGGATTGGCGGAATCTTGTCCATCACCCCGGTCGCCACATTCAACTACGGGAGCATGGGCGACAAGTCCGGCGCCAAGGGCGTGACCATCAACTGGGTCACCCTCGGCGCCACCTTTACGTTCCGCTGAGCCCGCCCAGGGGCGGGACGCCTTCGTCCGCTTTCGGCTCAAGGGAGGAGTGGTAAGGCAGGGCCTCATGGGATCACCCCATGAGGCCTTCTCTGATGTTGACTCCCGCAGCTGGGCCAGCCTCCCGCGCATCCCCTGATGACCGATTGTGGGGCGACGGCATATTTGGGCAACGTGGCGGGAGTGGCCGCCACCCCGCGGATGAGTTGGGCCGCCCAAAGGTCACCGCCCGCACGCATCACTCACGGGGCTGTATCGTACGGCCTTCCCGCCGCCAGAAGGAAGAGGCCGAGCGGTATGGCCAGCGCCCGGAGTGATCTGCGTCACCCCGGGGAGTGGCGCTGGTCGCTAAGCTTCACTCAGGGCGCGGTAGTCCCACGGAGGCGATCATGCAACACACTACGGATGCTCTACCCGATCACCCGGGGCCGGTCCCCATGGGGGAACCGGCCATGCCCGCGAAGATCCAGCGCTTCGTCGCGTCGGAACGCTTTGTGCACTGGGCTCTGGCCATTCCCATCCTCGTTTTGTACGGCACCGCGTTGACGATGATGGCTTATTGGGGTGAACCGAGCCCACGCCCCGTGCGGACCGTGTTCTCCTGGATTCACCTCGTCGCCGCCCTCTGCCTCATCGTCCTTCCCCCCCTGGCCCTGCTGTCCGGAAGGCGGGATTGGCGGTTGCACCTCGCGAATTTCAAGGAGGGATGGCGGTGGACCAGCGACGACATCCATTGGCTCATCCTGAGTCCCCTCGCCGCCGTCAACCACCGAATCACCCTGCCGGAGCAGGGCAAGTTCAACGCGGCCGAGAAGCTCAACTTCATGATGGTGAGCGCCACCTACCCGCTCTACATCTGCACCGGGGTGCTGCTGTGGATGGAGGGCGCGAACTTCATCGCGTGGATCGTGCACCTGGCCGCCGCGGCGCTCTCCTCCATCCTGGTGGTTGGACACATCTACATGGCGGCGGCGAACCCCAGCACGCGCATCGGTCTCTCGGGGATGATCACGGGCTGGGTGGATCGCGAGTGGGCCAAACACCACTACCGCCGCTGGTACCGGGAACGCTTCGAGGAGACGAGCCCCGCCCCGGTCACCCAATCGGCGGTGCCGGTCATGCGGATGCCGGCCAAAGTCCGCTGCGGTTCGTGCCGGGAGGTGCTGGCCTACCATACGTGGGAGCGGCTGATGCAGCGGATCTTCCAGGTGGAACCGCTATTCTGCCCCTACTGCAAGGAGAATATCGGCATCGCCACCCCCCACGCTGCCCCCGACGTGGCGCGCGCCATCATCCATCACCTGGAAGTCGGGGCGGCTGAACCGTTCGAGTACCAAACCGGGCCGGGGTGATCTCCAAAGGGCAGGAGCGACCGGCCTCACGGAATCAGTCCGTGAGGCCTTTGCCTCTGCTGACTCACCCGCCCGGCGCGCTGCCTAGACCCCGTTCGAGTCGGCGGCCGCCGCCCCCAGATCGGAGCCCGTCAGGGTCTGGACCCACCACGAGGCGACCAGCCCGATCCCCACAATCCGGACGCCGGACCCGAGCCACTCTCCCACGGCCAGCTGACTCATGATGGCAGGCCCGGCATACCAGTAGTAGATCCCGCCAGCCGCGGCCGCGATGAGCGGCAGCACGAGCCGCGAGTGGGGCCGGAGCGCCAGCACGGCGACCCCGATCACCAGAAAGCTCGTGAGCGACCCGCCCAGCGTCATGGCGTAGACCATCGCCGCGCTGCCCAGGGGGCCGTCCTTGACCTGGTTGTAACCGATGACGAAGCCCGGCAGGGCTGCGAAGAACGCGCCGTAAGGTGTCGCGAGCCATCGCGCCGTCCGCCGGGAGGGCCCCAGCAACTGGGGGATCGCCCTTTGCTCCGCGAGGTCGAGGCACCCGCGGGGTGTGCACGCGGTACAGGTACTGCACCGGCCGCGGTCCACCCGGACCAGCGGCGCCTGACCGTAGAGCAGTTCGACGGGCAGGACCGGGCAGAGCGCGTTGCAGAACGCCGAGCGAACCGTGAACCGGGCACCGAGCACGAGCGCGAGCCCACCCACCGCCGCCACGGTGCCTGCGAGGACCGGCCCGTTCTGGTTGAACACGAAATGCCGCGCCGGGACCATCAAGTGAAACAGAACCAGGCCCCCGACACTCAAGGCGCGCAGCATCCTGGGAGAGGGGACCCGCTGATTCCCCAGACGATTCCCCATCTCGTTCAGGGTCGCCAGCGGGCACACACCGCGCCAGATCGCCGTGGAGAGAAGAAAGGTCGCTGGCAGGGTCGGGATGGCGACGTACCAGAGCGCCTTCAAGGCGTTCGCAGGCGCGAGCACCAGCCACAGGAGCAGCAGCGGGACTGCCGCCAGCGCCGACCACCGCGCGATGCCCCGGAGCGCGGCGGCCCGGGGCGGTCGGACGAGGACCGGCGCAGTTGACATGGGTGCAGCGCTCAGCCCCCAGGCGCGACCGCCGCCGGCCCTGAGGAAAGCAGGTAGGCAACCACGTCCGCGGCGGAATAGCGGGAGCGCCCCGCCAGGAAGGTCGACAGTGAGACGAGATCGTCACCGCTGGTGAGCAGCGGTGGCTCCAGCTGTCCGCCGGCTCGCAGCTGCGGGTGGCCGATGTTCGCGAGCAGCGAATTGCACAGGCAGCGCCGCCCTTCGGTGTCTTCGACCTTGCCACCCTTGCGGACGTAGGCGTCCACCGGCTCGCTGGCGCAACGGTAGTCGATCGTCCCTTCCGGGGTGAAATAGGCGACGCGCAGGTATCCGAGATCGCAGACCCGCTCGCGCTCTGCCGTCGCGCCGGGATCGGCGTCCCAGTGCACAACCTTGAACGGATAGCCGGTGGGTGAGGCCTGCGGATCGGTGAACACGTCTACCTGGCCCCGGGCGACGTGCTCCAGCACCGAGCGCTTGAGATCGTCGCGCAGGCCCGACTCGTCGCAATACGCGAACAGGGTTCCGACTTGGATGCCGGCCGCGCCCGCCTGTTGTGCCTCCTGTAAACGTCCCGCGTGACCGGTGCCGCCGGCGAGCCAGAAGGGCAGGCCCAGTTCGCGGACCTTTGCCAGGTCCACGACATCCCGCTCGCCGTAGAGCGGTTCGCCGCGCTCGTTGAATCTCGGGTCGCCACGCGGGGGTGCATTGTGGCCGCCGGCGGTCGGCCCCTCGATGATGAAGCCATCGACTCGGCCGCTGGCCTTGCGGGCCAGCACGGTCGCCAGAGAGGTGCTCGCGATGATCGGCAGGAAGCGCGGACGCTGCAGTGGCGCCGGGGGCTGGCTCCAGTGCTCGCCCGGATCCAGCCGCAGATATTCCGCGCTGCCGGGCGGAAGTCCTTCTACCTCGAGCCGGAGCGCGGCGGCCCGATGCTCCGCGAACGCATCGAGCACGGCGGGGATCTCGCGCGGAATGCCGGCGCCCATCAGGACGAAGTCCACGCCCGCCAGCATCGCACCGTACAGCGAAGCGAGGGTGGGAAACTGGATCTTGGTCAGCAGATTGATGCCCACCGCGCCGCCGTGTCCTTCCCGGGCCAGGTAGACCTCGACGAAGTTGGCCAGCATGGTGACCTGCTCGCGGGAGCGGCTGACGCCCTCGCGGTACATCGGCAGGAGCTTGTAGGGAGTGCCCGATGGCAGTCCTTCCGGGCGGAAATACCGGTCCAGCACGTCCGCGGCGATTCCGGGAATCGGAAACATCGCCATTGCCCGCCGCAGGTGCCCCCCCTGGTCCCCATCCTGCAGCCGCCGCACCAGCACGCTGTCGAGCGCGGTGCCCGAGACGACCCCGAGCTGGCCGCACTGCGATACCGCGCGCGCCAAGCGCCAGCCGGAGATGCCGATCCCCATGCCGCCCTGAATGATCGCGGGCCATGCGCTGGCTTCGCCCATAGGATGATTATCACCTCGATATAATGGAAGCGCCAACGCATCCAGCCCGGCCCGGCCGCCCCTCCTCCCCGCACCACCGCGGCCTGCATGAAACTGCAGCTCGTACCGCCCGCCCTCAAGGGGTGACCTTTGCCACCAGCCGATAGCGAGCCCAGGAACAACCGGCTCATCCAATCGCCACCACCAGGAAGGCGGCTTTACACGGGGAGGGAATTCATCGCATGGCGTGGTGCGGCGCCGCCGGACACCGCAAGGGATCCCTTCAGGTTGGCACCGACTGGTGGGCACGGCGGCCACCTCAAGGGATCCCTTGTCGCTTCGCTTCTCGGGACAACGTTTCGCGACGGCGGCTTCGCTCTCGATCAGTACTCCGCCTTGGCCGATAGCTGATAGCTGACAGCTGACAGCCCTCAGAGCCGACCCGCGACCGTCTTGGCCAGGTCGGTCAACTGGGCCGGGGACAGAAACACCTTTCCCCCGGCGGCCACATCGGCCCCGGTGAGGAACTGGAAGGCCTTGGTGCCCTTGCGGAATATCAGCATCCAGCCGCCGAGGCCGAGGTACGCCTCATCGCCCACGCCGCTCACGGCCGTGACCTCCTTGCTCAGCAGCTGCACCGTGGTGCGCAGTTCGGTGCCGCTCTTGACGTCGTTCAGGGCCGCGACGGTCAGGACCAGCATGGAATCCGGTCCCTTGACGAAATGCAATCCTTCTGCCGGATTGTACATATCGGCCGAGGGGCGGACTGCACCCTTGAGTCCTACCCGTTCCAGGTCCGCGGGCGTGAGCAGGCGCTCCGGCAGAGGGGTCTGGGCCGCCGCCGCCGCGCCGCCGCCGAGCAGCATCGCCAGGATCAAGGTGAGTCGGCCCATGCCGCCGCTTGGCCGATACGCGCTGGTCTTCATGGTAGACCTCCGTCGCAAGAGCTGGAGCCGGGCTTGCAGGTGACGCCGCCGGCATTCTGCCGGCGATGCGAGCCCACGATCCTCATAGCGGCATGGACGTGAAGAGAAGGCGAAATGGCTTGGAAGTAATCTTGCGGAAGCGGCGCTGTCGCACCGCCGCGTCAGCGGAAGCTCGTCTCCAGCACCCGCAAGTTCCGGGTTTGTCCCTCCATCGGGGTCGCCTTCGGTCCGGCGAGTATCCCCATGATGGCCCGTTCCACCTCGGCGAGTTCGTCGGGGGGCAACGGCCCATATCCGAGCTGGAGGAGGAGTTCCGCGAGCCCGGCACCGGCGCGTGGAGGCCAGGTGCCGACGCCGCTCGGACCTCCCTTCACTTGGTAGGAAAGCTCGTCAGGAAGCACGATCGTGAGGTCGACCGCCGCCCCGGGGGCTGGGGGGATGGGGCTGACACGGATCGTCGCGGTGGATGCCTCGCTGAGGTCCGCTCCGGTCCGAACCAGCCCTGACGCTTCGATCGTGATCTCCAGGTGGGCGACAGGAGACTGGTATCGCGCATGGGTGTTGAACCGGTAGTCGCGCTGGCCGGCCTGAAGGCCGACAAGGCACACCGCCGGGATGGCAGCGCGACGGCCCATCGTGGGAGGATCTCCAGCAGGGTCTCCTCGAGGGGAGCCGGTGCCGCACCTGGTGGGCTTCGTTCGCGAGGGCCTCGGCGATGAGCGGGCCGTCGCGTCCGGCCGTGCGTGCGGCGGCGGTGAGCGCGGGAGAGCGATGCGGAGGCCCATGGTGGGTGAAATGACCGTCATGTCCCGCATGGTATGCCTTCGATTGCCGTACGAGGCGGTCACCGGCGCGTCGAACGCCCTGCGCATGACGCGCCGGGCGCGGCTCATGGAGCCTGGCCCGAAGGTAGGCGAGGGGCCGACTAGCTGGGGAAGTTGGTCGCCACCCCGCCCGCCCGAACGGTGCGGATCACCCGATCCGCGAAGATCCGCATGCCCACCTGAATCATCGCGGCGGGCTCCCCTTTGAGTTCCGTGGAATCATCGAGGATGATCTCGCCGGTCTCGACGCGGATCAGTTGGGCGGACAGGAGCCAGATCAGGTTGCTGGTCTTGCTGACCTTGGTCAGGACGACCCAGCGGGCGCCTTGCGCACGGGCGACGGCCAGGGCGCAGGCGACCTTCACGTTGCAAGGGCTGCCGCCGGTGAGCCGGCGCGCCTCGGGAGCAGTGGCCGCCGAATCGGTTATCGCGAAGGGGCGAACTTGCTCCCCCAGCAGATCCTGGAGCCGTGTCCGGAGGACGCGGGTGCCGACGTCGGCGTTGGCGGAGTCCGAGGGCTCCTTGAGGTTGGCTTGCTCGTTGTAGAGGGCGGTGGTCAGGACGGCGATCGGTGCGTCGGCAGGCTCAAGCGTTGCTTGGGCGCGGAGGGCGCTGGGCAGCAGCCCGGCGAGGAGCGTGAGCGGGATCAGGGTGCGAGAACGCATGACGCCAGAACCCAGGGGTATGGGAGAATGGAGCCCGACGCCCGTGCCTCACCCGCGGGCGCGGCCAGGTCGACGAACTCTACCTTGGCGCGGCGGCTGGAACCTGTCAATGAAAAGCAACGGGTCGCGCCTGGCTGGGCGGGCCATGCCAACCGGCCATCATTGCGGTCGCAGCTCGGCGGACCGGCGCCGCTCCGCGGCGCGCCGAACGGCGGGCAGCAAGAGAGGGCCAATGGACACGATGCCGAAGCGGGCCCAGCGGCAGTAGCGGCGAAATCCCAGGGCTGACAGGCGGCCCCACACACAATCAGGCGGCCCGGCGCTTCCGCCAGAAGCCGCCAGTCCATGCCCTGGGTCTCTGCCAGCAGGCCCTGCGGGGTCCTGCGAGGAGATGGCGAAGCTCCCATGAGCTTCGCCCGCAGCCAGAAGATGGCCCGCACGAGGGGAAGGGTTCGGTGGGTGCGTGCGCTGGTCAGGCCCTGGGCTTGGCGGGCGGTAGCTGCGCCTTCCGGACGACCACGACGGAGCCGATCATGCAGACGGCATGAAGCGGTCCGAGATAGGTGAGCGCCTGACGGTCAGCCACAATGAGAAAAGTCGCTATGATCGCCAGGGCCCAGAGCGCGATGATGGCCGCGATATATTTCATAACGTGTGCTCCAGAGCTGCCGTTCGAGAGAAAGTAATCACCTATTCCCGCGTGGCCGACACGGCCCCCAGCAACCGGTCCGCTCGCTCCCGACCCGACGCCCCTCGCGATGCCGAGGATTCACGGCGGGCCATTCTCCCGCCCAAGCGGAAACCGGCCCGCGCGGAGCGCCGGCGGCGGTAAACGCCTGGTCTGGCGCCCCGGAGCCCGTCAGTGCATCTTTCGCGCTTCCCCTCCAACCGAGGTGTCGAGTGCTTCGTCGCTCGGTACGTCGCGTATTCAGATATTACTCCCCAGCACAACTCGATGCCCCGCGGGCCGGAGGTTCGATTCTGGCGGCGGTGCTCGTTGCCCTCCTGGTCGCTTCCTGCCAGGAGTCGCCCGTCGAATTCAACCAGTTCCCGGCGGCTTATGCCACGGCCGGGCTATTCGTTCAGGGCACCGCCACCTCGAATGCCCTGAAGACAATTGCGGTGCCACTCGCCGCGGCGACGACCAAGGGTAATCTGGTCGTCGTCGGGTTCGATTACACCGGCACCACGTTTACGTCGATCGCCGACAACCAGGGCAACGCGTTCACTCAGGTCGGGACGGAGATCACCTCCCCGGGCGGCGCCCGGACCCGCCTCTATTACGCCCGGAACATCAAGGGCGGCAGTGAGACCGTCACCATCAACCTCGCGGCGAACCCGCCGTACCTCGAAGTCTATGCGGCCGAGTACGCCGGCATCGATACGACCACGCCCCTCGACGTCAGCGCGCAGGCCACCGGGTCGGCGAGCAGCGCGACCAGCGGTAGCATCGTCACCACGACCGCGAACGATGTCATCGTGGGGCTTTGCATCGGCGACAACAGCTGCACGGCGGGAAGTGGGTTCACGGCGCGGTCGACGTATCACAGCAATCTCCTGGAGGACCGCGTCCTCGCTACGGCCGGCTCCACTGCGGCCACGGGGACCGCCAGCTCGGGCTGGGCTGTCATCATGGCCGCCTTCCGGCCGCAGAGTGCCACGCCCCCCGCACCGGTTGCGTCGGTGACGGTCGCACCGGCCACGGCATCCATCACTGCGGGCACCACTCAGGCGCTCAGCGCCACGACGAAGGACGCGAGTGGCAATGTCCTGACCGGACGTACCGTCACCTGGACGACGGGCAACGCGGCGGTCGTGACGGTGAGCGCTACCGGTGTCGTGACCGGTGTCGCCGTCGGCGGCCCGGTGACGATCACCGCGACCAGCGAAGGCCAGAGCAGCAGCGCGGCGATCTCGGTGACGCCGGCGCCGGTCGCCACGGTGACGGTCGCCCCCGCCACGGCATCGCTCACCGCGGGCACGACGCAGGCGCTCACCGCGACCACCAAGGACGCAGCGGGCAATGTGTTGGCCGGCCGGACGATCACCTGGACGACCAGCGGCGCTACCATTGCCACGGTGAGCGCCACCGGTGTCGTGACTGGTGTTGCCGCCGGAGGCCCGGTCACGATCACGGCGACCAGCGAGGGAAAGATCGGCACCGCGGCGATCACGGTGACGCTGGTGCCGGTGGCCTCGGTCGCCGTGACGCCGGCGACTGCCGCCGTGATGGTGGGAGAGACGGCGCCGCTGGCGGCCGCCACCAAGGACGCGGCTGGCAACGTCCTGACCGGCCGAACAATCACCTGGACGACGAGCAATGCGGCGGTCGCCACGGTGAGCGCCACTGGTGTCGTGACTGGTGTTGCCGCCGGAGGCCCGGTCACGATCACGGCGACCAGCGAGGGCAAGACCGGCACCGCGGCGATCACAGTGACGCTGGTGCCGGTGGCCTCCGTGACGATGGCCCCGGTGACAGCGAGCGTGCTGGTGGGACAGACCACCTCGCTCACCGCCACCGCCAAGGACGTCAGCGGCAACGTCCTTGCCGGCCGCACGATCGCCTGGACGACGAGCGATGCCGCCACGGCAACGGTGAGTGCGACTGGGGTTGTGACGGGCATGGCAGGGGGTGGGCCGGTCACGATCACGGCGACGAGCGAGGGCCAATCGGGAACCGCGGCGGTCACCGTGACGGTACCGCCGGTAGCCACGGTGACGGTCGCACCGGCCGCGGCGAGCGTCGCGATTGGGCAGACAGTGGCGCTCACCGCCACCACGAAAGCCGCGAATGGGGCGCTGCTCACCGGACGTGACGTGACCTGGCAGACGAGCGATGCGGCCATCGCCACGGTCAGCGCCACCGGCGTGGTGACCGGCGTCGCGGCTGGCGGTCCGGTGACGATTACTGCAACGAGCGAGGGCCAGAGCGGCACCGCCGCCGTGACCGTGACGGTGCCGGTGGCGTCGGTCACCGTCGCGCCGCCAACGGCGAGCGTCGTGATCGGCCAGACGGTGCCGCTCTCCGTCGTTACCAGGGACGCCGGCGGCAATGAGCTGACGGGTCGAGTGATCGCCTGGACGACGAGCGATGCCACGGTGGCCACCGTGAGTGCCGCGGGCGTCGTGACGGGTGTGGCCGCGGGGGGTCCGGTCGCCATCACCGCTACCACCGAGGGCCAGTCGGGGACCGCGGCCATCACGGTAACGGTGCCGCCTGTCGCTTCCGTCACCTTGGCGCCGCCGGCGGCCAGCGTAGCGGCCGGTCAGACCGTGTTGCTGACCGCGACGACCAAAGACGCCGGTGGGGCGGTGCTGACCGGGCGGGTGATCAGCTGGGAGTCCAGCGATCCGTCGCTTGCCACCGTCAGCGCGAGCGGTGTGGTGATCGGTGTCGGCGCGGGCGGCCCGATCACGATTACGGCGACGAGCGAGACCGTGAGCGGCAGCACCGCCATCACCGTGCTGCCGGCCGTGGCCTCGGTGACGATCGAGCCGGCGACCGCCAGCGTGATCGTGGGCCAGACGGTGTCGCTCACCGCCACGACCAGCGATGCCACCGGCACGGTGCTCACCGGCCGGGTCCTCGCCTGGACGAGCAGCAATCCATCGCAGGCCACCGTGAGCGCCACGGGCGTGGTGGCCGGGATGGTGGCCGGCGGTCCGGTGACGATCACCGCGACCAGCGAGGGAAAGAGCGGCACCGCGGCGATCACAGTAATGCCGGTGCCGGTCGCCTCGGTGACGGTCGCCCCGGCGACGGCCAACCTCATTGTGGGTCAGTCGGTCACCTTCCAGGCGACCCCGAAGGACGCCGGGGGCAACACCCTGGCCGGTCGGGCGATCACCTGGGCCACGAGCGACCCGACGCTGGCGACCGTGAGCGCCACGGGTGTGGTGACCGGTGCGGCGGCGGGCGGCCCGGTGACGATCACCGCGAGCAGCGAGGGACAGTTGGGAACCGCGGCGGCCACCGTCCAGGCCCTCTCCCCCACCGGGTACCTCTACCCGCTCAAGGTCGGGCCGACGTCGCGGTATCTCGTGGACCAGACCGGCAAGCCGTTCTTCCTGGCGGGGGATGCGGCGTGGTCACTCTTCTCCCAGCTCTCGGATCAGGACGCCGACACCTATCTCGCGGCCCGGCAACAGTCCGGCTTCAACCTGGTCATGGCCAGCGTCATCGAGCACAAGTTCGCCTCGAACGCGCCGAGGAACATCTATGGGCTGGGGCCGTTCACGGGGACGAATTTCACCACCCCCAATGAGGCCTATTTCGCGCACGTGGACTACATCGTCCGGTCGGCAGCGCAGAAGGGCATCGTGGTGCTGATGGCGCCCGCGTATCTGGGCGTGTCCTGCGGCAGCGAGGGATGGGGCGCCGAAATCAAGGCGGCGACCGACGCCGACATGGGGACATGGGGCCGGTATCTCGGCGCCCGCTACGCCGGCTATGACAACATCATCTGGCTCGTCGGCGGAGACACCGATCCCAAGACGTGCGGCGTCACCAGCCGGTTGCAGGCGCTGGTGGCCGGCATTCAGCAGTTCGATACCCGGCATCCCTTCACCGCGCATAACAACTCGGGGCAGATGGCCATTACCCCTTGGTCCGGGGCGAGCTGGCTCACGATCAACAACTTCTACACCTACAGCTCGACCCTCTACCGGCAGGCATTGACCGCGTATCACGTGACGCCGACGATGCCCTTCTTCCTGCTGGAGTCCGCCTACGAGAACGAGCACTCGAGCACCGGCCAGAGCCTCCGGGCCCAGTCCTACTGGACCGTCCTGAGCGGCGGCTTCGGGCATATCTACGGCAACTGTCCCGTCTGGAGCTTCGCGTCGCCGGGGACCAGCAACTTCTGCAGCTTCACCGACTGGAAGGCGCAGCTCACCAGCCAGGGATCACGAAACATCCAGTATCTGCAGAGCATGTTCAGCACCCGCCACTGGTACGCCCTGGTCCCAGACGAGGCCCACGCCGCCGTCACGGCTGGGTACGGCAGCAACACCAGCACCGGCTACGTCACGGCCGCCACCGCCTCCGACGGCTCGTCGATCATCGCCTACCTGCCTTCCTCCCGGACCGTCACCGTGAACGGCCGAGCCTTGGGCAGCTCCATGACGGCGTGGTGGTACAAGCCCGCGAACGGGACCGCCACCGCGATCGGGACCTATTCCACGGCCAGCTCGCGAACCTTCACCCCGCCGTCGAGCGGCGACTGGGTGCTCGTGGTGGATAATCCGAGCTTTAGCTTCCCGGCACCCTAGTCAGCTGTCAGCTGTCAGCCGTTGGCCATTGGCGATCAGCTATCAGCTGACGGCTGATACTTGCTCCCCGCCCCATCCGCCCTGGCCGTCCCTCCGCCCGACGCGAAAGGGAGCCCCCACTCTCGGGGCCCCCTCTTGCCAATCTCGCCGCGTCTCCGCATCGTAGTCCCACGGGCGTCGATCCACGCCCAACCTCTTCGGCCCCTCCCCATCAGGGGCCCTCGTGAGGCAAAGGGGGGCAGACTCCCGGATCCGTTCGAACGGTTCCTTTGCGTCGCCGCGGAGCGTCGCTGCTGGGGGGCGTGTCTCCGTGGCCTGACCAAAGGACCCAGACCATGCCGACCAACAAGGACTTCAAGCCCCTCGTGCGCGCTCGCATGACGAGGACGGGCGAGTCCTACACCACCGCCCGCGCCCAGCTCATCCGTCGTCCCACCACTCCCGCCGCTTCTGCCGCCTTCCCCCGCCTCGCCGGCATGTCCGACGCGGCCGTGAAGGCAAAGACCGGCTGCACCTGGGAGCGCTGGGTCTGGGCCCTCGACCGGGCCAAGGCGGACCAATGGCCGCACCGCGAGATCGCCAAGTACGTGCGCGAAAAGTACAAGCTGTCGAGCTGGTGGTCGCAGACGGTGACGGTGGGCTACGAGCGCATCAAAGGACTGCGGGCGATCGGCCAGCGCCGGGACGGCGCCTTCGAGGTCAACAAGAGTCGGACCTTCGCAGTGCCGCTTCCTCGCCTCTACCGCTTATTCAGTGACAAGCGCGCCCGCGCCCGCTGGCTCGGGGGAACCGATCTCATTGTGCGGACCAAGATCGTCGACCGCTCGATGCGGATCATCTGGCCCGATGGCACTCTGGTCCAGGCGATGTTCTTCCGCAGGGAGACTGGACGCAGCCAGGTTCAGATTCAGCATGGCCGGTTCCCGAATCGGTCGGCGGCCGACGGCTGACGGCTGATGTCTGACAGCTGACGGCTGATAGCTGATAGCCGATAGCCGATAGCTAAGTGCCTTCTACGGAAATATCCCCAGCTGCTCGTAACTCGTCGCCACTTTGTCGATCGCCACGATCATCGCCGCAGTCCGAAGATCCACCTTCCCCAGGTGCTGCTTGTACATCTCCCGGATCGGGTGGTAGGCGCCGATCATCGTTTCTTCGAGGCCGGAGTTGACCAGGTCCTCCTCGCTCGCACCATGGGTGAGTCGGTCGATCTCCGCCTGGGTGAAGCGCCGGCCGGTGATCTCTTCCACCGCCTCGAGCAGCCGGCCATACGCGCCCTGCTCGAAGCGCTTCTGCATCCGCCCGAAACGCACATGGCCGAGGTTCTTGACCCACTCGAAGTAGGAGACCGTCACCCCGCCCGCGTTGATGAAGGTGTCTGGAATTACCATGACACCGCGTCGGGCGAGGATCTCGTCTGCCTCCAGGGTTGTGGGCCCGTTGGCGGCCTCGACCACGATCTTCGCCTTGATCCGCGGTGCATTCTCCGCGGTGATCTGTCGCTCCAGCGCCGCGGGGATCAGGATGTCGCAGTCGAGCTCCAGCGCGTCCTCGCGGCGGGCCAGGTTGGTGGCCCCGGGGGCGTCGAGCAGGCTCTTCCGCTCCTTCCGATGCGCCACCACCTTTTCGATGTCGAGTCCCTGCTTGTTCGCGATCGCGCCCTCGGACTCCGAAAGGCCGACGATCAGCGCGCCGCCGTCGCTGAAGAACTTGGCGCAGTGGTAGCCAACGTTTCCCAGCCCCTGGATCACCACCCGCTTGCCCGCGAGTCCCGTCGTGAGTCCCAGCGGCTTCAGGTCCTCGGCGATGCTCACCAGCTCGCGCACGCCGAAAAAGACACCGCGCCCAGTCGCCTCCACGCGCCCGCGGATGCCGCCCTGACTGACCGGCTTCGCGGTGACGCAACCCATGGCGTCGAGCTCGCCGGAACGAAGCTGGGAGTAGGTATCCGCGATCCAGGCCATTTCCCGCGGCCCGGTCCCGACGTCCGGCGCCGGGACGTCGAGCCCCGGCCCGATGAAGTTCTTGCGCACCAGCTCGAAGACGTAGCGCCGGGTGATCCGCTCCAGCTCGGCGGGTGAGTAACGCTTCGGATTGAGGCGGATGCCGCCCTTCGCCCCGCCGAAGGGGACGTCCACCAGTGCGCACTTGTAGGTCATGAGCGCGGCGAGGGCCTGCACCTCTTCCGCATCCACATCGGGCGCAAAGCGGATGCCGCCCTTGCAGGGGAGCTTGTGATGACTGTGTTCCGCGCGCCAGGCATGCATCACCTCGATGCTGCCATCGTCGCGCTTGAGCGGAAAGCTGGTGTAGAAGATCGTCTTGCAGACCTTGATGTTGGCCAGCAGGGTGGGGTCATGATTGGTTAGGCTGGCCGCGCGGTCGAAGGCCCGGTCCACCTGATCGAGGAAGCGCGCGCCCACGGACATGAGGGGTCTCCGTTGATGGCCTGAGGGAGACTGATAGCGGTTACCGGGCAAGTGCGCTAGGGGAGAGGCGGGTAGGGCGGATGAAGCGGAGAAGGCGGATGGGCGGACGGGCGGGAGGAGGGAGAGGCGGTAGCGGCGCGAGCGGTGGGAGCGGCGAATCCGTCATCCCGAGGGGGTGGCAGGGTCCGGGCCCGTCCTACCGTCCTACCGTTCTACCGCCGCTCCCGCCACACCCATGCATACACCAGCACGTTCACCACTACAACGAGCGTGGCCAGCGCATACTGCACCGTGCGCGTCAGGCCGGGGGGGTACAGCACCGGCAGCAGATAATGCTCGATGAATCCGCCGGCATAGCCCCGCGACCCACTCAGCTCCACCAGCCAGTTCTCCAGCGGCGTGAGCGGGCAGATGCCGCCCGAGATCTCGATCCACCCTCCCCACAGGGCGACCGGAATGTGCAGCAGCGGGGCTCGGCGCCAGCGGAAGGCCAGCAATCCCCCCAGGAGGACGAGCAGCACGAAGGCCGCGTGAACCAGAACCACGAGAGTCGCGAGCACGCGGTAACCCATATCACGCGGTCAGGAGCCCGGCGTAGGCCACCACTCGGCGATCGTCACCGGTGACAAGGCCCGAGTGGCGGTAGTCCACGACGCTGCCTGATGCGGCGCCGAGGAGCCGAGCTGCCTCAACCACCGTGGCGGCGGGGGCGCGGCCGCACATGGTGATCTGCTGCTCGCGGCAGGCGTGGAGCAGCCCCTCTCCGTCCAGGTGGGCGAGGTGGGCCAGGGCCACCCGGTCCTTCCGGGCTGCGGCGTCGGCCGGCTCGTAGTGGGTCATGTCACTGGAGGCGAGCAGCAGCACCCGATCGGGCCACACGGCGATCAGGGTGGCGAGGTCCCGCGCCAGTCGGCTGGAGCGCGGCCAGTCATCCCAGGCCAGCAGTAGCGGTACGATCCTCGTTCCCGGCCCCAGCACCTGCAGGAAGGGTAGCTCGACTTCGACTGCGTGCTCCTCCTGGTGGGCCGCGCGGTCCTCGCGCACCAGGTCTCCGCTCGACTCCAGCCGTTGGGCGAATTCCTCCGCGATCGGCACGCCGCCCAGTGGAGTCTCGAACACGCCACTCCCCCACAGGGCGGCCCGGCCAGGGACGCCGGCACCAGTGTGGTTGGGGGCGAGAATGACGATGACCGGCGGGAGCGCGAGGCGGCCGAACACCTGGGCAGCGCAGGCACCGGAGTAGACGAGCCCGGCGTGGGGGACCATCGCCGCTGGGACCGAACGGGCCTCGCCGGGCACGTCCCGGAGGAAGCCGCGGATCATGTCTCTCAACTCCAGCGGATCCGCCGGGTAGAATTGGCCTGCCACGGCCGGGGGCCGGACGTCCTCGTTCCCGCTCATGGCGCTACGTTCGCCCCCAGAGACACCGGCTGGCGGCGCGATCCCCAATGGCCCGGCGGTCCTTCGAACACCCCCGCGCACCTGCTGCCGCAGCGCCCGCAGCAGCCGTCGTCGGTGAGATGCCAACCGAGAATCTCGTACCAGTCGCGCACGATGACCGGTGTGCCGCAACCGTGGCAGAAGGTAGTGTCCCCGTCCCGGTCGTGGACGTTGCCGGTGTAGGCGTACCGCAGGCCGTTGTCGAGTGCAATCCGCCGCGCCCTTGAGAGGATCGCCGGCGGCGTCGGGGGCCGGTCCAGCATCCGCCAGTCCGGATGAAACGCGCTGAAGTGGATCGGTACCTCGGCCCCCAGGTGGTCCGCCACCCACCGGGTGAGCCGGTCGAGTTCTGCCTCGCTGTCGTTGAGGCCCGGAATCAGGAGCGTCGTGATCTCGAGCCACACGCTGGTCTCGCGCTTGAGATACTCGAGGGTCTCCAGCACCGGTGCCAGGTGGGCGGCACAGACGGTGTGATAGAACTCCTCGGTGAACGCCTTCAGGTCCACGTTGGCCGCGTCCATGTACTGATAGAACTCCTGCCGCGGCTCGGCGCAGACGTAGCCCGCGGTCACCGCCACCGTCCTGATGCCGAGGGTATGGCAGGCCTCCGCGACGTCGATGGCGTACTCGTGAAAGATCACAGGGTCGTTGTAGGTGAACGCCACGCTTCGGCAGCCGTGCGTCGCCGCGGCGCGGGCAATTGCTTCGGGCCCCGCCGCATCGGAGAGCGTCTCGGTCTCGCGCGACTTGCTGATGTCCCAGTTCTGACAGAAGCGGCAGGCGAGGTTGCAGCCGGCGGTGCCGAAGGAGAGCACCGGCGTACCGGGCAGGAAGTGGTTCAGGGGCTTCTTCTCGATCGGATCGACGCAGAACCCGCTGGAGCGGCCATAGCTGGTCAGCACGACCGCGCCGTCGAGACAGGCCCGCACGAAGCACAGGCCTCGCTGTCCCTCCTGCAGCTTGCAGGCACGGGGGCAGAGGTCGCACTGTACCCGATCATCGTCCACCCGGTGCCAGTACTTGGTGGGAACGACAGAGCCTGGCGGCAGGTCATTCAATGCAGGCGTGGCCATCTGTCACCTCCGCATCCGACCACCGGTATACGATGGCACCGAGTGCAGGAAGGAAGGGTGAATCCCGGTTGAACCCGCCTCCGAGCCCGCCGGCCGTCTGGGCCGGCGCGGCGGTCCCTCCTATATATCCGCTGCCCGCAGCCGCCCGCCGTCACCTCGTCCTGCTCGCACTTCTCTGCCTCGGCGCCTCGTTCACCAGCCTGGGTAACGGATTCGCGCTCGACGACCTTCCGATCATCCTCCGGAACGAGCGGGTCCACGCGCTGGCAGCGCCTTGGACCTGGTTCGGCCAGACATACTGGCCACCCGACCAGGGTCCGGCGCTGTACCGCCCTCTCGCGATGCTGTCATTCGCCCTCCAGTGGGCCGTCGGCGGCGGCTCGCCCTTCGTCTTCCACCTTGCCAGTGTGCTGCTCTATCTCCTCGCGACCCTGGCGGTCTACTGGCTGGCGCGGCACTGCCTCTCGCCGGCCTTTGCCTTTGTGGCGGCGGGACTCTTCGCGGTGCATCCGGTGCACGTGGAAGCCGTGGGTAACGTCGTGGGACAGTCGGAAGTCGCGGTCGGGGCGCTGGTTCCGCTCGCGGTGGCTTGGTACGTCCGGGCCCGGCGACGGGGTCCGCTGGGAGTCCGCGATGGCGCGCCGCCCGCCCTCCTCTACGCCATCGCGCTGTGTTTCAAGGAGCATGCGGTCGTACTCCCGGCGCTGATCGTGCTGGCGGAGCTGCTGCTGCAGGAGGAACCCATCACGCCCCGGGTGCGGATCGAGCGAATGCGCCCGGTGCTGCTGGGTCTTACCGCAGTGCTGGTGGTGTTCTGGACGGTCCGCACGATGGTTACCGGGGGCCTGGTCAGGCGGGATTTCTTCCCGCCTTCCGCGGCGGTGACCAAGCCACCCGGCTGCTCACCGCCCTGGGGGTGGTACCCGAGTACCTGCGACTGCTGCTCTTTCCGCTGCACCTGAGCGGCGACTACAACCCGCAGCAGCGGCCACTTCACCGCCCGGGCTTTTGATGGCCTGGTGGTTCTGGCGCTCCTTGTGGCGCTGGTGGGGTGGTCGTGGCGGCGGCATCCTGTGGTGGCGTTCGGCGCCTGCTGGGCGGCCGTCACGCTCTTCCCGGTGAGCAACATCCTCCTGCCGACCGGAGTCCTCCTCGCCGAGCGCACCCTCCTTCTCCCCAGCAGCGGTGCGATGCTGGCGGTTACCGGCCTGTTGGCGACGCTGCTGCCCGCGCCCGAGCCCCTGCCGGCGGGGCGGGCCCGGTTCGCTTGGGGCGCGGTGGCCGTGATCGCCAGCCTCGGTCTCGTCCGCAGTGCCGTGCGACAGCCGGTATGGCGTGATGATCCGACGCTGTTTGCCCAGACGGCCAAGGATGCTCCTCGCAGTTACAAGGCGCTGGCAGCTCACGCGGTCATGCTGTTCGAGGCCGGCCAGGACGAGGCGGGGGAACGGGAGTACCGTCAGGCGCTCGATCTATATCGGGACGACCCCAACATGTTTGCCGATCTGGGTGACTGGTACCTGCGCAAGAACCGCTGCGACGATGCCTTGGCGATGTATCGGCGGGTGCTGGAACTGGTACCGAACCACTGGGCTGCAACCAGCCGGACCATCTTGTGCCTGACGCGAGTGGCTCGGCTGGACGAGGCACGGCGGTTGGCCGCGGTGGCCGTGCGGCGCGGCGACGAAGGGGCGACGGCCAAGCTGGCTTACGTGGACAGCCTGATCGGAGCGCAGCGGGGACCGGCGACGCGCTAGCCGTCTTCGGGAGCGAGCGTCGAGCCCGCCAGCGGCCCCCCCTGAAGCTCGGCTTCCGTCGGACTTCATGTAGTGTTCATCATGTCCTCGTAGCATTGGTGCAATGAGGATTCTTGTCGTGGAAGACGACCCCAAGGTCGCCGGCTTCATCGAGGAGGGCTTCCGCGAGGAGCAATTCGAGGTGGATGTGGCGCGCGAAGGCGACGAGGGGCTGGCCCGCGCTCGTGCCGGCAGGTACGACCTGATCCTGCTGGACTTCATGCTGCCCAACCGGTCGGGTCTCGAAGTGGCGGCGGAACTCCGCCGTGGCGGCGATCAGACGCCCATCCTGATGCTCACTGCGCGCGACGACGCCCGCGACATCCAGTCGGCCCTCGCGGTCGGCGTGAACGCCTACCTGACCAAGCCCTTCCGCTTCGACGACCTGCTGCGCCAAGTGGGTGTCCTGGCGGACCCTTCCCGTTCCGCCTGACACGTTCCTTCCCGTCCCCGCGGGCGACGAACATCCCGTATGCGGCTCCGCTCCCTGCAGCGCACTCTTGCCCTCCGCTACGGCGTGACGATGCTCGTCACGCTGATGGGCTTTGCGTGGTGGATATACGGAGGGGTCGTTGCTGTGCTGCAGCGGCAGCTCGACCGGGACATCCTGAGCGCCGCGGCTCTCATGGTGGATGTGGTAGCCAGCGGAGAGTCGCTGGCGGTCCACCTGGGGGCGGCCGATCTCCCTGGTCTCGTGGCCGAGGTCAACCGCATCGTCGTGGCGCGGGATTCCTCGGGGCGAGCCGTCGACAGCAACAGCCCGCTGGCGAGCGAGCTTCCCTTCGACGCGGTGAGCTTCGCCACGGCCCGTGCCGGAACGCCGAGTTTCGCCACCCGAGAGTTCCGAACCTCTCGGATCCGCAGCATCTACTTCCCGGTGCGTGGGGCTGACGGGCGAGGCGTCCCTCGGGCCGTGGTCGTCCAGGTGACTGCCTCGATGGAGCCGCTGCGGCAGGCCAGCCGGGGCTTGCTGTTCCGGTTGCTGTTGACCGGCCTGCTCGGGGTACTGGTGACCACGCTCGGCGCCGCCTGGCTCGCCCGCCGGTCGCTGGAGCCGGTCGCCGAGATCGCGGCGCAGGCACGGACAGTGACGGCGCGGGGCGGGGAACGGCGGATCACCGCCCATGCCGACGTCCGGGAACTGCAGGATCTCATTCACGTCCTCAACGACATGTTGGCGCGCCTCGAGCAGGCCATCGGCCAGCAGCGGCGGATCATCTCCGATGTGGGCCACGAATTGCGCACGCCGATCACGGTGATGCGGGGGGAAATCGAGGTGGCCCTCCGGGTTGGCCGTGCACCGGAGCGCTATCAGGCGCTGCTCCGGAGCGTGCTCGAGGAAGTGGACCGGTTGGCCCTGATGGGAGACGAGCTAATCACCCTCTCACGATATGAGTCGGATGAGTTGGCGCTCCACCCGATGAGCTTCGATCTGCAGGGCGTGATCCGAAACTCCGTCGAGGCCCTCCGACGCCGCTCGCCGGCCGTGCCCATCGAAGTCCGGCTTCCGGCAACCGAGCTCCGTCTGAGAGCCGATCCCCGCCTGCTGGCCCTGGCGCTGGACCATATCCTCGACAACGCGGTGCGGCACACTCCTGCGGGAACGGCCATTCGGGTGAGCGCCGAGGGTGACTCGACCCAGGCGGCCTTCAGTGTGGAGGATGCGGGGCCGGGCGTCCCGGAAGAGCAGCTGGCGCAGTTAGTGGAGCCGTTCTTTCGAGCCGATCGGGCCCGGGTACGCGGTGGCGTCGGCCTCGGTCTCACACTCGTATCGTCCATCGTCGCCCTGCACGATGGCACGGTCGTGCCCTCGCGGAGCCCTCTGGGTGGACTCCTGGTGCGGGTCACCCTGCCGAGCGGGCTCCCTGCCACGACGCCGGCTTCCTGATCGATAGGCAAGGTCTGCCGCCTGCTCCCTCCTCCAGATGCCGCTAAGGGGTCCCACCTGAGCGCTTCAGCGGAGACCCCAAGGTGCCTCGACTCCCTCTGAAGTTCCTCGCGATGCTGTTCGGTCACGGTGATGCCCAAGGCGAGGTGCGGCGACCGAATCCGCACCATGCCTGGAAGAAGCGGCGCGCCGATCTGGGGGGGGCAACCAACGGCCCGCTGACGGTGCGCCGCGCGGTGCAGTGCGCATCGGCAGCCTCCCGGCGTTCGCCCACGTATAATGAAGGGCCGTCAGGCCATGAAGCTACGTTCATGG